>Ga0307379_10008850_pt1 | contig 13521 bp, 10 predicted proteins | sample UN2MG_FD_202237 | JGI IMG/M metagenome (GOLD analysis project Ga0307379, IMG submission 202237) | Soil microbial communities from Risofladan, Vaasa, Finland - UN-2 | ecosystem: Environmental > Terrestrial > Soil > Coastal area > Acid sulfate soil | place: Finland: Risofladan, Vaasa | collected...
GCCCCACCACGGCCGCCATCTGCGCGCTGTTCTTCTCCAGGATGGAGCGGGCCTGGTGCACGTGTTCGAGCGCGTCGCTCAGGTTGGTGCGGTACAGGAAATAATTCTTCTCGAAGCGGCGGGCCTGCTGGATCTCGAAGGTGTAGTTCCCGGCGGACTCCATGAACAGGAGCTTGTTCTGGACGCGGGAGAGGATGACCAGCGACGCGATGGTGATGCCGAGGCTTAAGATAAACCAGAGCAGGAACCCGAGCGTGATGCGGGCGCGGATCGAGAAGCTCGGGCGCTCCTTGAGCGCGCGCTGGGCCTCGTATTCCAGGGCGTCGGGCAGGTTCTTGTCATCGGCTCCCGGGGTGGACATTGCAGACTCCTTATTTTTTAACCACAGATGAACACAGATGAACACGGATAATTAATTCATTCTCACCCCGCAAGGGGTGGCAATATGAGTAGCCGTAGGTGCAACCTACGGTAAAGCGCCCAAACCCTGGTCCTCAACCCTGAAAGGGTTGAACCAAAAACGCCGGCGAGGTGCGACCCCTTCGGGGTCGAAATGGTGTTGCGCCCGGTTCCGGGGGTTTCACCTCCCGGCTACTCACATCGTTCCCCTTCGGGGAAATAGTTTGGACAGCAATGATGATTAATTTATTTTTTCATCCGTGTTAATCTGTGTTCATCTGTGGTTCACTTCCTTGCTTCCCTGGACGGCATCACAAAAAAGCCTGGTAGTCACCGGCCTGGAACCGCTCGACGAAATGGTTCACGGCGGCCTCGGAATCGAGGAGCATGTCGAGCTGGCGCGCGCATCCCATGAGCCGGCCCAGGAGCGCGAGCGCCTGCTCCGAGGCCTCCCGCGGATAGCGGCTGAGCCAGGCCGTGACCAGGTCGCCGCGCCGGTCCACCGCGAAGCTCTCCTGCAGCAGCACCCGGGAAAGAAAAAGGGCGCGCCAGGAGCGGCGGTCCTGGCCGGCCCCGCCCCCGCGGAAGCGGAAGTTCACGTAGTTGTTTTCGGCAACCTCCGCCACCAGCGCGTCCACCATGGCGAAGTGATAGGCGAGCCGCGCGTTGAAGTTCACGTACTCCGGCGCCACCATCAAATAGTTCTTCCCGCCCAGCCCGCGCACCGCCGCGCCGCGGTCGGCCATGGACGCGGCCATCACCGACATGAAGCCGGCGCCGGACACGCGCGAGCGGCCGGCCCAGCTCACGGCCGGGTCAGTGATGCCGCTCCACAGCGCTTTAAACGGCGTGGACCTGATCTCCTCCGGCTTCACGGTCCCCCGCTTGCCGGCCGGCGCCTTTGGCAGCGAACCGCCGAGGTCGAGCACGTAGATGTTGAGCGACATCTTTGATTCGAGCCGCCAGGTCGGCTGCCGCGACCGGCCACCCGCCTCATCGCCCAGCTCGAACATGGCCGATACGGCCTTTTCATGGGTGAAGCGCACGATGTCGTGCACGGACTTGCAGTTCCTGGCCCGGAACGACATGGCCAACGGGTCGGTGAGGTTCAAGGTCAGGATCAGGTCGTGGAGCGGGCTCTCCGGCCGGCCGGAGCGGGCCTGGACCATTCGCGCCTTGACCCGCTCGCGGACCTCCGGCCACAGCTCGCCCTCGTACGCCCGCCGGTGCGTGGCGTCAAGGCTGATGACCTGGCCCGACTTGATCTTGAGCGCGCCCTTCATCCCGAACACCGCCGGGACCCCGAACTCGCGCAGCAACGTGGCCGCGTGCCCGCTCGGGTTGCCCTGTTCCGCGATCACGCCCGCCAACGACGCGAGCACGGCGCCGATTTCCGGAGTGGCCTGCCGCACCACCAGCACCACGCCCTCCCCCGCCTTGGCCAGGTCGTCATTGCCAACGGCCACGAACGCCGGGCCCACCGCGCGACCGGGAAAAATGGTGACGCCCGCATCCAGGAGCGGCGCGCGGGACTCCACCGACTGGCCGCCGTGGAGCCGCCGCTCCTCGGTGCGCAGCCTTCGGGACTGCACGATCATCAGCTTGCGCCCGGGGGTCAGCACCCACTCGATGTCCTGGGGCCTTCCGAAATGTTCCTCGATCCGGAGCGCGGTCTCGACCAGCAGCTTGACGTCGGCGGGTGAGAGCGATGGCCCCGGCGGATGACCCGGCGCCTCCGTGCCGGCGGGCCTTGACGGGAGGCGCTGCTCGATGATCTCGCCGGGGCGTTCGCGGCTGGCCACGAAGGTGTCGGCCGCGGCCTCTCCCTGCACCAGGCCGTCGGCCAGTCCCCACACCGAGTTGATGAGCATGCGGTCGGAGGATTCGTCGCCCGGGTCGCGGGTGTAGAGAACGCCGGCGGACCGGGCCTCGATCATGGGCAGAAACAGCACGGCCATCGGAGTGTCCACCTCGGTGAACCCGCCGATCAGGCGGTAGAGCACGGCGCGCTCGGTGAAGCGGCTGGCGATCACCTGCTTGTAGGCCTCGCGCATGCCGTCGGTCGGCACGTTGAGCACGCTGTCGAACTGCCCGGCGAAGCTCATCCGTCCGTCCTCCCCCACCGCGCTCGACCGCACCGCCCACCGCGACGGCCACGGCAGCGCGAACTGCACCACCCCGTCGGCAATGGCCTCCGCAACCTTGCGCGGCGCCGCGCTCGCCATGATCAGCACCCGCGCCGCATTGAGCCGCTCCTTGAACAGGTCGCGGCCCGTGACCAGGCTCAAGTCCTTGAGCAGAGTCCGGAGCTGGCCGTGCAGATTGTTCTCCTCGATGAAAAGACGATACGCCGCCGTGGTGATGACAAAGCCCTGCGGCACCGCCTCGTGAAGGAGCGTGCGCAGCTCGCCCAGGTGCGCGGCCTTGCCCCCGGTCTCGCGCACGCGCGCCAGGCTGGACTCGCGCAGCGGAACCATGAGCGGCAGCGCGGACGGCGGAGGGAAGGAGGAAAGGTACTTGCGCACCGAGGTCTCGATGGCGAGGTGGGCGTCGTAAAGGGCCTGGTGCTTCTTGCCGGTGAGGAAGTTCAGGTTCTCGGCCAACAGCAGCGCCCCCTCCAGCAGCCGCTTGATGGGCTGTCGCACCTGGTGCTCGCCGGGATGCAGATGGTGCAGGTCAGCCTCCAGGTCCGCCATCCACTCCAACATCTCCGAGTTCGCCGCCAACAGCCGCCGCAGTCCCTTGTAACGGAGCTGCAGCTCGCCGGTGCACGAGGAAGGCCCGCCCGGCCCGGGCGCGACCGGGCTCATCCCCCGCCCCCCGCCGGCAACAAAACCAGGATGTTTTCTCCGGTCGCCATAATTGATAATGTACCCCAGTGATGGCAGGGCACGCAACCGTTTAATCAGGTGGCCGGGACACTTCTGTTCCGCACCGCTTTCAACCCTGGCCGCGGCGCCTGAAAAAAATTCACCATACATAACTCTTGTATGACCATTCATTTGTGGTAGAATGCTCCTTATGATCAGGGGTCCAACAAATGAGCGATGATAAAATCGTCCTCCCCGACAACGGCCAGGTCCAGTCTGAAATCCTCATCTACCAGACCGAGGATGGCGACACCCGCATCGAGGCCAGGCTGGTTGACGAGTCGGTCTGGCTCACCCAGAAGCAGATGGCAGAGCTGTTCCTGAAGGACGTGCGGACGATCAACGAGCACGTCCGCAACATCTTCACCGAGGGCGAATTGAGAGAAGATTCAGTTATCCGGAAATTCCGGACAACTGCAACCGATGGAAAATCATACGAAACTCAGTTCTACAACCTCGATGTCATCATCTCGGTCGGCTATCGCGTCAAGTCCATCCGCGGTACCCAGTTCCGCATCTGGGCCACCCAGCGCCTCCGCGAGTACATCATCAAGGGCTTTGCCATGGATGACCGCCGCCTCAAAGAGGCCGGGTCAGGATCCTACTTCGACGAGTTGCTCGCCCGCATCCGCGACATCCGCTCCTCCGAAAAGGTCTTCTGGAAAAAGGTCCTCGAAATCTACGCCACCAGCATGGACTACAACCCCGAAGCCGAAGCCTCACAGCTTTTCTTCAAGACCGTCCAGAACAAGATACACTGGGCCGCCCACGGCCACACCGCCGCCGAGATCGTCCACGACCGCGCCGACGCCGATATGCTCCACATGGGCCTAACCTCATGGGCCGGAGACCGCCCCCGCAAAAGCGACGTCACCGTCGCCAAGAACTACCTCGCCCCCCAAGAGCTCGACGCCTTGAACCGCATCGTAAGTATCTACCTGGACTTCGCCGAGCTCCAGGCCGGCCGCCGCCGCCCCATGTACATGAAAGACTGGATCGCCAAGCTCGACGACTTCCTCAAAATCTCCGACCGCGAAATCCATTCCCACGCCGGAAAAATCTCCCAGGAAAACGCCCGCCTCAAGGCCGAAGCCGAATACGAAAAATACAGATCCCTCACCGCCGCCGAACCCAGCCCCGTGGAAAAACACTTCGAAACCGCACTCAAGGAACTGAAACAGATCCAAGGAAAAAAGGAGGACGAGAACTAAAAGCCATATCTTCCGCTAGGTTGCGCCTTGGCCGCCGGCTGATGGCTACATGCAACTTTTGCCATTTTATTCTTGACATGCTGATGAGTAAGCGCGTATAATAGCTTCAATACTCATTGTACTCTTTGTATCGAGGTAATTTGATTTCATGTTAAGGAAAAAGTTAAACAGGGGTCTGAACCCTCCCCCCATAGGCTGGACGCGTAAAGATTTAATAAGTATTAGGGGATAGAAAATGTCATTCGAACGAGAGGAAGTGAGTAAACTACTCGCCAATTGCCATCGTCGCTGTTGTATCTGTCATCGCTTCTGTGGATTCAAAATGGAGACGGATCACATTATTCCAATAGCCAAGGGTGGTAAAGATGAAATTGATAACGCCATACCTGTTTGTTTTGAATGCCATGCGGAAATTCATTCTTACAACAATGAGCACCCACGAGGTCGGAAATTTACAAGCGAAGAATTACGGTTCCATAGAGAGCAATGGCTCGATATTTGCGACAAGCACCCTGAGATATTTGTCGGAAAAATGACTAGCTCAGAAATGGGACCTTTACAGGCTCTCGTTAGTGAACTTGAATTCAATGCGGAAGTAGCCAAAAGGATAAATTCTAATGAACTGGGTGCACTTTTCATGACAGATCAATTTCAAAGATCAATCGAAATTGGCATTTTCTGGCTTTTCAACGATGATACTAAGAAATCCTTGAATGATGCTTATGTAACCATGAACAGTGCAAATAACAAGCTTCAAGGTTTATCCTTTGCACAGACTGGAAGAACCGCTTCTATGATCAAAAATGAAGCACAAAAATTTGTAAATAAGGCTGGTTCTCTAATAGAAATGAGCTCTAGGCTACTGAAAGAAATGTTGCCGGATGTACCTGCAACAACATCTTGATTTCATGAATTTGGATTATGCTGGATATGATGCAATATGGGCACTTTAAGGAGAAGCAGGTTTTATTGAACAGCCTGCATATAAGTAACCCATATTCATTTGCGTAGAAAGCTATAGATAATTATCTAGCAGAACATTATGGGACTACTGATCTTAATAGCAGTTGTGTTCATAATCATTCTAATTGTTTGGTTAAGTAGTATCATATCTAAAGCAAATAAGTATACAAATCTTAAGCCGAAGTTAGATGGGCTTAACGCTTATGAAGAGAGACTGAGAGCAAAAGAGTGGGATGTTGTCAATGAAAGGGATAAATTTTCTAAAGATATGCAGAAAGCCAAGATGCAATGGAATGAAAGGGTCAGAAAGGATATTGAAGCTATTGAATTCATTGCAAAGCAAAAATCAACCGGGTTTCCATGGCTCGCTAATGCTTATGCTGAGTTTTATGAGTTGAAGGATCTTAAGGACGCTGAATACCTAGAAAGAAAAAGCCATCCCGCTTTTAAAGCGGCTGAAAAAGTACGTGAACTATCTGGAAAGAAACGGATTGCCGAGTATTTGTATAGACTTACAAAATACCAACTAATATACTATGAGAATCTATTTCCTTGGCTAATTGAATTTAAGGATGAAAATATTGATGATGCGATCATTAAAATTATGGAAAGACGGAATGCTGTGGAAATTTCTCCAGAAGAGGATCCTGTTAGAATATGGCTTACATCTGCGGAATATCAAAATCTCTCGACTTGCAAGAGGAATCAATTGGCTCTTGATCGATATTGGAAAAAACCAAAGACAAAATGGGAGATTGGCAGGGATTATGAAAGATATAATGGCTATTTATATGAGTCACGCGGCTATAAAGTATTATATTTCGGAATTCTAGAAGGCTTTTCCGACCTCGGAAGGGATTTAATAGCGGTTAAAGACAATGAAATTTTAATCGTACAATGCAAATATTGGTCAAGAAATAAAATGATTCATGAAAAACATGTCTTCCAATTGTATGGGACTCTCATTGCATATATGATTGACAACAACATTCAAAGGCCGCTTTTAGATCAAGGAAAACAATTAGCTCTTTTTAAATCCTCGACTAATATTACTGGCTATTTAGTTACATCTACAATATTATCTGAGAGAGCTAAGCTGTTCGCAAATGCTTTGGATATAAAATTCATAGAGAACATGCCACTAGATCAATATCCCTGCATAAAATGCAATATATCCAGGAGAACCAAAGAAAAAATTTATCATCTCCCTTTCGATCAGCAATATGATACCACCATAATCGAAAAAGAGCGGGGAGAATGTTATGTTGTAACAGTGAAAGAAGCTGAAGACGCTGGATTTAGAAGAGCATTCCGTTGGACCGGAGATGCCAATGACTAAGCGAGATAGTCCACACTTGAAACGGGCTATCCTTGCCGGCATCTTCGATCCCCCCTTCCCTGGCTACTGGCTCCCGTAAAAAGGTCTCGACATTAGACATTCCTGGCGGGATAGGAGGCGGCATCCAGTAGCGGGATGGGATGTCAATCATTGTAGATGTCCTCGTGAAAAACGATAGGCGGTGGATTTAAAAAAAGTCAAGCGCATCCCGCGGCGTTGCCGCCCACATAGGCAAGCTATGCGGGCTACCCGGTTATGTCGCCCCTTCAGGGCTGGAAAGGATATTTAAGCTGACCCTGTCCTGGAAAAAGGTGGTAGGACAGGCATTCCTGCCTGTCCAGCGCCGGACAGACAAGAATGTCTGTCCTACCCCCTCCATTTTCATCATTCCAGGGTGGCGCGAAGCGCCATGTATGACTGGGCTATCTTCTTATGGCCCTTTCAGGGCCGGAGGATCAGGATCGTTTTTTCTTCCCTGGCTACTTGCTACTGGCTGCTTGCTACTTGTTCCTCACGCCTCCGCCGCCCTATCTGAAGAAACAAGGATGTCAAGGATATCAAGGATAATAAAAACTCCCATCCTGTTCATCCTGAACATCCCTGTTCGGAAAAGTAGAAGCTGGCAGCCAGTATCAAGCAGCGAGGGATTCAAGCCTCAAGCCCCAAGCCTCAAACCCCCATCCTCAAACCTCAAACCCCAAACCTCAAACCCCCCCGAGCTCACGCCTCCGCCGCCTGGTCCGGTATTCCGGCGTGGCCGAGAGCGCGGGCGGCCTTGTCTATGACGGCGCGGAGGTCGTTGGGCTTGAAGGGCTTGGCGATGAAATCGAACGCGCCCTTGAGCAGGGCCTCGCGCGCGACCTCGACGGTGGCGTAGCCGGTGATGATGATGACCTTGGAGCGCTTGGACTTGTCCATGACGTGTTCCAGGACCTGGATGCCGTTGACCTCCTCCATGCGCACGTCGGTGACCACGATGTCGAACTCCTTTTCGTTGAGGCGGGCGATGGCCGCGGCCGGGTCCTCGAACACCTCGACCTCGAAGCCGTACTTGGTCAGCGCCGGTTTAAGGCGCTTGCCCACGATGGGCTCGTCATCCAGGATCATGATCTGCAATTTTTTTTCCATTACCTTTTCTCCCTTGCCGGCACTCATCAAAGAATTCAAGGACAGGATTAACAGGATTTACAGGATCAACGAATAATACCGGTTGTTTATTCATCTTTATCCTGTTCATCCTGTTAATCCCGTCAAAAAGAATTTTCAATATTCCAATGCGCCGGTCTCAGGCGTGGAGGCGCATGAAGTCCTTGACCGCGTCTCCTCCCTCCCATCCTCCGGCGTCAATTTTTCCGAGCCAGCCGGCGAGCCGGCCCACGATGGTCATCCGTTCCGCCATTTCCGCCGCGGGCAGCCCGCTGATCCAGGCGGTGACCGCCTGCGCGGTCCGCGCCGCCGCGAAATCGAGGCGGGTGAGGATTTCCGCGGCCGTCGCCCCCCGCACCCCGGCGCCCAGCGGCGAGGCCCCGTCAAAGCGGCAATAAAGATAATTAAGGTCGCGGTTCTCGCCGAACATGGCGTCCGCCATGTCAAAGCCATTCGGCCGGGCCATCACGATCTCCGCGTAATCGTCGGTGACCAATGACATCATCTTCTCGATCCCGGCCGCGCCCGGCAGCGCGGCATCGGGAGCAGCGGACCCCTCCCGGAGCCCGCTCCAGAATGAGCGCCAGGGCACGGAGCGCACCTGGGGCCGGTCGCCGCCCGGCGGCCCCGCGGGCTGGGTCAGGCCATCGCCCATGTCAATCAGCCGGGCCTCGCCAAACGCTGAGTCAATCTCGATCCCGGCCCTTTTGAGGTCGCGGCGGCTGAGCAGGAGATGGGCCAGTGAATCGCCGGCCAGCTCATGGGCCAGGTGGACGATGTCGTGCAGGGTGTTGCAGTCTGTGGCCGTGGTCGCGGACCCGGACTTGCCAAGCGTCAGCGGGAACACGGCCCGGCGCAGGCCGCGCAACAGCCGGTACTCGGCCTCCTCTTCCGTGCTCAGGCGCTCGGACTGGTAATAGTCGAGCAGCTCCTGCGCGCAGCCGCGGTACACGGTGTTGTCGTCGGCGTCAACCGTCACCACCTCGCCGGGGACCAGGGTCTTGCTCACGTCGCCGAGGCCCACGATGGTGGGGATGCGGAACTCGCGCGCCACCGAGGCCATGTGGCTGGCCGGCCCGCCGAAATCGGTGAGAATCGCGGAGGCCTGCTTCATCAGCCGGATCAGCTCGGCGTCCGGCTTGATCTCGGCCGCGGCCAGCACGCCGCCGGAGGGGAACGGCCCGGGGTCGCCGCCGCCAGTCAGCACGAACACCGGGCCCGCCGCCACGCCCCGGCTCGCCACCTGGCCCTTATGCTTGTAGATCACGGCATGGCGCCCGAGCGCCGCCGCCAGATCCTGCGCGCTCGGCAGCGGGACGGCCGCCCGCGCCGCCGGCTCCGCGGTATTCACACCGCAGCTCGCGGCGCTCCCGGAGCTTAAAAGGCCTTGGGCCTCGGACCGCAGCCGCTCCAGCTCGTCATAAAACGGCGCGTTACGCATGTCGGTCATGACGTTAAGATCAAAGACCACGGCCTCAGCAAGATCGAAGAGCGTCTCGGACAAAGAGACCACGTAATGCTGATCGAACACGTAGCCCCCGCCCTGCTTCTCGGCCGCGTCGGCGAGCAAATCCAATATCCGTCCATAGTTAGACAGCAGATGGCGGAAGCGGGTCGAGCGCAGCCGGATCAGCCGCATGCCATCCGGCTCCGTCCCGGAGCCGACTATTTTGCTAAGCCACGACATGACCTTGGTAGCGCTGCCATCTTGGCAGCAATCACCGGACACCTGTATAAATCGGGGGGGCGCCGGCGGGTGATGCAGGTGTTATGGCGACCTTTTCAAGATTGCTTGCCATCCTTTTTCTACTCCTCCTGCAAGCCCATCGCCATTGATCCCCCTTGTCTGGCCTCCATCAGCCGGGTCTGGATGCGCCGCCGCTCACGGTAGCCCTTGACCACATTATAGATGATTATCAGGCTCCCGGAAATTCCGGCCACGAAAAGCATGACTTTGCTGGCCACATTGAAATAGACGTCCCAGTCCGCGTCCATCGCGATCCATCCCATCTCGCGCAAATACACGGGCACCGCCACTCCCCTACTAACCACGCATAATAAAATGATAACTCCGGTCACGATGCGGATGACCACTTCCTTCACCACCTTGGTTCCGTAGGCCCCGACGTAAACGCCGATCAGCGAGCCCAGGTAAAGGAGCAGGGTCAGACGGATGTCCACGAAGCCCTGGTAAGCGTAGTTAATAGCGCCGAAGGCGCCCATGAACATGGCCAGGTAAAGCTCGGTGCCGGCGGCCACGGCCGTGGGCATCCCGAACACGTAGATCATGGCGGGCACGCCGATGAAGCCGCCCACGCCGATGGTTCCGGCGAGGTAGCCGGTGGCCAGGCCCACCAGCATCAGGACCCACAACGAGACCTTGACGTCAGCCACGCTGAAGTAGATGTAGGGCGGAATGTTGAAGCGCGACACCAGGTTAGCTATCTTGGTGGAGGGGCCGTGGCCGCCCTCGTCGCCGTTGCCGCTAAGAGCGTCGCGCAGCATCGAGATCGCCACCAGCGACAGGATGCAGATGAAGACGCCGCTGATATAGAGGTCCGATGCCGCTCCGCCCCCGCCCTCGCCGTGGCTGCCGCCGCCGCTCGCGAAGAGGAAGCTGTTGATCCACACCGCGATTCTGATGCCGACAAAGGAGGTTAGGATGAGGAAGACCCCCATCTTGCGGTCCACGTTGCCCATCTCGCCGTGCTGCTTCGAGCCCATCATCGCCTTGCCGAACTTGTGCGTGATGTTGCTGCCCACCGCCACCACGCCCGGAACACCCAGGTTCATCATCCCCGGCGTCATGAAAAACGCGCCCCCGCTGCCGATGAACCCGCTCAAGATGCCGCCGATAAAGCCGAGAACTATCACCTGGATGGCCACCGCCGGCGTCAGCGTGATAAAATTGGCCAGCAGAAAATTAGACATCATCTTACTCCTTGTCTTGACCCGCGATTAACAAAAAGGACTGAAGCTCCGACCCCGCAAGTCCCTGATCCCCCTACTCCATTTTGATCATCTTTAAGAACGACTTAGCCAGGGTCCCGTACAAGTAAGCCACCACCGGAACGGTCACGAACACCGCCACCGAGGCCAGCGCCTTGTTCTGCCAGGTGGCGCCGGTCAGGAGCTCGAGGACCGGCCTCTGGTGCGTAAACATGAGAAAATAAATGACAACCACCGCCGCCAGGAACCCGATCATTTTGAGAACGTCGCGCTTGCCGAAGAGGTAGCGGGCCTTGAGCTCGTCCGCGCTCACCACCGGCGCCTTCACGTGGTCGCCTAAATAGCTCTGCAATTCCCGCAACAAGCGCACCCGAGCCGCCTGCGCCTTTTCCAGGAACACGTCGCCGATCACCACCAGCGAGTAAGGCGTGGTCCGGTCCAGCGACCCGACCAGCCGCTCCTGGCCGCCGCTCACCACCCGGCCGCCGCCGGAGAGGCCCAACCGGGCCAGCTCATCCATCGTACTGGCTAACCCACCGTCTTCACGGAGAATTTCCTCAACCGTATCATCCTCGACCCCGCCGTTATACTCCCTGGCCGCGGATGGCTGAGGGGCCGGCGCCGCCTGGATCGCCGCGTCGGAAGGGCCGTTCTCGGAGTCACCAGAGGTAAGCCGCACCAGCTCGACCGCGGAGTTCCATTTGGTGGCGATTTCCAACAATTGCTTGAAGGTATCGGAGGCATGGTCAAATTTCTCCTGCACCCACAGGATGTTAGTCGTGGCCATGGTGGCCCGCACGTCCTTGATCCCCTCCAGGGTTTCAAGCACGCCCGGAATGGCGTCAGCGGTCTTGGCGAACTGCGGCAGATACGTGACCGTGACGACCCCGCTGTCCGCGCGGACCTTGAATCCCGCGTCCTTGGTCCGTCCGTCACGGGCCAGCAGCAGGCGGGCGTGGGCCGCCAGGGCCAGGTTTTCCATGGCCCGTTGCGATGCAGGAGTCATTTGAAAATCAGGGAGTTGCGAAACATTGACCAGGACCGAAGCAGCGTTCTCCACGTTCATCTGCTCCAGGTTAATCACTATGTCATATTGCCCGGAGTCCGCCCACGAGACACCGTACATCGAATGCACCCACCGCATCCGGTCCTCGTCAACGTCATTAAGGTACCGGCGGGCCTTGTCCCGGTCCAGCTTCAGACGCTGCATCACCGACTTGACGCGGTAGTCCTCGTCAGCCACCACCCGCACCCGCAAAACGTGGCTAACCCCCGGTAAAAGCAGGTGACCCGTCCGGCCGTGATACACGATCCGGCCCTCTTTAGCGCGGTCGCAAAGATAGGCCGTGGTGAACGCCAGGTAATGCTCCCGCTCCAGACTGAGCCGCCCCGAGAACGAGCCCGGCTTCACCATCGTCATCTCCAGCTTGCCCACGTGGATGCCTTCCAGGGTCGCGGCTTCGATTAAATCCTCGCGACTTACGCATCGGCAGGCAAGCTTCTGCGCCAGCCTCTGCGCAAGCTCGCTGCCACCGCTGAACGTCCCCCGCGAAATACAAATCACCTGCATGTTTTCACCTCTTTGTCGGTGTTTTTCTCACGCAAAGGCGCAAAGCTCGCAAAGATCAATGCCGCATAGAGCAGTTAAGCGTTTTCCTTTGCGATCTTTGCGCCTTTGCGTGAAATAATAATCCTTCAAGACGGCCTCGGTCATTTCATTTGTCCTTCCGCTCCGGCGCCAGGAGCGGGCAATCAAGGTGGTCCTTGACCTTGAACAGCCAGTGCGACTGCTTGCCGCGCGACTTCTCCTGAATAACCGCGCCGTTCCCGCCCCAGATGATGGCTTGAAATCTTCCTACCCCCGCTAAAAACTTGAGGAATTCCGAGGCCGGGTCGCCGATCCGCAGCCACGGCTCGGCCTCCACCCCGGCCCTTTCGAGCTCGTTTACGTATTCCATAAGAGATTCAATGGCCTGGCTCTGCGCGCCCGCGAGCTCCATGTCGCCGCGCAGCCGGCCATCGCCCTCGCCCGGCTCCAAAAGCATTAAAATTACCACCAGCGCGTCAATGCGTTTTGCCAATCCCTCGGCATACTTAAACGCCTCTTCCTTCAATGCCAAGCCATCCGTTATGACCAATATCTTCCTGTCCATGCCGCGCTCCTGGATGCGGATGGACCATATCAGAGCAAGCACCATACCAGACCCGCCGAAATTTTTACCCGGCTGATTTTACAGGGGAATGTTGAGAATAACTCTACAACCACGCCCAAGGTGATTGTTGCAATTTGCAACGATAATTGCCCCGAACAGGGCTTGGCCCTGTTATTAATTAAAAATTATGGTGTGTTGAAAATTGCAACGGCAGTGGTGCATAATGCAACGCAAAGTGTTGAGTGAAGGTTGACGGCTTGGAATGGAGAGCCGGATTCAACAGCCAGTGGGTAAAATATTACATGGTTGCGTAGGATCGAAAAAACGCGGAATTTGAAAAAATTGCAGACCGGTAGGCGGGACACTCTTGTCCCGCGGTCGCCCGACAGGAGTGTCAGGCCACACGAGCGCCCGACAGGAGTGTCGGGCCTACCACATGGTTTTGTAGAATCAAAAAAAACGCGGAAATCGAGAAAATTGCAGACCGGAAG
>Ga0307379_10008852_pt1 | contig 13520 bp, 15 predicted proteins | sample UN2MG_FD_202237 | JGI IMG/M metagenome (GOLD analysis project Ga0307379, IMG submission 202237) | Soil microbial communities from Risofladan, Vaasa, Finland - UN-2 | ecosystem: Environmental > Terrestrial > Soil > Coastal area > Acid sulfate soil | place: Finland: Risofladan, Vaasa | collected...
TCTACCTACAATTGCAATGTCTTCTTTTAGTGGATATACACCATCAGCATCAGGATATGTGCTTACCGCAGGTTGTGGTGCTGTTAATGCCATGTTTGTTGTTGAAAGTGCCGTATATATTGAGTCAAACTCTATTTTTTGTGGTTGTGATATAACAGGACCTTCCCAATATCTGCTTCTTTCCGGATATTTAATGTCTTCAATTAAAATTCTTACATATTCACCTACCTTCGGAAAAATATGTAAAAACTTAGGTACAAGCGGATAACACCAAGGCAAATCAGCATTTCCTGTTCTATTATCTAAATCAAGAATTTTAACCTTTATTCTACCACCATCACTTGGGTCATCAGTCGATACTACTTCACCATAATAAATTGTTCTGGAAACCTTTATGGTACTTCCTTCTTTTTTATATGGGTCGCTTGTATTTAATATGGGTTTATCATACGGCATTTTGTCTGTTATTATATTCTTCAATTAATTCAACATAATTCTTTTCAACAGTAGTGAGAGTTTCAAGTCTTTCATTGATTTTTCTTTCAAATTCTTCAATTTCGAAAGTATAATCACTGATTTCCTGTTTTAATCTCTCATGCTCTGCTTTAGAATCATTAATTTTCTTCAACAATTCTGTTGGGGTTAATTTATCTAACTCTTCCATTATTGTATTACTCCAAATCCCTTAGAAAATGTTATTGTTGACCCGAATACTGAAACCGGACCTGTTGGTGAAATACCTGCTGCTGTGAGCGTAATTCCCGGAGGAATAGCCACACTAACAATAGCATCCTGTTGAAACGCTTTTATAAGTTCTTCAACTCTGATTCTCTCCATGATTTCATCAGGACTTGCCCCACCCGATGGTAATGCACCAACAGGTAAACCAGCTTCAGACTTTCTCGCTATGATTCGTGATGCAATTTTAGTTGGCGATAAGCCAGGTCGAGACGGAACACCTATCAATATCAACGGAGTTGGTATTGGCGGTGGACCGCCTATAGACGATAGTTTTAATATTTTATCAAAACCACTAATAATTGAATCAATGCTGTTAAAGTCAAGTGCCATTTCTTATTTTCTAAAATTCTTCACTGATTTTTTTGATTCTTCAGCTAAATTTGTTGCTTCAACTAATTTTGCTGCTTCTGCTGTTGCTTTTAGTTCTGTGGTTATAGACTTTAATTTCTTAATGTTAATCCACTTCCAACCTAAAAACAATCTCGTACACACTCTTCTAAACCAATTTGGTTTTGAAGTTGTTGCAAGTTGCGTGCCTTCTGTATCTCCATCGATAAGATAAACACCAAGGAACTGTTTGTTTAATTTTTGGTCTACTATCATGATTTTATGTATTAATCTAAAAATTTACCAATAGGTATTAAACTTTTAAGAATACCTATATATTGATTTATTTTTTCTCTTATTATTTTTCTCACTACAGGATTAAGTAGTGCAATTAAAAATCCTACAACTAATTTGAATATATATTTATTTAATTCTTTCATGGCATCCCTAATAATACATTTCAAATATACTTTAAATTTTTTTAAATCATTAAGCGGGGTGGAAATTTGAACCACACCATTATTTACAAATGCACTTGAGATAGCCAATATTGTTCGTATAAGCGGTTGTGTTGATACCGCATTAGCCAACATTTGCTGAATTAATTTGATTATTCTTTGAAAGAAACCATCTTTGACCGTTTGTTTATTTGCATCGGCTACTTCTGGTGTATCTGCCGTACTTTCATCTATTGTGTTATTAATTTGATTACCAATATAAAACGGGTCTGTAGAACCGCTTATACTCGATATTAACGAAGACAATCCACTTAAAGGTAGACTTGCTGCCATAACACCACAACCCATATCATAATAAACAACACCATTAACAATTTCTTGTGCACGTTTTAATAATTCTTCATAATCTTCAGGAGAAATCTCGAAACTATCATCATCATTAATTAATTGTTCAATCAATTTATTTATTTCAAGTTCTTGATACACCTGTTCAACCGTTTTCTTTTGGTCTTTGCTTATGCTACCATAGAAAGCATTCATAACTTCAGACATGAATTGCTTTTTGTTGATAATTTCTGCATTATCAACAAAATCACCCATCCATTCACCAATATTTCCTGATGTGGTTGTAGGTTTGAAAAGAAAACTATCTGTAGAACCATTGTAATTAACAATAAGATTTCCAAATACAGTATCCGTTCCAGCATTTCTGATTGCCTCATATAGTTTATTGTCAAAAGTATCAACATTATCACTATATATCATGCTTCCGCTTGTAGACTGAGGATTAGTCTTGAGTTTTCCGAATACGTCAATATTTTTTACCGGAACTGAAATCCCTGAACTAAAATAAGCTGGAATTGGGTCGCCCGAATTATATTGAATTGTTTGTTTTTTAACAGCAAGTTTTAATTGTGGCTCTACAACACTAATAAATTTGGTAAATAACTCACCCGTTAAATCCTGCAATGCATTACTTCCAACAATAACCTTTAATAAATCAAGAAGATAAGGAACAATATCCTTTTTATTATTGATTGACGGAAATATATTGGTTTCATCGGGCAAAGTTCCTGATTGCATCAGTGATGTATATGCACCAATTTTGGTGAACACATCTTTTTTCTTGTCCCTTACAGCACCTAATGTTGAATTAATATTTGCCATTAATTATTTTCTTTATCCTTTTTTTCTAATTCATTCTCAACCATTTTAAGTAGTTCATTTCTTCTATCTGAAGAAACAACCTCATTATCATCAGATTTACTGCTTGAATTACTACTCACGCCCTTCTCAAAAACCACTTCTTTCAAATATCTTAAAAGCATGATTTTTTGGTCCTGATTTTTGGCTTCAGCAGCAATAAGTTTTACGATTTGGTCACCAATCGCCTGAACTTCGCCTGTTTCCTTTATCTTAGTTTCCCATTTACTGAACAAACGAGCGATTTTTGCTTTAATGTTATGGCTTTCATCGTAGATTTCCTGAAGAAGTTTATTCACACTTTCTTCATCAAATTTTAATTTTTTTCTTTGTGGTCTTGGCATGATAATATAGTTTTAGTACATATAAATACAGTTATTTTGGATTTATTAATAAAACATCAATAATGCCATTATACCCTAAAATTGATGTTAGGGGGTATTGTCTAAAACCCTTTTGATATTCTTTATTGGGGTCGTGAACAATATTATAATTTTTATCAATTATAACAGCATGGGTTGTATGACCACTCCAACTAAAATATTTTGGTGATAATACACCTGCGTAAAACAAACCATCTACACCTTCTTCTTTATAGAGTTTTTTTGGTGTCATAATTGAACGTCTGTGCCATTTTAATTCATTAAAACATTCATGAGTTGGCGTGCAAAGGGTCGAATACCATTTATTGTGAAGCATCCCATGATAACTATAACCTAATTTAGTTATAAACTCATATAACGGCTTAAAATAACCATCATGTTCGATGAAGTTCGGAACTTCTTCCAATTCTTTTTCGAATAAACTGGCAATTGCAGCTTGCATACAATTACCATGACCCTTATCCACGATGGTTTGATATACTTTTTTCACAACTCAATAAATATTCTTTTTTTCTTAGCAGTTTCAACTCTTTCATGTGCAATTGCGCTTCTAATTATAATGCTACAATAGCTATGTCCACTTGGTTTCCTACCACTCGGTAACACCACATCAGGATTAAATTTCTGAACATGAATTAGTAAATGATAAAGCAAATCACATCTCATTTCATTAGTAACTATCTTCACATCTGGACGATATCGTTTAACAACTACATCAATAAGTGTTTTAAACGGTTCGAAGAGATGTTTATCAAAAATCTCATTCTTTTCATCTGAATTAACACATGCAACGTATTTTGCAAGTGCTTCTTCAACTTCAGTAGTCCAATATTCAGATAAGTTAGTCATCCAGATAATCTACTTTTTCAATAAAATAAATTTCTTTGAATGGTTTAATGGCAATTCGTATTTCCTTTGTACTTAAACCCGTTTGTTCTTTTAAGAAAAGCAATATCTTATTCTTTGCGAATTTATTGGATACTCTTTTATTATATTTTCCTTCGTGAGTATCTTCTAAAAACAATACATGCCAATTTTTCAACACATTTGCAATAGCATCACCCACAATAATTTCATTCTTTTTCATTACAGGGTCATTATCAATCTTATCTTCGATTTTATTGATAACAGTTTGAATTAATTTTTCAAGTTGTTCATGATTATCGACTTCCATTTCATAAGTATATTCAATGTTTTGATTTATTTCATCAACATAATCATCAAAAGACAGATTTATTTTCTTTTCGGTATAACTTTTCTTACTATGGTCTTTATAGTAGTTTCTGATAATCGTTTGACAATAGCTAAATGCTTTTGTTTTGTTACCAGATTTAGTGATTTTATCGGGATTAAACTTCACCATATGCTCAATTAAATGTGTTAGAGCATTTGACTCTACCTCTTCCATATCATAATTACCGATATGGATTGGGTAGCGTCTTAATATGGATTGTATCATTTTACGAAACGGTTCAATCAGTATTTCGTTATAAATTCTATTTTTTTCGTCAAACGAATCAGAATTAATATAATCAATAACTGCTTGTTCTTCTCTTTCCGCAAAATACGGTCTATTTTCTAATTCTTTCATTCATAATAGTATCAGATATTGATTATTTTTCAGAAACAACAACTTTTTGAAGTCTTGAAGTATCAATAACCCTATCATTCATGAAATTGGCTTCTTTATTTGCTGTTTCAAACCAAAATTTTCTTTCGTCAATAGGCATATTCTTTTGATATTCATCAAATAAGCTACCTGGACGTGTTGCAAGGTGTTTGTAACCAATTTTTGGCATCGAAAATACTTTACATGCATTGTTTAATGCCCTTAACAGGAATTCATACATGAAGGTTAACTTAATCTTTGTTTTAAATTTACCTATGTTCAGAAACTCTGATTTTTTTATTACAGCACCGCTTAATTTAAAGTCAGTATACTGCTTGAGTGCATTGGCGTTCAAATAACCCATCTCACCATTTTCTCCAACAAACTGTTGTGCCCATACGGTTTCATTTGTTAGTTTAATTCCTTCGTTTTTCTCATTAACCTCAATCATCATGGTTAAAAACACATCGATTTCCGGATAGCTATCAATATATTTTGTTGCGTTCTTAAAATAGGTTACGCTATATTCATCATCAAACTCAAGTACCGAAAAATACTCGGTAGTTACTGAGTCAACACCTAAGTTAACTTGTGATTGATAATCAGTTGCGCCATCATTAACAATTGTTTGAACATTACTGTCAAATACTGTTTTGTTAAATACCTCTTGTGGTGCTACTACAATTATTTGTGGTAATTCTTCAAGACCTTCTTGTTTGGTGATTGATTCGATTGCTTTGTCTAAATATCCCTTAATCACTTCATTATATTCGTGAACGGGAATTATTACAGATATATTCATTTTATATATTTTTTACTTTAAAATTATTTTACAATATTCATTGTTGGTACATTAATTTGTGCTTCAGGTTGAGGTACTAATGCCCCTTCAAAAAGTTTAACCCTTGCATCAATGAATTCCTGATAAATCTCAGTCAGACGTTTTTCGCTGTTTTCTTGAGTATATTTTTCAGCGAGTTTTTCCATTGAAGTGTATAACTCAGGTGAAATGGCATCATCAAGAAACTTAACCAATACCTCACCAACTAATACAGGTAAGTCATAGTAATTATCAGTCCAAAGTCCTGCTCCGTCAGCAACCTTTACAACAGGACCTGTATCGCCTGAAGTTCTCTCCAAGATATATTCTGGTGTAATATCGGGTTTTAAACAAATTGGAATTGTTCCTGATTTCATACATTCTAATGGGAATGTTCCGAAACTCGCAATCCTATCAATCCAAACAGCAGCGAAATTACCTTGTAGTCTTTTTGCAAAGTCCATTCTACGCATTGCCTGCGGTGGTTTTGATTTAGTGAGCATTGGGTCAAATGTTACCCAACTATATTGAGGATATCTGCTAAAGAAAAGTTTAACGAGTTTTGAAATCTCATTGGCATTTCTTCCGAGTACGGAAATAACGGGTTTTTGTGGTACATCTGTCCTTTGAAAGTAAGAAGGAATACCAATATCATAAGTTTTAATATTGAATTTGCCTTTACCATAGAATGTTTCAACCCATTCCTTAAGTGTTTCTGATGTGGTAATCACATCGTTAATGTTAAATGATTTCCAATCAGTACCTGGAATCAAACTGTTCATCATGTAGTCTACCGACTGCAATAATCCAATTCTTACACATGGTAAGTTTTTGGTTTGTTCCATGATATTTGAATATACTTCAGGGATAACCATAATATCTTCTGGACCAACAGTTAATTTTGGGTCTGCCATTGAATAGTGCTTGAACTCAGTAAGTTCTTTTTCAATCCAAGTTGGTGCTACATAGTCACCCTTTTCAACCATCATTACTACCTCATATCCCATCTTCTTTACAACTGTAGCATGAAAATAAATTTCATATACGCTTGCAACGGGACTCTGTGATTCGGGAACACAGAAAAGGAATTTAGATTTCTTATTAACTATCCTATCTAAGGATAATTTAATTTTTTCAATTTTTTCTAATTCGGCTTGTTGTGCCTCATTATTTAATAGTTCTTCGCTCATTTTATTGTGGTTTTATATAATTTATTAATTTTTCAAATTCTTCGTTTTCAATTAAATCATTCAATTGAAGTACGGGAGTTATGTCACCCTTTTGAGTATTTTCGTTATAGGGTCTTGTTAATTTCACTACCTTTTTATCAACAGGAACAGGTAAGTCATAGTAATTATCAGTCCGAAGATATTCAAGTAAATCAGGGTCGGTTGTAATAATGACATCCAACCCATCTATCATTTCCATATTATCTTCACAGAAACGATAATTACCGAATCTTGAAGTCATCTTACTTAGAAAAAACAGTGTTGAGGGTATGCTGAGTTGATTTTCTTTTGAAATAATGACAAATTCAACAGTGTCTTTATATTTTTCGTAGAAGTTCTTCACATGTAAATCCATATTTCTGTACATTATAGGTGCACTTCCATGCAATTCAAACACAAAATCCTGATACATGAATCTATTGTAGACTTCTTTTGGTGTTAGCACTTCCTTTGTAGGTAATTTAAATATTGCAAAATCCGCAGGTGCTTCACCACTTTCCTTATCAACCTGATAATCCAAAGGATTAATGTCTTCTGGCATATCATCAGGTTCTTTCAGGTCTTTGGTTACTTCCAATCCTTCTTTCCAAGGATATTCTTTGAACAAATCATATACATAGGGTTGTTCGGGAATTTCTTCTTCACCGAATTCCTGTGTAAAATATCTGTCAAATTGCAACCACCTTGCTCTTAAAATCTCATTAATATCGATACCTACCTTTATCTTTTTACTCATTCTTATCATTTTTTAATTGCCCCAATTGATTTTGGAGTTCTTCTTGTAATTTTTTCATCATTTCAGTATGCTCCTTTATTAAATCAGCATCTGTGATATATTTTGGATTGATACATTCAATCCTTGTGTCGGGTGATTGTGTTGGTATAACAATAATTTCCCCTTCAATTGTCGATGGAGATATTTTTCGAGAAAGTTTTTCAACAAACTCTCTTATATCTTCACTACGAATTCCGGCAACACCCACGTATACTACTATTATTTTATTTTCCATATTAATCGTTTAATTGCTGTTTTTTTCCATTACCATTACCGTTTCCATTGGTCTTATCTATATGGGAATTATACTTCTCTTCGATAATGCTTATAAGCGGATTTCTGACGTTTGTATCCTCTTCTGACATCTTGATAACACCCATATTAGAAACCCCGTCAAATAGGTCTAAAAGCACCTCTAATGAACTCTCATTCTTGTTCCTCATGTCAACCTGATTGGTGTCACCGAGAATAATAAGTTTTGAATTACTACCGATACGAGTTAAAAGAGTTCTGGAGTTATCAAAACTCACGTTTTGCATTTCATCTGCAATGATTATACAATCGTCCAAACTTGCTCCACGCATGTAAGCGAGTGGAAATGGTTTAATAATTTCTTTTTCAATTAACATTTTAATTGAATTCTCTTGTACTAATTTTTCCATATTAATATAGAAACTCCACATGAACGGTTCAATTTTCTCTTTAAAATCTCCTTTCAGGAATCCAATTTCTTCACCCTTTAATGTTGTTACTGATTTTACGAGATATATTTTTTTATAGCGATTCTCTCTTTTTTTCAGTAAACTCAGTGCAAAACCCATTGCCACAAAAGTTTTTCCTGTACCAGCAGGTCCTGCGCAAATTGTTATTTCATTATTTTTTATTGAATTGATTAATTTTTTTTGACTTTCATTTTTTGCAATTATTTTCATGCTATTTGGAACAAGTCTATTTACTTCTTCCTTTACTTTTGATATTTGTGTGGTACTATTGACTGAAATTAATTCTTCGTAGTCCCTTTCTTCCTTAAATCTATCTCTTCCCATAAATTATATTAATTATCTAAAGTTTTGCTTTAATATATACTAATACGAGATTTACTCGTAAATCTTGAATAATTTGAAAATTTTTTTGTGAGTATTTATCAAAAAACAATAATAAAGTATAATAAATTATAAAACTATGGGACTTCCTGAATCAAATGAACAAACTCCACAAAGAGAAAATATTTCTGATGTAATAAAGAAATATAAAGAACACCTATCAGAAAATACTGTGAACGAAAAGAAAATGGAGCAAGTAAAAAACGTTTCAATACCAAAGCCAACTGCATTTAATCCTCAAGACTTCGAAAAAAATATGGCAAAGGAAACTGACCCTGATTTGATGACTTCTTATGAAGCGATTAAATTACCTTCAAAGGGTCTGTTTTACGCAAACGGTGTTTCAGAAGTAAATGTGGAATACATGACTTCTAAAGACGAAGATTTACTTACCACACCATCTTTAATTGAAAACGGAACAGTATTGGATGTGCTGTTGAAAAGAAAAATTAAAACTCCGGGTATTGTACCTGATGAACTACTTGCAGGTGACCGTAACGCAATTATTTTGTTTTTACGTACCTCAAGTTATGGTTCAGAATATACCGTACAAGTTCCTGACCCAAGAACAGGTATCGCATTTAAAGCAACCGTTGATTTACTTAAACTCAAGTATAAAGAAGTTAAAGAACAACCTGATGAACACGGATATTTTACTGTGGAAATTCCTATGCGTAAAAAAATCGTTACTTTTAGGTTATTGAGTTCAGGTGAAGATAATCAGGTCTTTAAGAAAGCCGAAGCAATTCAAGCTGCGTATGGTGAAGAATTTAGTCAGTATTCAACAATGAAATTGAAATCAAGCATCATTGCAATTAATGAGAAAACCGAAAGGTCATACATTGATAAATTTGTTGATGCGATGCCAGCTTTGGATGCTTTCACTATTCGTAGAAAAATATTAGATGTTATGCCTGATGTTGATATGAATTATGAATTTGTTGCGAAGGACGGTTATAAGTTCGATGCACAATTATCAGTAGGCATAGATTTTTTTTTCCCAGGGACTTAGCGGGTGAGTATAAAAAAATGGTCGATGAAGAAATTTACATTCTGACCAAACATGCTAAGTTCCAAGCGGATTATGTTGAACATCTTCCTATATATCGAAGACGACATTTTCTGTTTCTCTTACAAAAAGAAAACGAGGAAATCGAAAGACTCACCGATGAAGCACAAAGAAAAAACAATTTTAGACCGGGACGATAAAAATTCCGGTCTTTTGTATTTATATTATAGCAAGTAAATTATTATGGCAGATACCTCAAAAGATTACCTTGATAGAATTAAGGCGTTAAAGCAAATTACTGTTGATTTAGAAAATCAAAGAGCACTTGCTCTTGCTATGAAGGATATTGATTCTGCCAAAGCAAGACAGGAAGAAATTAATTTACATACTGCTCAAATGCAAACCGAGCAAATGCGTCTTCAGGAAGAACTTAGAAATGGTAATCTAAAACTAACTAAAGACGAAAAAAGAGAGTTGGATGGGATTCAAAAATCTCAAAAAGGTATTAATGAAGAATTAAAGAAAGAAAATCTTGCAAGAAAAGCGTTAATTGGTACGCTTAATGAGTTTAATCGCCAAATTAAAATTGGTTGGCAATATCTACAACAGTCTGATAAGACAATTAAATCCACAATTCTAAATCTTGGTATGTCAGGTGTGAAAGCCGAAACCATGCGAATGTCTTTCGAACAATCTGCGGGACAGGTCGCAAGATTAGGTGGTAGTCTTGAGGATATTCAAGGTATAATGTCTGGTTATGCTGAAGAAACAGGCAGAGCACGTGCATTATCGGCTGATATGGTTAAGGATATTAACCTAATCGCCAAAGGTACAGGCATTGGAATTGAACAGGCATCAAAACTTGGTGCACAATTCGAATTAATGGGTTTTGATGCGAGAACCACAATGGATTATGTTCAAGGTGTTGTTGATACTTCAGAAAGAATGGGTGTTAATACCCAAAAAGTAGTAAAAAATATTAGTGATAATTTCAAGAAATTAAACACATATACTTTCCAACAAGGTGCTAAAGGTTTTGCACAAATGGCAATGTACGCTGAAAAGATGAAAATCGATATGAATGATGCATTAAATGCAGCAAAGGTCGCTAAAAGTCTTGAAGGTGCTATTGATTTGGCTGCTCAATTACAAGTTATGGGTGGTGAATTTGCAAAGACTGACCCCTTTGAAATGTTATTCCTTTCACGTAACGACCCCGCTAAGTTTACAGAGAAAATTGCTGATATGACTAAGGGTGTTGTTTCTTTCAGAAAAATGTCTGATGGTACATTCGAAAAATTTATTAGTCCTGCTGACCGTGACAGATTAAGACAAGTTGCCGAATCATTAGGTATGGAAGAATCTGCATTAACTGAAATTGCACAAAGAACTGCTGAAATCGGAAAAATGCGTCAACAAATGGTTGGTACTGGATTATCTGCTAAAGATAAAGAAGTCGTTGAAGGTATGGCTGTTTTTAATAAAAATACCGGAAAATTTGCGGTACAAATCGGAAAGGTGAGTAAAGATATTTCAGAAATCGGTGCATCTGATATGAAATTATTGACTAAACAAAGTGTTTCATTAAAACAACGTGCTGTTGATGCACAAAATTTTGAGGATGCGTTTAAAGCAACGATTGAATCATTAAAAGCTGCACTTTTACCTATTTTACATGGTATTAATAGAGTCTTAACTAAAGTACAACCTGTTGTTGACGGTATAAGTAAAATTGCAGGTAGTTCTGGTGGATGGGCAAAGGCAGGTGGAATTCTCATAGCAGCGGGTTTAGCTTGGAAAGCCATTACATTTGGACTTAATACTGCTGCCACAAATCTTATGAGAGGTGGTGGTTTAAGTAGATTTGGTGGACATGTTATAGGTGGAAAATCACCTATTGGTGATGCTACTGCACCAATGTCATCAGGAAGACGTGCTGCAGGTCGTAATGCAGGTAAGGGTATGATGCGTGGTGGTGCAGGAATTGGCGTTGCCGCTGCGGGTATAGGTGCGGGTATCGGAGTAGCAGCCGTAGGAATTGGTGAATTAGCAAAAGCAATTAAAGATGTTGATGTTGATAAACTGAAAAAAATGAATGCAACAATTGCTATCTTGGGTGGAACTATGGCAGCAATTTTAATCCCCGCATTATTTGTCTTGGCAACAGCAGGAAATGCGGCAGCACCCGCTTTATTAGCATTTGGTGGAGCAGCCTTAATGGTTGGAGCGGGAATTGGTGTCGCTGCTTTTGGTATTGGAAAAATGGCTGAAGGTTTAAGTCTGATGTTCGATGCAAGTAAAGGAGCAGGTAAAGATATGTTGATGATATCAGCAGGGGTTTTAGGACTGGCAGGTGCATTAGCAATTTTTAGTAATCCAATAACATTAGCGGGATTAGGTCTTTTCGGAGCGACAATGGCAGTTGTTGTAGGTGCAAGTCTCGCAACAGCACATGTAGCCAACTCATTTGCTAAAATGGGTGTTGCTATGAAAGGAACTAAAGACGATTTTATTGCGGCACAAACTGCAATTGAAGGAATCTCAAAAGCAAACTTTAAAGGTGGTGGTATGTTAGGTGAATTAGCAAAATTATTAAAATCTCCATTAAAAGTCGAATTTTCAGATAAGAAAGTTGCTGTTGTTTCAGATGTTGTATTAAATATTAATGGACAGAAATTCCATGAAGCAGTCGGAACAACTGCCCATGTTACTAATGACACTGACTATATAAAAAGTGGAAAAGCTACTTTATTTCGTAGATAAATAAAAAAATTTTATTTGATTCACCAAAAATCCTTGTTTCCTAATTTTATTTTTTGTAACTTCGCCCCTCAGTTCTGCGAACCAAGTAAGCAAACTTACAAGATTTGTTCTCGAACTCTTCGACTTCAAGAAATCTTAAATAAAAGGATAACTATATTCATTACTGAAGTAATTCATTTTATAAATCCAAAGTTAATAATAAAAAGTAAGAAAATCAAGGGATTAAATTTAAAACCCTAATTTAATCCCCAAATTTATGCAGTATATATAGTATTATCGGTTTTTCGGGTTTGGGACGGATTTCGGGAAGGTAAAAGTAGATATAATAAATTTAATCTGCAAGTATTTATTAAAAAATCGTTTTAATGGCTAATAGCAATACAGCAAATAGTAGTGTCACACCTTCAAGATTATTAACAGAAACAACAGGTCTTAGGGAGAGATTGATATCGAGAAACTTATATAATCCTGATAGAATTTACCCAATCACGGAAAAGGATACTACTCAGAATATTATTAATGCTGTTGATAGTATTATAGATTTTGTTGCACCATTCAAATCATACGATTTAAAAAATACTGTTTATGGTAGACTTATAACACAAAGGTCACCATTAACTGACATTGGATTAGCTATGCTTGGCAACCAATTTATGTTGAATGCAAGTTCACATATTGCACAGCAAACATTTCCGAAAATTAAAGTAGCAAATTTATTTGATGGTAGTAAAGATACTCGTTTGTTTACAAATAATGTAAACTTTAAAATTACTAAGAATACAGCAATTACTAACTTCCAGCAATTTTTGGATTCCGTGACTTTTTTTAATCCTGAAAGTAGAAATCCTTTTAATAGTCCTGGTGGCACAACTGTTAATACAATGCCATTGAGTAGTAATCCGAAGATTCAAAACGATTATTATATCAAGCAAACAGGTACAGGACAAATTAGTTTCTTATTTAATGCATTTAATCAAAATATTTATAAAGAAGGTTGGGGTAAGGAAGGTAGTTCCCCAACAGATGATGCTTTACAGGTAACAGCAAGTGATGCACAAGTAAAATTTTATAAAAGAGATAGTTTAATTGGTAATTCTGCA
>Ga0307379_10008853_pt1 | contig 13519 bp, 8 predicted proteins | sample UN2MG_FD_202237 | JGI IMG/M metagenome (GOLD analysis project Ga0307379, IMG submission 202237) | Soil microbial communities from Risofladan, Vaasa, Finland - UN-2 | ecosystem: Environmental > Terrestrial > Soil > Coastal area > Acid sulfate soil | place: Finland: Risofladan, Vaasa | collected...
GCGGATTGGGACGTCAAGGTGGGTTGTGGCAAAAACCGGCGGCCTTATAGGGGAATTGGAGGACTGGCTGCGCGAAAAGTATTCTGTTCCTCAGAGCTGCACAGGAGGGAGCAAGGTGCTATGCCACAAGAAAGGCCGGCACGAGCCTAAGACGCCGATACTTTCTCGAGTTCCTTCTCCATGCCCTTTTCCCGCCAGAGCCTGTGGATTTCTTCGATCGGCACGGGCAGCCTGAAGTCTTCGGGCAGGACGTCGATGAAGTTCTTCCTGTAGGATGGCGTTTGCATCCTGCAGGTCATGTGCCGCCTGGAGAAGTGCGGGTGGTTGCGCATTTCGTGCCAGATCTGGGCCAGCGGCTTTTCCTTCACGTTGCCGAAGCTGATCGGGTTGAAGTCGCACGGGTTGATGTCGCCGTAGGCGGTCATGTAGAACTGCGAGAATGCGCCGAAGCAGCCGACGCCGTCGGGCGAGTTTATGAAGGACATGCAGATCACACCCATCGGGTGGTCCATCTTGTTGTAGCGGTCGCACAGGGCCACCACTTCCTTGCGCTCGGCGGGCTTTAGGATGAGGTCGGTTTGCTTGAGGAATTTGCCCGAGGGGATGCAATCGAATACCGTCACCTCGTTGAAGCCTTCCTTCTGCGCCATCTGCAGGAGCCGTTCGAGGGAGCCGTCGCGCAGGCGTTCGCCGGTGGCGTAGGTGGAGACGCCTACGAGTATGCCGGCTTCTCGTGCGCGTGCGGCGCCTTCGAGAGCCTTTTGGTAGAGGCCGGGTACGCCGCGGAGCTTGTTGTGGATTTCGGGGTCTACGTGGTCGATCGAGATGTTTATTGTGGCCGGGCCGGCGTCGGCAAGTTCGCGGACGCGCGATTGGGTGAGGCCGAGGCCGTTGGTGAACATCATCATGTTCGCCTTGTCCTTGTCCACGTATGAAACCAGCTCGAGGAGGTCTTTGCGGCAGAAGGGGTCGCCGCCGGTGAAGATGACGATATTGCAGCCGAGTTCGAGCGATTGATCGATCACGCGTTTGAGTTCTTCGGTGGTCAGTTCGCTTTTGTTGTCGTCTTTGAAGAGGTCGGCGCTGCAGTGGACGCATTTGGCCTGGCAGCCGTGGGTGATGGCGAGGTTGGCGGTAGCGGGGAAGACGGTTTTGAAGATTGGTTCCATTATTTTCCGCATGAGCGCGCGCATTCCGGCCTTGGTGGGCTGGGGCGGGTTGTAGAGGTTGTGGCGCAGCGAGCCGTCTTTGTGGCGGTAGATCACCTTCAGCGAGTTCATTGTGTTGCAGAAGGCGTCGACAAACGGCTGAATGGTTTCGCCCAGGTAGCCGTTGGCCTTGCCGGAGAGCTTGTCGTCCTTCACCTCGATGTCCACTGACAGATAGTCGAATTCACACCGCATCGGCTATTCCTCCTTTATCCTGTAATCCTTTTCGATAGAGGATTTCAAATATGCGAAAGCGCCGAGTCTCGCCGGCATTCATTTCGCGCTTCCCAGAAACTCCTGTATTCTGGCTGCAACAATCGACGGCACGGTCCCTCCGCGAGAGGAGTGTGGCCGGCCCAGCAATGCAGTGGCGCGGGCCAGGTTATCCGAGACCTGCTGCAGCCGATCGCCCTGGAACATCGCGAGCGCCTCGCGGGCGATGCGGTCCGGGGTGGCATTCCACTGGATGAATTCCGGTACAATTTCGTCACCGGCAACGATGTTCACCATGGCGTAGCGAGAAACTTTCATCAACCTGATAAACAAAATCCATGTAAGAATTGATACCCGGTAGACCACAATCATGGGCGTACCGAGAACCATGGCCTCAACTGTGGCCGTTCCCGAGGCGGCAAGCAGGAGATCTGAGCTGCGCATCACACGGTAGGTATCGCCGCTTACCATTCGAATGTCAAGATCAGTGCCGGCAAGATAGCGCTCGGCGAGGCTGTCGTCGAGCGAGGGGGCCTTGGCGCACAGGAATGTGACCGGCCGCCCGAGATTTTCTTTGATGATACGGGCCGATTCCGCAAGTATTGGGAAAAGCGATTCGAATTCCTTCTTGCGGCTGCCGGGCAGTAGCCCGATCACCGTCTCGTTTTCGCCTAGACCAAGGTCGGCTCGCGCCATCTGTCGGTCGGGCACCGTTGCCAGTGTATCCAGCAGCGGATGGCCGACGAATTCAACACGGTCTACGCCGTGCCTGCGGTAAAATTCTTCTTCGAATGGGAAAATCACCAGCATGCGATCGACGTATCTTTGAACGAGTTTCACCCGCCACTGCCGCCATGCCCATACCTGGGGGCTGATGTAGTATATGACGGGAATGCCGAGTTTGCCGGCACGTCTTGCGAGCCGGAGGTTGAACTCCGGGTAGTCTATCAGCACCACGGCATCGGGCCGGTTGGTCTTCATGTGCTGTATGACGGACCTGTAGGTGGAATAAATCCGCGACAGGTTCCGCATGCCCTCAAAGAGCCCGACCACGGCGTGGGCGGTGAGGTCGGCCAGCAGCTCGGCGCCGGCCTGCTGCATTAGAGGCCCGCCCAGTGCAGTGATCTTCAGGTGCGGCTCGAGTTCCAGCAGGGCGGATGCGAGGGCCGCGCCGTGCAGGTCGCCCGAGCTTTCCCCTGCCACTATCAGAAGTTTTCTCATCTAGCCGCGTCCCCACGATTGATTCTGTATCTGCCGGACGATTTCAGCGGCGGCGGCGATGGCTTTGCGTCCATCCTCGCCGCTTACTTCCGGTGCAGAACCCGTTTTGACGCTTCCGATGAACGCTTCGAGTTCGCCTCGCAGCGGCTCCTGGTTGTCCATCGCCACGTTTTCGGCGATCAGCATTTTTCCAAAAACGAGGGCTTTAGGGTCATCGACGAGCGAAAGGTCTATCTTCTCCGGGGGGACGAAGTTGGCGGCCTTACGATATATCTTGGCCTCGCGCGCCTCGTAATCCACCGAAAAATAGGCGTCCGACTGGAAGATTCGCATTTTGCGTTCCTTCCGCAGCGCCACGCGGCTGGCGGTGAGATTCGCGATGCAGCCGTTGGCAAAGCGGATTCTCGCGTTTGCCACGTCTTCGCTCTTCGAGATCACCGGCACGCCGATGGCCTCTATCTGCTCGATTGCCGAATCGGCAAGGTGGATCACCATGTCCAGGTCGTGGATCATCAGGTCCATCACCACGCCGGTATCCATCGAGCGGAACCCGAACGGCGCGATGCGGTCGCACTCGATGTATCTGGGCTGCCGCAGATGCTTTTTCACGGCCAGCATTGCGGGGTTGAACCGCTCGATGTGGCCGACCTGCAGCAGCACGCCCTTTTCAGCGGCCAGGGCCACAAGGGCGTCGGCCTCGGCCAGCGTGGCAGTCATCGGCTTTTCCACCATCACCGGCACGCCACGCTGTATGAAAAACGAGGCCAGCCGGAAATGCTCGGAGGTTGGTGCGGCGATCACCGCCGCATCTACCGCGGCATCGAGGCAGCCGATATCCTGCGTGTAGACGGCGGAATACTGGGCGGCAATCTGCTCGCCGCGCTCGCGGGACGGGTCCACCACGGCCGCCAGCACCGTGTCGGGCAGCGATGCCAGGATGCGGGCATGATGCCTGCCAAGGTGCCCCACGCCCACCACCACGCACTTAAGCTTGTCCAAACTGCCCAGCCCTTCTGAAAGAGCCTCATTGATAGAAACAAATGCATCCTTGTCGAGACTGGAATTCTATCAGTCTTGCGCAAGCGAATCAACGGAAAAAATTGGCCGGCCGCCCGCGCCTCAACCTGGAAGCCCTGCAAACGGTGATCGTGCTCGTGGGGGAGGAGTGCGGGGGGAGGCAACAGGCGGGGCTATACAGCGGTTAGCTTTTCAACGGCGGAGTTCCACGCTACCTTCAACTGCTTCGGTACTGCTTGTTCTCTGATCAACCCCTGCAGATGGCTATTAAAAGCTGCCCTCCCGGCACTGCCGGTGGTTGGAACATCTTTCGTAGCAGCGCTTCGGCTTGCGCTCGGTCAATGTTGGGCATGTGTGTGGCTCAGTAGTTGGTCCAAAGGCATTCGACGCGCGGCGCCTTGGAGGAATGACAATTCTTGACCGGTGCCTCAGTCTTGCTCCAGCCCGAGTACAGGCTATCCATCAGATCGCATCTATAGCCCGATACTGCGACTTTCGCTTTTGCGGCCTTCAAGGCGGCCGCCAAGTCACGATGTTTCGCATCAGGCATCTCATAAAGATAAGCCTTACAATCCGTACGCGATTCGTGCGGATACGGCGGATCGCAGTAAAAGAGCGTGTCCGGGCTGTCGTATAGCCTCACCACCTCGACCGCGGGCCGGTTCTCGATCTGTACCCGCAGAAGTCTCTCCGCGATTTCGGGCAACTCCTTTATGCTTCCCAGCCACCGCGAAACGGACCCAGACATCCCGGCTCGGCTGGTGTTCTTGCAGTTCGCCCACCTGCCCAATGAAGCTCTTTGCGCGAGACCGGTCCTCACTTGCCGGGCGCAAACGAAGAAACGCCGTGCTCTCTCGATAGCGGTCAACTCCCCGCCGTCCGCTTGAATGGCATAATAGAACTCCTCCCTTGAGAAAGGCGTCAGTCCTATAGCTTCCACGAGCCTGGCCTTGTCGGCCCGCAAAACCCTGAAAAAATTCACGACCTCGCCATCGATGTCATTGTACGTTTCCACGGGAGAGGGATGACGATTGAGCAGAACGGCCGCCGAGCCGCCGAACGGTTCGCAGTAATGGTGGCACTCAGGCAGAAGAGGCAGCAGCCATCCGAGGTAGTTGAACTTCCCGCCATACCAGCCAAAAGCGATCCTGCGATCGGTGTTTCCGAGGCGCTTCACCGCTGGCCGTTCACCTACACCAGGAAACAACGTGGGGGATTCGCCGAAATGATTGTCGCCGTTAAGGTAGATTGAGCAAGGCTTTCTGGACATTGGCACTCTCGATCCGTATGCAACGCGTTGCCCGGATTGGACTCTCGGGCAATAGCATAACCTTCGGAGCCGCGAATGTCAAGCAATTACCTGCTGATCGAACTGGTGTTTCCGCGTTCGAATCCGCCGGCGCCGGCTTTGCATCTTGCACTCTTCGATGTTTTAGGTAGAATATACAGCCTCTAAATCGCCATTGGCGGCGGAAAGAACAAGGACTCAGGCAATAGGCAAGCGAGACCCGACATGAGCAAGAAAATGGTGGAGTCGCGGCGTGAGCGGCTATCGATGGATTTTGACTGGAGATTCCTTCGCGGCGAGGTGCAGCAGGCGGCATCGCACACGCACGGCGAAACCTATATGTCCGTTAAGGCCGGCGAGGGATACGGCGCCGCCAATCCCGATTTCAACGACGCCGAATGGCGATCGGTTGATCTTCCGCACGATTGGGTGGTGGAGGGCACGTTCGTGCCGGAGGCGAACATGAACCACGGCTTTCTGCCCGCGGGCGTCGGCTGGTATCGTAAGACGTTCGTACTTCCCGCAGAAGACGCCGGCAAGCGGCTGTGGCTGGAGTTTGACGGCATTTTCCGCAACGCCAGCGTTTGGCTGAACGGCTTTCTGCTTCGCACGCACGCCTGCGGCTATACGAGTTTTGACGTGGATATTTCCGACGTGGCGAATTGCGGCGGCGAGAACGTGCTGGCGCTGAAGGTGGACGCCTCGCAGTTCGAGGGATGGTGGTACGAGGGCGGCGGCATCTACCGCCACGTGTGGCTGACGAAGACCGACCCGCTGCACATCGCCCGGTGGGGCACGTTTGTCACGTCGGCAATCGCAACACGCAACGGAGCCTCCACCGCGGAGCTGTCGATCAAGACCGAAGTGGTGAACAACTCGGACCACGACGTCTCCTGCGAGCTTGTCTCCGATATCCTTGACTCCGAAGGCCGCAAGGTAGCCGGCACAAGCTCCAAGCAAACCATCCCCGCGGGCAGCCGCTCCGAGTTTGAGCAGCAGGTGTCGGTGGACGACCCGCGGCTGTGGTCGCTGGAAGACCCGCACCTCTACACGCTGCAGAGCGTTGTGAAGGCGGCGCGGAAAAACGTGGATGCCTGCGAGACCACCTTCGGCGTCCGCACTGTCTGGTTCGACGCAGCCAGCGGCTTCTTCCTCAATGGCAAGCCGCTGAAACTGAAAGGCACGTGCAACCACCAGGATCACGCGGGCGTGGGCGTGGCCCTGCCCGATCGCGTAAATGAATTCCGCATCGAGCGCCTGAAGGATATGGGCAGCAACGCCTACCGCTGCGCGCATAATCCTCCCACGCCCGAGCTGCTCGATGCCTGCGACCGCCTGGGCATGCTGGTGATGGACGAGAATCGTACGCTGGGCAGCTCGCCCGAAGTGCTGGCCGACCTCGAGAGCACGATACGCCGCGACCGCAACCATCCCAGCGTGATCATGTGGTCGCTGTGCAACGAGGAGCCGCACCAGGAAACAACCACCGGCGCCCATATAGTTGCCACGATGAAGCGGCTGGTGAAGAAGCTCGACCCCACGCGGCCCGTTACGATGGCGATGAACGGCGGCTGGGGTTCGGCCACGTCGAAAGTGCTCGACGTGCAGGGCTGCAACTACTTCATCGACAACTGCGACAACTACCACCGGCAGTTTCCCGAGCATCCGATCGTGGGCACCGAAACCGCAAGCGCCGTGAGCACTCGCGGCATCTACCAGAACGATCCGGCCCGCGGCTACCTGAGCGCTTACGACGTGAACGCCGTGCCGTGGGGCGCCACCGCCGAAAAAGTGTGGCGGCAGGTGACCGAGCGGCCGTTCGTGTCCGGCGAGTTCGTCTGGACCGGTTTTGACTACCGCGGCGAGCCCACCCCCTACCAATGGCCCTGCATCAATTCGCATTTCGGCATCATCGACATCTGCGGCTTCCCCAAAGATACTTTCTACTATTACAAAGCATGGTGGCGCAACGAGCCGATGCTGCACCTCTTTCCGCATTGGAACTGGCCGGGCCGCGAAGGGCAGGAGATCGACGTCTGGTGCCACGGCAACTGCGACCAGGTGGAGCTTTTCCTTGATGGCGTGAGCTTGGGCCGGAAGGAAATGCAGCACAATTCGCATCTGGAGTGGAAGGTGAAATACGAGCCGGGCACGCTGCTGGCACGCGGCTACCGCGACGGCAAGGAGATTGCCACCGCACAGTCGGCCACAACCGGGCCGGCGGCGGGCGTGCGGCTCTGTCCCGACCGCCTGGCCATCCGCGCCGACGGCGGAGACGTGTCGATCGTGGCCGCGGAGATCATCGACGCCGAGGGCCGCATTGTGGCCGTCGCCGACAACGAGGTGCGCTTCCGCGTCAGCGGCGATGCCGCGATCATCGGCGTTGGCAATGGCGATCCCAGCAGCCACGAACCGGACAAGGCGACGCGGCGGCGGGCGTTTGGCGGCCGCTGCATGGCCATCGTGCAGTCGAAGCGCGGCAAGCCCGGCGTCATCACGCTCGAAGCCGAGTCGACCGCGCTGCCGCCGGTAAGAATCGTGATCGAGGCGCAGGAATGCGAGCTGAAGCCGATGGTGCCGTCGCTGCCGTCGGGCGAGCTGATCCGCACGTGGAGGATGTCGTTGGTGGCAGACGCTCCGCCCGATGCCTCGTGGGCGCCGCAGGATTTCGACCAGAACACGTGGCTGACGGTGAAAGTGGGCCGCGGCACGGCCGGCACGTTTGCGAAGCCGGGCTGGGTGCTGTATCGCGCGCAGGCCGCGGCTCCGGCATTCGACGCCGCACGCGAGAAGCTCTCGCTGCGGTTCCACGGCATCGAGGGCGATGCGAAGGTTTTCGTGAACGGCAAGAGCATGAAATCCACAGCGGGCGAGGGCGGCGCACTGGTGGCGCCGCTGCCCGACGCGAAGCCGCGCGAGCAGATGACGGTGGTGGCGATCGTTCGCGGCAGCGGACCGCGGGCCGGCATTACCGGCCCGGTGGCGTTCGAGCGGACGACGCGCTGACCGATGCAACAGGAGCTGCAAGGCGGGCAGACTAAACCCGCGGCCGATTGATTTCAGCCGCGGGTTGATTTTTTTCTGGGTTACGTCGCCGCCATGCGCTACACGGCGGCGGGCGCCGAGACGGCGTGTGCCTTGGCGGCGGGCTGCTTGTCCAGCACCTGCAACGCCACGGCGGCGGCCTTCTCGCCCGATAGCAGCATTCCGCCGAACGTGGGGCCCATTCGCGGCAGGCCGTAAAACGTGCTGACCGACATTCCCGCGATGATCAGCCCGGGATGCACGAGGCCGGTGTGCTCCACCAGCGCGTCTTCCGACTGCTCCACCCACATTGCGCCGTAGCCGACGGTTTTCAGCAGGCCGCGGGCTTCCAGCCGCTTCACCACGCATGCATCGTGGCCGGTGGAATCGATCACCACCTTCGCCTCGATGGCGATGGGGTCGACGCAGGTGATCTCGCGCGGGAGCGCGTGCACGGGCGTCCAGTTTATCACCACGCCGGCCACGCGGTTGCCGTCGCGGAGCACCACGTCGTCGCAGGTGGTCATATTGGCGAATTTAACGCCTGCGTCGCACGCGGCGGCGATGAGTTTGGAGCACGCGTGGGGGCCGTCGGCCGTGTAGAGCCCGCCGGATGCCAGGCGGGCCCGTCTGCTGCTGATTATCTGAAATACCACCGGATGCGAGCCGGCCCATGCCGTCTATCTCGATCAACGTAATAGGCATTATACATGCCGCGAGGGTGATTGTCAATAAAAAACATGCACAGATTCTTTCCGGCGGCGCCGCGCCCCTCGCCCGCGCACGCGGATACTTCTTGTGCAACAGGTGAATTTTTGGAACATGTTCGGCGGAGGCACGTCTATCTTACTAGAAAGAGCAGACCACTCTATGAACAGACCGGTCAACAACAGCGAGGCAACAAGGAAGAAAGCTACAGCGGCATGCGCCGCCGAGCCGTTCGACTTTGCCGCGATTGTCGGCCAGTACGAATCGCCGCTGCTGCGCTACGTTGGGCAGCTTCTGGGAAGCAACCGCGACGGCGCCGAGGAGGCGGTGCAGGAGGCTTTCCTGCGCCTGCACCGGCAGGTGAGCGAGCACGGGCGCGCCAGCATAGAGAACCTTTCGGCGTGGCTGTTCCGCGTGGCGCACAACCTGGCAATCAGCACCGTGCGCCGGCGCGAGCTCGAGCGGCGGCTGCGCGAGGAAAGCAAGGACGACCCCCTGGCCGACGGAGCCGATGGCGAGCCGGTGAACGCCCTCGACGTGCTGGTGCGCAAGGAGATGTGCGAGCGCGCGCTGGCCGAGCTGCAGATGCTGCCGCAGAAGCACAAGGAAGTGCTGCTGCTGAAAATCATCCAGGGATTCAGCTTCCGCGAGATCGGCGAGATCACGGGGCTGTCGGTGAGCCACGTGTCGTACAGGATGAACCAGGGCCTTCGCGAGCTATCACGCCGGCTGAAGGGCGCGGGGCTTGCCTGATGAGGGTCCAAGGTCCAAGGTCCAAAGTCCAGGGTCAAGAGGAAGAGACGACGCGAGCATCCGCGCGAGAGACGCAGCAGTTGAGGATACAGAGCCTAAGAGGCTAAAGCCCAGAAGGCTAAGGCCTATTCCGGCTTCGCCGGGATGATCCCAAAGGGGAAGAATAATGCATTGCGAACAGGCTGAAACTTTGCTGGCTAACCACGCCTTCAACGAGCTCGATGCTCGCGAGAAGGCTAGCCTGCTGGAACACCTGGCCAAGTGCCCGGCGTGCACTGCCATGCTGGCCGAGATGCGGTCGGTGGCCGGCGCGCTGAAGGAAGCCTTGGAGGCGGGCGAGCCGCCGCGGCTGAGCCCGCAGCGCAGGGCGAAGCTTTTCCAGCTAATCGCCTCTGCCGAACACAAGAAACCGAAGGCCTCGCCGCCCAAACAAACAGCCATGCCGAAGAAGCCCTTCATGCCGGCCTCGTGGAGGAGTATTCAGGTAACGTGGTGGGGGAAGGCGGCCGCCGTGCTGATCTTCTGCATCGTTATGGCCGGTTTCCTACTGCCGTCGCTAAGCAAGGTGAGGGAGTGCAACACTACTGTGATGAGGCAGCACGAGGAGAGGAACATCGGCGGCGGCCGATCAGAAGAAATTCTTGAGTTGAACTGCAAGCCGGGTGACGAGGATGCTGACTTTGGGGGCGCGGCCGATGAGATGGGTTGGGCCGGGGCACCTGCAGACGATGACAGCATCGATGTCCCCGACGAAGCGGTAGTAGTGCGGAGGTACGGCGGCCTGGCGGCAAAGAGCGAAGCCCGCGAGAGCGAGGAAACCGCGCCCGCCGGAACTGCGACTCCGATGGTGGTTGCCAAAACTCCCGGCGCGCCCCCACTCGCCGTGGACGCCGAAGGCGCCGAGGGCACGTTTCATGGCATATACGGCTCACGCGGCGGCGGCGGACAAAGGAAATCGCTCTTGCGCGCCGATGCGACGCCGGCGCCGGCGGAACCCGCCAAGCCGGCGGATGGTGCCATAGCCGGCGTGCCGGCGGCCGTGCAGCCGCCGCCTGCCACGCCACCGTATCGCGAGCTGAATGGCCGGCCCGCCGGCGACGTGCAGAAGGCCGTGCAAGACATAGCGAAAGAGAAGCGAGCTGCCGGTCCCGCACTTGGTTCCGGCTCGGCTGCAAAAGCAGCGAAGGGTGCGCTGCCCGCTGCGAAGCGGCCGCGAGCAGCCGAAGATGCCGACGGAGATGCGTTGGACGTACAGTCCAAGTTGGAGCATGTTGTGGCGAAGCCCCCGGCCCTTCCGAAGCCGACGGACGCCCCAATTGTAGCCGGAAAAGCAGGCGGATTGAAGACGGATGCTCCTCACGCCGAAGCAATGCTCGAAGACTCCGAGCGAAGCTCGAGGGACGGCCTCGATGATCTGCGTGCGCAGCGAAAGGATGAGGTAGTGCGGCGCAGAGAGAGGAGTGGCATCGTCGACGAGGGCGAGTCTATGAGCGAGGCGGACGAGATGACCGTATCGGGCGAGATCCTGAACGCCAAGGGCGACGCAACGCAACACGTTGAGAGCTACCGCAAGGCTCTCGAGAGCGTGAACTGGGCAAAAGAGTTTTCGCGACCCGTCGAGGCGGCGGAAGGCAAAGATCGGGACCAAGACGCGTACAAAGCGCCTGAGAAACGCACGACCAGCCGGGGGAGCGTACTTGGATTTCTGGGCGGTGGCTTTGCGGCGGGCCGCGAGTACCATGCCCTCAAGGAGGCGCCGGTGCAGTTGGATCAGGGCTACTGGACCACGCCGCCGGTGGATCACGAGCGAGTGCGGGACGAGAAATTCAGAGATTACCTCTCAACGGCTTTTGCCGACGGGAAGGAAAGACACGCCGAGGCCGAGAAGAAGCCGGCATTTGTGCGCCTCACGCCCGACGAGGCCGCGCGCCAGGAAGCACAGATCACCATTCTATCAGGCAACGAGAGCGCGCTTGGGCAATTGAGCGCCGAAGAGACGCCGACGGCGGATGAATGGCTGGAAGAGGAGACGGATAAGGACGCGTCTGAAACGATTACCGTGTTCAGGGCGATGCCCGTCAATCCCTTCGTTATGGCCGAGGCCGACCGCTTCTCAACGTTTGCGCTGGACGTAGACACGGCGTCGTATTCGCTTGCACGCAATTACATACGCCGCGGCCAGCTTCCGCCGGTGGCATCGGTGCGAATGGAGGAGTTTGTCAACGCGTTCGATTACAACTACCCCAAGCACACAAAGGGCGTTTTCACGGTGCACGCCGAGGCAATGCCCGCGCCGTTCGGCCGCGACCTGGCGCTCCTGAAGGTGGGAGTGCAGGGGCGGGTGCTGGGCCGCGAGGGGCGCAAGCCCGCGCACCTGGTGTTTGCCGTGGATGTGTCGGGCTCGATGGGCAGGGCCGACCGCATGCCGCTGGTGCAGCACGCGCTGGGCCTGCTGGCCGGCCGCCTGAGCGGGGCCGACCGCGTGTCGATGATCACCTTTGGCGGCGGCACGCGCCTGGTGCTCGAGGCGGTGCCCGCCGGCGAGAAGAAGCGCATCATCGACGCGGTGAACGCGCTGCAGTGCGGCGGCTCCACAAACCTGCTCGATGGCGTTACGCTGGCCTACGACGTGGCGCAGCGGGCATTCAGGGCGGGCGAGATCAATCGCGTGATACTTTGCTCCGACGGCGTGGCGAACATCGGCATCACCGAGGCCGACGATATGCTGAAGAAGGTGGGCACGTATCGCGATCACGGGATAACGTTTACGAGCATCGGCTTCGGGATGGGCAGCTACAACGATGAACTGCTCGAGAAACTCGCCAACAAGGGCGACGGCAGCTACATGTTTGTCGATTCGCGCCAGGAGGCGCAGCGGGTGTTTGCAGACGAGCTGGCCGCAACGCTGCAGACGATCGCGAAAGACGCGAAGATCCAGGTGGAATTCAGCCCCGCACGCGTGCGGCGATACCGGCTGATCGGCTACGAGAACCGCGACATCGCCGACAAGGACTTCCGCAACGATGCGATAGACGCGGGCGAGGTGGGCAGCGGGCAGTCGGCCACGGCCCTCTACGAGCTCGAGCTGTATGAATGGGCCGGCGATCTCGCGGCCGATGCCGCATCGGGCCTGGGCACGGTGTATGTGCGGTATCGCAACGTGGACACCGGCAAGGTGGAGGAGATTTCGCACCGGCTGGCGGGCGGGCTGGTTTCGCGGCCGACGCCGCAAACGGCTGGGCGGTTTTTCCTTGCGGCGGCCGCGGCCGAGTTTGCCGAGCTGCTGCGCGAGAGCGAGCACGCGAAGGATGGCGATATCAACGCCCTGCGCCGGCTGCTGCAGCAGGCGGCCGTGCAGCTTCCGCTCGATAACCGCGTGCAGGAACTGCTTGAACTGGTGACGCGGGCCAATGGCTTGCCAAGAGCGCGGTGAGCGGCAGAAGAGTCAAGGCAAACCACGAAGAACACGAAGGGCACGAAGAGCACGAAGAGGCATCGAAGCGGGAGGAGAGGAAGAAACGGCGCGAACATCGAACATCGAACACTGAACATCGAACGGAAGAGTTGCCTGACCTTGCACCTTGCGCTTGCGCCTCTTGACTTTGGACTTTGGACCCGATGTTACACACCTGTTACGAACGTTCGGCCGGTTGAACGTTAGAATATGATAGAAGCTCACGTCGCGAATCCGCACTTTGTATTGAAAGGCTCGAACAATGAAACGAACAGCTTTTGTCGTGCTGTGGGCCGTGCTTGCGATGGCCGTTTGCGCGCGTTGCGCGGCTGGCGAGGCGGCTTTCCAAGGTGCTCAGAACGCTCCCGCCGCCGAGCAGGTGCTGCAGCCCGTGCCGCCCGCACCCGCTGACGCTCCCTTCCCGCCCGTGGCGATGCCGAAGGACGCGAAGGTGGAGGACGTGAGCGTGAAGGGCGATATCCAGGGCGAGAATATCACCTTTACGCTCGGTTTCACGGTGGAAACGAAGAGCAAGAACTGCGAGATTCCGCTGGTAACAGGCGACCTGGTGCTCGATTCGGTGGCCGAGCCCGCGAAGGGGTGGAAGCTTCGCTACGACGCGGCCGCGAGCAC
>Ga0307379_10008854_pt1 | contig 13519 bp, 18 predicted proteins | sample UN2MG_FD_202237 | JGI IMG/M metagenome (GOLD analysis project Ga0307379, IMG submission 202237) | Soil microbial communities from Risofladan, Vaasa, Finland - UN-2 | ecosystem: Environmental > Terrestrial > Soil > Coastal area > Acid sulfate soil | place: Finland: Risofladan, Vaasa | collected...
TACAATGGTGCAGTAAGACACGGGGAGGCTACGTAGATGCGGAAAGTATACAGAGATGCAATAATCGGTGGGATTGTTAGCGGGACTATTGGTGGAGTATTGGTTACTATTACTTTGTATCTTATACAGGGAGAAGTTTCTTGGGTGTCTCTATTCTTATATCCAATATTTTTTGCCTTTGGTCATCTCATACGTGCCAATCTCCGTGAGAGGCGAGAAGCCAAGAAAGAGGAAGAGGACCAGCGGAGGGAGTGAGATAGGTGTTTGATGGGCTTAAGATAGAGACGTGGGTCATTCTTATGATAATTGTGATAATCGCTAATTTTGTAACGGTTAGGTCTATGAGGAAAAAGAGGAGTATAGAAGGTGATCACTGAATACATCCTTTGGTTCCTCGGAGCATTGGCCACAATTGGCCTAGGATGCCTCGTTTGGAAAAAAGCCGAGCCCCCGCGAAAATTGGATGAACTCGCACAAGTAGATCTCTCAGCTCCTTTGAGAGTAAGAGAACTGCTCACGGAAAAAGGGATTTTAAAGCTTGCATACAGATGGGGTGTCCGGAAGACCTTTTCCCTGTTTTGGCTGTTTTACGCGGCAATCTTCGGCGTGTCACTCTATATTATAAGAATAAGAATGGGAGTCCCATTTATCATGGAATCCATTGTGTACTACATGTTCACCTGTAGCACAACCATCACCATAATGACTTACAGTCTGATCACCAGAGCCTTGCGTGCTCGTAAGTTTTAAGCGGTGATGCGCCCCCGCAGCGAGCCGCCCTGGCGCACGCAAGAGCACCAGAAAAAACCATAAAACACCAATAAACAAATCCCAAGAGAACACTGTAATGAGCAAAAACCCCCCCGGTCCACCATTTAATATGTTCATAAAGGTGCGCGCGAAAAAGCTTATATCGAAGGCACATTTCACGCAAACCATGAGCGCTGATAGGTATCGATTCAAAGTAGGAACTTTCGAATGCATAGCTGTCAGCGACGGCACCCACACGTACGCCCCCCCAACCTTTCCACCACCAGCTACCTTTCTATTTGCCAACGCACCAAGAGAACGCCTTGAGCAAGCGCTTCGCGAACACGACATCCAACCAGAACAGTGGGTGGAATGGGTCAGCCCATACATCTGTCTGGTGGTCAACACGGGTAAACATCTGGTACTGGTAGATACGGGTTCAGGCGGCCTCGACCAAAACACCGGAAAACTTCTTCAGAACCTGCAGGCTGAGGGGATTACGCCCGAAGATATTGACACCGTCATCATCACGCACGGTCATCCAGACCATATCGGCGGGAACACCGATGGTGAAGGCAGACCGGTTTTTCCCAACGCCCGCTTCTTCATGTGGAAGGGCGAGTGGGATTTCTGGACTTCAGAGCAGGCAGAAATAATGCTTGATGAACACGTCAAAGAAGTCCTCCTCATGTTCGCACGTAAAAACATCCCGCCCATCAAACATCAGCTAGACCTCGTTGACTCTGAAATGGAGATCGTGCCCGGCATCCGAGCCATTGAAGCGCAGGGTCACACTCCCGGTCACATGGCGCTTGCCATCTCCTCGGGGGACGACCAACTGCTCGTTATATCAGACGTGGTTCTCCATCCGATTCACGTGGAGCAACCTGGCTGGTGTGCGTCTGTCGACCTCATTCACGAACAGGTCGTAGCCACTAGGCGTCGGCTTCTCAGTAGGGCTGCGGGTGAGAAGGCCTTGGTGCATGCCTTTCACTTTCCTTTTCCAGGCCTGGGTCACGTAGTCCAGAAGGGTGAGAATTGGAAATGGCAGCCGATTGAGACGATTGGCTAAGTTTACGAGTGCGCGCGCGGTGATGTGCGCCAGCGCTGCATATGCGCGTACCCCCAAAACCAAAATACCCCATAATAGGGACAATCCCCCCCGGTCCACTCGTGAATAAATAGACGCGTAAAAACCGACTGGGTCATAATATCAAAACTGGGATCTATATATGTAGAGAAAATGGACCTCGAGAGGTCCCCGGTACACCTAGTTTCTTCTTCACAGATTAGCCTTAATTCGTTGTCGCGGACTCCACGTTCATCTCCCCTGATATCTATCCCTGCATCAAGGATGTCCTGATAATCGCTACCAGAACTAGAATACCAATCATCGTCGATAATGACGTCAACATCTACTCCTCTTTCATGGGCGTCTATGAGAGAACTTGCCAATTCGTCTTGGGTGGTTAGCATGACCATTAGTTGTATTGTCACATTAGCTTTGCCAATCCAATATTGAAGCAGTGAACTCGTATCTTCAGGCCTCGAGAAACTGACTGTAATGAATTCAAACTCGACAGGTGCTTCAAAATCTGAGATCTCGCTCTCAAGCGAAGCGACTTCCTCTGTTAGTAGATTTATATTAAAATCCGCCGAGTTAACAGAAGCCTCAAGGATACTGACCTGCTGCTGAAGTTCAATATAATCCTCCTGAGAAGGCGCTTCTATCAGCTGATATTCAAGGTCATCGATCTCCTTTGAAAGAGACAACGCTTGAGACTGGAACTGAGTTATCTGACTTTCATAAGGCGTATAATCTGGAGCTGGGGCAGATGTATAGCCTACAACTCCACCAACCAGTATCCCAATAATGATACCTACAAAAATTGACTTAGAATCCATTCCACGTTGCCATTGGGACTTTATCCCCATTTAATGTTTATCTTAATTTAACGTTTATAAGCGCGCTTAAAACGCACGCGAGGCCCCTTTCTGTAAGAAGACGCAGCGTAGACCGTCGCAGGAAGAAGAGACATCATGACCCGGACACATTTTATGAAACGACGAGACCCAACCCCTCCAAGGAGCAGTGAACGAGCCCCCCCCGGAATCCCCCGTCTTCACACGGAGGACACAACGAAAAACCCTTATCCCCACACACAGACACGTCCGAGAACTCTTATCCTAAGCCAACCGCATTAGAATGGCGGGCCCGGGGGGATTTGAACCCTCGTTCTCCGGATTAGAAGTCCGGTGCCTTATCCTAACTTGGCCACGGGCCCCTTCACAGGAATATCAACACCCGGTAAATAAGAGTTACAGAGACTCCGCTGCCTACTTCCTCCGGATGCCTAGCACAATTACACGGAGGCGTCCCTGGCGCGATGGTGGATCCCAGTTGGCGTTAGCCCGGGACGATCATGTACTTCTGGAACAGCTCCAGGTACTCGTTGAAGGCGGTGGTGTCCCTGTCGATGAGGTTGGAGAGACTCTGCAGCATCGAGTGGTGGCGCCTCTCGTCGGAGAGGATGTAGCCGAGGATGGCCTTCACCCTGTTGTCCTCCACCTCTTTCATCATGTCCTCCAGGCGCTGGATCATCTCATCCTCGATCCTTGTGTGCTGCCGGATGGACTGGTGGAGCTCGACGGCGGTCGCCATGTCGGTGTCCAGGGTCATAGGGGTTGCACCGGCTTCGACGTCGATGAGGGCTTGGCAGAGGGCGGCGTGCTTCCCGCTGTCGTGGACGATGGTCTCGAGGAGGGCGGAGACCAGCCTGTGGCCGACGGCCTTGACGGTGGGTTCCAGCTTCTCGATGTGGCCCAGCTCAAGGGCCTTCTGCTCCCTCAGGAGCTCGACTAGATCGGTCATGGTAAAAGCTGAAGCATCAGCCGATATAAAACGATCGAGAGCGCTCACAATTTAACCATCCAAGGAGATATTCTCTGTGTTGAACGGTTGTCGGTGTTATGGACGAGCGATTTATCGAGGGCCGCAGCATTCCCTGGGATGAGCTCCAGGGCTTCCTGTCCGGAGAGGACTGGTGGCTTGAGAAGGTCAGGGAGCTGGAGAAAGTCACGGGCTATGACGACAACGCCTTCAAGCTCTCGATGATGGCCACGTTCAACTGCTGTAGGTATCACGCTGACTTCCCGAACAACATTCTCAGAGCCTGCGAGGCCATCGGTGAAGGAGAGGCGTGCGCTGGGAGGAGCTGCTGCCATGTGAGACCGGAGAGATGGCGGAGGGCAAACGAGTACGTGGCTGCGATCCAAGGCTGGCTCACGGGTTTGAAGCCCCGGCAGATCGCCGACGAGAGAAGTCACGATGAGGGGAGCGTCTCCAGAGTCTACTCGATGCTTGGGCATCCAACGCCGCACATGGAGGCCCTCCTCAGCCGCTACCTCTTCACTCTGATCAGCCGCCTCAAATGGGCTACCAACTTCCACGCCCTTGGTGACACGTTCCCCGGAGAACTGGACCTCCTCTTCAGGGATTACGAGGCGCTATACCTGACGGAGGGAGATATCCCGTACCACGAGCTCACCCTCGAGAGCCCCGAGATCGCCGAGCTAGACCGGATCATAACTAGCGAAATTCCGGATGGTGAGCAGTGGATAAGCCGGTTCGACACGCCAGAACAGCCCCTCTGCCACCAGAGGTACTTGAGACACCAGGACGTCAAGATCAGCAGCATCGGCTTCGGCATCTGGCGAGGAGCGTTGCCCCCAAACCCCATGCCGAGGGAGGAGGTACTCGATCTGATAGCATCCTACGACGAAGCCCTCAGGGCGTGGTCTAAGGGAGGTAGCCTAGGAAGCCCCGCCTTCAAGGCCGTCAGCTCTCTATTGGGAGCGGCGACACCCTTGAAGCGAGTCATCGTGGAGCAGTTCATGCTTTATCCTCCTGGGTCGGCGAACGCCTACTACTGGCTAAAGGAGCTGGACAGGTCGGAGGCCGAGAGAGGTCGGGGATACTGACCCCTTCGGGTGAAAAAACTTTTCACGTCTCAGGCACTATCCTTGATCAATATCCGGTCAGGCAGCCTGGGTTTGTAAGGAGATGTTGAAGGTTTGAAGGTGCTCGTAGTCGGTCACGGCGCGAGGGAGCACGCCATCGCGAAGAAGCTCGCTGAGGCGGACGTCGAGATGCACGCCGCCATGGGCCGCAGGAACCCGGGGATCGCCGGGCTCTCCGAGAGGGTGGAGATCATGGACATCACCGACCCAGAAGCCTACTCCCGTTTCCATGGCATGGACATCGCGTTCATAGGGCCCGAGGCCCCCTTGTCCACCGGAGTCTCTGACAAGCTCAGGGGCATGGGGGTCCCCGTCGTGGGCCCCTCCCACGCCACTGCCAGGCTCGAGTGGAGTAAATCCTACGCAAGGATATTCCTGGACGAGCAGGGGATCGAGGGCAATCCCGAGTTCAGCGTCTGTAGGTCGAGGGGTGACATCGTAGGGTTCTTGGACGAGCATCTAAGCGTCGCCGTGAAGCCCGACGTGCTCACCGGTGGAAAGGGAGTCAAGATCAGCGGGGAGCACCTCAACGGCACCTCAGAGGTGGAGGAGTACGCGCTTCAGTGCATCGCCAACGACGGCCTCGTGGTGCTGGAAGAATGCCTCGTGGGCAGGGAGTTCACCCTCCAGGCCTTCACCGACGGCAGCCGCGTCGAGGTGATGCCCCTCGTCAGGGACTTCAAGAGGGCCTACGACGGCGACACAGGGCCCAACACCGGCAGCATGGGGAGCTACAGCTGCGCCCACCACGGCTTACCAGACCTCTCCGACGAGTCGGTGGCCAAGGGGATACGGATAATGAACGAGACCATCACACGACTCAGGGACTCCGTGGAGCCCTACATGGGCTTCCTGTATGGCGGCTTCATGGAGACCGAGGACGGCGTCTACCTCATCGAGTACAACTCCCGGCTGGGAGACCCCGAGGCGATGAATGTCCTCGCCCTCCTCGAAGGCTCCCTCCTCGACATCGGCTGGCAGATCGTCGACGGCAGACTCGGCAAGCCCGCCTTCGAGAGGCAGGCGACCGTCTGCGTCTACCTGGTGCCCAGGGGGTACCCCGTCAACCCTGTTAGAGACAGCCCAGTCACCATCCAGACGCCGAAGAACTCCCAGCTCTACTACGCCTCGGTCCACGAGGAGGCCGGCGTCGTCCGCACCACGGGCAGCCGATCCGTGGCCCTCCTGGCGAAGGGCGGCAGCGTCGACGAGGCGAGGACCAAGGTCTACAGTGACATCCCGTCGATACGGGGGGACCTATTCTACAGGAAGGACATCGGGGCAGGAGTCTAGCGTAGACGTTATTAATCTGAGTCCGGTCTCTTAGACTATAACACGGTGTCAACAGGATGGTGGACAACGGGAAGCTGGCAGAGCTCGAGGCGATCCTCTACGCCTCCGGTAGGCCGGTCACCCTGACTATCCTCTGCGCCCACCTGAGGCTAGACTCCGAGAAGGAGGTCTCCGACCTCCTCGCGAAGCTCTCGGAGGCCTACGAGCAGGACGGGAGCCCCCTGGAGGTCAGCAGGATGACCGGGGAGAAGGTCGTCCTACAGCTGAAGCCCAACTTCACCCAGCAAGCTCGGAGGTTCTCCATGAAGCCCCTTCTCACCGCTGGCCCCCTGAGGACCCTCTCCTACATCGCCTACAACCAGCCCGTGGAGCAGAAGCAGGTGGCCGACGCCCGGGGTAGCCAGGCCTATACGCACCTGAGGGCTCTGGAGCAGATGGGGCTTATCTCCAGGAGGAAAGAGGGGAGGGTCACCTACCTGAGCACCACCACCGACTTCGCCGACTACCTCGGCCTCAGCACTGAAAGGACGACGATGAGGAGGCAGCTCAGGAGCATCTTCAGGAAGCTGGAGCTCACCGAGCTGGAGAAGAAGTAAACACCTAGAAGAATCTCAGGGACTCAGTCCTTCGTCAGGATCTCCATGTCGAAGAGGCTGTCCGCCTTCGCGAAGTAATCGATGACAGAGAGGCCCTTCTCGTTGATGAGGAACCTCCTCTTGCTCCTCTTGCCGCGCTCCTCGACGAACTCCGTGACGAGCTCCTGCTCCACGAGGCTGGCCAGAATCTTCTGAATGGGCCCCCAGGAGAGATTCGAGGCGTACATAATCCGCGTCGGCTTCTCTGCACCGTCTCTGATGGCAGAGAGAACACTGAGTATAATATCGAGCCTTGATCTGCGTTCATCCATATCTTTTCAACCTCTGCCTGATGAATTACTCTGAAAGCGCCCCAATGATATTTAAACGAAATTCATCCCTGATACTGTATAAGGATAGGGAGATGGCTATACGATATGATAAATAAACGTATTTTAGATATTAAAAATGTAATTCTAGCGCCTGAGGTGCAGGGAAGCGGATGCTGAACGAGATCTACAAGGTCGACGACGCCATCTTCGAGAGGTATCCCGAGGTCAAGATAGGCCTTCTTATCGGCAGGGACGTGACCGTCGGCGGATCCGATCCAGCCATTAACGCCTACAGGAGGCAGGCGTTCGAGAGAGCAACGGAGGTGCTGGGCGACGCCCCGGTGACGTCCCACCCGTTCATAGCCTCATGGAGGAATATGTACCGGAGCTTCGGTACTAGGCCAGGCGACTACAGGCCCTCTGCGGAGGCCCTTGTGAGGCGGGTACTGAAGGGGCGGGGCCTCCCCGACATAAACGTAGCGGTCGACGCCTACAACGCCGTCTCCGTCCGGCACCTCATCCCCATGGGAGGCTTCGACCTGAACAGGGTTAGTGGCCAGATCCAGCTCAGGTACTCCGGCGGGGGCGAGGAGTTCAACCCCCTGGGTTCGTCAGGGCCCGAGGAGACCTACGAGGGGGAGGTCGTCTACGCCGATGATGCTAGGGTGCTCACCCGGAGGTGGAACTTCAGGGACTGCAGGGAGACTATGATCACAGAGGACTCCACGGACTTCGTGATGTTCGTCGACGGCTCCCCCGAGATCCCCGTGGAGGTAGTGGAGTCTGCTCTTGGTGACCTGTTTTCTCTCCTCTCGGCCTGCTGCGACGGTGAGTACGCCTCGACCGTTGTGGACTCGGGGTAGCCCTCGGCTTAGGCGTCTATTGGCGGCTCTTTCACTTCTTCTTCCTGAGCTTGAGTTCGACGCCGTCTGCATCCGCGTGACCCCTCAAGAGCGCCTTCAGGATCTTCGCCCTCGCTTTGAAGTCCTCCTCGTTGAGACCCTCCTTTGAAGCAGCTCTCCGGGCCTCCTCTATTGCTGACTCCAGATCAGGTACGGGCAGGAGGGTGGCGGCGATGCAGTAGAAGCTCTTTGACCTGCCATCGTTAAAGTAAGCGAGCATTTCCTCGAGGAGGTCCATCCGCCTCATCTGCTCCACGAGGAAGGGCTCTAGCCCCCGGGTCCTAATCCTCTCCAGGTTCTCAGGGACCTTCCTGTAGGTGAGGAACGAGTCGTACTCGCCGCCCTCCTCTCCTCCTATGGCGAGCCAGCTGTGGTACCTGTCGCACGGGAACTCGTCGCACTGGGAGCAGACCTCAAGCCCCCTCTCCCCAGCGCAGCACGTGATCTTACCGCAGCTAGGATGCCGCTCGTAGAAGCTGGGGCCCGCGCACCCGGGGCAGCGTGAGGGGCCCTCGGCGTGGTATCTCGGGCAGAGGCCGCAGTCGAGGCCGCAGCAGGCTATGGTGGGATGTAGCTTCTGAGGTCTGTTGCTTAAAGCGGGGTTGCCCATTGGTGTAAATATCTGCGAAGCCCATTAAATATTAAGCGTCATCCTGACGTGAGACAAGGGGTCACGTTCAAGATGTTTTTTCTAAACTCCGAACATGAGGGAGACAGGCAATTCACTGATCAACGGTCTGATCCCCTCGGATCCTTCAGTGTAATCAGAATACTCGTAATTATATGTTAAAATTTGAGTTTTGAACTTATTTCCGGTCCCTCACTCTCGTCACCACCCCCGTACTCAAGATCGTAGCCTAGACCCTCATTCTACCTAACATATGGTGACAGGGTCTTCGCAACGATCACCGTCCTCGTACTCGTCAAACTGGGGGTTGACTTCACGCTGGGTGTCGGGTAGGCTGGCGCCTTTCAGGATTCACTAAGGATTTGAATGCTACTGTGTCACGGGTGATATCTCATCATGTCCCGTATCTCTTTGAGCTCCTTCTCCAAAGCCTCTATCCTACTCTTCAGCACCTCGATCTCCTGATCCTTCTCCCTAAGCCTCTCCTCATAGGAGGCCTTCAGATCGCTATCGCTTGGCATACTGGTCAATACTTTGGCGATTACCTTAAAAAACCTAGGAAAGAGATACGTGAAAGAAATTAAGGGGTTAGGCGATCTTGCCTTTACCCTTGTCGGTGACGACGTACTTCCCCTTCTCGGGGGAGTCCACTAGACCATCCTTCTTCAGTCCTCGAAGCCGTGACATAACCGTTCTCCAAGGGATGTCCGCTGCCTCGCCGATGACCTTGCAGCCCGAGGGCTCCGCGATTTTGGTGAGGGCCTTCAAGATCGCTCTCTGCTCGTCCGTGAGTTCGCTCATCGATCCACCATGATGAGAAAAGCGGTAGACGATAAAAAAGGTTCCCGAGTGAAAAAAGGACTACGCTCGTAGCTCTACCGGGTTGATGCGACCTGCCTAGCCCATTCAGCGGCCCTTTCAAGCTCTCCCTCTTTCAGAGGTCCTTCCGTCCCCTCCACGAAGAATCCCTCAGGGGGTGTCGACAGCTCCCCGCCCTTCCCCGTGAGCCTGTTGGCAATAGGCTTGGCGGCGTAGCCGAAGAACTTCACCATAACGTTCAGGAAGGATGAATTAGCGTCAGCTAGGGAGACCCGAGTGTCGAACGCAGCTACTTTGGCTCCTTGTAATCCCCCTTTAGGGATCCGCTTCAGGAGCTTAGTGATCGCGCCTGTCGGTCGGAACGCCCGGGTGGGGGAGCCGACGATCAACAATTCCACTCCATCCATCTGCTCTAGCTTCACTTCGGTGACCTTGAGCACTTTGACAGCCCCATGGGGCTCGAGGGCTTTTCCCATCGCCTGGGCAATCATCTCAGTGTTTCCGAAGACCGAATCGTAGACCACTAAAGCCCTCATACCTGTGGATGAAGTAGGGGTTTCGCTATTCAGGGCCATTTGACACTACCTTCCATGATTCTACTGTAGACGCAAATTTAAACTTGGGGCCCACTGTCGCACGCGTGTGCGATCAAGCCTAGAGGAATTGGATTTCTCCACTTGGCCCGTTTCAAAGAACTCTTCCCTGTGCTTTGAATAGCATCGATAATGTTTTCATGTCACACTCCTATTTCAGGAGATTAAAGTGACCCAGAATCTCAGGGAATCCCTTGAAGTTATACTCGATTCGTTCTGGCTGGGAAGACTTTATATTTCTGGAGGCCTGTACGAGGGGAGTATAGAGCTGGTTGAGGTCGATGCCCCGGTGAACATCCCACCTCGCTGGCCCATGATCGCCATGAAATGGGGCGTTTTCTGTGTGATTCCCGTTGAAACAGGTAAGGTCAAGGCAGCGAGAGAGGCGCTGAGGGGGTTCACAGTTGAGGAGGTATTCACTGGGAGGGGGCTCAGAGCGTTACTTGAGGTGCATGGAGTGATGCAGGACAGGGGTGCGCACTGGCTTCATCTCCACTGTGACGAGGGTCGCTTCAAGCCACAGAGGGGAAATGGTGCGAGGCTGCTCACCGAGGAGGACAGGATGCTCTGTGATAGGTGGACGAAGGAGTATCCTAGGGCGATCGGGCCTTACTCCTACAGCTACGCCAACCCGGTGCCCTTCGGCGTGGTAGAGGATGGTGAACTGGCCTCGGTGGCCATTGTTCTGCGGTATGATCTGCCGCTGTGGGAGATAGGCGTGGAGACACGTCCCGACTGCCGAGGTAGAGGCTATGCAAAGTCTGTGGTGTCACTAGCTACCAGGTACATTCTGGAGAGCGGTAAAATCCCGTGGTACTACATTGATGCTGAGCCATTGAATGTCGCTTCAATCCATGTTGCGAGGGCACTGGGCTTTGTCGAGTACGCCGAGACGCTTAATATCAAATCTATTTGAGATGGAGAACCCAGTAACGTTGGGTATCAGGTATCTAGTAGACCCTTCCTGTCTATTCAGGCAGCTTGGTTCACATACCTGAATCAATTTGATATGTAATACTGGAAGAATTCCGTCTATTATAAAATTAACCTGAAGTTTAATGCACTCCTCATCTATTTTTATTGCGGATTGAATTCGTAAACGACGTATCTATTTTGGCTCTGTGGGTCGCTGAGTTTTCCCTTCACGGGGTCTTCGGTGATGAATTTTCCCGTCTCGGGGTCGTAGTATCTTGCTCCATAGTAGTAGAGCTCGGTGGGGTCCTCTTGTTTCCCGGTGTACTTGAACTCCTCGCTGTCAGACTCATCCTGATCGGGACCGAACGGCACGTAGTTGGTATCGTAGATGACTCCACCAGTGGCATTCGTTTTCAACCGAGTGGAGCCCAGGTGGTCCGGGTAGAAGTACTCCACGGTGCCGCTGCGGTTCTCGGCGACGTGCATCATTCCGGCGTATACGTGCTTCGTGGCTGACCCGTTGCACTCCTCGAAGACCACGTCCAGCCCCGAGTAGACGTGGACAGTGTACCTCTCCACCGTCTCCCAGAGCCCCACCCCCCTGCCATCCGCGTCGTACTAGTACCTCCCCTGCGCCACGCCATCCTTCAGCACGGCGATGAGCCTGTTCCCCACTGGGTTTTTACTAAAATAGCATGGTTTATGGAGCCGGGCGAGGGATTCGAACCCCCGTAGATCCGCACTGCAGGTGGATGCCTAAACTGCTCAAAGATCTAGCGAGTATTATACGAACTACTCAACGAATTCTAGTTGTTTTTATTTCTTCATTTTAAGCTGTGAATAAATATCACGGATAGTTACTATTATTGCCAACGGAGAAGCGTGTGACCACATGAATGGCCATGACGTGAGCTCTTTCGACGACGAGAAGATCATCAGCGAACTGAAGGGGAACACCCTCAGGGTCTACTGGGCTCTCATGAACGCAAAGGATGGCGTGCTCGGCGTGAGAGAACTGCAGAGAAGGCTGGGCTTCTCCAGCCCGGCTCTGGCGTCCTACCACTTGAACAAGCTAGCCGACATGAAGCTCGTCGTGAAGGAGAGAGGCGATTATAAGCTCGTGAGAGAGGTGAAGGTGGGCGTCCTCAAGCAGTTCATAAAGCTGGGCACGTTCCTGCTCCCCAGGTATGTCCTCTATGCTACGATGTTCACGACTCTCTTGTTCTACCTCCTCGTGAATCTGAGGGAGTCCACTTTCTATAGCGCCTTCGCCCTCGTCTTGGGGAGCCTCGGAACTGTGATCTTCTGGTACGAGACCGTCAGGGTCTGGAGGCAGAAGCCATAGCGTGCGGTGTACAAGAACTTGAACAGAGTGTTCGAAAGCATTTCATTATATTCCTCGGTTCCCATGTAGCCCCAGCAAAAATCGGAGGTTGAAATGAATGGAAAGTAAAAAATTGATCATCGCCTTTATCTGGACGTTCGTCCTAGCGGCGATCGTCATAGTGTCTCTGGAGGGAGGCGGCATGACGTTCGCTGGATACATGGTATTCTTCTTCATCGCCTTGGTGTCCACTGTCGCAGTGGAAACTATGTTACCCGAGAAGGAGAAACCTGGAAGCGAGCTGATGAAAGAGCTTCAAGACATAAGGTCAAGGCTGGATGATCTACCAAAGGGATCCGGTTGAATCACAAGACGATCATATGCAAACACATGGAGGCTGAATGAGCAATGGCTTACAACAGGAACAGGGCGCTCACATTCGGAGTCGCAGGTATCGTCATAGCCGCGCTCCTCATCCTAGTGTTCATACCGGCCAAGAAGGAGATCGGGATAAACCCCATCGTGGCTCTGCAGGAGATACCTGACTACGGGTTTCAAGTGGTGAAGATAAGTGAGGAGCAGTCCAGCGTGGTTCACCTCAACGTCACCCTGAACGACTTCGAAGTCAGGATGGCTGATGGGAAATGGACCGCGATTGAGGTCCCCGGAGTAGGGGTCTCCTTCGACCTCATCAGGTCTCAGGAAGTGTCATTCACCGCAGAGGTCGGAGGTCTGGGTGTAGGGAACTACGGCGCCATCAGGTTCCACGTGATCAGAGGTCTCGAGTTCACGAACGCCACGTTGGACGACGGTGAAGTCATAGGTGTCGACGTTCCTGATTTCAAGGTCGAGTTCACAACTTCATTCGAGAATGTTGAGGGCACAGGGAGCCTTTCAATCGCTGCTAGGAGGGGATCGGGGCTTCTATCCAACTACATGCTACCACAATATCACATGTCCCTTGCGGCGTTTAGACTCGAATTCACCATCTCTCCGACCTAACTCGGTCCAGAAATTAATCGTGTCTGAGACAACACTCACTTCGCAATTAATAAGTTGGAGCCGGGCGAGGGATTCGAACCCCCGTAGATCCGCTCTGCAGGCGGACGCCTAAACCGCTCAGCCAACCCGGCGCACATCGATCTACACCCTCACTAAAATATCAACGTATCGCGTGGAGGACGTGATTCACCGTCTAGCCTAGTTCTCAGGGTAGGTCAGGACTGTTTCAGGATGACATCAAGGAGGCTCAGCCTGCCCTCCCCCATCTCCTCGACGGCCCTCTCTAATGCTGGCTTGACCTCTGAGGGCTCCTCAACAGTCTCCCCGAAGCCCCCGAAAGCCTCCGCTATCTTTGCATAATCCGGC
>Ga0307379_10008855_pt1 | contig 13517 bp, 16 predicted proteins | sample UN2MG_FD_202237 | JGI IMG/M metagenome (GOLD analysis project Ga0307379, IMG submission 202237) | Soil microbial communities from Risofladan, Vaasa, Finland - UN-2 | ecosystem: Environmental > Terrestrial > Soil > Coastal area > Acid sulfate soil | place: Finland: Risofladan, Vaasa | collected...
TGGAGATACCCTTAAAAGCTGTTGGAGAATCTTGTAATGCAACTTATAAAACTCATCAATGGGCAAGTTGTCGTCAAAGCCAGTGTATTTAGTGCTGAATTCTTTAACGATTTGCCTGCTACAATACGCTCCGTTCCTAATACGCAAATTCATATTGTAAGGAGGAGATGTTATAACTAAATCAACAAAATCATCGGGCATCTTAACCATCGTATCAAGACAACTCTCATTATGAATTTTGTTGATTTCTACAGTCATAATTCTTTCTCAAATTCATCCATGCTTATAGTTGGAATTGAATCTTCTAAGGCTTTCTGTACTGTGCTCAAAACCTTTCTATGACCTTCCTCAGCCTCATCCCATGTACAATATCTCCACATCTGCTGATCGAGTTCATGTAAAATGCCATCTTTACAAAATATCATCGTCTCGAATATGATTGGCGGTCCATCTCCTCCAAACCTATGATCCATTCCAAGAAAGACAGTAGAAACAGTGACACCTTCTTCAAAATCGGTTGACACAATTTTTCTTTTATCAGTGTTTGAGAATTCGGCAGCCCACTCTTCCATCGGACAAGGGACTACTTCGTGGCCAGATAGTTTATAGTACATTACCAACCGCCCTCTGGTTCTTCTTCATCACTTTGGAGCACCACTATATCATTAGATTCTCTTATCATCTTCTCAAGTTCTTCTTCACCGAAAGCAATAGTAAATTCAGCAACAGTCCATTCATCATTCTTGTATTTCTTTTCAAATTCATGTATCCTTGCTGATTTAGAACTATCTGAATATTCGTCCCACATAGTGAAAACTTTATCCCAACCGACATTGTCAATATGAGTCCTATGCCAATGAGATCTTTCAACCAGTTCAAAAAAACTTGGATCAGAGCGGCCACAGTGAGAACAAACATCCAAATCTTTACGAATGGCAAGAATAAAACTTGACGAACTTGAATTACTGACAAAACCTTTTCTAAACTTCATGACAAACTCCTATTCAATATGGCTATTATAAAGAAAATAGGAAGAAAATCAAGTAGAAAAGGAATATATTTTGAGGATTGGCTTAGGAAAAAATACCAATGAAATTGCTAACAAAATCTACAATCTGACTATAATAAATACAGACTATGCCAACGAAGATTGCCCATCCAAAACAACTTATGATTTCAACGAATCGACTTAATGAAGGGCGATGGTTCCGACTCACTGCCCATTCTTGTCTCTCTCTTAACATGTTTGATAGTAATGACATCGCCCTGCTCCTTTTTGCCATTATATAGGAGCACATTGCATACCAATTACTCTTCAGATCCAAACTTCACGAAATCTGGGATAAAACTCTTTCAACTTACCTATCAATTTTTTTCTAGTGTAATTCAACATATCTATAATGGTTTTATTGCCAACGGATTTTCTAGCTAATTCAGGATCATTGTTAAAAAACGCTCTTTTAATAACTTGTTCAATGATATCTGTTACGGGTTTATGCTGTTTCTTGGCAACATACATAATACTTTTAACATATGAATCTATTTCTGTTTCAGACAAAATATATTCCGATACCAATTTAATATGTTCCTCTAAATTTTTATTTTTGAGATTTATAAGTTCACTATATAGTTTTTTATAATCATCATCTGGATATGTGCCAAGAGAATATTTATAATAATGTTCTAATTCATGTCTTATCACTTCGTATAATACATAATTGAAATTTTGATAATCCCCGCTTACAAAATCATTATCTAAAAATATATTGATAATCATTTCTGGTCTTTTGTTAACACCATGAGGAAAATCTAACATATCTGCCTTAATATCAAATGCATCATAAGAACTTTCTTTCCCAGTGTTTTGAACTTGCACTTTAATCACAAAATTCTGCTTATTAATCAAAAAATCTATGGTTCTATTTTGCTTTATATTCAAAAAAATCTCTTTTGCTATTTCATTGGCAAGCATATCGTATTCATTTCTATATGCTATTTTATACAAGCAATTTTCAATATTTAACATTTTCATTATGATTGAGGTCTAACCTTTGTTCTCTTCGTTCTCTTCGTTCTCTTTGTTCTCCATGATGTCAAACAGCTTTTGGTTCTCTCTAAGCCCCTTGATGATAGTATTTAAGTTAGTGTGGCGAGTTCTTATAACACTCTTGGTTGGTGCAAGCCTTAACATGTTAATATGACCATAGATATCCAGGTTATTCTCAGCCCTAGTGAATGCGGTGTAAACTAATTCCTTAGACATCATTATTCTAGCTTGTTCCATCATTACAAATGCGATATTTTTCGATTGACTTCCCTGGTATTTATGGACTGAGATGCACCACGCAAGTTTCAAACTATCGATTTCATCCCCAACAAACATGATAATGTCGCCATAAAAATCTACGTCAATAAAGTCCTCTTCTTTGTCAGTTTCTTCAGGATTAATAACTTTCCTTCCGAGGTCAACTATCATTCCTATGTCTCCATTAAATATCTGCTTGTCGTAATTGTTTTCTGTCTGAATAACCCTGTCTCCAAAATGAAACTTGGCAAAACCCTTCTGGAGATATCGTTCAGACGCATTGTTGAATTTAGCCATCAACTCTTGGACAGATTCGTTGATAACATTAATTCCCATTGAGCCTTTGTACATTGGTGCCAGAATTTGAAGACCATCCATTCCATTATGTTCCTTGATGTACTTTCGAACGTCAGACTTCAAATCATCTATAGACGGATTACCATGCCATTTTATATCTGTTGCTTCTTTTGGAATAACTGCCTCTTTACAATTAGAGATATCATTGGCCACGACACTTATATAGCTATTCTCATCTTGTCTATGAATTTTGTCGAGCTTAACAACATTAGCACAACCCGACTCTATGATATCTGCCAAGAAACTTCCAGGAGATACGCTGGGCAACTGATTACTGTCTCCTACGAGTATTATATTGCCCCACAAATTACCTTCCATTGCAAACATAATAGCGAACATAGTATCTATACCAACCATGCTTATCTCATCCACAATAATCATGTCTTCGGATATATTCTCTCTTGGATATTGACTGTCTGGATGTAATCTCAACGATCTATGAATTGTGGACGCTCCTGCTCCTGTTTTTTCTGACAAAACCTGAGATGCCTTACCGGTTGGAGACATCATTCTCATTGACATTTTGTTTTCTGATGCCAAATGACAAATACATCGACAGATCGTACTCTTTCCAGTACCTCCACCTCCAGTAATAACCGTTATCTTATTTTTAAAGGCACTCTTTATTGCTTCTCTCTGGCAATCATCCAAAACGATTTCTCTACCGCTAAAATTACTAACGTCTTTTTGTGCTTCGTCAAGATTATGCTCATTACAATCAAACCTATTTCCCTTATGAGCAGACTTTCTTTTGTATAGTTCTTCTGCAATATATTTTTCTTTCTTCCATATGCTCCTCAAGTAAACATAGGACTCATTATTCTTGTCCATATTCTTGATTGGAGTAAAGACGTCCAAGTTATTTTTAATACACTGTGGAATCATCTTAAAATATTCATTGATGTTGGGAGAATTCGGACGTTCTCTATCGCAATCAACAATAAGTTTTGCAACGGAGTTCTTAAGAGTAACATAAGGAGTACAGATATTCCCATTCTTAAATACATCTTCTGTAAGAACAAAATGTATACACGCTTTAAGACGATAAGCCATTGGAACGTCTTTTAATATCTTATGCGCCATGAGATCCGCCATTTTAAACCCAACACCTTTTATCTCAACAAGCCTATATGGATTTTCTTCAAGGATTGAGATACTCTTCTCCTGCCAGTTCTTATATGCCTTCTCTCCTATCTTGGCGCTGATACCATATTGAGAAAGCCACATATAAAGTTCTCTAAGGTGCTGTTTGCTTTTCCATGCCTTTTCTATAAATGGAAGTCTTGCTTCATTAATTCCGCTAATCCTAAGTAACAATCTTGGTTCTTCCTTGAGTATTCTGAGAGTTTCATCAACCCCAAATGTATTCAAAATATCTCTAGCCCTTGCATCTTTAATATGAGGTAATTCCATCAAACATATTCTTAAGCTATCTTCATTAGTCGGCTCATCCTCGTAATAAAACTCTGCCTTAAACTGATTACCGAATCGTGGGTGCTTAGTAAAATCACCAACAAAAATATATTGCTTACCTTGTGGGTTTTCACTTGCTCCCAACATTCCAAGGGTAACGGTAAAACTACTCCTGTCCTTTTCATTGAAGTTGGCTATAATAACATCTTCTTGTTCGACAGTATACTTAGATGAAAAAGCATTCAGGGAGCAACTGAGAATTGCGAAGCCATCATCTTTGCGGAACCTGACATATTCAACTATGCACGGCAAATCCACTATAACTCTCCTATATTAAATCTCTATTGTCACGTATTCTATAAATTTCCGGCCATAAGTATAAGTAAGATGTAATTTGTTTTTATATTCAACCATGTACGGGTAACTCAATTCCGATGTTAAGGTTCGAATACCACTATCTACTTTATCTTGAACAATCACTTCATCAATCACTTCAAATTTATAATTTAATTCACTAATAATCAGGGGATATCTCTTTTCCGAAGATGGATTATAAACCAAAAACAATCTGCCATCAACATAAACAACATCCATTCCACTATTAGGATTGTCAAACCTTGTAGCACTAGGAGAATTCCATTGCCTACTCCACGGCTCTCCTTTTTCTAGATAGATTCCTTTTGAATAATAAATTTTGCTTAATCCCGATGAAGATCTAAAAAAGGCATGCAATACATCGTCTGAATCCATCCATAAAGAAGGCTGTATAATCCCCATACTTGTGCTTGAAATTGAACCGTAAATAGGATGATTAATCTTATAGTGTTTTTTTGGAACTGCTAACGGTAGGGATCTTTCCAATAACACGAATTCATCTTCTTTATAAATATATGTTTCAATCCACGATGCCCAGTCAAACATGGTCTCGGCAGATGATCCGCAATAAATAACTCCATCTTTTTCTATGGGCTTAGTTTTAACAGCAAAATTTAAACCAGCATGAAGCACTTGTTTTTTAACTTTATTCAGATCTCCAATATTTTCTATGTCAGTTATGTTTAAAATAAATGTTTGCCAAGAATCACAGAATTTCCCCACTTTATAAACAAGAAATAATTCTCCTCCATTATTGAATAAAATAGGATTCCAGTGAGATACTTGAACATTAGTTCCAAGATTTCTAATTCCGTCTTTATATTCAACGTAGATGGAACTGTCCGGTAAACCCTCTCTCTGCCCACCAAACCACGCAAACACAGGATATCCACTATGAAAAGCTATGGATGAGGCATGGCAGGATGGAGTTTGAACACTTAGGAATTTCCGATCAATAATTTTCATCATTATATTATCGTTGAATTAGAAACAATTACAAGTTCAACCTTTGATTAATTTATCAATGATTTGGCCAACGCAAGTCTTCAAGTCATCTTTTTCAGTATTGACTTCTAACCATGGATCTTCAGGAGGTTCGAATGGAGCTTGGATACCAGTGAAGTTTGGAATTTCTCCGTCAAGAGCTTTCTTATACATTCCCTTAACATCTCTTCTAATACATTCTTCTACGGAGCAATTCACACAAACTACCTTGAGGTTCTTAATGTGTTGCTTAAGCATTTTCCTCAATTTCTCTGTTGGGGAAACAAAACTTGCAATAACATCTAGTCCCTTGTCATTAAATAATTGAGCAACGTGAGCAACCCTTCTAAGATTTTCTTCTCTATCTTCTGGAGAAAATCCAAGATCCTCGTTGAGTTTAGATCTTAGATCATCTCCATCCAATGTTACTGCCTTAAGTCCCTCTTCATTCCATGCCAGGCATAAAGAATCCGCGATAGTTGTTTTCCCAGAGCAAGGAAGTCCCGTTAGCCATATAGTTGTACTTGTAGCCATAGTGACAATATTATACAGGTTAATTTGGGAAACTTAAAACTAATTTTGGCTATCAATTTGCGACGGATTGGTTTCTGAGACTAAACCGCTCATATTTCTTTCAATTTCTTCTTTATAGTATTCTCGTAATTTACTTCTGAATATCTTTGATACGTTGAATTCCTTATTGAACTGCCTCAATTGATCAAGCATTTGTTTCTCTGTCTCTGTAATTCTTATCTGTATAGTCTTATTTCTTTTTTCTTTCATGTCATTAATTATTCTTCTGAGGGTTCTTCGTCTTCATCTGCTTCATCGTCATCGTCTTCATCTTTGTCTACTTCAACGTCTACCGATCCAACGTCATCTTCTACTTCTTTTGCACCATCGTCAAGAAGTTCCTGTTCATCCGAAAGAAGGTCAATTAACAACTTTTGTAATTCTCCAACGTGTACTCTTTCTTCATCGGCAATCTTTTGAATTACCTTTTTAGCATCTTCATTAGTAGAGGCGTCAACAATGGTTTCATATTGTTTTATAGCATTTTCTTCTCCGACAATAGCATCTCGAATTGCTCTTGTAAGCTCCCTGTCTGTAAAAGCTTCGGGTGTCTTAACGTTTTGAAGTTCCTGAGATTCTTTTTTAAACCTCTCTGAACTTAGATTCAAAATCATATTCCCCTGATCAACATGCATTATTTATCTCCTTTAACTACATCAAATCCAAAATCTATCCATCCTGCTACGGGAACACCTTCGGATGGCGAAATACCCATACCAAATTTCAATACGGCCACATCAAACCCTAATAGCCTCAAAGCAACTAACATTTGACTCGCCGTATGTCCCACATAACAAACAAGAATAATCTTCTTATCATTCGGAAGATTCTTAAGATTTTCCTTCTTCAAAAGATCCATCCAAAAGATGTTTTTTGCCCCTTTTATATGTCCACTCTTGAAATCTTTAGGCTTTCTGACATCTAAAATGTAATACTTGGACAAATCCTTCTTATTAAGATCTTCTGGAGTAATATAGTTCCAGTCGTCTTTTGTGGATGCTATAAAGTCCACCAAGGCATCATAAACAGAATCTTCTTTGGCTATACGATAAATACGCATATCTATATAATTCATTAAATAAAAAAGAAATCCTATCCAAAGATGGGATTTCTTTGAATTGGTGGGCCGGGACGGAATCGAACCGCCGACACCTTGCTCTTCAGGCAAGTGCTGACTACCAACTGAGCTACCGACCCTTAAAATTGGTGGGAGCTTTCGGGATCGAACCGAATCCTCAAGCGTTTCAAACTCGTGTGCGCCATCGCTATGATACCAGCTACACCAAACTCCCAATCTCTAACATTTTTCAGCTATCTTCTTCTTAATCAACTTGTTTGCTAATGACTTCTCGAAATAGAACAAAACTCCATTCTCTACGAGTTTCCTACCACTGTCTCCTAAAATTCCAGTTAGAAAAATAGCTTCTGGATCTATTATTTTTACTTTGACCCTGTTCGGAACATAAGCTCTTTTTTCCAACTCCTCAGGAACAACCATGAACTTCAATTTAACCTTTTTCATTTCAACTCCCATTTCTACACAAAAAAAAGCCCCCGAAGACAAAATCTGCCTTCGGGGGCTTAAACGCTATTTTATTAGAGCATAGAAATAGCGCCCTTGCCTCTTCCGGCAGGTTCGCTAAAATAAAAATACTCTCTGTTTGTTCTCATTACTCTCCTATTTTCTAAACCTATTATACCTCATTTTCCATAAAGATCAAGTAAAATCTTTCATTTTTTTCATATCTCATATCCCCATAATTTCAGGTCGTTTTTAAATTTGTCATTGACCATATCGTGTAGATCGTCTGGGACAACTGCTTTCCATCCACCAATCTCTCCCTTGAAAATATGATCTCCATGAATTTCGGTTTTCAAATAATCATACTCTCCAAAATTCTTAAAAGATTTTGATCTCTTCCTGTTTTTATCAATACTGCAATGAGCCTTTATGTTTTCTCTTTTCTTGTTTGGTATCGTAGTGCTAAAATATTTTTCCATGGCGTTAAAAATAACATCTGTATCCTTATAGAAATCTTCATATTTTAGCCACAAAACGCTTTCACTAAATCTTTCTTTGCCCTTGTTAAAATTAATGATATAGGGATCTAAAAACTTAACGGTGTCATCAATGTCTTTCTTCGTCATTATATTCCTAATGCTCTTCCCATTTCTGCTTAAGATAAATGTTCTCCATGTTGAAACCAAAATATCTCTTGGGTCTCGATATGTAGAAACAACGGGAAAATCCAAATGGGGAATCTTGGGAAAATGATGTTGCTTAACTACTTTTCTATTTGGAAAAAGATCACACAAAATCTGATATACAAGTGTCGATCCTGATCTGATAATGCTTATTTGATAGATGGAAGAATTTTGTTTCAATCACGATAATCCTCCAGTTGAGAACAATGATGCAATACTATTTTTAAGTTCTTCTGCTTCACTCATTTCTGCTGGCTTTTCGTATTCAGGATTAATATATTTCTGAATAAAAGCAACTACAATGTCCGCTAATTCAGGAGTTATTTTCTTAAAGACATTTGCTTGGATATCTCTTGCAATCTTAGACTGTCCATAGAAAGCTTCAGCAATTGATCCAACTATACAGGCATTCGTATCTACATCTCCACCAGCCTGAATCGTTCTCCTGATAGCATTTTCAAAATCTTCTGTTTGAGAGAACAACGCCATGCAGATAGGAATGGTATCTTGGCAAGTAACTTTATGCTGTCGTGGGATGTCTTTTATTGTCATTCCTAAGTCATATCCCAAATCAGAAACAGATTTAATAATTTCCATTTTATCTGCACCATGTCTTGCCTTGTAAATGGCTAAAGCAACAGCCTGCGCCCCTTTTATTCCTTCAGGATGAGAATGGGTCACTTCTGCGCTCTTCTTTGCTTCTTCTAATGTTTCTTCAAGAGTACCAAACGCCCAACCTACAGGAGAAATTCTCATTGCCGATCCGTTTCCATAGCTATTATAAGGCCTCAATTTCCCGGATGCAGCCACTCTTACGAAACTACCGCCATAGCCCCTGTTCGGATATTTAAAATAGTATAACTGATAATTATCTCCATAATCAGTTCCATTCAAAATAGCAGCGGCAGTCGCAATAGAAAGAACGGTATCATCTGTAAATGTACTAGCATCATGGAATAGCTCAAAGTCACTACGATTAGTATTCTTGAATTCGTACTTACTACCACACACATCTCCGATAATAGCTCCCAACATCTTATTCCCCCTTCGGTTTTAAAAGCGCCCATACAGGTTCGACGCTAAAAAGTTTCTGTACTAATTGATTACAAGTTTCTATTTTGATATTCCTTATTTTCTCAACATCTTCTGAAACTTCACTTGATTTTCCGAACAAATGCTTTCTAAAAATATATGAAGCTTTGCCCATTGACGTCTCTGTTGATCTTAGAATAGTAGAGATCAAATCTATCTTAGCGCATTCAAAAATATCTTTGTTTATACCATTCTTCATTGCATTCTGAATGACCTTCGTGCTTTCTTCCATAAACTGATCGACATTTTCAGGAGAGGTAAAGCCATATAATTCAATAGCCGTTCTGTGTGGATAACCGTTCGTTAGAGTTGAGATAGCCGTTGAGTAGCACAATCCTAACTCTTCTCTTATCCTTGTCCATAAATCCGAATATACCCCACCCCCGATAGCTTTTTGAGCAAGTATACTGTCGAAATAACAATTATCAAATGCAGACAACCCCGGATAAAAACAACTTACTATAGATTGAGTAACCCCTTCTTTCTCCATAATAAATTTTATATTACCTGGTCTCTTCGCCAACGAACTAAATAGATCTAAACTTATTTCGTTTTTTTCTTCATCCTCAAAATATTGGTGTTCTGCAGGAATATTATTTTCAATACATTTTCTCAAAAAATCCGTCTGGATATCCCCACAACACAAAAACAAAATATTTTTACTTGTATATTTAGCATCAAGAAAATTTACAATATTGTCTCTATTAAGCTTGCTGACTATTTCTGCTTTTCCGGCCTGATAATGTCCCTTGTCCCAAACAAATAGAGCTTCACTTGTGGCATTTGAAAACGCAGCGGTCGGGTCATCCTCATACATCTTTATCTCTTCTAAAATAACATCTCTTTCCTTTTCAACTTCATCTGCAGGAAATGTTGAGTTAAAAAAGATATCCATCATAAACTCAATGGCATTAGAAATGTTTTCTTTTGGAAGGGCAACGTAATAGAGCACATTGGGACGACTGGTATATGCGTTATAATCAGCACCCAACATTGCAAGATCTTTGTTTATTTGTCTCCAGTTGCGCTTTTTTGTTCCTTTATAAAACATGTGTTCACAGAAATGAGCTATCCCGTCTTGTCCTGGAGTATCATAATTGGATCCGGCAGTTACAGCAACTCCAAAAAACGCCATGTCACTTGAATTCGGAACATTATGCACTCTGATACCATTAACTTCAAAAGAATCCATTATTTTCACCCATGTTGTTGTAATGCTTTTTCCAGTTCGTTTATTATACCACTTTCCAAGTCTTTCGAATTAATTTCGTAATAATTTAAAAGCATTACCATATACACCATATATCCCATCATGGCTTCGATCATTCCGACTGGCCAATCCGATTTTGGGTCTTGGCGGGACTGATGCTTGACATATCGACAAACACGCCCATGCTTATCCGTCATTGAATTGCAGACTTCATGAACATTCTTTATAGAGCCACGAAGACCATAAGCCTTTCTGAAAAGATGGTATTGTCTCACAAAATCCCGAAATGACGAAGCCACTGACGCCGGATTATTGAACGACTGAAAGATTTTCTTCAAGTCATTATTATCAGGATTTGGTTTTTGTTTTGAGAACTTTCTTTTTGGCTTTGGTTGAGACTTTCTTGGCAACTTTCTTTTTGGATTTTTTGATACCATTCTTACCTCTCTTCACTTTAATGTCTTTAACTTTGATTATTACAGGCCAACCAAAATCTTCTGGAGTATAAATATGAGTGTGTCCCTTGTATTCCTCAACGTAAGGACTGCGAACAGGAAGACCTTCGATTTCTCTCCACCTTCTCCATAGAGTGGCCAAGAAAAGCTTTTTGACCTTACGAAGAGAGGCCATATGTACATGCATCTTCCATCCATTTTTCTTCTCCCATTCTCCGGAATCTATCTTTGCCTGATACTTTTTCTTAGCATCATAATAGACTTTCTTAAAGGGACTATCAGATCTGCAACGCAAAAAATTAGTTGCTATAATATGGAGTAATGGTTTTAGCTTCCTGTTAAAACAAGCCTTCTCACCTTTTCTGAGGCGATCTATTTCTCCACTTTCGTTACAACCATATCCTGCAAATCTCCAAAGAGAAGAAACTGTTGGTGCTTTTTCGATATCAATCATACTACAAAGCTGAGAAGCCGTAATATAATTAATTCCGTTAAGTTCTGCCATTTGACTGATAATGGGTTCAACTTGTGACTCCTCAATGAGATCTTTTGTGATTTCTACCTCAAGATCTGCAAAAATCTTAGCATATTTTTCTGAAATAGGATCTTTCTTGCCCTTACGGAAAACAGGTCTTGCATCTCCTCTTTCAATTGCTCCTTCTCTGTTGTCAAAAGCAATCCTAAGTTTCTGTGTACCTTTTCTTGCATCCACCAGTGCTCTTACATTTGCATTCATATTTTACTCCTTAGTTTAACTCTTCGCCATCAGGGTGATCAGTTTAAAAGCTCGCTCGCGTGACTAGGGTATCTCTATATTATTCGGCTCGCTTTTCTACTGTGGTTATCTTCCACCCTTAATCTGGCTCGCTTCTATATTATGTTTATCATTCGTACTTAGGCTCGCTTTCATGCAAAGAATATATTACTTGCTTAAGCTCGCTCTTTACTATTGAGTATTGTCATGAACGATGGCTCGCTTTAATGCATAGTGTATATCAACATGACTAGCTCGCTTTGTGCATAATGTATATAATGTGCGTAGCTCGCTAATGTTCTAAGGGCATCTCTATCCTGCCAAGGCTCGCTTTGAGCTACAGTGTATATTATGGTAGAAGGCTATATATTATGCATTTCCACTCATTACATGGAATATTTTGTCAATCATAAAAGCTTTAACAGCTTCCCATATTTTTTCCTTTATTTCTTCGGGAGCATTTGCATTGGGGCAGAGAAATCCTAATGGTATTTTACCTGCTCCTGCTCCCATTTTACCTCCTGCGTATTGTTTTCCAAAAATTTTCTGGCAAAGAGCATTTACATCCACTGAAAGACCGACACTTCTTACGCTAACCTCAATATGATCTCCGACAATGGCAAAAATGAATGCCGTTTCAATTCCTTCTACCCTTGCTCTTTCATCGGCCATGTTAGGAAGAGCGTCTCTTTTTGTTTGAGTAATATAACCAATACCACCAACAAAGATACCATTATCGATCCTGAAGTTTTCTTCCTTATCAAGCTGTCTCCTTAAATCAAAGTAATAAGGAGGAATGGGATAATTATCAATAGAGGACAAATAACGACGATTAACAAAGCCCATCAATTTCTGAGAAGCTTCCCAATCTAAATCAGCTACATTTTCAGTTGTCAAATTAGATGTATCTGTTTTGATCCCTATAGATAAAGCCGTTGCAATAATCGCATCGTCTTCGTCATTTTCTTGGAATTCAACATTTTCTTTTTGCAAATATTCCCATATGATTGATGATGTTGCACCAACAAACCTTATATCGGTTATTTTTGCCCTCTTTGTTTCTACCCTATGATGGTCAATAGTCATCAGACATTCTATATTATCGGGCAAGCATCTTTCAGGAGTTACGTCAACGGTAATAAAGTGACTAAACTGTTCACCGAGAGTATCTTTTTCTAACTCTGAGATATTTGTCAAGCTAATATTAAGAACGTTCACGAAAGTCTTATTCTGTGGGTGAGCTATCTCTCCGGAATACAAATACGTACATTTGATTTCAGAATTCCATGTCTTTAAAAGTTTTGCCATTCCCATAGATGCAGCAATACAATCTGGATCTGGATTCTCATGCAAGACAAGTGCTATCTTGAGTTTTTCTGGGTTCGGATCTCCCTGAATAATATCTTTTAGTTCATAAAGCGGTTTACACATAATCAACCTAGTATTTTGAGAGATTTTGCTTTGGCTAAAATAGTAATAGCCTTCCAGTCATTAAGCTCCATTATTCCTTTTTCGTCAACCCATTCAGTTGTAGCCATTGCCTCAACTGCATTCTCAGGCTTTTTCTTTCCCTGATTTTTTCGATCAACAAAAACAATATACAAATAACAATATTGATTCATCTGAGTGGATACAAACATTCTACCTACAAATTTTACATCGTCTTTAGAAACGCTAAAACCAGCCTCTTCTTTAACCTCATCTATGATGATATCTACCATGACCCTGTCTTTGTCCAATGATCCACCAAATGCCCCAAGAACAAATTCATCAGTGGGCGGTTTATATTCATCA
>Ga0307379_10008857_pt1 | contig 13516 bp, 13 predicted proteins | sample UN2MG_FD_202237 | JGI IMG/M metagenome (GOLD analysis project Ga0307379, IMG submission 202237) | Soil microbial communities from Risofladan, Vaasa, Finland - UN-2 | ecosystem: Environmental > Terrestrial > Soil > Coastal area > Acid sulfate soil | place: Finland: Risofladan, Vaasa | collected...
TCGCGGAGATCTTCAAGGTCAGCCAGCCCACCGTCTGCTACCGGCTCCAGCGCGCCACCGCGCGCATCCGGTTCGTGCTCGGCTTGCCGGACGTGTTGGAGGGCGAATTGGATCTGGCGCTGCGCGGGTTCCTGTCGGACGCCGAGGACGTGAAGATCATGCTGCTGATGTACGAGACCACGTGCCAGAGCGCGGTCGCCAAGCGGCTCGGCGTCACGCAGGGCAAGGTCCGTCATCGGTTCATGCGCTCCACGAAGCGGATGTTGGAGAACCCCCACATGGCGAAGTTCGCGAAAATCTTCAAAGCCATCGCTGACAACCTCAACATTCTGCGAGAGGTGGAGAGGCCGGCCTGGGACGAGAAGATCCACTACGTGGTCGATTAGGGGCCGGTTTTCGTCCTATCCGAGCGCCGTGGGTAGGAGGATACCCATGTCCCTCATCGGTAAAATCACCGTTCCCCTGCTGTTGATCGTGCCCCTCACGACGGGGGGGTGCCAGCCCAAAAAGGGGACCGCGAACCCCGAGGACTATTTTCCGTTGATCCAAGTGGCCCTCGCCGGGGGTGAGACGGCGGCCATGATCGGTCGCAATGAGGCCATCAAGGCCAAGAATTTCGGAGGCTGCGTGGCCGCCGAGTCCTTGATCACGGGGTTTGATACTGCGAACCAGGTGCTCGGCGCGAAACTCCAGGACAAGGTGGTCATCCCCGCCGTGGAGATCGACGTGTCCGAGTGCCTCGCGCTCCGCGAGGAGGTACCTGCCGGCGACGCGAACGCGAGCCTCCACGGGCCCGTGGTCGTCGCCGCAATGGTGGGCGCCACCGCGCCGGAAGGCGAGTCGACCGTGGCTCCCGAGGAGGAGCCGGCCGAGGAGGCCCCCGCCGCCGAGGGCGAACCGGCGGCACCCATCGAGGAGGCTCCCGCAGCTGAGGAGCCCGCAGCTGAGGAGCCCGTCGTGGACGAGCTCAAAGGCAACCCCGACGTCGCCATGCTGGTGGAAACCATCGCCGGCATCACGTTGGCCGCGGTGCTCCACTACGCGGCGAAACTCCAGACCGCGAATTGTAAGAAAGGGACCGCCGCCCTGGGGGCCCTTCACTACGTCAACGGGATGATCAAGCCCATCGCGGACGAAATTGCCGAGCCTGACGGCAAGGTCTCCGTCCCGTCCGTGACCATCGATCTCAGTGAGTGTGCGGAGGGTTAAGCGCACGACGAGGAATAACCATGTCTGACACCCCCCCAGCACGTCGAGTGGTCATGTCGCGCAAGATTGCGCGACAGTGGCTGCTCAAACAAGCGAAGCCGGAGTACCGGTTCAGGGTGTTCAACCCGAACGCCAAGGACTATCCCTCCGTGCTCCGTTCGTTCCGGGACGGCAAACTCAAGATGGGGAGCGTCGCACCGCTTCCAGACCTGGGGGTGAAGGAGGACTTCGAGGGGTTCTACGTGTGGTCGTCGGACATGACAGCCCTCAAGACCCTGCAGCAGTGGTTCGCCAAGCGCGGCTTGGAGACAACCTGGATCTGGTGAGATGGCGGCCGTTCGCACTCGTATCGAGACGTGTTTCGTCTACAACGTGCGGATCGGTGATCCGTGCAACGGGTCGTGGCAGTTCACGATCGTCGTCAATCAAGACGGCACCTGCGGAGTGGAAAACATCAAGGCACCGCGCGGAACCATCTGCGATTCGACCACTCAAATCCCTGGCGCGGTGTTGGATGAGATCAACGCCGCGAAGGCAGACGTGGAGAACATCTTGGCACAGTCGAGCGCAGTCAACGGAACCCTCACTTTCACCGCACAGACGACCCAGTCGATCGTTTTCGCCACGCCGTTCGCCAACACCCAGTACCGGGTGTACGTGACGCTCGAGGATTTCATCGACTGGAGGATCACGAACAAGACCACTGTCGGGTTCGACCTCGAACTCAACGTCACCTACACCGGGACGGTCCAGTACGACGTGTTCGTCTAGGAGAGAACCATGGCCGTACAACCCCCATTCAGAAGCGACGCCTTCGAGGTCGAGAACGCCGACGCGGTCCCGGGTCCACGCCTCATCGAGGCGTACATCCCCGATGGCTCGATGCGGTTCACGGACACGCGAATCCCGGGCGGCATCAACCTCAACGAGTTGGTGGGCCTCCAGCAGGCCCAGAACGTCATCATCGTCTCCCAGACCGGCGAAGGGGGCAGCAAGGACGCCAACGGGGACCCCATCACGACCGTTCAGGGGGCCTTGGACGCGGTGCCCACGTCGGCCGATGTGGACGATCCGTGGACCGTCGTGCTGTCCCCAGGCCTGTACGTCGAGGACGTGTACTTCCTGCGCGATGGCGTGACTCTGATGGGCCTCGGGACGGTCATCCTGCGCAACGCCAGCGCCGTCAGCACCATCCGGATGCGCGCCGGTCCGAGTTCTACCCCGCGCCGCGTGATGATCAAGGACCTACGGATCGAAAACGTCTCGGCGGCCCAGGCGTGCATCGACATCTCCAGCGCCGCGTTCGCCACCGGTACCTTCACCATCGCTTCGGTCCCGAACATCGGGGACATCGCCGATGTGGCGGGCACGACTTTCACGGCCATCGCCAACGGGTCTATCCCGGCGCCGGGGGACTTTGAACTCGGCACGGACGCGGCCACCACGGCCACGAACCTGGGGCTCGCCATCAACGATCCCGTCAACGGTCTCACCGGGCTCGTGGTCGCCACGGTGGTGGGCAGCATCGTCACGATCCGGGCGCTCAACGATGGCGTGGCGGGCAACGCCATCACGATTTCCAGCACCGTCCCGCTCATCATCGTGGCCTCGGGCGCTACCCTCACCGGGGGCGCCGCGTCGGGCCCCGGGTCGACGGTCGGGAACAACCTGATCCAGGTCATCGACTGCGACCTTGTGCCGACGGTGGGCGCGAGTTTCACGCTCCGCGCGTCGGCCATCAACAACATGTACGTGCGCGGCGGCAACTGGACGGAGGCCGCCACGGGCACCACGTTCAGCGTGAGCGACTGCGCCGCGTGCAACCTGAGCGACGTGCACGTCGAAGGCGCGGCGTTGAACTACGACAGCGCGAACCCGGATCTCCCGTTCATCGGCACGTCGGCCTACGAGCTGAACAACTGCACGGTCGGGGGCACAGGCCTCCTCGCGGGCTACTCCGGCGTCGGCAGCCTTGTCATGACCGACTGCACGGTCGTGGGCGCGACGGTCTACAGCGGGGGTGCTCCGGCGCAGAGTTTCACGGCGCGGCGCTCCTCCTTCGGGGCCATGAGCACCGGAGGGGTGGCACCAGCGATGGTGCTGAGCAATTGCACGCGAGGATCCATGGTGGGCGCCGGGACCGGCACGCTGGCCGAGACGACCTTGTTCGGGTCCGCGGTTTTCGTGGCGGTCCCCGCGGTGACGGTGCTGTTCGCGGAGCCACAGCCCGATTTGGCATACACGGTGCTGCTCGAGCCCGAGGGGCCCCCCGCGGCCATCACGGACATCGCGTCGGTCCCGAGTTTCGCCAAGACGTTGGTTGGGTTCGACATCGCCTTCGGTGCCCCGCAGGGACTCACTATCAATTTCGTCGTCAAGCGCGACATCTAGGAGGAATCACATGGCACATGAAGACGACGATGACTTCTACGGCGGCCTCCTGCTCGGGGAGAAGACCGCCTCCTCGCTGGACGCCTACCTCCAGGACAGGTCTTCCCGGGGCATCGGTGAGGACTTGCGCGGGCTGACCGACCGGGGGCGCGCCGCAGCTGCGTTGCCCACCCCGGTCCCTGTCGGCGTCCGCGTTTCGTTCATCACGAACCTCGGCAGCGTCATGGCCTACGCGGACCCTCCTCCCTCCGAGGCCCAGGGGACCGTCGTCATGGTCCGCACGGCCGAGGGCGACCAGACCGGGATGGGGGAGATGGTCTTCGTGAAGTTCGACGCGGGCCATTTCATGGCGGTCCACGCGGAGCACCTGCGGAGGGCTTCCCCGAATCGCAAAGTGGCGTCGGGTTTCGTGCGTCGTGTCGCCAATCTGGGCGACCTGACGGGCTTTTTGCGGTGGGGCGCCGAGGACGACAACGAGCTCGTCCATCACGCCACGAAGGACCTGTGGTCCTTCGACACCACCTCGGAGGGCGACTTCGTGATCTCGCGCCTCTTCGATGACACCGGCGAGCCCCTCAAGATATAGCTGGCGCAGACCGCGCCAGCCCCTGGAAGGGGCTCTGGCCGGTGGTTTTCCCCTTATAGGCATCCCCTTGGCAGGAACTTCGACCGTGACCACCCCCGATCCAACGCGCGTCGCCGCGGCCTACTTGGCCCGTCGAGGGCGCACCAAGACCGCCGGCGAGGTCATTTTCAAGAAGGACCGCGGCGACGACGCGAACTCCTGGGCCTACAACGACAACGCGCCTTCGGCCCGAACCATCCCGGGGGACTTCAACTATTCGCCTCGGCACCAGACGCCGTTGGTGAAGATTCTGCGGGCCACGCTGGCCGCGCTCGGTCATACGCTCTCCGGCTACAACTACTTCGCCAAGGTGAAATCCGCGCGGGTGAGCCCCGATGGGAACCTCGGTGGTCGCGGCTACATCCAGAAGATTCAGGACATGCGCAAGCAGTACATGAACTGCGTTGAGGCGCTGTCATCCCTGAGCGACACGATTTACGACGAGGTCAACGCCCCGCACTGGGCGGTTGTCTCGCGGCAGGAGGACGAGGAGGAGAGGGCCGGGGTGAGGGCCTTGATCGAGGACGCCGAGGAGATCCGCAAGGACCCTCAGGAGTGGGCCGACCAGGAGATGAAGGAGGAGTTCGGCACCGAGAAGGCTCGGCGCATCGATCCCGATCGGGCGGACCGCAGGCACATCGAGGACACCGAGGACGGGTGGGACAGCTGGGACGACAAACGGGACGTCGAGACGACGGTCCCGAACCAGATGGAGACCGAGCCAGGCAGGACGGCGCACCGAAAGACGGCGCGTGACGTGCGGCTCGAAATCGGTGTCTCCCGCGTCGCCTACGAATGGCTGGCGAGGAAAGACCTGATCCCCGGAGGCCTGGCCGACAAAAAGCACCCCTCGAATTATCCGGCCGATCAACTCGCGCAGGGCGTCGAGGTCGAGATGGAGCACACCGATGACCGGCGCAAGGCCCTCGAAATCAGTATGGATCATCTCGAAGAGGACCCTGCATATTACTCGAAGCTCGAAACCATCGAGGGAGGGCATCGCTGATGTCTGGCAAGAAATCAGAATCTACGCTCCCCAGCGAGCTCAATGAGAACTGGGGCTCCAACTACATGATGGACGGCTTCTGGCACGACATGGAGTACGGGCACGGGCTCAAGGAGAACCCGCCGGCCGACCCCATCCCGCAGCCCGCCACATCCGGCATGGCCCAGCTGCCCGACGGCATGATCATGGGCACCGAGTTCGAGAATGTCATGGAGGGGGTGGAGCAGGAGCAGGAGGGGGCCATGGATCTCGAGGCGCTCGGGATCATCGCCAAAACCTCCCCGAAGGTGGACCGCAGCGACGTCGGCGTCATCGATCTTTCTTGGATCGGAGAGGCGTACCAAGACCCTGCGCGCCTCCCGAACATGCCCGTCGATAATGGCATCCCCGAGTTGCAGGAGGCGTGGGGCGACCGCACCGATGGCATTCAGCGCATCGACCTCTACGACCGTGGGGCGGTCTCCTACGAGGACGCGCTCCAGCACGAGGAGGACGATGACCCCCTCAACCGCGACAAGTTGGCGAGCCTCGTGCGCGCTGCCATGCGTCGTTCGGCCGCGGGCGTCCCCATCGACACGATCCGCCGCGACCTCGTGGACCAGTTGGGCCCGGAGCGCGGCCGCAAAATCGTCGGACCGGTCCGGGCCATCGGGGCCGAGCACGGCCTCGTCGGGAACGTCTACGTGCGTGCATCGGCCTACCCGGGGCTGCACCTGGGCAAGTGGGCCGACGCCTTCAAGAAGGCGGCCAAGGGCGCCCGCTACCTCGTGGGTTGCTCGGGCGAGGATTGCGAGGGGTGCTCATGCGCCACCGGGCTCACCCTTGTCGCGCACCCTGACGAGATCGATTGGAACGACGCCTACGCCCACTACGCGCCTCAGCTGGAGGCCACGGGACGCCTCGATCGCATGGCGACGGTGATGGACAAGCGCGAGTCGCTGCGTCAGGCGTTCCTCCAGAAGGGGAAAGCTCCGCGCACGGGCGTCGAGCCCTCGCGACTCAAAGTCACGATGCCGGTGGATGGCGTGACGGCGGCCGAGGCGGTCAAGACCGTCGCTGATTTCAAGGCGCCGCACCGGGAGGTGCTCAGCCTGCGGAACCGTCACGACCACGAGGCGCGCGAGAAGGTCGGCCAGAAACTCGGTCAGATGGTCAAAGCCCACCTCCTCACGGAGGCCGAGGCCACGGCGCTGTGTGGATCGAGCGCGTCGCCGCACGCCATCCTCAAGGCGGCCGCGCAGATTGCCCTCACGGTCAAGACGGCCCGGTACTCGGGCGGCGAGCCCGCCGTCCGCGGCGAAACGATCTCCAAGCAGGCCGCTTGGAAGGGGCTGCGCGAGGCCGAGGCCAAGACGCAGGCCGACGTGGAGATGCGTCGGCGCGTCGTCGCCGGGGCCCTCCACCAGAAGGTGCGCATGATCCAGGCGCAGGTGAACGGCGGCCTCAAGGGTCGCAAACTCGGGACCCTGATCCGCGAGACGCTCACGCAGGCGGAGGCAGTCGCGGCGAGCGGCGTCCTCGGGCCGTTCCTCAAGAAGACGGGGGCTCTCAACCCGCGGGCGCCCGCGACCAAGAAGTACCGGGACGCTAAATTCACACACCATGTCGCCTCCGCGCCCGAGATCGGCGTGTCGGCGCCGGAGATCCACAAGGCTGCCCGGTGGGTGCGTCAGCAGATGACCGAAGGGTTCGCGGGCCCCGAGCTGGACACCCTGATCCAGCTGCGGCTCACCCCGAAGGTCGCTGCGGCCGCGGGCTCCCGTATCGCCTCCGAGCGCAAGGAGCACGAGGGGCTGGCGGGCCACGTCTACGTGGACGCGGCGGCCTACGCCTCGGTCGAGGGCGTCACCGGGTGTGACGACGGGGCCCTCAAGCACCGGGCGAACGGTCTCAAGTTCGTGCGCGCGATGGATCGTTGCGACGGCTGCGTGTACAAGAACGCGGACGGCGTCTGCCAGAAGTACAACAAGACGCTGCTGGACGAGATCCCGGCCGACTTCGCCAAGATGGCGAGGGCCAAGCACCTGGCCACCCACCACATGAGTGACCAGGAGCAGACGGCGGCCATGTTCTCCATCGGGATGGATGCGGCGAGCGCGGCCGACCTTTTCCAGCTGCACAACGGGGCCCTGGACGACGTGGAGACCGAGGCCCCCGACCACCAAATCCTCGACGGCATCTTCTTCGGGGGGTTCGAGATATGAGCACCTTTTGGTCGTTCATGCGCAAGGAGGCGCAGGAGCACGACGCGGACGCGGTCGAGCTTCTCCAGTGGCTTCTCGCGTGCCTCCGGGCACAGTACTGGATGTACCAGCAGTCGCACTGGCAGGTGCGCGGCGGCAGCTTTTACGGCAACCACCTCCTGTTTCAGCGCCTCTACGAGTCCGTGACGACCCAGACCGACACGCTCGCGGAGAAGATGGTCGGGACGTACGGCGGCGACGCCGTCGACGGGATGGACCTCGGCGCGAAGTTTGAGGCGTGGCTGCGCCGGTGGGACGATAAAGACTGCCTGCACCAGAGGGGCATCCTGTCCGAGCAGGACTTCCAGAGCGCGTGCGAGAGCGTCTATCGGCGCCTGGGCGAGCTCGGAGAACTCACGCTCGGGATGGACGACTTCCTGATGGCGACCGCCAACGAGCACGAGACCAACGAGTACCTGCTTCAGCAGGTTCTCAGGCAGAAGCAGGCGTCCGGCGAGTGGGACGGCCTGCGGAAGGCGACCGAGGAGTAAATCATGGCGACCGCGTCCGGACCCCAGTACCAGCTTCTCGTCGCGAACTTCTCGCGCCCGACTCAGAGTTCGGAGTACGGGTCGGACACCTCCAACATGGCGCCGACCAAGACGCGGACCGGCTTCACTTTCCGGCATGTCCAGAATTTGGGGTTTGCGGGCGACATGACGCACGGGACGTCATCGCCCGGCCGCTCGCTTGTCACCAATACCCTCAACGCGCAGTTCGACCCGTTCGGTGGTACGCCTCCTGCCACGGGCGACGTCACGGTCGCCGACAACACGTTCGCCGGCACGTCCGCGAGCCTTTTCATCGGCCCCTACGAGCTCGTGTCAGGCCGCGACTACATCGTGGGGGGCGCGGCGGCGGCCACGGCGACCGCGATCGCCACGGCCGTCAGCAACCTACCCGGATACACGGGGACGCCGGCCGGCGCCGTCGTGACCGTCGACGGCCCCGCGGGGCAGGCCGGTCTCCGTTTCGATGCGACTTACCGAGGGGGCGCCGAGAATTTCACGTTCACGTACGTCGACCAAGATGGCGTGCTCAGCCAGGGCATCGGTGGCGGCCCGATCGAGCCTCCTGGGATCCTGCCGGCGGGGACTCCGAACGGCGTGGCCCCGTAAGGTAGATCCGTATGGCAGCAGCGAAGCAAAACCCGGTCCGCGACCAGATTCTGGCCCTCATCCCTGACGAAGCTACCCGCGTCAAAGTCCACGACGAGAAGGGCCACGAGCGGTGGCGCGACATCACCGAGGGTCACGACGCCGTCTTGGCCTCGGACCAGATCATCGTGCTCAGCGGCAAGCCCGTGACGATGAAAGGCACCCCTGGGCGGCGCAAGAAGACGCCCACCCCCAAGGCGCCGCCGCCCGTGAACCAGACGGTGGCGGCCCTCCAAGCGGCCAAGGCAGCATTCTTCGAATCCGATCCTCTCCTGCTCCAGATCGACAGCGGTCTCGAGTCGGAAGACCTCCTGCACCTTGTCATGCGGGGTTTCGCGCAGGAGGCCGCGTCGCTCAACTTCGAGCGCGTCGAGGCCGAGCGCAACGGCAAGGAGACTAGTCAATTATCGATCCGTCGCATCAACGCCCTCAAGGCGCTGGGCGAGACGTGGATCAAGCGCAAGGAGCAGCTGGCCGGGCGCACCATCGACCTCGAGAGTCCTGCCTTCGTGACCCTGTTCGGGTTCATGCTCGAGACGTTCCGGGAGGCGATGCTCCAGGGAAACGTGCCTCGGGACCAGGCGGAGATCGTGTTCGCGCGGTTGTCGGACCGGATGGACGACGACACGTGGGAGCAGGAGGCCCGGAACAAGATGAGGGGGGCGTGAGCGCGTGGCCAAGAAGTCCGCCACCGCCAATCTCGCCCGTTTGGCACTCAACGCTGGGCGACTCAGCGTCACGGGTGGCGCCCGCGAGGTGGTGGACATCATCACGTTCATCGAGTCGGACTGGGGCCTCCGCATCCGACTGTTCCCGGTCCAGCGCGTCATCCTGAAGGCCCACTACGGCCTCGCGCTCGATGACAACCCCGCCAACCGCTTCACGATCACCGACTGGAAACGCGAGAACCCCCGGCAGTACACGGAGGCCGAGTATCTCCGCCACCTGTACGACGAGGGCCGCTGCAACATCAAGGAAGTGACGCCGGGGCACGAGCGTCGCAACCTGGTCCTCCCCATCGGGCGCCGCTCCGGCAAAACGATGATCTCGGCGTGCGTCGCCGCGTACGAGACCTACAAGCTGATCAACAAGGGCAACCCGCAGAGGTACTACGGGGTCGCCCCCTCGAACCCGATCCGGCTGATCTCGGTCGCCACAGGCAAGGATCAGGCGGGGCTCCTCTACGAAGAGGTCAGCCACCACTTCGCCAAGTGCTCGTTCTTTCGGCGGTACACGGCGAACAACACGATGTCCTACGCGCGTTTCCAGACGCCGCACGACATCGATGAATTCGGCTCCTACTCCGAGAACCCGCAGGCCCGCGCCAGCATCAAGGTGCTGTTCGCCGCCTGCAACGCCAAGAGCCTGCGTGGCTCCGGCAACGTGGTCATCATCCTCGACGAGGTGGCGCACTTTCTGGAGGTCGGCGGCAGCTCGGCCGAGCAGGTCTATGAGGCCGTGTCCCCCTCCAACGCGGCGTTCACCCCCAAGGACGAGTTCGGGCAGCCCAGCTACGGCGACGACACGCAGTCCGAGGGGCGCATCCTGATGATTTCCAGCCCGCTCGGCAAGCAGGGACTTTTCTACAACAAGTTCCAGCAGGGCATGGCGGGCGGCGACGCGGGCGGCAACCTCCTGTGCGTCCAAGCCCCCACCTGGGAGGTCAATCCCACCGTCCCGGCCGCGGTGTTCAAGGAGGCGTACGCCTACGACCCGCGCATGTTCTACCAGGAGTTCGGGGCCGAGTTCTCGGACCGTACCCTCGGCTGGCTCGAGGACGAGAATGACCTGTTTGCCTGCATCAACAAGACGCACCGGGCCCAGAGCCGGGGCATCCCGCGCACGCCCTACTTCGTTGGATTCGACCTCGGCCTCGTGAAGGACGCGAGCTCCATCGCCATCACGCACATCGAGCCCGGGGGCCGCATCATCCTGGACTACATCGGCGCGATCCAGGCTGGGGTGGGAGAGTTCGCGAACAAGGATCGGCTGGACTTCGAGGAGGTTGCCGCGTGGATCCACCTCCTGTCGCGCAGGTTCCATTTCCACAAGGGCATCTTCGACCAGTGGGGAGCGATCCCCCTCGAGCAGGCGCTCCAGAAGAAAGGGCTCTCCATGTTCGAGGGGAAATTGTTCACCCCGAAGGAGAAGTCCGAGATCTGGGCCAACCTCAAGTCGATGATGTGGGACCGGATCGAGGGGAAACCGCGCCTCGTCCTCTACGACATCTCCGAGCGCGAGAAGGCCGAGTACCTGCGCCGGGAGGAGAAACCGCCCGAGCACCTCCCCTACATCGAGGAAATCCGCTCGCTCCAGGCCACCTACAAGGCGCAGTACATCATCGACGTCGCGGCCCCGAACACGGAGGGCAAACACGATGACATGGCGGACGCGCTCGCGCGCTCCGTCTACCTCGCCAGCTTGCATCTCGGGAAGATGAAGTACATCGCCCGGTCGAAGCAGAACCTCGACCCCAACCAGCCCCGGGTGTCGGCCCAGGTCCGTCGCACCAATCACCGCAAGCGCCTGCTCGGAGGGTCCGACCCGAAGAGACAGGTACAGCGCAGGCGGAGGAGGTGACCCATGTCTTCGAAGGGCATCCTGCCGGACGACCCAGCGCGGGCCGACCACCGGTTCATCCGGTACCAGATCAAGAACTTCATGAAGGGCCCCATGCAGCACCTCCCGGAGGAGTACGCCCACGTTCTCCGCGTTTTCGAGCGTGCCGGGGGCTCCTGGGAGCGACTGTTCAAGGGTTCGGCTCGGGACGTCGTGCTGCTGCGTCGCATCATCAAAATCGCGGTCAAGGAAGGCCACATCTCCAAGGCGCCGCGCTGGCGGTAGGGTGACGACGAACATGGCGCACGATCCCGACAACCCTCAGGACCCCTCCCAGGGAAATCCCGTCCAGGGGGCCCCCGAGATGGACCGGAGCACGATTCGTGAGGTCATCCAGGCCCAGCACGAGACGGTCCTCCAGGAGCAGGCCGAGGCCCGTGCGGTCGCCCGTCGCAAGGGGCGGCAGGAGCGCGCCGCGAAGCGCAAGACGCAGCTGGAGGACCGGGCCCGGCAGGTCCACGCGAAGCGTGTGAAGGCCCTCAACGACTCCAGCGCGCGCGTGAGCGCCCACGTGGGCACCGCCTCCCGGAGCCTCAGCGCGGCCCTCAGGGTCGCCACGGAGTTCCCCATGCCCCGCCACACGGCCGAGGGTCGGGAACAGCACCGGATTGTCCGCGCGCTCGAAGCGGCGCTCGCGTCGATCCGTCGCGTCGGGCGCGGCACTTTTCACGAAACCGACATCGACCTCTCCGCAGAGGTCGACGCCGTCTGACCACATCACCACAGAACCACAGAACACATGACCACAGGAGTAACCAGCGATGCCAGCTGAAGGATCAGGCAACGTAGTCAAGGGATCTTCGTCCCCCGCGACGGGACGCACGAACGAGGACGCGCGCGTCGTCGCTGACGTGCCGAACCGACGTCCCGGCATCACCATCGGTAAGCCCCAGCGCATCGTCGTCGGCTCGATGAAGGCGAGGTCGACGTCCAGTTTTCGTGACCGTGTGGCCGCATCCTGCGGGCCCGGCACCGGCACGTTCGGAGGGGTCGGGGGCGGAGGGGGCGGATACGGCGGAGGCGGCGGCGGGGGCGGCGGGGGCGGCGGAGGTTTCGGCGGCAACATGGGCGGCGGGGCCGTGGCGGAGGCCAGCGCGGGCAACTTCTACTCGCCTGAGCTGAGCACCGACTTCCTCGAACTCCCGCAGTCGCTCAACGAGCAGTGGAACTACTACCGGTTTTTCTACAACAACGAGCCGTTCGTGGGGCAGGCACTCGACCTGCACACCGAACTCCCGCTGTCGAAGGTCCGGCTCGCGCGCCCGAAGGCCAAGAGCCGGGACATGGCGCAGGCGTCGCTCGATTTCTGCGAGCGGTGGGTCAACAAGATCGGGCTCCTCCAGCGGCTGTTGGAGATCGTCCACGACTACTTCCTGATCGGCGAGGTCTTCATCTTTTGCGAGGACGCGAACGAGGAGATGCCTCGGGAAGTCCGGGAGAAGGTCGTCCGCCAGGTCGAGGTCGACGGAACGCTCACTGAGGCGTGGGTCGAGCGCGACGACGCGGACGAGCGCGCCGTCGTGTGGATGAAGAAGAACTACTGGGGATGGACGAACATCCGCATCCTGCCCCCCGAGCAGGTTCACATTCAGACGTTCCCGTTCACCGACGAGGTGATCATCGAGCTCATCCCCGACGCCAAGACCAAGCACGTCATCGAGATGGCGGAGCAGGGGGACCGCAACGCCGGACGCGTGGTCAACTCGATGGACCCCGCCGTGGTGGACGCCCTTCGCCGTGGCGACAACATCCCGCTGTCGACGGACCCGGACGGCGGCTCGTTCGTCCACTACATGGCGAACAAGAAGAGCCAGTACGAGCCGCGAGGGCACTCGATCCTCCAGCGGTGCCTGCGGACCCTGGTGTACTTCGACAAACTCCGCCAGGCGCAGACCAGCATCGCATCGCGCCACATGACGCCCGTGCGGCTCGTGTACGCCGAGGACATGGACGAGTCGGACACGGAGGCCCTGCGCGACCAGATCGATCTCGCGCTCCAGGACCCGGACTACTCCATCGTCACGAACTTCCAGGTCACCTGGGAGGAGATGAATTCCAACGGGCGCCTGCTCGAGTTGTCGAGCGAGTACGACCTCGTGAGCCGCCAGCTGTACGCCGGCCTCGGCGTGACCGAGACGCTGCTCAACGGCGAGTCGAGCTACAGTGGGGACCGCATCAACCTGGAGGTCATCAACACCCGCTACATGCTCCTGCGGGAGAACATCCAGCGGCTCGTGGAGGAGTATTTCTTCAAACCCATGTGCCG
>Ga0307379_10008858_pt1 | contig 13516 bp, 7 predicted proteins | sample UN2MG_FD_202237 | JGI IMG/M metagenome (GOLD analysis project Ga0307379, IMG submission 202237) | Soil microbial communities from Risofladan, Vaasa, Finland - UN-2 | ecosystem: Environmental > Terrestrial > Soil > Coastal area > Acid sulfate soil | place: Finland: Risofladan, Vaasa | collected...
CGCTTCCCTTACGATCACGCCTGCTGACACACACGCTTAACCCGTCGCCAGCCTGCACGATGGCTGGCACGCACCCCCTCGCCTCAGGAGCTCCGGGCCAAGTCTACGCGAGCGACGACGAGCAGGTTCACCACCAGCAGGCCAACCAGTAGCCCCAGCGTCAGTGCTCCCACCAGCTGGATCCCGCTTTCATGCCGCCACACCATGCCCACGAGCGCCACTGCCGGGCCTGCAAGGAGTCCATACAGCGGCTGAGTGATTCTCCTGGCTAGCAGGTAGTGAACCTCGAGGTAGAGAGCCGACAGGATCAACATGGCGACCGAGTAATAGAAGACCAGAGTGGCTGTCTCCGGAGATGCATATTTGCTGCCGAAGAGGAGTGAGATCGCTTGTTGTGGAAACAGTCCATAGACCAGAACGACGCCGGCACTTGCACCCAGGGTGGCCAGGGATGCCGCCGCCAGATACTGCCTCGTCGATCTACCAGAGGCGCGTGCGCTCGCCACCTTCGGCACAATGATGATGATCAGAAAGCTGGGCAGATAGTATGCGATCTTGCCCAGGAGAGCGGCAATGGCGTAGTGCGCGGAGTCGATGGCAGATAGATAGTGGCGTGCGAGGGTCACGTCGGCGTTCATGAGCAGGACTACGGAGGCATAGGTGACCAGAGTCGGCCATATGTCCCTGGGGTAGGCGCCCCCCGGGTCGGGCGCGCTGTCCATCTCCGAACGTGCCGCACTCCGGCTGGCGGCCACCACGGTGAACGCAAAGAGCGCCGCTGCTACCCTGGACAGAAACAGCGCTGCCAGGGCGCCCTCAACGCCCAACCCCATCAGCACCAGGAGTATTCCCAACGCCAGCTTGCCGACGCACTTGATGGAAAGGCTTCCCGCCATTGGCTGGAACCGCTGCATGCCCTGCAACACGCCCTCAGCGAATGGGAGGTAGAGGGATACCAGAGAAACTGCGCCCACCAGCCAGATAGGCAGGAGCGACGTGTGGAAGAAGGAGGCGAGGATGGGGCCGACGGCAAGATAGGCGCCAAGTCCCACTAGAATAATCGGTGTGGTGCGGCGCAGATCTCCACGCAGATACTTCCGCACCTGCTCGCGGCCGGCACGAACCACCGTCTCGGCGGTATGGCGCGCCACGGTGAGTTGGATGGTGCTCACAGGGATGGTCAGCAGCAGTGAGAAAGCCATGAGACCGTTCAGAAGCCCGAATTCCGAGGCCGGAAGACTCCTGCTCATGAAGAGTTGATACAGATAGCTCAACAGGTGGCTTGCCATCATCGCAGCCACCAGCGCCCAAGATTGCCCGATTTGCGCGGAGAGGTTCCTCCTTATCGTCGCCAGACCAGGTAGGTCGCTGTCAGCGGCCATGGTTCACCAGCCTAGTGGCATGTTGTGCGTCACCTCGGAGGCTGACTCCCTGCTTCCTTCTCCTCGCGCGCAGTAGACAGACTGCGAGAGCAACCATGGTGGCGCCATAGGCCAAGCCTGACAGGGCGAAGGCAAACCATTGATATCGCTGGCCCACAAACTCCAAGGTTAGATCGTACTCCCCTACCCTGTCAACGGTATAGGCACTGGCCAAATAGCAGGCGGGCTGAGGACTGAGCTCGCGTCCCTCGACCATAACCCGCCAAAGGGGATCATAGGTGTTCGAGACGACGAGGCTCTTGGGGGGCATCGGCTGCGACCCGGAAGCGGTACTCCCACGGGCTCACCTGATCCGAATTGAGAATCTCCGCCAGGCTGACCGCCAGATAATAGCCTGCCAGTTCCGCCGCTCCCACGTGGGGGCCAAAGGGGAGAACCGACCTGCCGACTACCAGAACCCGCAAACTGCCGTGCTCGCCTGCCGAGCCCCCCGGAACCCAACCCGGTGCTTCTTGACCATGGGTCACACACCCGTGCTTGCGCCGCTGCTGTAGACCACTGCCGGCTTCCTGGCGGCGGGCCAGGTTGTCGGCCCCCTCCGGCCGAGACATTGTAGCATGTGCCTTTGAGGAACACAATCGGCCGGCCGACGGTCCCGAACCATCCGCTCGCAGCACGGCATGCGGTGGGGCTACTAGTCTACGATCATCAATCCGGCCCCCGAGATGACAGCAATCGCGAGAAATGGTACAATGAGCGATGACCGTCGCCATTGCTCGAACCATCGGAGCCACCTGTGAGCACGGAAAAGGACCGCACGGAGATTTTCGCCCCTGAGGACGCCCGTCGAGAGATCGAGGGGCTGGTGGAGCGCTTCGCCCGCAACCTGGACGTGTACACGCGCCCCGACTACAAAGAGACCCAGGTCCGCGTGGAGTTCATCGACCCCTTCTTCGAGGCCCTGGGCTGGGACGTGCGCAACGTCAGGGGGTACGCGGAACAGTACAAGGATGTGGTCCACGAGGACGCGATCAAGGTCAGCGGGGCCACCCAGGCGCCCGACTACTGCTTCCGCGTGGGTGGGGTGCGCAAGTTCTTCCTGGAGGCCAAGAAGCCCTCCACCCCGGTCAAGGGGGACGTAGGCCCGGCCTACCAGCTCCGGCGGTACGCCTGGAGCGCGAAGCTGCCCCTCAGCATCCTCACCGACTTCGAGGAGTTCGCCGTCTACGATTGCCGCCAGCGCCCCAAGCCCACTGACAAGGCGGGCGTGGGGCGGGTTTTGTACTACACCTTCGACCAGTACCTGGACCGCCTGGACCAGATCTACGGTATCTTCGCCAGGGACTCCGTCCTCAAAGGCTCCTTCGACCGGTACGTGTTGGACACCAGAGGCAAGAGGGGCACCAGCGAGGTGGACGTGGAGTTCCTCAAGGAGATCGAGGGCTGGCGCGAGGAGCTGGCCCGTAACATCGCCTTGCGCAACGCTGACCTCTCGGTCCACGAGCTGAACTTCGCCGTGCAGCGCACCATCGACCGTGTCATCTTCCTGCGCATGTGCGAGGACCGGGGCATCGAGGGGTATGGCCGTCTCCTGGCCCTCACGGCTGGGCCCCACATCTACGACCGGATGGGGGAGCTGTACCGGGAGGCCGACGAGAAGTACAACTCCGACCTCTTCGACTTCCGGGCCGACACCTTGACCAAATCCCTCACCATGGACGACAAGACCCTCAAGCCCATCCTGGCTGGCCTGTACTACCCCGATTGTCCCTACGAGTTCTCCGTGCTCCCGACAGAGATCCTGGGTCAGGTCTACGAGCAGTTCCTGGGCAAGGTCATCCGCCTGACCGCCGGCCATCGGGCCAAGGTGGAGGAGAAGCCCGAAGTCAAGAAGGCGGGCGGCGTCTACTACACGCCTTCGTACATCGTGGGCTACATCGTCGAACAGACCGTGGGCCGCCTGATCGAGGGTAAGACTCCCCAGCAGATCTCCAAACTGCGTATTCTGGACCCCGCCTGCGGGTCCGGCTCCTTCCTCCTGGGGGCGTACCAGCGCCTGCTGGACTACCACCGCCAGTGGTACGAGGAGCACGAACCCCAGAAGCAGGCCACGGCCAAACGCCCCACCATCTATCAGGGCAGAGGGGGAGAGTGGCGCCTGACCACGGGGGAGAAGAAGCGTTTGCTGTTGAACAACATCTACGGGGTGGACATCGACCGCCAGGCGGTGGAGGTGACCAAGCTGAGCCTGTTGCTCAGGGTGCTGGAAGGGGAGAACCAGGAGACCTTGGGCCAGCAGCTCAGGCTCTGGCGGGAGAGGGCCTTGCCCGACCTGGGGGAGAACATCAAGTGCGGCAACTCCCTGATCGGGCCGGACTACTTTGAGGGGCAGCTAATCCCCGATGAGGAGGAGATGCGGCGCGTCAACGCCTTCGACTGGGACAAGGAGTTCCCCGAGATTATGAAGCCGGGTGGCTTCGACGCGGTGATCGGAAACCCACCGTACGTACGTGCGGTTCGCATAAGAACCGAAAAGAAATACTATAAAGAGTCCTACGTCTCGGCTTTTGGTGCATACGATATCTACATTCTGTTTATGGAAAAAGCTCTCGACCTGCTTTGTGATAAAGGAATAGTTGGCTTCATTACGCCTAACAAGTACTTTGTAGCAGACTATGCCAAGCAACTGCGCCACCATCTCCTGACCGAGGCGTCGATTTCGGAGATTGCTGACCTTGGGAAGTGCAGGAGCGTTTTTGCTGGTGCATTGATCTCGACGGCCATTACTTTCTTCACAAAAGCCAAACCATCGGAGCAGGTGAATCTAAAAATCCTTTCAGATAGCAACGTACACCAGATCTCGGAGGTGCCACCGAACATTGTTCAGCGAAACGAGATCGTGACGCGTGAGGAGATAGTTCGCGTCTATCAGAACACCCGGGTGAATGCCATCTTGTCAAAGTTGTCAAGAGAAGGCGAACCGCTCTCAGATGTGGCGCAGGTCCGAACCGGCGTAATGGGATTCGATTACTGGGCGTTGGACAAGTACGTTTCAGATACCAACCAAGGGCGGCGCATTGCCACGAATAGTTACGTGGACAGATATACCTTCCTCTGGGGCAAGCAAGTTCGCGTCTACAAACGCAAAGTGTTTGAGCCGAGGTTGGCCCCAGACTGCGACGTTCTGAGTAACCGCACGCTTGAATTGTTCGCCCTGAACAAAATCGTCATACGCGGTGTTGCCCGAAGGCTGACCGCCGTGCTTGACGAAGAAGGGATAGCAATTCTTGTGGCAGTTCATGCTGTAGTAGGGAAACGATATGACAATAAGTTCTTGCTTGGACTGCTGAACTCCAAACTGTTCAATTGGATCCACCTGATTCAGTTCTACTCCGCAAGAATTCCAGAGGGTTCTCTGAGATACCCCATATCGTTCCTTGCCAGACTCCCCATCCGCACGATTGACTTCGAGGACCCTCACGAGGTAGCCCTATATCACAAGCTAGTCGCGCTCGTGGAGCGGATGTTGGACCTCCACAAGAAGCTCCATGCCGCCACCATCCCCGCCGAGAAGAAGCTCTACCAGCGCCAGATCGAGGCCACCGACCAGGAGATCGACGCACTGGTGTATGAGCTGTACGGTTTGACCGAGGAAGAGATCGCGATTGTCGAGGAGCGGGATTGACATTCCTGGGGAGCGAATTGAACGATGTCGAGTAACCTTTCGAGCCTGATGTTGAACCTGGCCGCTACCGCCATCATCGCAGTGATAGTATACATTCTCTCCTTGTTGTACCCTGGCATGCGTGCCGAGCCAAGAGCAGCGGTCTCCTCCATCATTGCTGTTGCCCTAGTGCTAAGTTGGCGCTACGTTCTCGCACGCAGTTGCAGGAGCGTTGCCGCCCGTACAGCAACAAGGTGGAAAGGCGTGGTGACGACCGCACGAGCGGCTATTGGCTCAGTCAGGAGGCGAATTGCGTGCTTTCGTGCGTGTCTAGCAGGGGAAGTCGAAGAGAGTCTAGCGGACCTGGAAAGGGAGAGGGAAAGGTATGCTAGCGAGCGGGGCAAAGTGGACAAGTTGACCGCGGCTTTGGCGACTCTTACCTTCCAGGTATGTCGGCTCTTCGACAAACCGCTAGAAAGAATGAGACCTGACGAGTTGGGATGGGGAATGGCAGTGGCGGTGAGCTCAGTGGCTCTCAAGTACGTCAACGAAGCCTTGTCGCATCGCGTCACGAAGATTGTCTACTATGACTCGGACTACCCCGGATCATGGGTCAAGAGCGGGGACGCGGAGAACGCGCGCGACCACTTCGTTGAAAGGTGGTTTGTGGAGAAGAACGCTGGGCAACTAGCCACTTGGATGCGTGAAGTTCTCCAGTCCGACCTGGCTCAGAGGTCTCTGATTGTGTTCGCGCAGGACATAGTGCCTGACACTGTTGCGGAAGTACGGAACGAGACCTGCTTGATCAGGAAGTACCTCGACGCCGGAGGGCGTGTCGTGTGGAGGGGAGACATCCCCTTTTGGTACCAAGGCAAGGCGGGTGACGCCAGGGACAATTGGCACGGACCTGATTCCTTCGAAAGCGGGCCCTGGAAGATACTGGGAGTCCTGTACCACAACTACCGCTACGAGTGGAATGCTCCGCGGGGGGATGGAGGATTGATGTGGGGAGCCAACCTCCCACTAGAGATCACCCCTGCCGGCAAGGACATCGGCTTGGCTTACCCTCCCCGGGGGCTTGATGCCCGGCCAGTACCGTGTCAGGATGTCCATATGACTTATGTCCTGGTACCACAGCGAGACTTCTCCGTGCTCGATGTAAACATACGTGGAAGCGCCGGCGACTTCGCGCTGTGTTGGAAGAAGAATTTCAACGAGCACTATCCCCATGGTGGATTCATGCAATACGTCCCAGGCGACTTTGTCTGGAGTGACGTCAACGATTACTTTTTCCGATTCGCTGTCTCGGGGTGGCCGCTTCTCTTTGATGAGTAGGGCAGACCAGGGAGGGCCATCATCCCCGCCGACAAGAAGCGCTACCAGCGCCAGATCGAGGCCACCGACCAGGAGATCGAGACACTGGTGGGTGAGTTGTATGGGCTGACGGAGGAGGAGATCGCTACCGTGGAGAGGCGGGATCATTGAAGGCACCAAGGGCAGCCTCCCAGGGCAGGGTCCGAGGCTTGCCCCTACATACCACCCGGCACGGCGCGCAGAGGGTGCCCAAAGGGTGCGGGTTCGAAAACCTGTCTGCTGACCCGGAGGAGGAGTCGACATGAAGCTCGTTCGCCTTGAGATCCGAAACTACCGATCTGTCGAAGAACTGGTTGGTGAGAAGGCGATTGTCTTTGAGGGCGTGGACTGCTTGGTGGGCAAGAACAATGCAGGGAAGTCGAACATCCTGAAGGCCATTCGGTTTCTTCTTAGCGGGGAGCGACTCAGCGAGGACCTACACTATGGGCGTGATACCTCTCTGATCATTGATGTGCGCGGCTACTTTGAAGTGGTGGAGCGCGACTTCCAGTTGCTCAAGATTCAGAACAAGAGAGAAGCTGTGAGACAACTCGTGCTTGGTGATGGCACGATCGGTGCTTGCCGACGGAGTGACACAGTTGATCTCCAGGTAATCGGTTACTACCCAGAGGAAGAGCGGTTGAGAAAGGACAGACTGACGGGGTTCCGCGATGAAGCATGGGAGCAGCAAGCCAACAAGGCAGATTTCAGAGAGAGAATGCAGTCTCAATACCCCGAATTGGTGCCATTCCTAGTAGACGGAAAAGAAGCCCAAAAAGGAGAATGGCTCGAGGCGTATGACAGATTTGTCGCTGAAAGGCCCTCCCAAGTTGAGTTCGTCAAACTACCTGCATCGCCCCCGACTGGGATATCCGCCGATCTTTTCAACATGCTTCCCCGGCTTGTCTTCGTACCCGCCGTGAAGGAACTCTCTGATGCTACGAGAACGACCAGAACGGCCGAACTGGGCGGGCTCCTAGCCGAATTGTCGCTTGAGGTGCAGGAGGAACTGGACGGATTGATCAACGAGGCGTTGGCGGATGTGAGCAAGCGCCTGAATGTTGTCCGCGACGGGTTGACCGGCGACGTCGTATCAGACGAAAGGCACCCTGGCGTGACAGCGATTGAAAGTCAGATTACCCGCTATATGGCCGATACGTTCCAAGACATTTCGGTTTCCCTTGAGTTTCCTAACCCCGAGAGCCGGGTTATGTTTGACAACGCGCGCATATGGGTTGAAGAGGAGGGCTTTGGCAGAGTTGGTGTGGAATACGCTGGCGAAGGAGTCAAGCGAGTTCTGGTCTTTAGTCTGATCCGGACGCTTGCAGATCTGAGGCAAGGATCGCTTTGCGTTAGCGGAACTGGGGACACAGAGGATGAGGTGGGGAATGGGCGTCGATCGCTGCTTGTTCTCTACGAAGAGGCAGAGCTCTTTCTACACCCAGGCCTGCAGAGAATCCTGCTGGCAGCCTTTGACAGGCTGAGAGATAGTGGGGATCAAGTGATATTCTCTACACATTCGCCGTTCATGCTGCCCGATCCGCTGGCTTCCACCATCAATCTGGTGCGCAAGGTCCAGCAGGAGGGGACCGGGGTTGTTGAGGCGCACGTGAGATTGACCAGCATCGGGGAAAGGGAGCAAAGTAGGCTGTTACAGGTCCAGAATGTATCCTCCTACGTTTTCGCTGACAGGGTGGTCTTGGTTGAAGGAGAATCAGACAGGATACTTCTGAGGAAGCTTGCTCCAGCACTGCTTCCCAACTGGGATTTCGACCAAAAAGGGATTCCGATTCTTCCGGTCATTGGCAAGGGCGATCTTCCGCTATTCCGCGGGTTTCTCTCTGCTCTGGGTATCGAGACCTTCGTCCTCACGGATCTTGATTCCGTCGAAGATGTTGTCACGAAGCTGTGCCCAGGTAGTGCTGTCAAGCAAGCCAGAGACGGCTTGGTACAGAAGTGTCAGGACCTTGTCGACGCTGGCCGATTCGAACCACGGATCAGCAGTAGGCATGTCAGTAAGCTTGTCGAGAGCTATGAATGGAAAGATGTGTTTGGGGAACTGCAGTGCCTGTGCGAAGCGCTGGCCACGGGGGCTGCCCCCACCGAGGAGCAGATGGGTTGCCTGGAGAGACTGCTACTGAAAGGGCAGATGGACCCTCGCAGGAGAGCTCTGAGAAGTGATGATTCGGATGTGGGGGCGCTTCGGCTGGGTCTGGTGGAATTGCTCCTGGCCGAGGACGTGCTTTGCCTCAGTGGTACAATCGAGGACTACTATGCATCTCAGGGCCACGGGGTTGAGGCAGCTCTCGAGTTTGATCCCACGAGCATTCCAAGAGGTGACCTTTGTTCGCATTTCACACTTCTGTCGGATGGTCAGACTACTGACATGGAGGCGTTTCTCGGTCGGGTGTTCGGCAGCACTGCCGCATGCGCATAGAGCCGTGCTCGGGTATGGCGTAGCTGTGGGGACAAGCTTGGGCATAGGCGGAGAGATCTCGGCATAACGAGTAGTTGGGCGTCATTGCTCTAGCTTGACCAAGGAAACGCAGGTGGATATGTTATCTGACATGCCGGTTCCAGCATATGTCGTAGACCGAGAATCCGAGCTGAGGTTCATTGAAGACAATCTGATCAGCCGTAATGTCCCTGTACTTGTGACTGGTGCGGGAGGGGCAGGCAAGACGATGCTCCTCAGAATGTGTGCACACAAACTCGAACACCTCTACCAACAAGTGTGCTTACTTTCCCTGTACTCTTATGGTGGAAACGGCCTGTTCCCCTACTTGGCTAGTCAACTGGGCGCCACGAGCACTGGTCAGCAAGATGTTGTTCCGCTACTGTCACAGCGGGAGTGCCTAATCCTTGCTGATGGCTTAGACGCTGTGCCAATCGCGGGAGAACAGAGACTATTAGCCGATGCAAAGACGCTCATCAAGGTTCGAGGGGCTTCGAGTCTGCTTCTCTCGTCTCGAAACGCCAATCTTCTTCAGGTCGTTGGTTCGCAGGAATTGGCGCACCTGCGATTATCAGGCTTGTCACTGGATGATGTCAGAAAGCTTGCAGTCTTTCACGGGGTAGCGGCAAGCGAGGCGACTCTCAGTGCGATACACGCAAGAACATCGGGTCATCCCCTGGCGCTACATCTCTTGTTCAAGTTAATTCAAGGTGGGACATACACCGAAACCGAGTTCTTGACCCAGCTTGAAGCAGCCTTTCAACAGCAGTGGGGTTCTAGGCTGACTAACTTCTTGGTGGTTCATACCCCCGATGGGTTCAGAGCCTATCCTGCGTCCTCTATGGAGAGCGTCAGAGTAATCACCTCAACCGCCCGGATTCTGACCAGTGCCCCATACGTCATCGTCCCGAACATAAGACACTTCTGGAGAGAGCAACTCGAAGAATTTGAGGAACTGCTCAACGCCCCCAACATCCGAGAATCCCAGTTCCAGAGATTCTTTGAGTCTCACCCACATTTCCTGATGGGTCTTGACTACAGAAGCGTTATGCCGCATCCCGTCTTGCAGCGCGGTGAGGAAGGGCCACTAATCCCTGACTTCTTTCTTCAGCCTCTTTATTCTGAGTTCTGTGACATCCTCGATCTCAAACTGCCCTCAAAGAAGCTGATTGTCGGTTCCAAGGACAGGAAGCGCTTTGGGCATTCTGTCCAAGATGCCATTGCTCAGCTACGTGAATACCACGACTATTTTGAGAACCCAGCTTACAGGCAACGGGTGGGAGATAGGTATGGATTGACAGCATACAGACCATCTGTAGTAGTGATTATTGGCCGTACCCCCGAGTCAGTAGATGAGGTGAAGTTTCGGCAGATAACCACACAGCATCCGGGGCTACAAATCCTGACCTATGACCAGCTCCATCAAAGGATGAAACGACTCGTAGAACTGGGGTCTTTCTAGAGAGGGGCAGATTGCCTGTGGCGGAAGGACGCCCAATAAGTCGGTCCAGCGGATAGCACACAGAAAGGACTGATGCCACTGAGGGCGGGTTCAGTGATCTTTGGGTTTCAGCCACCTCAGTGGTCCGGCCGGGCGCGCAGAGGGCCTTTCTTCGCCCAGCACAGACTCGAAAATGAACCCGTGGCCCGTATCAGCTTGCGGCCGCAAGCCCTTCCGGCGCCACTACGCGTCGCTAGCTCATAGCATGGTTGCGGGGATAAGCGTCGGCCCAGTGGGCCAGATAGGGTGACCAGGTGGACCGATGTCCGCATAATCATTAGTTGGGCGGAATGCTACGTCACAAGTGAGGGGCTTGGTTTATGCTGCTTAGACGCCTTTCGAACACACACTACCTATTTGCACTAATCTCTGCTTTTCTGGTGCTGGCTCTAAGCTATAGTTTCATCATACCGCCTTTCGAATCTCCCGACGAAGTAGGGCATTTTGCCTACATCGTTCATATTCGCACCACTCGTTCGTTTCCTGTGCAGCGTATTGGTGAACTCGGCGAAGCACATCAGCCGCCTTTGTACTATATCATAGCTGCGCTGGCTTCAATGCCGGCAAGCTTGGGGGATCAGACAGCCCTATTCAGGTCAAATCCAGAGTTTGAGTGGGCAGGACAGGGCGGACATGATGTGAACGTTATGTTACACGGCAGCGCAGAGACCTTTCCATTCCGAGGGCAATCCCTTGCGTTGCACTTGGCCAGAGTGTCTTCCGTCTTAATGGGGATGGTAACAGTTGCCTTCACGACCTTAATCGCCTGGAAGGTCTTCCCAAATCACCCTTCGATTGGTCTACTTGCGGGCGCTCTGGTCGCCTTTAATCCTCAGTTCCTATTCATTAGCGGCTCAGTGAACAACGACAATCTGCTGACGATGGTTGCCACCGTCAGTTGGTGGCAACTATTGCGGGCAATAGCACAGCCCGAGCAACGGCGACAATGGGCGTATGTGGGTGTATTGATAGGAGTGGGTCTTCTGACAAAAGTGAACGGTGGTCTCGTCATTGGCCTGGTGGCAGGAATCATGTTGCTGATTCGTGCCCTTGCGAGCCGTTCCCTCAAATCGCTTGTCAACGGGACCTTGATTATGGCTGCAGTCGCAGCAGTTTCGTCAGGATGGTGGTTCGCTCGAAACCAACTCCTGTATGGCGACTTGCTGGGCTGGAGCGTTTACCGAGAAGTTTTTGCGGTCAACCTACGGGATATCGCTTTGCAGTGGGGGGATCTAAAGCACTTCTTTTCTGTTCAATTTCGCTCTTTCTGGGGCATGTTTGGCTGGATGAATGTACCATGCCCCGATTGGTTCTACCGAGCTTTCGGAGTCTTGTGCTTGCTAAGTTTGCTGGGCTTGGGAATTCGTGCTCTTCGGCGTCGGCTGAGTAGGCCAGGCGGTTCTGAAGATAGAACGCTCCCTATCAGCTTGCTTTTTGTTGCCTCTTTGGCTCAGGAAGCATACATGTTAGCTGTCATCACAACATGCAACCCGTCTTGCTACCAGGGTCGATATTTATTCCCTGTTATCGCTCCGCTCATGATTATTGTGAGTTGGGGGTTAAGTGGTTTATTACCCCAGCGGCGGAGACCTGTCTCCATTCTTGTGATGGTGATCGTGTTGGTTCTTGTGTCCACAGCTGTATTTGTTCCTGTTAAGGTCATAGCTCCCGCTTATGAAACTGTGCCCATGTCCGCTTGGCGCTTATGGTTAGTTCCGCACAAGGCCAGTTTCGACTTCGGCGATATCTTTAGGCTCAGAGGGTATGATTGGCGTATAGACAACGACAGTACTGCAGTTATCCTCACACTGTATTGGCAGGCATTGGAGCGGCCAGATTTCAATTATTCTGTTTTTGCTCATCTCATTGATGAATCCAATCAGATAGTTGCTCAGAAAGATCACGCTCCTGGAGAAGAGAACAATTATCCGCCAATAGCTTGGTGGCCAGGAGACATAATTGCAGATGAACACAAGATTGACGTTCCTCTTCAATTGCCGCCGGGCTCCTATCGCTTCCGGATCGGTGTCTACAATTGGGCTACAGGGGAGCAGCTACCGGCTCTGGCTAGTGGTGACTATGTAGGCGACTTTGTTATCCTTGACCGTGCAGTGCAGCGCTGATGTTTGGCTCCGAGGCAAGGGCAGGGTGGAATCACGGGTATTCCGCCCAACATGTCGCTGGAGCCGACCTACTAATGGAGCATCACCTTGTTGCGGGTCTTGGTTCTGTGTCGTGTCTTGGATTGCTGGGTTGGTCGTTTCACCCGTGGGCGGCTCAGTTCCGGGCCGTTTGGCAACACATGCCAGGAAGCTTCAGTGAGCGACTCGACACGTGACACGTTCATCGACGGCATCGACATGCGCTTCGTGCCGCTCGTGCTCGCGCTCGACCGCTAGACCGAGGCCAGCGACGCGGAGATCGACGCGCTGGTCTACGAGTTGTATGGATTGACCGAGGAAGAGATCGTTATCGTGGAAGGGCGGGATCACTGAAAGAGGGTTCAGCGACCTCAGTGGTCTTACGGGTCCGGAGATCGACGGAAGCCTGGTTGACGAGGCATGTAGAGACGAGGTTGGGCGAACATGAATGGGGAGGCGGACTGGGGCAACCCACTCTATATTTTCGTAAACTTGATAGCCTTTTCCCTGGTCCCTTTGACCATTACTTACATCGCCGCACGTGTGGGCAGGGTGCCCATTCGACGTCTGCTCGACAGGCACTGCGAGCTGGTGGTCTCGGGGCTACTCCTCATCGGCGCCTGGCTGGTCTACTCCAGCACGGGGCCTTCCTGGGCCCCCATCCTCATTGTCGGCCTGGCAACAATTGTGCTCCTGGTGCGATACGAATATACAGTGACCAAGTTCAGTGGGCAGACAGGAGGGTTCTCCGGCAATCGTGATGGTCCCTATGATGACCCAATGGAATGCGAACCACTTTACCATGCGTGGAAACCCATACAGGGCGCGAAATGGATCTGGAAAAAGAAGAAACCAAGCGACCAGGAGGCCCAGCGAGGGCAAACCGTCTGGCATCGCTTGGACTTCTGGCTTCTTCGGTCCAGCCACGGGGTGGCCAGTGCGACCTTGACCCTGATGGTCGATGATTCCGTCAACGTGTATGTCAATGGACAGCTTGTGGCGGAGAACATCCGCTTCTCT
>Ga0307379_10008859_pt1 | contig 13515 bp, 13 predicted proteins | sample UN2MG_FD_202237 | JGI IMG/M metagenome (GOLD analysis project Ga0307379, IMG submission 202237) | Soil microbial communities from Risofladan, Vaasa, Finland - UN-2 | ecosystem: Environmental > Terrestrial > Soil > Coastal area > Acid sulfate soil | place: Finland: Risofladan, Vaasa | collected...
GGATTTCTGCTGAGCCAACCTTCCGGCGACCACTCTGGGCACGCTGCGCAGGTCCGCGAACGTCGAGAGCGACTCCCAGACGTGCTCCCGCATCAGGGAAGCCGATACCACCTCCGCCTGGTCGTCGCCCACCTCAAGGAGCAACCAGCCACCTGGTTGCAGCACCTGTGGAGCCTGCCTGCAGAGACGAAAGATGGCTTCAAGTCCGTCGGCCCCTCCATCGAGGGCCTGGTGTGGTTCGAAGCGGGAGACCTCCGGACTGAGGTTTGCGATATCGCTCGTTCTGACGTAGGGCAGATTGGATGCGATGATACTGACTTCTTCTCCCATTGCCGACAGGAGGTCACCTTGCAGCAGGTGTACTCTGTCACCAACGTTGTGTCTGGCCACGTTGCGGCGCGCCACCTGCAATGCGGGCCGAGAGTTGTCCAGCGCCAGTATGCGGCATTGAGGGAACTCGCACGCGAAGGTAACTGCGATGCTTCCGCTGCCCGTGCCGATATCGGCGAACCACTGGCTCGCGCCGTTCCCGGGGAGCGCGGGAAGTAGATCTCGGGCCACGTCAATCAGAAGCTCCGACTCAGGTCGGGGAATGAGCACCGTCGAATCAACATAGAACTCACGACCGTAGAACTGCGCCGAGCCGAGTATGTATTGGAGGGGCTCGTGCCGGAGCCGGCGCACGAGAATAGCCTCGATCTGGAGAGTTTCGGCCGGCAGGACGGTGCGCTGCAGATTGGTGTAGAACTCGGTGGGAGACTGTCCGGTCACGCGTTGAAGGATTATGGCCGCTTCCTGCTGAGCACAGTCGATTCCCGCACTTGTCAGCACGTTCACGAGGTGCTGCCAGCACGCCTGTATGCTATGGGCGCGAGGCGGCTTGCTGTATTGAGTCGGCATTGAGTGCATCGATGAGTTCATCCAGGTCGCCGTCGAGCAACCGTTCCATGTTGTGATAACTCTGGCCGATCCGGTGGTCCGTGATACGGTCCTGCGGGTAGTTGTAGGTCCGCATCTTCTCGGAGCGGTCACCGGTGCCAACTTGGCTCCGCCTGTCTTGCTCAATCTTGTCCGACTGCTCGCGACTCTTGGCGTCATAGAGACGGGCCCGCAGGACAGCCATCGCCTTGATACGGTTCTTGAGCTGGGAACGCTCGTCCTGGCATATGGCTACGATCCCGGTCGGCACATGCGTGAGGCGCACGGCAGTCGCAACCTTGTTGACGTTCTGACCCCCCGCGCCACCAGAGTGGTAGATGTCAGTCCGGATCTCATCGGGGTTGATATCAATCTCGACTTCCTCTGCCTCCGGAAGTACGGCAACGGTGGCTGCGGATGTGTGGATGCGTCCCGACGCCTCGGTTAGCGGGACGCGCTGCACCCGATGTACCCCTCGCTCGAACTTGAGGCGGCTGTACACGCCCTGACCGCGCACTTCGAACACGATTTCCTTAAAGCCCTTGGCGCCGCTCAACGTGCTGTCGATGACCTCAATGCTCCATCCGTGGCGCTGGGCATATCTCGTGTACATTCGGAAGAGGTCGGCCGCGAAGAGCGATGCCTCCTCACCACCGGTGCCGGCGCGAATCTCCACAATGACGTCTTTCTGGTCGTTCGGATCGATGTCGACCAGGTACCGCATGAAGGAATCGGACAACTCGCCGCGTCGGTTCTCCAGAGCAACAAGTTCGTCTCTTGCTACGTGACGCATCTCAGGGTCTGTGGCCTCCTCAAGCAGTGCTTCGGTGTCTGCAATCTCGCGCTCTACTTCGAGGTAGGAGGCGTAGGCAGTCGCCGGTTCGTGCAATGCTGCGTGTTCTTTGCCCAACGACTGGAGGCTGGCCGGATTGGTCGCAACCTCCTGCGTGCCCATCAGTCGCTCGATTTCCTGGAAGCGCTGATACATGCGCTCAAGCTTCTCATATGCCATGGATTATCTCCCGCCGCCCGAGCCTACGATTGTAGTACAGAGTAGGCAGCCACTCAAACCACCTCACGGATCTGGCCCGCCTCGATTCGTGGCCGGAGGCCGTCACGTGAGTCATGCGGGCATTGGGTGGCGAGACGTGTGAGAATCTTTGCCGCACACCACCATAGCGAATATAATACGTAGCAGCACGCGTTCGTGCGCAAGGAGGAGACCAGTCAATGGCACTGAAGACAGCTCAGCAGTATATCGATAGCCTGCGCGCTCTCAAATCTGACGTGTGGCTGTTTGGAGAGAAGGTCGAGAACTTTGTCGACCATCCGGTGATACGACCTTCCATCAATGCGATCGCACTCACCTACAAGGTAGCTCATGAGCCGGAGTTTGAGGACCTGGCGACAACGACCTCGACACTTACCGGTGAGAAGATAAATCGCTTCACCTCGCTCTTCATGAGTGCGGATGATCTCGTCAAGAAGGTAAAGTTGCAGCGCATGCTTGGTCAGCGTACGGGTTGCTGTTTCCAGCGCTGTGTTGGCATGGATGCCATCAATGCCGTCTACAGCACGACATTTGAGACGGACGAGAAGCACGGCACCGAATACCACAAACGCTTCAAGGAGTGGCTAAAGTACATCCAGCAGAATGATCTCTGCGTGCAAGGCGCGATGACGGACGTCAAGGGTGACAGGGGTCTCCGACCTCACGAACAGCCTGACCCGGATGTGTTCGTGCATGTGGTTGAGCGGCGCGACGACGGTATTGTCATCCGTGGCGCAAAGGCACATCAGACCGGTAGCGTCAACTCGCATGAGATCCTCATCATGCCAACCATCACGATGCGCGAGGGTGACGAGGACTTCGCAGTATGTTGTGCGGTGCCATCAGACTCTGAGGGCGTGCACTTCATCTATGGCCGGCAGTCCCAGGACAAGCGCAAACTGGAAGAGGGCGATATCGATGTCGGCAATGCCCAGTTTGGGGGCCAAGAAGCGCTGACCGTCCTCGACAACGTGTTTGTTCCGTGGGAACGTGTATTCATGTGCGGCGAGATCGATTTCTCGGGGATGGTGGTCGAGCGATTCGCCAGCTACCATCGCCAGAGCTACGGCGGGTGCAAGCCTGGCATCGGTGATGTGCTCGTTGGGGCGACCGCGTCAATGGCCGACTACAACGGCGTCGCGAAAGCCTCGCACATTCGCGACAAGATCTCCGAGATGAACCATCTGATTGAGACGATGCATGCCTGCGGACTGGCAGCGTCCACACAAGGAACCAAGACGAAGGCGGGCAACTTTCAGCCCGACATTCTTTTGGCCAACGTGTGCAAGATGAACGTTACGCGCTATCCGTACGAACTGTGCCGCATCGCGGAGGATATTGCAGGAGGTGCGCTTGTGACGATTCCGTCTGAGTGTGACCTGCGCCATCCTGTGATGGGCAAGTACGTTGAGAAGTACTTCGCCGGGTGCAACACGTGCGCAGAGGACCGCATGCGTATGCTTGCCCTCATCAACAACATGACGTTTGGATTGAACGCCCCGAGCTACCGCACAGAGTCCATGCACGGTGCTGGACCGCCTCAGGCGCAGAAGATCATGATTGAGCGCCAGTCCAACATGGAGAAGAAGAAGAAGCTCGCGAAGTCCCTCGCAGGCATCGACAAGCGCGAAGATTTGTCCAAGTAGCGCAGCGACGGGCACGCGTCGTTGCGCGATGCGTTGCACGCGACGGAACGGGCGGCTTTGGCCGCCCGTTCCCATGTATAATGGCGGTGCGGTCGAATTGCACACATTCGAGTGTGCCGTATGAACGGGAGGAGCCACCATGAGTGACGGATACGATGTTGAGGTGACGCTTCTCGCTATCACCCCCGATGCTGAACGCCTCATCGAGTCCGCGGGACGCCTCTGCTGGAACACGCAGGACAAGACGGGGACTGTGCCGGATAGGATCCAGGCATGGATTGAGATAGGCCACGAGTCGATGATTGAACATGCCTGTGCGACATTCAGCATCCGTGGCAGCAGGGCGATGACTCACGAACTCGTGCGGCACAGGATCGCCAGCTACAGTCAGCGCAGTCAAAGGTACGTGGCCGAGAACGACGAGTCGTATGTCCTGCCGCCTGAAGTTGCGTCCTCAGAAGCTGCCGCGGAAACGTACCGTGGCGCCATGAGTGCCGCGTGGGACGCCTATAGGAAGCTTCAGGAACAGGGGCTCAAACCTCAGATTGCGCGTTACGTGCTGCCCAACGCATGCTATACGGAGATTATCTGCACCTGGAACTTCCGCGAACTGCGCCACATTATCTCGTTGCGTGCGACGCCGCGCGCACTTCCTGAGATCAGAGAAGTGGCAGTGAGGTTGCGTGACATAATGAAAGCTGCGGCGCCCCAGGTCTTCGCCGACCTTTAGGAAGAGAAAGGCCGAGTGCACGTCCTACGGCTGCTCGATTGCGATGTCGCACACACGGGCGCCTGAAAGTCTGAGGATGTCCGCCACCATGAGCCGAACCAGCCGTGTCCTCGCGCCACCGCCGCACCATACGCGTTCCATCCCCGCGACATTCGAGTCCAGGTAGACAGACAATGATTTCCGGTGACCCACGGGAGGAATACCTCCGGTCGGAAACCCTGTCGCCTTCTCAGCGATAGCGTCTGCGGCGACCTCAAGACGTTTCGAGCCAGAGCACGTCTCCAGTTTGTGCCGGCTCACCATGTGGATGCCGAGCACGATCCCGACGATGAGGCGCCCCTCGTCGTCGGCGAAGACTATCGTCTTTGCTATGTGCTCGAGTGGGATTCCGCTGGCGCGCGACGCTTCAGAGGCGTGATGCGTGGTTGCCTTCTCGACGAACTCATATTCCGCGCCATTGGCCTTCAAGTACGCAGTGAGATTCAAGTCCTTTCCCTCCGAACCTGTACGGCGTACGCACACGTGGTTGCGTCGGCGTTCTGCCAGGGGATAGTAGCAAATCAGGAGCTTGTTGACAGCGGGCAGCAGCGCCCCGTCTCCGCAAATGTTCGTTCGTGGGCCATTCGTGGCCGGACTCGCCAGCGGTTGACAGCGCGCAGCGCAAACGCATAGCATGGGGTGGAAGGGTACTCGTCAGCGGGGTGTCTCCAGCATCCGACCGCAGATATGTCTCAACGGAAGGAGGATTCGGACACGTGAGAGAGGACTTTACCTGAAGCCCCCGTCAACTAGCTGGCCGCATACATCTCCGTCTCTATCATTGCTAGCCTCGTAGCCACTGCCGCCTCCCGACCAGTTGCGATTGCCACGGCCGCAGACATGATTCAGCCTGTGTCGTTGTCACATCATTGAGTTCTGGTGAAATCAAATTACTTGTCAAGGAGCAAACGAGAGAATGAACATTACGAAGAAGAACCTGTGGCGAGGAGCATTGCTGCTCGCTGCGAGCGTCGCACTTCTTGTGCTGCCCATTGCGGGGTGCACACCCGCTGCGGAGAAGAGTGTCATATTCGGCGACCTGTCATGGGATAGCGCACAGGTCAACAACCGTATTGCCGCATTCATCATGACCCACGGGTACTGGTATGAAGTTGAGTACATTCCGGGTGACACCATCACTATCCTCCAGGGTCTCCGCTCGGGTGACGTCGATGTCAATATGGAGATATGGGTGGAGAACCAGCAGAAGGCATACGACGAGGCAGTCGCGTCGGGAGACGTACTGGACCTCGGCAACAATTTCGGTGACAACTGGCAGGGGTGGCTGGTGCCCAGGTACATGATCGAGGGCGACGCCGCCCGGGGTATAGAGGCTGTCGCGCCCGATCTCAGATCGGTTGCCGACATGGCTGACTACTGGGAGTTGTTCAAGGACCCGGAGGATCAGACGAAGGGTCGCTTTGTGAACTCGATACCGGGCTGGGAGTGTACCGGAATCAACAGCGAGAAACTGGTGACATACGGTCTGGACGAGTACTATACTGATTTCGTGGTCGGCTCCGACGCCGCCCTGGCAGGCTCAATGGCGGCGGCATTCGAGAAGGGCGAGCCGTGGTTTGGCTACTATTGGGCGCCTACGTGGGTACTGGGCAAACTCGACATGTATCCTCTTGAGGAACCCGCGTACGATGACGCTGTCTGGAACAGCACCAAAGGGTGTGCGTATGCTTCAAACAACGTGAACGTGGCAGTCAACGCCGCATTCGCCGCGGAGAACCCCGAAGTGGTGCAGTTCCTGGACAACTATGCAACAATGTCTTCACAGCACAACAAGGTTCTCGCATACATGCAGGACGAAGGCGCTACCACGGAGGAAGCCGCCATGTATTTCCTGAGAGAGTACGAGGACTGGTGGACGGCGTGGGTCCCCAGCGACGTTGCTGCGGCAGTGAAGGCCGCGCTGTAGAGGTGTGCCCGGAGATAGTGCGCGCACATGGCTGAAGAACAGAACGGTAGAACCAACCTCGACGCAGACCACTCGGTCTGCGTCGAGGTTCGCCACTTGTGGAAAGTGTTTGGTGCCCGGGCACACGAAATTGCACGGGACCCTGAACTACGGCACGCAAGCAAAGAGGAGATACTCAAGCAGACCGGCTGCGTGGTTGGCTTGAGGGACGTGTCCTTTGAGGTACGCCGCGGAGAATTCTTTGTCTTGATGGGACTGTCGGGAAGCGGCAAGTCCACACTCATTCGATGCATCATCCGCCTCGCTGACCCCACCGCCGGCAGCGTGATTGTCAACGGTGAAGACATCACGGGATTCGATGACGCGCGGCTGGCGGAACTGCGGAGGCATACCACCGGCATGGTGTTTCAGCATTTCGGATTGCTGCCCCACCGGTCGGTACTTGATAACGTTGCTTATGGTTTGAAGGTGCGTGGCGTTCCTGTTGAGGAGCGACATGACCGGGCGCGCGTCTACATCGAGAAGGTCGGGCTCAAAGGCTGGGAGAACTACCTGCCCGCGGCACTCAGCGGGGGTATGCAGCAGCGGGTGGGCATTGCGCGAGCTCTGACCGGAGACCCTGAGATACTTCTGCTGGATGAGCCTTTCAGCGGCCTGGATCCGCTCATTCGCAGACAGATGCAGGACGAACTGCTCGATTTGCAGGCGGAACTGAGGAAGACGCTTCTGTTCGTGACTCACGACCTGCACGAGGCGCTCAAGGTGGGGGACCGCATTGCAATCATGCGTGACGGCGAGATAATTCAGATTGGCACTCCCGAGGAAGTCATCACGAATCCTAGCGACTCATACGTGAGACAATTCGTGCAGGATGCGTCCCCTACGAAGGTGCTTACTGCGCGCACCGTGATGGAGCAACCTCCTATCCTGCTCTACTCGTGGCAGGGGCCGAAAGCTGCTCTCCAGACCTTGCGGGACGCCAATGTGGATAGCGCATTCGTGGTTACCAGACGTGCCCGTCTTCTGGGCATGGTGACGGTGGAGGGACTGGTGAGGCTGATTCGCAAGAGAGGAACGTCCCTTAAGGACGCTCTTGACCCGGACTTTGTGACCTGCGGGGCTGACTCGGTGGTGGAGGATCTGATTCCGCTGGTTGCGTCCACGCGATACCCGGTTGCCGTCATCGACGATGAAGACCGGTTCCTCGGGGAAGTCTACGTGGGGACGATAATTGCGAGCATGATTCAGGAACGTGGCGAAGACGAAGAGCAGGGAACCGGAGAGGACGCTGCGACCGTGTCTGAAGAGGCAGCTGCCGTTGATGCAAGACCAACTGACAACTCCGGCACGGGTGAGGGAGCACTGCCATGAGCGAATTCCCGAGCTTCCTGAGAATACCAGTGGGAGATTGGATAGATTCTCTCGTTTCGTGGATCGTCGCCAATCTGGGGTCCGTTCTCGATGTGATCGGCGACGCGCTGCTGGCGGTGCTAGTGGCGATGGAGAGGTTGCTTCTCTGGATTCCGTGGTTCGTGGTAGTCGGTGCCGTGGCATTCGTCGCGTGGTATGCGATTCGGAAGTGGTGGGCTGCTCCCGTGATGGCCGTATTCCTTCTCATTATCGGGATGTTTGGCTACTGGGACCTTGCCATGATGACACTGGCACTCATCTTTGCAGCGGTGATTCTGTCTCTGGCAATCGGGATTCCAACGGGCATCTTCATGGCGCAAAGCGACCGATTCGCCAGCCTGCTGAGGCCGATTCTTGATGGTATGCAGACGATGCCCAGCTTCGTCTATCTAATTCCAGCTCTGATGTTCTTCGGCTTGGGAAAGGTGCCTGCAGTGTTTGCCACCATCATATATGCCGTGCCGCCGGTCATCAGGCTTACTAACGTCGGCATACGAGGTGTATCGCAGAGCGTCATCGAGGCGGCGCAGGCGTTTGGCGCGACTTCAAAGCAGATTCTGTTCGAGGTGCAACTCCCTCTCGCCTTTCCATCCATCATGGTCGGCATCAATCAGACGACCATGATGGCGCTGGCGATGGTGGTCATCGCTTCCATGATTGGTGCGCGTGGACTCGGAATGGAAGTGTTGCTCTCCATCAACCGGATCGAAGTCGGACGTGGATTTGAGGCAGGACTCTCGATCGTTCTGCTCGCGATACTTATTGACCGAATCACACACGCGTTCGCATCAAGACAGCAGTATAGTCAACCAGGTGGCTAGCCGGTTGACGGAAGAGGGGAGAAGACATGGGGTCGGAGAGAGTCGCGATATTCATCGACGGCAGTAATCTCTATCACGCACTTGAAGGCACACTGAAACGACACGACCTGGACTTCACACAATTCGTGGCGAAGCTCTGCGGCGACCGGACGCTTTTTCGCACCTACTACTACAACGCACTGCAGGATGTAGCCGTACGTCCGGACGCGTTCCGCGAGCAGCAGGAGTTCCTGGACGGGCTGAGGAAGACCCCCTATCTTGAGGTCCGACTGGGAACCATCAAGACCGCTCAGGGCACGCAGGTGGAGAAGGGCGTTGACATCATGCTCGGGATCGATCTGCTGAACTGCGCCTGGAACAACCTGTACGACACTGCAGTGCTGGTGAGCGGAGATGCGGATTTTGCCTACGCCGTGCAGACGGTGAAGAACATGGGCAAGCATGTGGAGGTGGCGTACTTTGAGGGTGCCACGGCGCGTGAGTTGCTCGGTGTTGCCGACGTGCGTCATCAATTGGACAACACGTTCTTCTCAACGCTGTGGACCAGCCGAAGGCGTCGCCGACGCAGAGGCGGTGCGGGCAAGGCAGGTCAGGATGGCTTGTCTGATGAGAGGCAGCAACAGGCGACCTAGCCTCCCCATCGACTGAACACCAGGACGGCGTTCATGCCGCCAAAGCCGAATGACTCCGATACGGCGGTCCTGATTGGCGCTTCGCGCTTCACGTTGGGCACGTAGTCGAGGTCGCACTCAGGGTCTGGCGTCTCGTAGTTGGTGGTCGGCGGAATGACGCCGGTTTCAAGCGTCATCGCGGTGAGAATGGCATCGACTGCTCCCGAAGCGCTCCACATGTGCCCCAGCATCGACTTGTTGGAACTGACCATAAGCCGTTTCGCCTGGTCGCCGAACGCTCTCTTGAGCGCCATGGTCTCAGTGAGGTCGCCGAGGATAGTGGAAGTGCCGTGCGCGTTGACATACACCACGTCTGATGCGGCGACCTGGGCATCCTGCAGCGCGAGCGTGATGCACCGCGCCTGACTTTCGAACTCCGGTTTGGTGGCGTGGTACGCGTCGATGTTCGAGGCGAACCCGGTGATTTCGGCGTAGATGTGCGCGCCGCGGTCACGGGCATGCTGGAGTTCTTCGAGAACCAGTACTCCTGCCCCTTCGCCGCTTACCAGTCCATCCCGGTGCAGGTCGAAAGGGCGGCTGGCGCGCTCGGGTTCGCTGTTATGCGTCGTAGTCGCCCTCAATCGTGCCATGGAATCTACGAACACCGGTACGATCTGCGCCTCTGAGGCGCCTGCCACCATGACATCGGCCTCACCGTACTGGATGAACCGCACCGCATCACCGATAGCATGCCCGCCGGTTGCACACGCCGTGCTTATGCCGCGACTTGGCCCGCGGATGCCGAAGATGACGCTGATATCGTTCGCACCTGCACTAGGGATGTACATGGATGCAAGCATCTTCGATACGCCCTCGAAGTTGCCTTCGCCCGGCGATTGCACGTTGTGGCACAGAGTGCCAATGCCCCCCATCGTGGTGCCAAGTATGACGCCTGTACGTTGTGAGATTTGCTCGGTCATCTCGAGGTTGGCATCTGAGAGTGCCATGCGTGTGGCGGCGATGGCATACTGTGCAAACAGGTCGGTGCGGCGCGCCACTTTGCGGTCCATGAAGTTGGTCGCGTCGAAGCCCTTAACCTCGCCGGCGATTTGCGTACCAAAAGCGGATGGGTCGAAGCGGGTGATACGGGTTATGCCGGACCTGCCTTCACACAGACCATCCCAAGTTTGCTTCACGCCGATACCGACAGGGGTAAGTGCACCGGCACCCGTTATGACGACACGTCGTCCGTTCTTCATCTCTGTTGGTGCTCCTTGACGTCGTTGCTCGGGGGACGGTCCAGCCTCGCTTCTGCTCCCGTTGTTGGACGCGTGACGCGTGCGGTCCCCATTGTGGTTAGGATACCATCTTGACTCCGAACCCACACACTGCACTCTGAGTCTCCCGGGGCGTCTTTGGATGAGGCGATCACGACCGCCCCACCGATGGTCAGGGTACTCCCTGCCAGGTCCATGCCGCGGTGTCGCACACTGATTGATCGGATCAGCGTGCCGTCTCCGGTCCAGTCCTTGAGCATCCGTGCGACAAGGGCGGTCTTGTAGAGACCCTGGATGATGGGCCCCGGTAGGCCGACCGCACGCGCGTAGTCGGCGTCGTAGTGTATGTCGACAAACTCTGCGGTGGCCGTGGCAAACATCGCCAGATACCGCACCGTGACAGGGCCGACCGTGAGCGATGGAAGAGGGGCGCCCTGCGCACCAGACTCGGGGATTCCCGCTCGGAAAGGTCTGCCTGGAATCGGAGGATTGGGCTCCCTGGCGACACAGTACAGTACGCGTCGCAGCACTGGTTCACCGGTTGGCAAAGAGAACGTCTTCTCCATGGTATAGAAGACGAGCCGACCGCTTCGGCCTTGTTTCTCGTAGACGTCGATGAACCTTTCGCGGGATATCAGTGTCATGCCGATGCGCACCGGCCTGTAGAACTCAAACCCATCGCCCGTTGCGAGACGGGTCCAGCCAGCGGGCAACGGCAAGTCGATGGCGGACATCGTGCGTGGGTCGCCGGCGGGAATGTCCAGCAGGCCAAGTGCGCCGCCGAAGAACGTGGGGGAGGCAACGATGCCGTTCTCGGACTCGCGCCGCGCAGGTTGAGGAACTCTGTACCGTGGGTCGGGGTCCATGATTGCGTCCGCGAAGTACCCAACCGACCCGGCGTCAATGTAGTAGGCGATTGCGGGTGCCTCGGCACCCAGATGTGTTCGTAGCACGTCCAATTCGGCTGTCATCCCTGCTCCTGTGCGGGAAGGTGTATGCCCGTCCTCCGCATGCGTGCATAGGTGGCAGTCAAGTCGGTCACGCTCGGACACATCCCCGGAGTGGGGAAGGCGGGACTCGAACCCGCACGCCTTGCGGCACATGATCCTAAGTCATGCTCGTCTGCCGATTCCGACACTTCCCCGTTGGGATATCCTCCGCGCCCGACTGGAAATCGGGTCGTACAAGCAGATTTCCCATGCACGTACGCGGCAATTCTATCAGATGGCGGCGCACAGCCGGTCTCCGTGGTGTGGCTGTACAGTTGGCGGCACGGGACCGAACGGGGGGAGTCGAAGCGCGGGCCAACGTCATCGTGATATCATCATCCCTCGACTACCCTGCGAGTCGGGACAGCAGTCCCAGGTATCGAAGAGAGGAGACCGGTGAGTCAGCAGTTTGAACGTGCGACACAAGGCGAGCTTGGTGCAACCATCATCACGTATGCGGACATCCCGATGGTGCAACTCGCTCCGGGGGCTATGAGCCACATCGTGGCCGGTGAGAACATGACCCTCAGCATTGCGGAACTCAAGGCAGACTCCTACTTTCCCGTTCACATCCATGAGCACATCGAACAGATGATGCTCATTCTTTCCGGCGAGCTGGATGCCATTCTCGACGGCAAGCTCTTCCGGATGAAGCCGGGTGACATCATACGTTTTCCCGCCGGTCACGAGCATGGGGCGCAGATGGTCGACGTCGATTGCTCGATTGTCGACATCTTCAGTCCTGCCAGGCCCGACTACGAAGAGAAGTTGAGGAACGTCCTCGGCACAACGAAGTAGCCGGGCGTTCCGCGCTCGCGGGTGCTCCGGGATTCAGCCGGGGCATGCAGAACCGACAGCTCACTTCGTGCCGAATCGACGCGCTGCAGAGGTCATCACCTTCAGCTTTGCCTGAACGGCTTCCCGTGGCAACATGCGAAGGCCACAATCAGGGTGAATGGCGAGTCTCTCCGGGGGAAGCAGGTCCAGCGCCTTTCGGATCAGGGTGGTCACCGCCTCCTCTGACTCGACGACGGGTGACTTGGTGTCGATGCATCCCAATCCGAGCATCTTGTCGCTCTGCTGCAACTCGGGCGACGTCAGGACCTCGTCGTTCTTGTCTCCCATGAATCCGTGAGACAGCAGAGTAACACCCTTCCATGCCAGCAGCTGCGGTACGATCTTTCCGACTGCGCCGCACACGTGCATAGCCACGGGGACCCGGAGGCCGGCAGCCAGTCTTTCAACCGCGTTCCGCGCAATGTCCATCGGCGCGCCGACCGAGAGATACGGCTCATCGATCTGTATCCACTCCGCTCCCTCGGCCTCCAGTGCCCGGGCAATGTCGAGGAGTGCGTCTGCGGTATCGAGGTATACATTCTCGTCCCTGTATCCTGCGTAGGGACCCTTGATGCGGGTCGAAAAGACGAGCGTAACCGGCCCGGTGACGAGGCCTTTCACGCGTGGCGCGAAACCCTTGGCCATGCGGAAGTCGTCGACGAATTCATCCGGCCTGCCCCGACCGATCTTGCCGGTGATGACGCTCTTGCCTTCGTACGTGTAGCCCTCGATGGCACGCGCGAAGTACTCAATCATGTCGTAGCGAGTCTGTCCGTCGGTTACCAGGTCGACGCCGGCGTTGAGCTGATCCTCGACTGCCTGGCGTATCGCGTCAGGGCCAAGTTCGCTGTACTTGAGGGGGTAGCTCCCTATGACGGTTGTGAGCATGTGCTGTTTCCTCCGTATCCTGCACGCCGTGCGGCCACTCCGCTGCACCGTTCAGGTAGTCGCACGTGACGGCGCCGCTATTCTCTCGCAAGGGGAATCACTGCGGTGAGTGCTGTCCCTCCCCATCTTCTTCCGAAGGCCCCGGGGCGCGCCGCGCGCGCTTGACGGGACCTGTGCCGTTGCTGAGTTCGGTGAACCGGCCGATCGGTGCGGTTGCCACGCGGCCATCGGCTCGCTGGTACATCATCTTGGGCTGACCATCCCTGTCGACGAAGATGTCTAAGATTTCGACCTCCTCGCGGTCGGTGCTGTTTGGGTGGTACTGTGCCTTCATCCTACTACCCTCCACGCACCATGTGTCGCCCTGAACG
>Ga0307379_10008860_pt1 | contig 13513 bp, 12 predicted proteins | sample UN2MG_FD_202237 | JGI IMG/M metagenome (GOLD analysis project Ga0307379, IMG submission 202237) | Soil microbial communities from Risofladan, Vaasa, Finland - UN-2 | ecosystem: Environmental > Terrestrial > Soil > Coastal area > Acid sulfate soil | place: Finland: Risofladan, Vaasa | collected...
TGACGGCACCCGGGCCGGTCAGTACCCGGTCAGCGCCGCGCACGCTAGCCAACTGGCTGCCAACACCAACCAGTGCGGGTGCCGTAGGCGCCGCAGGCGTAGGTTTGGGCTCGGACGGCATGTCCGGTGACTTTATGGAGTGATGCGCAGGGCTGGGCGCGGACTGATCATTTAACAACCTGATGGAGGGATGCCTCGGACTGGCCGGCAACGCAAAGCCGTTCTCCGACAGCCCACCACGAATAGAGGGGCTGGGGCTTGTCACCGGCCTAATCCCACCGACCCCCACGACTGTACCACCAGAACTCTTTGCTTCCTGTTCAGCCATGCCCACGTGAGTGGTCTCGTTCGTATCCACCATGTTGACCAACTTGTTGATCACCTGACTGTCATTTACCGATCTACTCTCAGTGGGCGGTTTCTCAGCCGGTGCTGTCGCGCGCCCTGTCCTGATCCCTGCGTCGCTCCTGTCAACGGTCTTGTGTGCTAGATGGAGCGGCCCTTCGAATTTCTGATTGATGAGCCGTACATCCGGATCGCTGGGTTGACCCGGTAACTGCACGGTCTTGGTGGTGTTCTGGAGAATCTCCCGCACCCGCTCCGGCGGCACGCCCGCGACCGCCTTATGGCCGCCATCACGGATCAACTGCGTTATCTGCGCCAACTCAGCAGTCGGCTTAGCCTTACCGGACTCTGCAGCCTGCTGCGCCTTGATCAACTGCATCGCGCGGCCTGCCGCCGGCGGCTCGTCACGTCGGCCGTGCGGGGCCAGTACGCGGTTGACCGACTCCATGTCCGACGAAAGTCCGGCCGGAAGCCGCTCAATCGTCTTTTCAATCCTGGTAGTTGCCGGCCCGACGATCCGCTCAATTCGCGAGGTGGCTGGCCCGGTCTCTTTGGTGTGGGTGTGGGTATGCTTACCAGGCTCCGGCACCTTGACGATCGTGGGAGCTATCGCCGCGCCATGTGCAAACTTCGACATGGAGCTGGCCAGTGCTGATTTGAGTTGTTCGCTGTTACCGCCCTTAGCGGACGGACCATCATGTTTGACGAGTTTACGAGCCACGTGACACCCGCCTTGGCCGACGTTCGCTCTCAGCCTGCTTGCGCTTCTGGGCTAGCTCTCGCTGAGCCTTCGCCAGCTCAGCCGCCTGGCGGTTCCTGTCGTCCACTTCCGCCACTTTCTGGCGCAGGCGTGCTCTGTCCTCAGCCAGTTCCGCAGCATACGCCGGATCCTTTTCCTGCTCTTTGAAACGGCGCCACAGCTCGCCCAGCGAAACCTCCTCTGACCTCCAACTCTTATACCACGGTAAAGTGGCCTTGCCTATAACGTTGTATGCGTGCTGAGCCTGACGCTTGTGGTGATTGAACAACTCCTCCTTCTCATCCCAGCCAGTCACCTGTGCCGCCGAACAATGCCAGTTGTGGGAGAGCCGGTTCATCTCCGTGATGTGCTCATCCTCCAGCTCAGCGAGGGTCAACTCCTCCTTTAGCTGCCACTTCCAATCCCGCGCGTTGCTTGCCGGATAGTCCAAGACGCCGCGTACGAATGCCCGCGCGGTCAGCTTGTACCACCGGCTTGCCAAAAACCCGGGTCACGCGCCTTCTGCGTCAGCAGCTCAATATGGCGTTCAAAGTCGATCGCTGTGTCGTAAGCAGCCTGGTAGAGTGGGCGCGGAAGCTCCAACAGCTTCTTCACGCGCTGCCCCCGGTCCAAACTGTTATCCTTGGCGTAGACAGCTGTCCCATCCGGCAGCTTGGCGGATATTAACGTCTCAGCCATCTGGTAACGGCGTATCCACAGTGTGGCTTCAGCCTCGTTACTCAGGTCGATCTCCTTGGCCTTATATAACCGGTTGATCTCCTCGTACATACCCTCTGTTCCGGCAATATCACGGTCCTTGAACAGCACCTCACAGCCGCCAAACAGGGTGTACTTCTTCGCGTATGCCGCGCTACCGAAGATGCAGCGCACGAATTCCTTCTTGTCCTCTTCGGTAGGCTGCGCCAGATCCTCATTCGGGATGGCCTCCACTGCCACCATCAGCCCTTTGCGGAAGTGCAGCCGAAAGCCATCATTGGGAAAGGCGACCACTTCATCGGGTTCCACGGGCACTTCAGATGCCTCTGGTGATACAGCCACTGGCGCAGCCGTAGGCGCTTCCAGGCTGGCAGGATCTTCGACATCAGGCTCGATGTCGGCATACTCCTCGCGCCGGGCATCGTCCAACTGCTCGATGGGTACGGGCTCCGGGAATTTCTTACCCGCTGGGGCGCTGAAACCATCAGGCATGGCTTATTCCTCCGCAAACTTGACAACCTTGTAGGCCGACTTCAATGTGACCTTGGTGGGCGTCTTACCGGTATCCTTCAGTGAGTTCCGCAGCTTGGCGTAGCCATTCGTCATATCGAAATTCTCCAGGTCAACCTTCCCGTAAGCGCTCCAGGCCGACCAGCCCTGATAGCCCGGGTACGGCTGACCCTTGCCGCCAATAGGCGAACTGACTTCGGGTTCGACCCAGTCCTTGCCGGCGCCATTCTTGCCGGTTCGAAGTAGCTGCTGCCAGCGCCCCTCATAGAGAACAAAAGTGGCTGAATCCAGCTTCAGATCCAGTTCAGTGTCGCGGAAGGAGAAGCCCAGCTTTTCCATCAGCTGCACTGGAGAATCGGCGTTTGTGCGGACTTCCTTCTCCGTCTCCTGTACGCTCTCGTTGACATCCAAGATGTCCTGCTTGATCTCCTGCGCGATCTCCTGCGGCTTGGTGCCCAGATCAACGTCACGCTTCTGCTCAGCCACGAAAGGCCACGTGCGCGACTGGTACGCGCCATTGTTCTGGATACCACTTCCAATTTTCATGCCGCCATGGATGATGACCGAACCACCAACTGTCAGGTTGCTGCCACCGCCAGCATCCGCGATGCGCACATTCCCCCCGATGTCCAGCATGGTCGAGATGGTTGACTTGGCGGCGCTCATCCCCATAAGCTGCTTGTTACCGACTGCCGAAAGGATACTCAGGCTGGTCAGCTTGGTGCGGACCTCATTGGCAGCCGTGTAAACGATCCCGTTCGGTACATCCAGCGTCACCTGCTGCGTCGCACCGATGTATGTGTTCAGGCTGTAGCTGTACACATTGGATCTGGGTGATTTCAGTACAATCCCACGCAACTTGATTCGCTCACCGTCTTCCGTGAGATCGGCAGCCGTCAACTTCGAATTCGCGCGGCTCTCAATCAGCACACCACCATACGGGCTGCTGTCGTTTCCACCCATGATCATGCAGTTACGCTCAGCCTTGATGCGTACGTCCTTCTTGGCCGCCGAGATGTCCGCCGAGTTGCCAGCGCGGATGACCGCATCGAATGGCGCCATCGCAACAAAGCTGCGGCCAGGCCGCAGGAAGACGTCGCCAGGACAGGTGAGGTGCATATTGCCGCCGCTCAGATGAATCGAGCTGCCGAAGCCGTCCTCTATAAGTATTGACCCATCATCACCTTGTGCGATGACGGACCTAGTCTTGTAATACCTTACAGACTCTCGGCCCTTGCGGTGATCAACCTTCAACCCGGCGTAATCAGGCAGCTCCAGCACAAACTTGGTCTGCAGGACATCCAGTGACTTACCGTAGACTGTACTGTCGACCGGACTCTTGATCTCCGATTCCTCAGGGTAGTACCAGTCCTTGTTGTGTTTCACCAACCCATCTGTGCTGTACTTGTTGAGGGTGTAGGCGATGTAGTCGTAGAACTGAGCAGCACGCACCGACGGATCCACCGAGCCCCATTTGTAATCAGGCACGTCAGCATCCTCACCAGCGAATTTACTACCAGTCCGCTTGGTGTCGCCCGTTGGATCCTCGGGTGCCTTCAGCTCCTTGGGCACCGGGATGAGGCTGTACTTCTCCAGCACGATAGCCTTCGCGCTGCGCATGAAGATGGAGCCATCGCTCGAATGCAGAATCTCTGCCAGCCCGCGATACTTGGTGGCCGCTGCACTGAACTTGTTGATCGGGTCATTATTGAAATCTGGCGCGCAGATCATCGTCCGGCGCAGGTCGCCCAGGTAGCCCTTGAACAGCACCCGGCGCGGCCACATCATCTGATCGTCTACTTTGGGTTCCGACGGGGTGTATTCAGCACCAAACTGCAGCTCACCTGCCCCAGTTCGCGTGGGATTATATACCCTCTCCGAGGAGCCGAGACTCTCCCAGGCGTAGGCCGTCTCCATCTCGATACCGTTGCATTCGCCTTCGTCGTTGTAGCGGCGGTCATCACCCAGCGCGTTGAACAACTCGTAGTTGTAGCCAACCACGCGCAGCAGGTCGTCGCCCCAGAATGCCTGGATCTGCGCACCCTCGCTGGCCTTCATCAGGGCCATCAACCTACCAGCGGCAAAGCCAACCCCCAGATCATTCAGGCTGCCCCAGTCACCGGGGAGCGAATCAATCGCCTTTCCGCCGGAGAAGTCAGCGTAGTGGGTGCGCGTGTCAGTGAATGGCGCATAGTGGGCCGGGTCTTCGATGAAGCCAGCCCTGCTTCTAGGAACAATCGAAGTAGGCATAACCAGCTTGGCGCTGGCCGTAGCGCGCGGGACAGCCCCAAGAATGATGGGCGTGTCCAGCATGGGATCGAAGTAGATCAGGACGCGGGTCTTGGGCTGGTAGGTGTTGATCGAACGCGCGCCCAGCGGGACACACGACGTCTGGCGTATATCCACCGCCGTGAATGGCGTCATACCGCCGGAGCGGACAAGGTAGACACCCGTGTAAGCGAAGACGTCGTCAATCGTGCCAACAAGAAACAGGCTCCCAGTCAACTCCTGGTTATGGGCTGACCGGTCAGTCTTTCTTTTCAGAGACTGGGGGTTAAATGTCATCCACCTATCCTACTTCTGCTTACGTTGCCGGGATTACCCAGCACGTTAGAGCGACGTGTCAGACAGTTACGCTACCGCTGTCCCGCCAGCTGATCCGGCGTTGCCGCCCTTTTCCATCAGCACGAACATCATCGCCAGCTCTTCGTTGATGATCTTGTCCTGTGCCTGGATGGCGTACGAAACGGAGTTGATCACCACGCCGGATGCCGTGAGCGTTCCAGACCCGAACTGACCGATGCTGGTGCAGCCCGTCTCGAGCTTCAACGTCATGTGGTTCTTTTCCATGTTACAGACGTCGCCGTACTTCTCGATGAACTGCAACGAGACGTTCTTCGGGCCGATGATGCGTTTGGCCTGAATGTCGCCTTCCGTGCGCCCGGCGAACATGAACACCTTGACGGAGCCCAGTTCCCACAGACGCGTAACGGTCTGTTGGTACCGGAAGTTGACCGACTGCATCAGGAAGTCCGAATCCCCGATCTCCGCCAGGAGAATGCGAATGGCATCAGCTGCCATGGGCGACCCAAGCTCAACGTTGCGGTTGTAGATGTCTCTGGCCATTGAAATGTCTCCTTAGTGGGCGGCCGGACCGTAGCCCGGCCGCCCAACTCATACGCAAACTCTAGCTGACAACCAGGTAGAGTTCCATGTTGTTAAACGGCGCCGGCAGCGTGCACAAGATACGCGCCACGATGCGGTCCTTGTACGTCGGGTGCTGCGCCAACTCAGTGATGTCCGCCGCTGAGATCTGCGGTCCCAGCCTCGGCACCACCGTGTTGTTTTTGTACTGCTGCAGCTTACCGATCAGGATGCCTTCCACAATGCTGATCATCGTGGTCGTCACGTTGCCCTTACCGATGTATGGCGCCAACTCCGCCAGCATCCCGAAGGAGATGTTGTCGAGGTTGGTCGTGACACTCTGTTCCCGCTGGTTGACGTCCGACTGATCACCGCAGGACAGCTGATGCCGGGTAAAGATCGTGCCAACATTCGGGTTCTGCGACACAATCCAGTAGCCGGAAGCTGCCATGATGTTCAGCTGCGTCTCGGTGAAGTATTCCGTCGTCCGACTCACGTCGTCGAATCCAACAACCTCGACGTTGGTCAGACCCTGATGCGGCTGTACGCCTGACCGCAGCCCAGCCAGCGCTGCGCACAGGTAGTAGCCGGGGAACGTTCTGCCAGCATTGCCGACCACATCCGGCCAGATCAGGTAAGCGCGCCGGCTGCTGAACAGACCGGGATTGAGCGCCAGATTGGTCGCGACCTCGGTCTTGCTGAGCGTCCGCCAGATCTCGATCTTGCTTGGGGTCACGACAGACGCGGCCGGACCGCTGAACAGTCGGATCGTTTCCTCGTTGAGCACCTCATCCACAATGAACTCGGAGTAGGTGATGTTGCCGAAGCCGTCCGTGGTGTACAGCGCGCGCACCGTATCGTTCGGGCGGACACCGCTGGTGAGGAACGTCTCGCCAGTCGCCTCCACGATCGTGTACTGCGTGCCGCTCGTATCCGGATCGTCCTCGATGGTCGCCAGCACGGGTTGCCCCGCATTGACGACGGAGGTCGTATAGACGCCGAGTACCTCGACGGCTGCCATGTTGAGCCAGCAGATGCGCCAGCGGCCCCGTTCAGGTGAGGACTGGGCTTCGCAGTGCGCCAGCACCGCATCCAGCACCTCTTTATCCTGAGTCATCGGGACCAAGGAGTAGATGTCGTTACGGCCTTCCAGGTAGGAGAGGGCCGTGAGCCAGTCGGCCAGTGTGACCGGCGAATGACTGCGCACGGCGATGAAGTACACCGTCTCGCCGTTGGCGTTCAGGAGCGCATTGTACGCGCCGAACACCAGCGGGTTGTCGGGGTCGATCTCGGCCGCCGGCGCAAAGACCGTCGGGATCTCCGAGACATCCGTGATGCTGCCAACCACGTCCGCGTTCGTAGCCACGCGATCGCGGTGCTGCACGTAAACCTTGCCACCTTCAACAGGCAGCGCGACCAGCGTGCCGCCAGTCTGCCATTCGGAGTCGAACGCCGTGATCCCAGCCTCGATGCAGATCTCGGTGTCTGACCCAGCCCAGTTGTCAACACCCAGCGTACGCACTTCAGGCACTTCGATGTTCTTCTTGATGTAGAGCGTCACGTCCAGGTCGGGCGCCGTGCCGCTGCTCAAGCTGGAACCAGACGAACCGGACACCGGACACCAGCCGCGCAACCCTTCCGGCAGGTTGTTGGCCAGCACCAGCGTTCGAACCGGCCCGGCCTTGGCCGCAACCACCGCGATGTTGTAGCGGTCACCCTTACAGAGCCCGTCAGTCCCCGCGCCAGCGAAGGCGATGAAGACACCCTGCGTGCCGACTTGCACGGCAGAGGCGGGAGCCGTCACATCCGTCGGGCCGGAGATATCGATGCCCGTGGTCGTGGAGACAGTGATCTGGGGCTTCGTGCTGTCACTGAACTTGCCACCAAGCGTGACTTCGGCCACGTAGGTCGTATCGGAGGGTCCGATGTAGTCGCCGCTGCTGGACGGAACCGTCAGAGCGAACGCCTGGGAAACATCGATCTCCCACGTCTGCCCGATCAGGAAGATGTCATCCGTGTAGATGGTTGGCACATCCAACGTAAAGGTGGCCGTCAGGCCGCGCGTACCAATGGCGATTGGCGCACCAAACGCCACGTTGTAGAGCAGGCTGGAAACGTTGTCGTTTCCGGACTGCGACGTGATGCGTAGGAGAGCCTGATTCTGCCCGCCGCCGCCGATCACCTCGACCGTGTAGACTTCCGTGGGATCTCCATCCGCCAACCCGTTGTAAGTAGACGCATCGACGTCGGAGGTGAGCAACGTGACGTTGTTGGTCGTGCCGGCCGTCTTCGTTGCGAGCTTCGAAAGCCCAGTGGCTGCCTGATTGGTGGTCTCTTCCGCAACCGTACCGATCGTGGAAGGCAACACATCGGCGATCAGGCCGACGATTGAACTCCACATCTGGAGCGAGGAGCCGCAGTCGTTGCCGAGGATCTTGATGACATCGCCGATCTTGACGTCGCGCAGGAAAGCGCCCGAGCGGCTGTAGCCGTTGGCCGTCTGGAAGACCAGGCTGTCGGCACGAATGCGGTTCTTGCCGGGAGTGATCCAGCGGATAGCCGAAAGGGAGCCGACTGGATCGTTGTAGTATTTCAACAGGGCGTTGTCGATGAAGACACGCGTGTAATCCTGATCCACGTCGTTGCCGGCCGTGCGGCCAGGCCACGCGTAGCAGGTGTCGTTCAGGTAATCGTACGTGTCGGTTACCTTGATCGTGGCCTTCTCTTCCGCATCCGAGTAGCGGAACAGTTGGAACTGTTCGCCAATGATCACGGCGTTGGCGGGTTGATTCAGCGCCGTCGGGCGGCTCAGGAACTCCTGGAAAACCAGGACCTGCGGCAGAACGTAGTTGGGCATTTCAAAAATCTCCTATCTCGCAGCCAAGTCGATCGCCAGGGCTTTGAGCCATGGCGCCTGCTGTTCAAGGCGCCATTGACGCATGAAGGTGTACGTCAGGATCACGGGCGTGACGAAGCGCTCAACATCCTCATCGAGCATCTTCACCTCTTCCACGTCCGCCACCTCCAAGTAGTGTAATTTCATCTCCTGCCGCAACACGGGTGCGAAGGACATGAAATACTCAAGCACTTCCTGGCCCAGCAACTCTGCTTCTGCTCCTGATCTACCCACACAATGAACAATGTGGGAGCCGTCAATCTGCCGCACGTGGTAGTCACCTTCCACGCGAAGAATCTTACCCTCTGCATCGCGCACGGCACCAACTGTCATGCCGTCGTTAATTGCCAGGCGACTCGTGTGCCATTTACTGCGCTTCACGTAGATCGCCGGCCGGCGCTGGATGTCCTGAGAGTTATACATCCATACCGGCTGGATCTGTATCTTAGTGGTTGTGTTGTCTGGAGTCCAGATATAGTCCTCCAGCATCTCCTTACCTTCCTCGGCGAAAGAGTTGAAGGCCAAGTTACTCGGACTCGAGAAATGCTCCTGACAGGCACGCGTAAACATGCCCGTCATCACATTCGCAAGACACTGCGACGTACACAGGCTGGTAACCGTATCAAGATCTACGGCTACCGGCGTCGTTTGGTCTTCCGGGTCGGCCATCAGTTACGGGCTCCCATGTGCGAAGATCCACTCGGTCCATCAGACCGCGCGGGACCATCTTCCCAATCCGAGGCTTGCGCCACTGCTTCAGGCGCTTGCCGTCGGCTGCTCTTGCTGGCTCGTCATGCATTCGACGATTCCCTGTGCCATCTCAGCTTCCTTTTCGAAGCCAAGTGCTTCCGCGAACGCCTGCTTGTTGATCCCACGCTCGTCGCAGAAAAGCGTGACGCCAAAATCGAACGCGCTGATGCGGTCAGCCGCGACCTTTTCCTGCTCCGCCTGTTTCACCGTCTCTTCGTTGGCCATTTGAGCCTCCTTGTTTTCCTCGTTTGCCATCTCAGGTTCGCCGCCTGCCTGACGCATCAAGCGTCGCTTGACCCACGGCGCCATCTTGGCTGCGCCAATCCCACCACCAATCAATCCACCAACGCCGCCAGCAGTTGCGATCTGACCGCCCCGAGTTCCAGCGAGCGCATCCATCACATCCTGCAGCTTCTTGGTGGCCATCCCACCCAAGGCGCCCACACCTGCACCGGTCAACCCGCCGGCCAGCGCGCCGCGCATCTCCTCACCTTCCTCTGACCTAGCCAGGCCAATAGGCGCACCAAGCGCGCCCCCTGCGAGTGCACCGACCAGCCACGGTTTCCTGCGGGCCAACTCAGTCAGCTTATCGATTACGGGCATGGTGAAACCTCCAACCCCTATTATTACCAGTCGTTATCAACTTTCAAGCTAGCCTCTGGGCCACACGCGGCCCCGGGCGCTTGTGAGCTCTGCGAAGAGCTGGACGACCACCCGTTTACAGGTACGTTGTAAATGGGATCGGTCACCGGAGCAAGCCGTATCTCAACAGTAAGGACAATGGGTACACCGCTCACCTCAGCGATGGTCTCCAACGCATTCACAAAATACCTGTCACCAGTGTCCTTCCGCACGTAGATGTCGTTGGTGTCGAGATACGGATACGCAACAACGCGACCCTTACGCTGTGTGTTGTTGGTCATGGACACCGTTTCGTCGCGCTTGAACTCACGGCCCCACGGCGCATCCATGGTGATCCTGAAATCGATTCCCCGGAAGTACCCCCCTATGAAACCAGTACCGAAGCATTGGTTGCAGGAGGTCTTCTGCACTTCAAGCGTGTCGTATTCCTTACACTTGTCGCAGGACGTTCCCCAGCGGCGACGCTTGAGTATCCAACCCACGTTGTTGACATTCGTGCGCTTCCGCTGGAGTAGATACTCCTTGCGGCAGATCTCACGCATGACCAACCAGTCGCGCTTGGCTAACGCGCCATTGGCCTGCTGTGGGTGACTAACATGGACCACGCACGAGCCATCGGGGTTGACAAGGGACGGAAGGACTAGCCGGATCCTATAGTAGAAATCGATAAAGTGGTCCCAATGTCGTTGCTGGAGGTCGTAGTACGCGCACGCATCGATGACGGGCTGCTGGTTCAACACCTCCCACTCATCCGTGCCGGAGCGACCGAAATCAACATAGAAGTGGTAGGGGCCAGGCGCCTGAAACCCGTCAAACAGCTCCCAGGCGATCATGTTCCCGCCCAGCGGCTGCACGACAGTCTGGATGCGCTTAAAGACGCCGCACTCCATCCGCGTAACATCCGCCGGGTCATAGATCGTTGACGGCAAGCCGCCGGGAAGGTGGGACGGTGCGGTCATACCTTGTGTACCTGTGCCAGCGCGTAGGCAATACGCTTCCTGGCCATATACCGGGCAATCTCATCATTCCTGCCACCCAGCAGGTCAACGTGTCCTCCACCAAGTAGGCCACCACCCAGGGCAATACGCTTCCTGGCCATATACCGGGCAATCTCATCATTCCTGCCACCCAGCAGGTCGTTGCTGGCAGCCCCATCCATGATCGCCCTGTTGATCTCTTCATTCTGCAGGCGACCTTCGCGTGGATCGCGATGTATCCTTCCATCGAGCATCTGCTGCTGCTTAACACGGCTCAACGCGCTTTTGATGTGCCTGCTCACAGCTGCCGGCGTCTCTGTCATGCGCTGGCCCAGGGTGAACCGACGTGGATTCTGTTTCGCGTCGTGGTTAAGGATGTCCAGCCCCTGTGTAGTAGCGAGCGGATCCATCTCATACGCCTTACCCTGCAACTGCGCGCGCTGGGCATAGGGAAGCTGGTTGGGTGTCCTCTGCGCGGAAGGTGGATTCTTCGGCATTCCGGGTGGCGCCATGGGATCCCACGGCGGAGGGGGTGGACCTTGGGGGCCAGGCGGCATACCTGGGGGTCCTGGTGGCATACCGCCTGGCGGCCCAGGCGGCGGACCGGGTGGAGGACCGGCCTGCGCCCTTTTCAGGAATGAGCGCACCTTCTCTTCAGCCAGGCGGCTCTGTTCAAAAAACAAGTTGAGCATCCTAATCCCCTTAGCGGTACGGAGCATTCCTGTAACCGCCGAGGCTCGCGTAAGCCTCGCCTAGGTTAATCGCCTTCTTCGTCTCAAGCATCCAGCTGTCGTACTCCTTGCCCATCGTATCCGACATGCGCAAGTAGTCAGGCCATTTCTTCGTGTCCATGATCTGCAGACCACCAGCGCTGTAATCCAGATCGTTTCTGCGCATCCAGATGGCGGCCATACGCAGCAACTCGGATACGGCGCCCAAACGCCAGTGGTACCGATACGGGAAGTCAGCGTAGGTGTATGTGCCTACCGGCGGGCGCGACTCATTCCACTTGTCCACCGGCTGCTTAATCGCCCAGATGATCTCATGCGTATCAAACTCGACCTTATCAATGAGGAAGTTGACCTCAGGACAGGTGTCGCGAATGGCGATGCGGATCTCAGGCACCGTGATGGGCCAGCCCGGATTCCAGATATTCCAGACGTCCAGGCGCGGCTGGATGTCAAAGTAGAAGGGCCACTGCTTCTTGGCGACACCACGATCCCAGACCAGCGCCATGCCGGTGAAGATTCCGGGTTTCTCAACCATGGCCGCCGACGGTGTGAAATGGATGATCCCTTCCTTAGCCTCCTCGGTAGTCGGTGTGTCGGCCATGACCGACCAACATGGCGAAAGCTGCGGCATTTCCTTGGTGATGATCTCAACACCGTGCTTGAGCTCCGTCCCGCTGGAGCTGGACGAGGAGAAGCTGGAAGACACACTCGAACTCGGTGACGATGAGCTGCTGGATGCACTCCCCGGCGGGATGTCATAGACGGTGAGATCGATCGGTTTTCGGCTGCACGAGTCGTACAGCTTAAGCGTCAGCTTTTCTTCAATCGACTGGTTTGCACACAACGAGGGGATGTTGTCGGGACAAACTCCAGCGACATCGAGACAATCGTTTGAAAAGGCCATGCCCGTACCCCCCTAAAGAAAAGCCGCGCGGCAATCGGGGTTTCTGCCGCGCGGCAACCGACTCACCGGCCATCGCACTGACCGCGTCGCAATAAGTTAGGCCGAGCTGCTGGAGCTGCTGGAGGTATCCGGCAGATCCGCAATCGTCGCGTCACCGTTAGCAATGGCAGCCCGCATCGAGGCCAGCTCAGTCTTCCGGCTGAAGCGGTTCCGGCCGCCGGCCAGCACCGTAGCCAGATCGCCTTCAAGCGTCACAGCTGCGCCATTGGCGAGCTGCGCGCCATGCGGGGGGACGAACCCGAAAAACTTGCTGACGCCCGAGGTGTTTGTGACCAAAGTTCGCATGTGTATCTCCTTACGATGCGTGTTGTTCCCGAAGAATGACGTAGCCACTGCCAGTGGCCGCGCTCATGACGATCTTGTACTCACCCGGGGGAATGTCTTTCGCTACCCACAGGACCGGCCCGCCAATGCCCGTCTTCTGTTCCGCAAGTACCCAATCTTCCGTAGCAGGAAGCGGGGACGAGCTGGAACTCGAGGACGAGGCGTTCGCGTCCCTCAACTCGTATTGGTCATCGATCGCGCGCAGCCAAAGCTGAAGCGTGACGTTGGAGAAGCCACTAGGGATCGCGGCAACCATGATACGCGCGTCTTTGCCGTACTGGTTCGTGTCCCCATTACTCAGCCCAACGGTCATTTGCCCGGCACCCCGCGTGTCCAGGATCGGGATGGACGGGTCAATGACACCAGCGCCATCAACTGCTGTGATGGTGCGGTAGGCTGCGCGACGAGTAACGAAGGTCGCGCCCTCTTTGGCTCGTTGACCAGGCATGCTTCAACTCCCGTTCAGGCTTGTGCAGCCGACAGCACCTGCAACATCTGGGGGTTCGTTGCCAAGAACTGGCTGATCTGGGAGTGGGAAGGACGCTCTTCAGCGGCTTCCTTCTCCTGTGGGATCTCTGCCAACCCCTTGGCCACATTCGCGACTTCCGTGAACGTGCTGGATTTCTCGTTGATCATCGCCTGTTTGATACGGGCGGTGGTGTCGAGAACCTGCTCCAACTCGTTGGCGGTCGTGATGTTCAGGTTCAACTCTGCAGCCTTCTCCAGGAAGGCGGGCAGATAAACCTGGTTGAACAGTGTCTCGAGGGCTTCATT
>Ga0307379_10008861_pt1 | contig 13512 bp, 10 predicted proteins | sample UN2MG_FD_202237 | JGI IMG/M metagenome (GOLD analysis project Ga0307379, IMG submission 202237) | Soil microbial communities from Risofladan, Vaasa, Finland - UN-2 | ecosystem: Environmental > Terrestrial > Soil > Coastal area > Acid sulfate soil | place: Finland: Risofladan, Vaasa | collected...
ATTTCATTTTCCATTAATGAAAATGACGGATCTCTTCAACTTTCTCAATACAGATTATTTCCACTGGCGGGAGAGGTAATTAATAAGAGAGAGAAAGTGGCTCTATTCTTACAAATTTATAACGCCGAGAAAATTAAAAACTTTTCTTTTGAGTTTTCTCTTTCTAGAGATGAAAACTTAACTCTAAATATTCCTAATGAGAAGATCGAATCACTAATGGAAAAAAAATCAAAAATACTTAATGAAGTTTATCTCTTGGATTTTAAGCAGGCTTTTCCAGGGGACTATCAGCTATGTATAAAATCTTCAGGTGACCGAATAGAAAAGAGAATTGAGATAAAAGTCATTCATTGATTCAAGATGCAGTAATGAAGCTACTTGCAATGAGTTTATCAAAAGATTCAAGATTAAAAACTGGGAACAGATAGAAGAACGAATCTAATCCTATATTTATTCGAGCCGCTTGGAAGCAAAAGACCCTAAAACCCTAGCTCCCTGATGGTGTTAATGACGCAGGACGAAGTAGCGCCTTAAATCAAGAGATGGACATAATATAGACACAAGGGGGAATTTTCGCCAACCGCAGGGAACGTCTAAATAAGTCATTATCAAAGAGTTATAATCAAATAGAAGGAATAAATATGCTAAAAATGTTGTGCAGCTCAAGGTGCTGGATCACATCATAACCGGGAATCATTGTTATCTCAGCTTTGCCGATGAGGGGATGATCGAAGATTATGATATAATGCTTCAAGATTTCAATAAGAGAGACCGAGAAAGAAGTGATTTTATGAAATCTTGTTTCTATTGGGAGACTCATAGAAAGGAGGTCAGAGTGGTTGACGATATGGATATTGCAAAAAAAGTGAAGATAAAGCCAATAGAGATGATTGCCAAAAAACTGGGAATTGAGGCGATAGACCTGGAGAAATACGGTATGTATAAAGCTAAAGTTTCTCCGGAAGCAATTCTGAAAGGAGAAGGCAAAAAGGGAAAACTAATTATGGTGACAGCCATGACTCCCACTCCAGCGGGGGAAGGCAAGACAACGACTTCAATCGGCCTGGCTGATGCTCTGAGTGGGTTGGGAAAGAAGGCGGCTGTGGCTTTGAGAGAACCTTCGCTCGGGCCTGTGTTCGGGATGAAAGGAGGAGCAACTGGTGGAGGATATGCCCAGGTTGCACCCAGTGAGGAGATAAACCTCCATTTTACTGGAGATATTCATGCTGTAACAGCAGCACATAACCTCTTGGCAGCTATGGTGGATAACCGCCTTCATTTTGACGGAGTCTGCGGCTTGCTCGACTGCCGAAGGATTTCCTGGAAGCGGGTCATGGACATGGATGACCGAGTACTTCGTGAAGTTGTGGTCGGTATCGGAGGCCCTCTTCGGGGAATAGCCCGAGAAACAGGTTTTGATATTACAGCCGCCTCGGAAATTATGGCCATTTTATGTCTTGCCGAGGATTTAAAAGACTTAAAAGAAAGGCTTGGAAATATATTTATAGGGTATTCCCCTGATAAAAAACCTGTTTTTGCTCGGGAGCTTAAGGCCGAAGGATCAATGGCTGCCCTGCTTAAAGATGCTCTCAAGCCAAACCTTGTCCAGACTTTGGAGGGGACGCCAGCGATAATTCATGGGGGCCCCTTTGCCAATATTGCCCATGGTACAAATTCCGTTATTGCCACCCGGATGGCGCTTCGGCTGGCTGATTTTGTTGTGACCGAATCAGGATTTGGCTCGGACCTTGGAGCGGAGAAATTTTTTAATATTGTGGTCAGGACAGGTCACATTCCTCCACCCGATGCCTGTGTGCTAGTGGCAACTCTCAGGGCTCTGAAGCTTCACGGCGGAGTTAAACTGGACAAAGTAAATGAAGAAAACGTGGAAGCTGTGGAGAAAGGTTTTGAAAACCTTCAAAAACATATGGAAAATCTCAGAACTTTTGGGGTTCCTTTTGTCGTCGCCTTAAATAGATTCCCTTCAGATACTGAAGCAGAAATTAAGAAAGCCTTAGATTTATGCCGGAGGGAAAAGGTTAGAGTTGCTTTGAGTGAGGTCCACGGCAAAGGAGGCATTGGTGGACGTGAATTGGCGCAAGAAGTTTTAAAGGCCGTAGAGGAAGATGGAAGCCGCTTCCAGTTCCTTTATCCTTTAGATATGACGCTTCTGGAGAAGATAGAGGCTGTTGCTAAGAAGATATACGGGGCGGCGTCAGTAGCCATGGAAGGGAAAATAAAAAGGAAAATACTCAGGATTGAAAGAGAAGGGTTTGGAAACCTCCCTGTTTGTATCGCCAAAACGCAATACTCTCTCTCTGATGATGATGAAGCGCTGGGGAGACCTGAAGATTTTACTTTAATCGTGACCGACGCTTCCCTCAGTTCAGGAGCAGGCTTTGTGGTTGTTTATTGCGGAGACGTCATGACAATGCCAGGTTTGCCCAAGGTTCCCTCAGCCGAGAGAATAGATATAACCGATGATGGAGAAATAACCGGCTTATCCTGAGAGCGAAAAAAATTCTAATGTTTATGTATTTTTTTTCCTGCCCATTTCAGTTGCTGGGCAGCAAGGTCCATCGGGTAGGATATCTCCACATCGATGATCTTTCCTTCCTGGTCTTTGATAAGATCTAGCTCGGGAACAACAAAAGCCACAAAATCAGGGTAGCGAATCTGGCGGCACCTTTCTATGACTTCGTCTCTGAGTGATGGATCAATTTTTATGGCATAGGCGTTGACAAGCTTTTTGGCAGCTTCGAAATCACCTTCGGCTTTTATCCTCATGATCTCTGCCAGGAGTTCCCCTACTCCCTGGCGGAAAAGATCAAAATCCTTAACCCTTCTGTAAGTTTTTCCGTTTTCCTTTACTGTCTCCACTGCTTGAGTTTTTTTCTCGAGGTAAGCCTGGATAAGATGTGAAGCCCTCATGTGGTCATCCTCTACTCTATCTCCCTTTTTTATCCTCCTCAGCATGGTTAGGTCACCCATGGCAGAAGAGATATAGCCTGCCCTGGCAGCATCTTCGTTAGGCAAGATACCAAGTTCAATTAATTTGGGATCGAAAAAGTTCCAGTAAGCCATGAGGTCAGCTCGTGCTTCCTCCAGGGTGTTGTAGTATTCCTGCAAATAGTCTGAAGGATCTTTGGTCAACCTTGGGCTCACTTTTCCCGAACCATGGCCGATTACTTCATGGAGGGCGATTATTACATTCCTTGCTAGACTACCGTATTTTTGAACAAGCTCTTTTTCTTCATCTGTCAACAAGAATTCCTCAGCCGATTTTCCGCCGGTCACCTTTCGGGCATCACGCATGACATTGAAGAGAAGGACACTCTTGCTTCCGTACTGCTCTCTTATCTTTTGTTCATTAGGAAGGTTTATTCCTCCTGGAATGAGGGGGCCGGCATCGCCTCCCGAAATAATGACATCAATAGAATTGGCTACAGGAACCTGAATTTCCTTTTTCTTGTATTCCTCTTTCCATGGTGCTTTGCTTTCAAAATATTGGGCGTTGGCTGCGATGTCTCTCATCATCTGGGTGGTTTTTCTGTTGACATAGCTTATTAAACCTTCCCATTCTCCCTTGATTCCTCGGGCATCTTTGTAGTTTTCGATAAAGCCAATAATAAAATCAACTGGAGGGTCATCTTTGAGCCAGGAAATGTTAGCTTTACGAAAAGAATCAGGATCTCCTGTCTCAAAATAGTCAATCATATGCTGAAGAGTTATTTTCTGCTGTTCACTTGCATAAGGAATAGCAAGCTTGAGGTTCGAAATGACATTGGAGAGTTCCTCGGCGTAAAGGCCAGGCTTGACATCCTCATTACCTGCTCTCCAGACTAGTTCCCCTACCTTGCCGTCTTGTTTTACGACTTTTGAATTTAAGGGATATTTTTCCTTGAAATTCTTGAGGTCGGCCAAGGTGACATTTTCATAAAAATTATTGGCGCTGGCTGTGAGGATGTCCTGACCTGGAGGGGGAGTTTTGGCTGTGACCAGGGGTTCAAAGCTTGGGTCGAAAATAGTTTTTTCAAGTTTTTTGAGCTTTCCTTCGATGGTTTCGCCTTCCTTGAGGTCGAAGCTGGCTCCGTTTTTCTGAGCTGATTTGGCTGCCTCTAGAAATTGGTCAAACGAACAGGAAGGGATAAATTTTGCTTTTGTGCGGGCGTTGTACTGGCAGTGGTTTACCCAGAAAAGCTTGGTGTAATCATAGATCTCCTTAAAAGTTTTAGGGTCTATCCCCTCCTTGTGAGTGATTATTTCTTCCAGGATGTCTTTTATTTCCAGGGCGTGCCTGTGACTTTGGTCATTATCGATGCGGTCTCCGGCAATCACTGCTTGAGCTAAATAGTAAGCCAATATTTTCTCGTTGAGGTCGAGGTCTTTAAATCCGTCAGCATACAGCTGGGCAATAGCCGTAGTGCCCACTTGCTCTAAAAGATAGGGCTGGTCTTCTTTTGTTTCAACTTTGGATTTTTCACAGGAAACAAAAAAGGCTAAAAACAAAATCAAAGTAAAAGATAGCAAGTACCTTTTCATTTTGTTCCTCCTTATCCAATTAGGATTATTTCTCATCCAATTCTATCTTTTGCTTTGCCTTTAATCAAATAATAAAAAAGGAAATAAAAAAGGGGACAGGCTACTTTTTCTAGAAGAAAGAGGACAGCCTTTACTCGTATTATGTGGGAGCAGGTCTTGCCATCGGGAAAAGATATATCCCTACTTCTCGCCCTTATAGCATTCCCCAAGATAAGGCCTGTCCCATAGAAAAAGTAGCCTGTCCCCTTTTTTTACCGTTCAAAGTCGCCTGCGGCTTTAATTCTCTAAGCACATAGTTTATTATCCCCGCAAATTGACCACGATGGTTGTCTAAATATTCTCCTCTTTGTCGACTTCTGTCTCCATTCTTACAAAGAGAGCCTTTCTCATTGCTGGCACATTCCAGGGGTATCTAACCTTGGGGGCGTTCTCCTTCCATCTGGCCCGTTTCTTGAATCACTCACCCTGCTGTGGCAGGGATCTATCGACAGCGCTATCCGAAACGCACCATGTTCTACCCCATTTGCTTCAATGTCTTTCCAAGTTTCAACTTTTATCTCTAAAAATGATAATAAGTGTCTTGATTTTCGGGGGTCATTACAATATGATTATTTTTTCATATTTCTGAGTAAAATTCTAGAAAGGAGATCTTTTTTATGCAACAGGTGGTTCGAAATGTCAGAATAATTGGAACTGGTTCATATGTACCAGAGAAGATTATTACAAATAAGTATTTAGAAAGCATCGTAGATACAAACGATGAATGGATACAAAATATACTTGGCATCAAAGAACGAAGGGTTGCTGCCGAAAACCAGGCTACAAGTGATTTAGCCAGTAAAGCTGGAGCCAAAGCTATCGAAAATGCAAAATTAAAGGTAGATGATATAGACCTAATTATAGTAGCTACATCAACGCCTGACAGATTGTGTCCATCAACTGCTTGTATTGTTCAAGATAAACTTAAGGCCTATGATGCAGTTGCATTTGATATTGCAGCAGTTTGCTCTGGCTTTTTTTATGGAATGTCTGTCGCATCTCAATATATTTCGAGTGGTGTGTATAGCAATATCTTAGTCATCGGAGCAGATGTATTTTCAAAAATAACAGATTGGACAAAGCGGGATTGTGTATTTTTTGGCGATGGAGCTGGAGCAGCAGTTTTATCGCATGCCAATGAAAATGAGGGATTTCTAGCATTTAGATTATATTCAGATGGGAGAGGAAAACATTCTTTTACTGTCCCAGCTGGTGGTTCAGAAAATCCGGCAAGCACAAAAACTGTCAACGAAGGACTTCATTACTTTCAAATGGATGGCAGAGAAGTATATAAAACAGCAATAAATGTTCTGCCTAAGGCAATCAAAAAAGTTTTAGATGATACAGGATTAACAGTAAATGATATAGATTATATGATACCTCACCAACCCGGTATTGGGATTTTAAAAAAGACCGCAGAAATCCTCGGATTCCCATTTGAAAAAGTAATGACCAATATGGATAAATATGCGAATACTTCCGCTGGAACAATCCCCATTTTGCTTGATGAAGCAAATAGAGCAGGGAAATTAAAAAAAGGTAATATTATCCTTTTTGCTGCTATTGGCGCAGGCTGGACCTGGGGAGCATCAATAATAAAATGGTCATAATACTAAGGAGAGCGGATGGATTATCTGAAGTTTGTGGCCCGGGGGACCTCTCGCATCCCTAATAGAGGTCAGATCATGGTCCGTTATTACGGGTTTTACTCCAACGCTCTACCGGAGAGTTTATCTGTTACTGTAGCCACGCGGACTTTATCGGTGCTTGCGATTTGAGACACTTCTATCATCCAGTTGAAAGTGCTCAAGCTATGCGGTTGGATTGTAAAATGTTTTTCAATCTCTCCGACGCTGGAGAGATCGTCGGTCTTTCTTAGCCTTTTTTAGCTATTTCTTTCCAACCCATTTGAGCCGCTGAGCTTCCCTATTCCCTGGCGGAAAAGGTCAAAATCTTCAATCCTTAAAAATCACATTTTAGGGAGGATTTAAAATTGGTTTACACCCTCTTCCAATTGTGATAAAAATGGAAATGCTTTAATATAATTCTGAACCAAAAGGCTTAATAAATGTGTGAATTAAAAGATGTTTTTATTGTCGGTGCGGCTCGAACAGCCATCGGCAACTTTCTGGGGTCTTTGAAGAATTTCAAAGCTCCTGAGCTAGGCGGTTTTGCTATTAAAGAAGCTGTGAAGAGAGCTGGGATTTCAGGTGAAGATGTTGAGGAAGTGATCATGGGGAATGTTGTTTCAGGGGGCTTAGGCCAGGCCCCTGCCAAACAGGCAGCAGTGAAAGGTGGAATTCCCTACACTGTGAGTTGCTTTGCTGTAAACAAGGTATGCGGCTCAGCTTTAAAGGCCGTAGCCCTGGCTGCTCAATCCATCTGGCTCGAAGAGAAGAATATCATCGTTGCTGGGGGAATGGAAAGCATGAGCCAGGCGCCGCACCTCCTCAGGGGAGTAAGGGAAGGTGTCAAGTTTGGAGACATGAAGATAAAGGATTCCATGATCTTTGATGGCCTTTGGTGTGTTTTTGGTGACCAGCATATGGGCATGACAGGAGAAGTAATTGCCGAAAAATTTGGCGCTACTCGCCAGGAGCAGGACGAGTATGCTTTGAGCAGCCATCGGAAAGCTATCCATGCTATCGAAAAAGGTTATTTCAAAGATGAAATTGTTCCTGTGGAAATTCCCCAGAGAAAGGGTGAGCCTCTGCTTTTCACTGTGGATGAAGGCCCCCGGGAAGATACTGCACTGGAAAAATTAGCAAAACTCAGGCCTGCTTTTAAAAAAGATGGGACAGTTACGGCAGGAAATGCGTCTAGTCTAAATGATGGAGCAGCGGCCGTTGTAGTCGCTTCAGAGGATGCCGTGAAAGAGAAGAAACTAAAATCTATGGCTCGGATTTTAGGCTCCACAACCAACCCTGTCGAGCCCTCCATGGCGATGTATGCTCCCAAGGGAGCCATCGAGAGATTGCTGGCTAATGTGGGCTGGAAGATTGAAGATGTTGACCTCTTCGAGATAAACGAAGCCTTTTCTTCCCAGTTAGTAGTATTGATTAAAGAGTTGGGTTTGGATAGAGAGAAGGTCAATGTTCATGGAGGAGCTGTGGCCTTAGGCCATCCGATCGGAGCTTCAGGAACCAGGATTTTAACGACTTTGATTTACGCTCTAAAACACAGAGGACTCAAGAAAGGCGTGGCCTCTCTCTGCTTAGGTGGAGGCGATGCTGTGGCCATGGCAGTAGAAATGGTATAAGTAAGGAGGGATTATGACTATTAAAAAAATAGGAGTCGTTGGGGCTGGGACTATGGGGACGGGTATTGCCCAAGTTGCTGCTACTTCTGGATTTGAAATCATCCTGAATGATGTGGGAGAAGATTATCTCCAGCGCTCTTTGAAGATAATAGATAAGAGTCTGACGAAGCTTTCGGAGAAAGGAAAAATCGAAGAAGACAAGGATAAAATATTATCTCGAATAAAAACCACCACGAGTCTTTCAGAAATTAAAGAGGTTGACTTTGCTGTGGAGGCAGCCTTCGAAGATTTTGAGGTGAAGAAGAAAATACTCTTAGAGCTTGATAAGCTGCTTGCTCCTTCAGTCATCCTGACATCTAATACCTCATCCATTTCCATAACGCGTCTTGGAGCTTTGACCGGTCGCCCTTCCCAATTTATGGGAATGCATTTCATGAATCCCGTGCCCTTGATGGCATTGGTGGAGCTGATCAAAGGGATGGCAACTTCGCAGGAGACGTTCGACGAGGTGAAGAGCCTTGCCGAGAAGATGGAAAAGGTCCCTGTAGAAGCGAATGATTTCCCGGGATTTATCTCAAACCGAATTTTGATCCCCATGATCAATGAAGCTGTTTTTGCCCTGATGGAGGGAGTAGGAACAGCTGAAGCCATTGATACGGTGTTGAAGCTGGGCATGAACCATCCCATGGGGCCCTTGGCCCTGGCTGATCTTATAGGGTTGGATGTCTGTCTTGATATCATGGAAGTCCTCCTTGAGGGCTTTAAGGATCCGAAATACAGACCCTGTCCGTTGCTGAGAAAAATGGTAGATGCTGGCTATCTTGGCCGGAAAGCAGGAAAAGGATTTTATGACTACAGCAAATAATATCTGATGTAAATAGCTCAAAAATAATAATGATTATTTGGAATGGTCCTGAAGTTGCGTGATATAATAAAATGTACTTCTGGTTACTTTTGTCATAGCTTTGTCGCTGCGCTCCTTGCAAAGACAGTCTATTGTATGAGATTGCCGCGCTATGCTCGCTACGGTGGATTGCCACGCTCCCTTCGGTCATTCGCAATGACATGCAATCAATCAAGTTTGGGACAAAGCCAATTATTTAATTATTATAAGATATAAGTTAAAATTAAAGGATAAAAAGGAAGAATATTTATAAAATTGATAAGAACCCATTTACTTGGGGGAGGATAAAATGAAAGAAGAAGAAACCGGAGAAAAGCAAACCTCGAGGGATAGAGCAATTGAGGCCGCGCTTTCTCAGATAGAAAAGCAATTTGGCAAAGGAGCGGTGATGAAGCTCGGGCAAAAAGAAGCAGCAGTTAAAGTGCCTGTAATCCCTACCGGCTCCATATCTTTTGATTTAAGCTTAGGCATAGGCGGATTTCCCCGGGGAAGGGTTGTTGAGGTCTTTGGCCCTGAGGCTACAGGAAAGACAACTTTGGCAATTCATGTCATTGCGGAAGCTCAGAAACAGGGCGGCCAGGCTGCCTTTATTGATGCCGAACACGCCTTAGATGCGAAGTACGCAGCTAGTATAGGTGTGGATGTGGACAGTCTCCTCATCTCTCAACCGGATTATGGAGAGCAGGCTTTGGAGATTGCCGAGGTTCTTGTCCGCAGTGGGGCCGTGGATGTCATCGTTATCGACTCTGTAGCTGCCCTGGTGCCCAAGGCAGAGCTTGAAGGAGAGATGGGGGATGCCCATATGGGTCTTCAAGCACGTCTTATGTCCCAGGCCTTGAGAAAGCTAACTGCCATAGTCAGCCGTTCAAAAACATGTTTTATCTTTGTTAACCAGATCAGAGAAAAAATCGGATTTTTTCTGGGTAGTCCTGAGACAACAACTGGTGGAAGAGCCCTAAAGTTTTACGCTTCATTAAGGGTTGATATCAGGAGAATTGCCACCTTAAAGGAAGGAGACAAAGTCATCGGCAACAGAGTGAAAGTAAAAATTGTTAAGAATAAAATGGCTCCTCCTTTCAGATTGGCTCAGTTTGATATTATCTTTGGTGAGGGAATCTCGAAAGAAGGGGATTTGGTTGATTGCGGGGTAGATGCGGGACTGATTGAGAAAGCTGGAACCTGGTACTCTTATAAAGGAGAACGAATCGGGCAGGGAAGAGAGAGTGTCAAAAGGCTCTTGAAGGAGAACGAAGAGTTAGCCGCTCAGCTTGATATGGAGATTAGAAAGGAACTCGGTCTTCTTCCGTCTGAAGAGGCCGCCGAGAAAGCTTCGGGGAAAGCCGCTGAAGCAGCCCCAGAAAAAGCCGCCCAGAAACCGGTAGAGAAAGTTGCTGAGAGAATAGGTGCGAAACCCGCCGTAAAATAATTCTTTTTGATTATATTCAGGCATTTTTAAATTCTTTATATTAATCCGGGATTTCTATATCAGGAAAAGAGCTTTTTAAGGATTTGTAGACCCACGCTGCTATTTTCTCTTCAAAACCAATGACATCTTGTTTGGCTGGCTTGTTCTTTTCCCATTCTTTTAATTTCATCTCGGTTTCAGCAAAAACTTTATTTTCGATCTTAAAAAGCCTGCTCAGCACTCCTTCTCCGCCATAATGGATTAACCTGGGTATGCTCAAATACTGGTACATGTGTCCTCTTTTATCTGGGTAGAGATAAGAGGCTAATGCCCTTGAAAAGTCATTTAGAGGAGCAGTTTCAGGCCCTGAAAGCACTTCTGGGACTGAGGCTGCGTTCGCCCACAACGGAACCGCCACCGAGCAGACAGGTTGGCCAAGCAGAATCCACATGGTGGCGAGGCGGGCCTTTTTAGGGTCGGAGACGCCATGAAAAAGAGCCACTGAAGCTGTGGAATTACGGTTGATTGTATCGTTTGTGTTGATGCAAACGGGTGAGCTTGAATCATAAACCTTGGGGTCTGTAAGGGGAAAAGAGTTGAGTTTTTCGTTCGCAAGGTCTCTGGCTGCTTCCCGGAGTATGAACTTGTAGTCGAGGCGCTCTTCTGCTGAGGCTGCTTGGAACAACTCCGAAGCCCTTTCAAACCGGATATAGCCTCCGCCGCTATTTTTCACCGGAGAGGTGAAGGCATAATTTGTCCGGATGATATATCCTTGAGGCGCGACCTTCGGATCTTTAGTGTCAAATTTCTGAAATGTCGAGTTGCTGGTTTCATAGAAACAGGCATTTCCCTCAGCATCAATGATACCGAAGTTTGCGGCTACTTTCCGATTTCCGTTGGTGCGGTTTAGAAGACTTTCAAAATCTAAAGCATTGGCGCATTCTGAGAGAGCACGTTTCATGAAACGGCCGTTATTTATCATGCCGCTTGGTCCCTCAGATAAGTCGCCTGAAGCAGAATTCATGATGGCAAATCCTTCTGTGTTAATTCCTGCCCACACATTTTCCGTCTTTTTGTCCCTGGCATCTATTAATCCGATAAAAGCATATTTTTCGCTTTTGAAGTAGATCATTTTATTGTCTAAACCAGATGTGTCTCGATTTTTCCACATCAAGGGTCGTCCGTCTCGAGTTGCTTTTCCTGAGACCACAGCCACGGTACAGGGAAAAATTGTTAGCTGTCCCAATAAGAGAAAGCCAGAGATGAATATAAATAAATGCTTAAGGAAGATATTTCTTGCTTTCATAAGACACCTCCGTTTTTTATTGTTGCCAGTCCTCTTTGGCGCGAAGCAACCTTGTGTTTATTCTTCCTGTTATCACAAAACAGTGGCCGGGATTTCCACGCTGCGCTCGCAAGGACTATTTAAATCATATAACTTTGAGAAAAGCCACTAATATATACGCAATATATATTTTTACAATGTCATTGCGAGCCCTGAAAGGGCGTGGCAATCTCGTCTTTATAGGATGAGATTGCCACGCTGCGCTCGCAACGGCGGATCGCGACGTCGCTTCGCTCCTCGCGATGACACTGGAATAATTGCGTTTGTATTAGTTTATTTTTGTATGTTCTTCTTTACGTAACGGGCAACATCCTCGTGTGTTGCAAACCATACGTCTTTGTAGGTGATTATACGTTGGATTAGTCTTTCGAGCATCCTGATTCGGCTTCGATGACCGATATATTTAGGATGCATGGTTAGAACAAAAAGGGTTCCTTCTTCGTAGGCCTTATCGAATTCAGCGGCCCAGATGGAAAGGACATCCGTGGGAGCAATATGGGGACGCACACTCGAATATCTATCGAAGCCAAAATAGGGGTAATCGTCCAGAAGCCACTCTACTGGAAGCTCTACTATCCCTGTTGGCTTGCCCTCTTCGAGAAGTTCATAGGGTCGGTCATCAGCCATAAGGCTGCTGTCGTAGAGGAGGCCCAGCTCTCTTATTATTTTAAGGGTGGATGGGCTGAAATCCCAGGAAGGAGTTCGGATTCCTGTTGGGTCCTTTCCGGTGATTTTTTTAAGTGTCTCAAAAGATCTCGTCATCAGCTCTCTCTCCTCTTTTTCGGAGAGAAGAGAATTTCTTTCGTGAATCCAGCCGTGAAGTCCTATTTCGTGTCTCCCTTTGGCCACAATAGCTTTCATTTCTTCTGGATGGAGCAGGGCGGATACAGCGGGCACAAAAAAGGTCGCCGGGATATTGTATTTATCGAGAAGAAAGAGGATTCTGACAATGGCTGCGCGGGCAGAATACTCCCCTTGAGAAAAAATTCCGGGAGAGATTCTATTGTCTCTTAAAGCATTTGTCTCTGCGTCAAAATCAAAAGAGAGGGCTACAGCTACCTTCGCTCCATCCGGCCAGATTTCAGGAGTGAGCCCCTTTCCGGCTCTTACCTTTGCCACCTTAGATTTGATTTTCTCCAGGCTCCATTGCCAGGGTTTTTCTTCTTGACTCTCATTTGAGGGGAAAGCGAGAAATGAGGTCAAGAAAAACATTAGAAATACATTGATGAAATACTTTTTTTTCATAATTTCCTTCCTCATGTTATTTTTTTCTTTTCTTTTCCAAGCTCTTCAAGCTTCCTTTGGGCCTCCTCGAGTTTGGGGTCGAGTTCCAGGGTTTTTTTATAGAAAACTCCAGCCTTCTCGTTTTGTCCAGCTTCAAGATAAATATCTGCAATCTGTAGGGGCTTGATTTATCATGCCCGCGCTTGCTTCCTTCGCATATATAGGGATTTGACCTATCATATCCACCAGTTGTCATATTATCAGATTGTAGGGGTTAGATTTATCAAACTCACCTTATAATTAATCTTTCTGCGGGGCCTTGAATTTTTGTAGGGGCTTGATTCATCAAGCCCACCTTGTTTTATTCGCATAATTATTTGTTGGAGTTTAATTTATCAAATCCGCTAATTGTGCTTTTGTCAGAATATGATAAGAAACAATCATAAAGCAAAGCCAAAAATGATAAAAAGAAGAAGAGAGAATCCTGCAGCCGTTAAGGCATAGGGAAGTTGCGTTCGTACATGGTCGATATGATCAGTCGCCGAAGCCATGGAAGAGATGATGGTTGTATCAGAAATAGGGGAGCAGTGGTCTCCGAATACTCCTCCTCCAAGAACAGCGGCGATGATTAAACCCGGGTGGAGACCTATGATATTGATCATGGGGACTGCGATGGGAATCATGATGGCAAAAGTTCCCCAGGAGGTCCCTGTGGAGAAAGCGATGAGGCAGGAAACGAGAAAAATGACAGCAGGTATGACTCCAGGATTGAGAGTGGAGCTGGATGCTTGAGC
>Ga0307379_10008862_pt1 | contig 13512 bp, 15 predicted proteins | sample UN2MG_FD_202237 | JGI IMG/M metagenome (GOLD analysis project Ga0307379, IMG submission 202237) | Soil microbial communities from Risofladan, Vaasa, Finland - UN-2 | ecosystem: Environmental > Terrestrial > Soil > Coastal area > Acid sulfate soil | place: Finland: Risofladan, Vaasa | collected...
CCAATTATCCTAGTTATTTCAAGTTCAACTCTTGGATGAAACTTATCAATTAGAAATTCTGGAGTATCACGAAGCATGTGCTTATAATCATCGTCCGCCACGAGGCCAGAATCAACTATCCCATCATATGCAGACTTCAAGCTCGACATAGCATTGTCCTGATCTCGTTTACGATTGCACGAAAAATAAAAGATTGCTTTTACGAGAATCTTCGCCCACGGCGCAGACTTAATTCTCGCTTCCTCTATTGCTTTTTTGGCAAATTCTCTATATCTCTTTATCGCGGCTGCTTTTGCGTATCTTCCTCCGATAGAACCTACGGTGCGATTGGGACTAAGTATCGCATCTGGAAGCGGGAGAACAATCAAGACTTCTTCTGGCTGCATAATTTCTCCATCCATGCTCTTGTTGTATAATACTTCGTAGCTGGTCGGCCCTTTCCGTTGCTTGGCTGAATAGTTTCATATACTATTTCCTCTGCATCGATAAGATCAGACAATGCCGAAATACGCTCATTTCTGGTCAGCCATTGTGTAGCTTTTGTGAGTTGCGTTTTAGTGCATCCAGATACACTATTTCGTTCGATTGCCTTGAGGAGTCTGAGTTTTTTTCTGTCAGTTTCGCACATTACGATATTAGGCACAATTATCTTTGTGAAATCATTCAATAAGTATGATATTAACCTGCACGAATACACAGCACTTTCAAAGGTAATCGCAAGTGACGTAGATATGTTATCACAAGGGGCCATGCAACATGACACTATCAATGCTATTTTCCTTGCATTTTCTTCTGCTTTTGACCACAAGCATGAAAACCTTGGATCTGCCACCGACATTTTTGATGAAAAGTTATCAAATTTTCTAAAGATTCTTTCGGCACTTTCGTGTGTTGGCACAATTATGGGAATTGGTGAAGCCTCCATAATTGCACCATTATTATAATTTACCATTGTTGTTATATCAGACGGATCGACAGGCCGTGGATTGACTTTGTTCCATGCTATAATATGCTTAATTAAGCATTCTGGAGGGTCTGCACGAATTGTATCCCAATTCTTATTTGGCATATCTGAGGTTCTGAAAACAAGACACCTGCTCAGCCAGCCATCATTTAATTCATCTGGAGACAATCCTTCTGAAAATCTACCCTCTTCGGAAGTTCCGTATACACAACAACAGGGCTGAATTATTCTTTTCTGTTTTTCATCGTCTGCGTATTCCCTCCCAAGATATACATTTCCAGCAGCAGAATATAATCGCATCAAGGCGGGAACGATCTTGGATTGATATGTATTATTGCTTTGCTTCGATTGATACAGAAAATGTCCAACTTCATCCCACATGAATAATGTTGATGGCTCTTTTGATAGTCGTGTTTCTATAGCCGAATCAGACGCCGCGTCAGAACCGCCCAAGAGGGGCCATGTTCCGGTTTTCTCTGCAAGTAATCTAATGCAATTTATTGCATGAGCTTTTCCGGCAGAAGAAGGCGCTACGCCCATGCAATATAGATTCGTTCTGCAATTTTTTTCGTCGCGCACCTTTCTGCCAAACAAAGCTCCACAATATGCAAGCGAACATCCGAGTGCCAGAAAGGGTTGGAGGCGTATTGCCGTACTGTTGATCCATTTGCACATTTTGCCCAGTAGCCCAGGGGGGTTACATAGAAATTCAAGCTCTCCATCATTGATAAAGCTAAGGGGCGATAATTCTTCAAATTCAATATCACTTGATTCTTGAAGTTTTTCCCTAGGTTGAAAACCATCAAGTTTAATTAGTTCATTTATCCATTCCGTATCCTCATTCGATACAGATGGAGGTAAATCGTCAAGTTCCCACTCTGACAATTTGTTCGGTATATGCTTTCTTGCTTCATCAATTTTACGATTGAAATCCTTAGCATCGCTTGGGTTGCTTAAATCCCATGGTGGATTACACCTTGGATTATACTCTCTTTCCAATAGGGTAAGTGCCTGGGAGTCCGACAGCTTAAACTTGTGTATTAAGACGGTAGCTGCCCAGAGAAGGCTGCTATGGCCTCCCTGGCCCTGTATGGCGGGGTCGCATTTCTCCAGGTACAGGGAGGCCCTTTGTAGGAGATCGTTGCTAGCGGGCTCCCTGCGGGCTCTAGCGGGGCCCGGGGAGTTCACGTTGATCCCCATGGGGGGCGATTCCTGTCGCAGGAACTCGGGGAATTCAGCCAAGGGCACCTGCCCAGGCGCGCAGCCCTCAAGCCATTCGTACACACCACTGTTTGGACGAACACTGGGAGCAACAACAACATATGTCCCATCGCTTTTGATTTCAATTCCCGGCCTGAACTTGGGATTATTTTTTGGCGGGTCATAAGAAGATGAACGAAAAAAGGCATGAAACCCCCCGCGTGGGGTGTTTTGCCTTGCAGTGAGAGGAATGTCGGGAAACTCTTTTAACGAATTCCTTCCGTCCAGCCCTTTTTCTATATCAACATCAACATCAACAACATATAGTCCGCTTACAGAACCACAGGCAATTGCAACATTTGCACTCGGCCACATTTCCCACCATTTTTTAATTATCCAAGGACTATCAGACGCATCGTGCACCCCGTGGGCGGTCATTGGGACCTTCTGCTTTGGTACACAAGGCAAAACCTTCATTCCGAGAGAAGCGTATTTTAATGCAGCCTCAAGCAGTTGATTCATTGTTGCGTCCTAACTTCATATTCGTAATCCCTCAGCCACCACACCGGAAAGGCGAGAACACTGTCTATGAGTAATGCTTTTTTTTCGCCCTCTCCAAAGATATCTTCATCCCTTTCTTTTATGTATTTACATGCTGTATTGTAAAATCTGGGAGATACTAGAATGATACATTTATCTCCGTACCTCCAGAAGCATTCTTCCTTTATAATCCTGACAACTTCACGTAGGTACGGATCATCAATGAATTCCTTCATTTGCGTCCATCTCTTTTCCGGCGGGATCGTTGTATGAAATGATTTTGTTATATTTACCACTTTTAACCACGGTAATGGTTTTTGTCCATTGCAAAATTTCACTGTTAATGAATAAGTTTTGTAAGGCTTTGTTTACGGTCATGTTTCTGTCGCCAAACCTCGCTGCCCACCATTGTCTTGCGTATGTCCCGGCCAGCCCCGGGTGATCCAGGCATATCCAATCTCTGTAGGTTTTGGTTCCGCATCGGTATGTTACTCTGATACTATCAGGGGAACCGTCTTTTCTGTGCCTGAAGACATTTACCGCATCTACTTCGTATGTCCTGGGTTGATTTGATAGTATCGAAGAGTTAGACGCTTTGGTTCCATGCAATCTGCGCTTTGCTTTTTCCATAGACTCTAGTCTGCTTATTTCTTGCCTTGGAATTTTCCATCCGCAAATTGGACACTGTGCCAATGTTCGACTAAATGCTTCCCTGCATTCTCCACATATTGCGAGAACGATTGGTTTCCCATCCAATAAATCAATTGGTCCATGTTCGTTAATGCAGTTTGCAAAATCGAGGATAAGGCAATCTGTTTTTCCACGGCAGGTTCGCAAACCACGACCGACCATCTGGGAGTATAGGCCAGCAGAAAGAGTAGGTCGCAAGAGTACGATACAGTCGATGTTTCTTGCATTAAACCCCTCGGTCCATATATTTACATTACACACAGCACGAATGTATCCAGCACGAAAATCATTAACTATTCTGTCACGGTCCTGCTGCTCCGTCTTCGCAGTTACGAATGGAGCAACAAGTCCAAGCCTTCCAAGCGCCCTTGATACTTTCCTGCAATGTTCAACATCCACACAGTAGAATATAATTGAATTTCTTTTCTCTTTGTTGATTATCTTAACTGCTTCTTCTACGGCTAAATGAACAACTTCATCCAGATTCGTTCTCTCCGATAGTGCTTTTATGATATAATCGCCCATTGATTTACGAATTCCCAGCAAGTTGGGCTGTGACTCTCCAATCTTGGATCGTAAATTGCACAGGTATCCATCATTTATCAAGTCTCTTACATTTGCTTCATAACAGATTTCATTCAAAATGTGATCTTTATGGCAAAGCTTTCCGCCATCCATTCTGAATGCAGTTGCAGTCCACCCAATGATTCTCACGCTTGGATTAAACTTTTTGCATTCAGTTATAAATGTGCGATATTTCCCCTCTCCCTTAAACGGGATACGGTGGGCTTCGTCAATAAATAAAGTATCCCACGGCGCGAACTCTCCAGACTTGTTGTAAATAGAATCGATCGAAGCGTACAGGATCGGAGTATCATAATCTTTTCTTCCAAGCGAAGCCGAGTATATTCCAATATCAAGATCGTTATTTATTGCTTTTAGCTCGCTGGCGTTTTGTACGATAAGTTCTTTTCGATGTGCAAGTATACAACACCGAAACCATGGACAGTCCTTTTTCCACATATCAATAGACCATGCCATGAGTGCTGATTTGCCGCCACCCGTAGGTATCACTACGCATGGATTAGTGTCCTTTGAGCGAATGTGCAAATCAAGCGCTTTGAGGGCTTCGTTTTGATACGGATATGGAATCATACGGTTTTATTTATATTCTGAAATATCTAATCTTTGCGAACTTTACCTTTTTCTTTACCATGCCATACTTATTCATTGCGATAAGCGAACATCGCACTAGGTCCATTTCTTCTGGGCTGAAATATGGAATAAAATCTGATTCTGCGCACCCATCCTCGATGTGTTCGTTCAGAATTTTCTCTACTCTACTGTTAATTTGCCAGGCATACCTTTTATTGTCTGAGTCATCATGTGCAGAAAAGAACTTGCTTCTGACCCATTTAATCGCTCCTTTAAGAAATGCTCTTGGCGTGAAAAATGTCATTTTTCCCCCTTAAAGGCTTGCCCTGAATTCTGCTTTCATTGTATTTTTCCATAGAATAGCAATTCTATTGTCGCACACTTCAACAATTGTACAATCTTGATTGTCTTCATAATCAATTATATCAAGCGATACAAGATCGTCACCATACATACTTTTCCATGCCGCAATAGCATTTTCCTTGTTTCCAGTCCATGTCACAGTTGAATTTGGAGGCGAACTTAGTGAATACTTATCAAGCAACGACAGCCTTACACTTACATTAAAAGCCTGTTTGGCTTCATTTACAATTTTATCTTCAACTACACTTCTCGGAAGCCCAAGGAGTTCTTCTGATGAAAAACCAAAAGATCCATGATACCATTCATGTGATTCTCCGCTTACAAATTTAATTGATTCTTCTACGATGCCACTTTTTATATAGTCAACGGGTTCGGCACATGTAATCATTCCTGGCAAAATTAAATGGTATCTACAGAGATTTTGAATTGGAATATAATCTCCGCGCTTTTCACATTTCCACATCCCACCATCACTGTTTTCCACTACGGGAGTAGCATGGCAGCATTGTCGGCATGATATAGATGCAACCGGAAATACTGGATCCTGGCTTGAGGTCGGCCCCCAACAAATACTATTGGCATCACACCATCTGCATTTGAAGAAATCTCCTTTTTCAGCTATTCGCTCGGGAGGAGAAGGGCTGGTGATGATGCGCCTTGCCTTATCTATCAGGTCTTCGGATTCACGATTATCCCATCTTATTCTTTCTGAATAAAGGGCGTCTGTATCTTTATTCCTTGCTAGATACAGCGCTCTTTTCATTTCAGCAAGATGCATGTATATCATCATTTGTGCATAGTGCTGAGGCTTAGATTTCTTGACTCCATTCTTCACTAAATGTGCAAATGATTTTGCATTATGTGTCTTAAACTCAAGTACATGCCATGTCTTAGTCGCTTCTGGGATGCCAAGCGCGCATCCATCCATGTGGCCCGATAAATGTCCACCTAATGCAGAAAGCGCAAATTGCTCTCCATTTTCATTACAAACATGTACTTCGCAACCTATTGAAACCAAATCATTTCCAAGTCGCTTTTCCTCTAATTCCCCGGTAGCAAACAACCTATATATCCTGCCGTCGATGTTTTGCTTACAGGCGTCTCTAAAATAATACCACAAATACCTTTCGCATTCATGGCCAACAAGGGAAGCGCCAAGGTATCTCCTGTCTGGCTTTGCATCTCCCGTCTTCTTGTAAGAATCGTAGATTGCACTTACAGTCTTTGACTGTATGCCTATAATCTCGTTAATATCCATTTTTACTCCGCAAGTCGATTCCACCAAAAAGCAGCAAAATTGGCGATATCTACTGGATCGGGCGCCGGATCATGCATGTGGTCATCAATACGATCGTGAATATCATCTATTGTGAATTCATCGGGATCATCCCAGCCGGAACTGCCTTCGTTTAATTTTTTCTCCAATTTTGCAAACATAGCACTTGAAAACTCTTCCATAAGTCTCCTTAATGCAAATCGTTCGCTACAATTACACGCAGGATCTGGCCCATCAACACAAATGCGTGTCGTTGTTTTTCTTTCTTTACTTTCTATTTCAGAATCCCTTTGCGGGTTACTTTTAAGCACAACAATTCGTTCCTCGCATAGATCGTGAATGTTCTCTGCTAGGCGCAAGCACTCCCCAAAGGATCTGCGGCCGTCTGTAATCAAAACCCTGATATAATCCAGCACTACATTGTCTTTTCCAAGTTTTGACACGAGACTTTTCTTTCTTAAAATTCCACGGCGGGCTGGGCCTCGCTACCCATAATGACAGTTTGGGCAAGCTCCTCCCAGCAATCCTGAGTTTTCTCATTCGATTTAAGATCGAACCTATCAGGTCAGCCCTGTCACGCTGCCGCCGTGGGCACTTGCTGCTCTGAGTAATGATTACTTTTCCCAAGGACGCTTGCTTTGGCTTTGGTGGCTTACTGGCGGCGGGGGATGGGGCAATGGTGAACCAGCATTAGTTTTCACATTGCTATCATGTGATGCAATCGCAGAACTGTAACCTTTAACGCAGTTATTGCCTGATTTATCAATAGCAATACGTACCTTAATAAACTTGTCGTTAAGTTCAAGTAGGGATTTCAGTTCTTGAATGCCAACGCCTTCGCACAATGCTTTGAATTGCCCCCTAGCGATACCTTCTGCGACCGTGCTTTTGTTGACGAGATTGATTCTATCCCACACCTTCCTTCCAATGTAATTTCCTTCCACAACAACAAGCACCACTTCAACATAACATCCATTTCCGTTCTTAGTTTGCTTTCCATCCGCCGATTCAATCCTGAAGATATAACTCCCAGGCGGAATGGGATCAAATTGCTTGTTATCTTCATACTCTGAGGTAACAAATGTAAAATCATCAGAGCCAAAAATTTCACGAATGTCCATTGTCTTCTCCAGTTGAAAGTGGCGTGGAAAGGGAAGCTGAAAGCCTTTCGTCGTGCGTAAGAAACGAAGGTTTAAGTCTTTCGATTTCGTCAATCAGAACCTGTATGAAAGAATATATAATATCACCCGGCATTGGGCAGTATTCTTCTTCGCAAAGCAAATCAACTGCATCAAATGCAACTTGTGGATATTTTCCATTCGGCCAATCATCCCGTTTGTTCAATAGTTTTTTAATCAATCTACGAAGCCATGTAGGAAGATTGCTTTTAGAAAGATTATTTTTTCGATCTCCGCTTTTTGTCATGTCGTTTTTCCAGTAGCATTAGCAATGGCATTAACAACAGCATCCTTAAACACATTCCACGACTTATTCCTTGGGAGCAATAACTCGTAAGGCAATTGCCCGTATACGCCCCGGCCGCCTCCAGGATGTGCTGGCCTTTTCTGGGTATATAAGTATCTTGATCCAGGAGTTATTTCTAATCCGCGTGCTTTTTGTTTTCCAAATCCTACATCCTCTTTCTTAACAAGCACTTTTGTATTCATAAACAAAATACAATCTGCCCACCGGTACAAAAGATTGTGTGCCTTTTCCTGAACATCAAACACATACTGATCGTATGATTCTCCTGCCGGATCGTCAAATCGCCTAACCTTGACGTGCCCGATAAGAATTGATGTTGTGTCTTTTTCGTCTCTCAATGCATCCAATACATCTGTAACTCCTCTCCACAATCTTAACGATTCATTATAACCAGCACCCCATCCTCCGCCGGCTTTCGAGATATTATCAGAATCTCCAAGATTCTTGCATGCCTCAGCATGAATCAATGGTTCAAGCGCAGACGCACTGTCTATTACAACAGTCTTGTAGTTATGTGAATCTTTGCCAAGAGAGCAAAGCCAGCCAATTACATCATTATAGTTACTACATGCCGGTGTTGCATTTACCCCAAGAGAATCAATTCCTTCCTCTCCACCGATTGGTAGAAACACAGGATTATCTGATTCTGAAGCAAACGTACTCTTGCCAATTTTCTCAACTCCAAGTAGAATGATTCTAGGCGCACGAAACCTTGCTTCAGAACTGATTTGATTAAGATTGAACATTTTCTCTCCCTAAGACTTATTTCTAAGCTCGATAGTAATTTTGCGCGATGTCTCCATTGGATCATCACTCCAAGCAAGGTCTGCTATGATGTCAGACATGAAAAAAGCCAGGGATTTACCTTGAGTGTATAATACATCTGCAACTGTCCCGACACACAGTTCGTCCCCGTCGGGCAGAATTAGAAATACACCCCAGCTTTCCATCGTAGAATCTCTCCTCTCGTTTCACTACATACATGCTAGACAGGCAAATTGGCCTTGTCAAGGATGTGTTTTGTATTTTCGTCCATTCCCCTTAGCATACCAACGAGTTCGGAAATGAGGCATCTGACTTCCCTGCGCTCGATTTGAGTCTCTTCCTTCTCTGAATGCAATGCGGCCAAGAAGGCGTCCCGTTGTTCCTTAGTTGCCACTATGTGAGCAGGAAACGCCTTGGCCAGCATGTACCAAACAGTCCAGCCCAGCACGGCGAGCGCTCCCCCTTGCAAGATTTGAGAATACATATCCATTGGGAATGGTACAGCATCAGACATAACAAGCTGCCCACCCTGCGCGGCAAGAACTTTAGCGGTGAGAATCAAAAAGACACACAAAGCCAACCCATAAGCAACAATCCGCATTATACTACCCCCTATTTAATTACACAAAGTCAAACCTAGGGCCTGAATCGTCCCCCGCAAATCTTGAATATCCGTATACTTCAGTATCTTTACTAAGTTCCTTGTCAACGTCTGACGCAAAGTTCCATGCGCCACCCGGAGTTTCTCCATTAAGTGGCACTGCGTGACTTGCGCCCCATTGGTTCATGCGATAAAACATCAATTCCGGTTCTCTACGAATATCTGTAATGTGCATCACATGAGACCATCGCCCAGACGGGTTGTAAACATGAAGCCCTCTATATTCGCCCACCCTGAACCCTTGATAACTGGCAATGGTCAATTGCATTCCAGCATCAAGCAGACTTTCCATGTGTTCTACGCTCGTAGCGCGGACAACTTCAATTGGATTGTCTTTTGCAAACGATGCAAAATCCCAATACTCAGACTTTTCTATTGGCCCATGATTGTGAATGTTTCCCCATTCGTCCGATGTCCCCTTGTATTTTGGAACGTTTGGATCATCAGAAAATAATATACCATATTCATTTGCTGCTCTTGCGCCCCAAATACTAAGCGACCCGGCACCTCGCATACCCGTCCCAATCTGATTCCTTGATAGTGCATAAATCCAAGGAACGAACCATTCCCTGAATTTTTCCTCTTCGCCTTCAATTGCTATTTCTAACATTTGAAGCTTCTGGCCGGCTCCAGCCAGGGCGGCGGCAACGCAATCACCTGTATCCTGGAAGAAAGTCGGAATTAAACTATATGGCACTAATCCCTGCGCATGAAGCCTTCGTTCCAGATCCCATGTAAATTCACGATTCTTGTAGATTTTTTGTCTGGCAATGAGTTCTTTCTTGGGATATTGATCGAATTCATTGTAAATGTACCTTTGCGGCTGTACTCCATTATCAGTATTTACTTCCCAAAGCATCAGTTCTTCCATGACACGGGTGGCTTCCCATGCTTCCCGTTCCTCCAAGTACCCAAGCCAGCCGTAAGGGGGAAACGTGCGATTAGTCATCAATGTTTCTCCTGAGTACCTTTTGGCAAACTATTGATTTGAGTTGTTGATCCAGTTTGTCCAAAACAAGAGTTTCCATTTGCCATAGAAATTTATCTGCAAATCCGTTTTTCCTTTCAAGCATTTCAAGTATTAAATCGCAAATCTTCCCACGAAGATCTTCGTCTCTAACTTCTGTATAATCAATATCACCCATTACTCCACCTCTTGCGAAAATACCGCCTTAACCCATTGATCCATTTCATTGTAGTTCGTATAGCCAGTGTGGCTCCACTGCCACCACCTGCCATTTACATAACGCTGAATGTGAACTTGTGGAACAACGACCATGCCTTTCATTCCTTTAGTTGCATACTTATCTACTTTCGCAACATCTTTTGTTTTGTCTAACATAATAATACGTACCTCTCCAAGGCTCCGTGCCTTAGAGAGGTACTGAGACTTGAGGGCCTCACACGGCAGGCATCCGTCGCTAGTAATAACTACCATGATAGCCCGATTATCCGCTACCTTTACCACCCGACTCAATCCAGCAGCCACAGCAACATAAATCTCCCTCTGTTGTTCTAGGGAGTGCAACCAACCTGACTTTTCCTGCTCCAGACAACGATCACGGAAGGCATTGGAAAATTCGACCCATTCGGCAGCGTCCTTTCCCAAAATCTCATTAGCCTTGCTCCGCCATAGAACCCTAGCCTCTGCCATATCCTTAATGGCACCGGCATCAATTTGGGCAGCAAGGGATTTTAGCCCTTCAGCCAATTCCGCAGCGTGTTGTTTTCCTGAGCCTTGTTTATAGGACCATTCTTCCCATTCCTTTGTATCTGGAGTAGGTGGCGCGGGCTCCGGACCGGGCGGCGGGCGCGGAGGGTCTGGTCCTTCACCACCAACCGATATAAGATGCGTGCATGCGTCTATGCCGCCATCAGAGCCAAGGCCAAGCACAATGGTATAGTTTCCAGGCTTATCAAATACAACTACAAGCACTTTTCCATCTTCCATGAATTTCAATTGCGGCCCAGATGGTACGCTGAGCCAGCGATAGTTCTTGGCGCTATTGGAAGATGCAAGAACTACCAATTCTCCAACACGTGCGGTTGAGGGGCCGATAACGCTTGCTTCAATTGGCCCGGGAGTGGGGGGGGTTGGGATTGGTGAAAGCCATGACCACAAGAACACTCCACCGGCCCATAGCGCTGCAACTGCAACTACCCCGATTAAAAGATAGTAGCGTTTCATTTACGCATTCCTGTCCCGAATGAGCTTGATGATAAAAAAGATCAATTGAACAATGGTGATGATTATTGCTGGATTAAATCCATATTTGTCTTCCACTTCATAGACCCTACAGAGAACATCTCCGTGCCTGGTGCTAAGTCCATTGACCAACATTAAGACAATACTATAGATACTATTGAATTGTTCCTCATCAACAATAACATTCCTCATGACCTCAACGATTGCATCGTCAATATCAGTCTCAGTCATATCGGAAAAAACATCAAACGCCTCCATTACCGACACAAGCCACAATCGAACAGACTCTGCGTCCTTTAGGTCCGTAGGATACGCAAGAAGCTTCCCAATAGGAAGACGGCGCAGTAGCATCATCAATTGAATTAAACTCATTTTTCACCTCTGCAAAATAGGGGGATGACGAACCACTAAAACTATATCATAGCATGACTCGCGTGTTGCTGTCAACTAAATAATATAATTGGCCCTAAGCCATTACGCTAACACGAGTTAGGGATTTATGATTTTATTTTTTGGGTTCTCAAGATTCCATTCATTCAAGACTCGCTTGGCCTTTCCATATTGCCCTCGGCTCCTGTAGTTCTTTACCTTTCTTCTGGTAGCGGTCTCACTATCCTTGTACGTAGAAACGCCACCGCCAAGGGTGGAGGCAGTAAAAGCACGGGCCCCGGCAGCTATGCCTTGTACTTTCCAGGCTTCATATGTATCTTCACCAATTAGCGGCAAGATTGTTCTTGCAATAGTTCCAATTTTGGTCGTTTCTTGCCCGGTAGCAGTCTTTCCCCTCAAAAGTTCAATTGGAGTTGTAAATATCGGTGATAATTTATATGCAGCAAATCTTCCCAGTACATCAATATAATCAAAATCCGATTCACTAAAAGGCGCCTTTGCCGCTCTGAGTATTAGTCTTGCTGGTTGTTGGAATCCATGTAGAAAATCAAACCTCTGGTTTCCTATTCGGATTTTACCCCAATCCGGGTCATCTGGGTCCAAAAATTCTACATCAAACCCTGCAAGGTGAGCAAGAAATAAAACCAAAAGACTATCTGCAACAAATCCAACCATGTCTCTTGATATTTGCTTACGAACGCGAGGAAGATTCCAGTATTTGTAAAGTTGATATGGAGTCTGAAATCTGCTGACTGCAAACTTAGGACTAAAAAATGCAACGTTAAGGTAACGCACGGTCGGCCCAAGGAACTTAACATCCCCGATCCCCGTTGCTATGTTGATATAAGCCGCCATTGCTCTAAGCTCTTCACTTGTGGCATTTGGATTATTTGATAAAAATTGATCGAAAGCACTTGTCCGAATAAGATTTCCAATAGCAACGGCGTGCCTGCTAGAGGCTTTCATTATTTCTCTAAATGGCAAAAGCAATACACCCTTCGATCTTTCAATTATGTTTTGCTGATATACTTCTGATCTTTGCCTTGCATCTTGAGACGATGCGTCAAGAACCTGGAGATTATATGTTCCATATAGTAATCCATTCTTAGAATTGATAATTCCATTATATATTTGTTCTGAACTATTTTCCGACAATATAGCTTTCAGTGACTTAATAGTGGGCTTGAACGATCTTACGGGGTGAGCCGAAATCATCCACCCATTCTGTCGCAGGATAAATGAAATATCAGCAGTGGCCTTGACCGATTTCATTGTATCGGCAATTCCCTGCAAGACTCTCATTGCAGTTAGCGGGGCAGCATTTGCTATCATTTGACGAATTTCAGCGCGTTTTTGTTTGAGTTCAATCTGCTTCTTTTCGAGTCTTTTGCTTACGGGTCTTTTTTCGCGCTCCTCAGTTGGCAAAACCTCTCCGGTTTCGAGTTGCTTGTTTATTTTCCTAAGTTCTTCATCTATGTTGAGTTCGTTGATAAGTTCTCTGACTTTTCCTCTAATTTCTTTCAATTCACTCGGAATGGATTTTGGATCTGCCTTTATCCTTGTAACTCCATTCTTAATATCATCCTCAAGTTTATTTGCCATCTCGATTGCTCTCTCCAACTTGGCGCTATTTATTTTGGATTCATAATAAGCATGCCTTGCTTTTGCCAATTCTCCCTGAAGTATCTTCAGATCGCCGGGAACTGGAGCGCGCTGTCCTTTTTCGGTTGGAATGCCATTAGCTATATTTTCAAGTTCAACATGTATTTTTGCTATTGACCTGAATTTCGCAACTTTAGCATTTGCTTCAGATCTTA
>Ga0307379_10008863_pt1 | contig 13510 bp, 15 predicted proteins | sample UN2MG_FD_202237 | JGI IMG/M metagenome (GOLD analysis project Ga0307379, IMG submission 202237) | Soil microbial communities from Risofladan, Vaasa, Finland - UN-2 | ecosystem: Environmental > Terrestrial > Soil > Coastal area > Acid sulfate soil | place: Finland: Risofladan, Vaasa | collected...
CGACGACGTGGGCGTTGGTGAGGATCGTGCCGGCGTCGTCGATCAGAAAGCCGGAACCGGTCGCGGTGCCACCGTTGCCGGGCACCGGCCCGAGCGGGGATCCGCTCGTACTGCCACTCTGCTCGGCTGCGACAAAGGCAACCGCGGGGCCGGCCTTCTCGTAGATCTCGCCGGCGGTCAGCGCGTCGCCGGCGGCGGCGGGCTCAGAAGCCGGGATGGAAGTTGCCGAGGCGGTCGTGGCGACGGTCTCGGGGTCGGACTCGATCCAGCCGGCGGCAATCGCCAGCCAGCCCACAAGCCCGACAACCAGACCGCCGGTGATTCCCGCACCGAAGGGCATGCTGAAGAAACGTTTGACTCTGCTCATAGCGGACGATCATGGAGCCGACCGCTTAGCGCCACGGAAACTGCGGCTGAGCGGGGGCTAAAGACTTCCCCAAGGGAAGGTCAAGCCGCACGTCCAGGCCTCACGCAGCGCGGCGGGACGCCCGGCCGGCCTCAGCGGTCGTCGAGCAGATGCTCGCGGGTGAGCCCCTCGTTCAGGGTGAGCTCACGGACCAGTGCGGCCGGATCGGAGGCGCGCATCAGGGTCTCCCCGATGAGGATCGCGTCGACGCCGATCCGGTCGAGCTCGTCGAGCTGCTCGCGGTGCTCGTAGCCGGACTCGGCGACGACCGTCTTGCCCGCGGGAATATCGGGGCAGAGTTCGCGCGTGGTGCCAATGTCGGTTTCGAAGCTCTGCAGATCGCGGTTGTTGATCCCGATCACCTCCGGGTCCACCGCCAGCGCCCGCTCGAGGTCGGACTCGTCGTGAACCTCGACGACGCAGTCGAGGTCGAGCTGAACGGTCTCCTCGTAAAGCAACCTCAGATCTTCGTCGGCGAGCGCGGCGACGATCAGCAATACGGCGTCGGCGCCGGCGAGCGCCGACTCCCAAAGCTGGTAGGGGTCGACGATGAAGTCCTTGCGCAGGATCGGCAGACCCGAGGCCGCGCGTGCCGCGCGCAGGTCATCCAGCGATCCCAGGAACTGGTGCGGCTCGGTCAGCACCGAAAGGGCCGCGGCTCCGCCGTCCTCGTAGGCGGCGACGGTCTCGGCGACCTCCGCGCCAGGACGGATCTCACCGGCCGAGGGTGAGCCCCTCTTGAACTCAGCGATCAGCGACAGTCCGGGCCGCGCCAAGGCCTCCTTGAAGGGTCGGGAGCCGCCGCGCGTGCCGAGTCGGGAGCGCAGCTCCTCGGCGGAGGTCTGCGAACGACGCATCGCCACGTCCTCCCTGGTGGCGGCGAGGAGCTGATCGAGCCTGCTCATCTGCCCCCCAGGCTACCGATCCGCACCCACCGCGGGGCACGGCATTCAGGTTGTCGCAAGCTCAGCGCTCAGGACCACCAGCCGCTCCAGCATCTCGGCGGCCACGCCGCCGTCGACCGCGGCCGTGGCCAGCTGTACACCAGCGTCGATCCCATCGGCCTCACCAGCGACGTAGATCGCCGCGCCGGCATTGAGTAGCGCGACGTCTCGATGCGGTCCCCTCTCGCCGGCGAGCACGGCCCTGGTGATAGCTGCGTTGTCGGCGGGCTCGCCACCGGCGATCGTCTCCAACGGCGATTCCGCGAGACCGACCTCGTCGGCGCTCAGGTACCACTCCTCGGTGCGCCCGTTGCGGACCTCAATCACCCGGCTCGCACCCGAGATCGTCAGCTCATCGAGCCCATCCTCGGCCGCGACAACGAGCGCGTGGGTACATCCGAGGCCGGCGAGCGCCTCGGCAATCGTCTCCTGGTAGCGGCGGTCGGAGACGCCGAGCAGCTGGCGGCTGGCGCCGGCCGGGTTGGTGAGCGGCCCAAGGAAGTTGAAGATCGTTCGCACGGCGAGTTCCTTTCGAACCGGGACCACGTGCTTCATCGCCGCGTGGTGAGCGGGGGCGAACATGAAGCCGAACCCGGTCTCCTCGATGCAGCGCACCACCTGCTCGGGAGTGAGATCGATCCGCACTCCGAGCGCCTCGAGCAGATCCGCGGAACCCGACTTCGACGTGTTCGATCGATTGCCGTGCTTGGCTACGGCGCAGCCCGCGCCGGCCGCTATCAAGGCGGCCGTCGTCGAGATGTTGAAGGTCGAAGGGCCACCGCCGGTGCCGGCGGTATCGACGAGACCGTGGCCGTCGATCTCAACCGGGGCGGCGAGCCCGCGCATGGTTCGTGCCAGGCCGACCAACTCGGGGACGGTCTCACCCTTGGCCCTCAGGGCGATCAGGAACGCCGCCGTCTGGATGTCGCTGGAGCGGCCAGCCATGATCTCGGCCAGCACCGTCGAGGCATGATCCGCAGTCAGATGCTCGCCGGAAGCAACGGCATCGATCGCCCTGGTGAGGATCTGATTCGGCATCGGCGGGCAGGCTAGTGTGTCCGCGATCCGGTCGCGGCCCGCAACGATCCAGAAGGCCAGGGCCGCTCCTCGGCGACGACGCGCGCGGCGAAGCGGCCCGCCGGACGTTCGCGCAGGCGAACCACGACCTCTGCCAGCTCGGGGGGCAGATCCGCGGGCTGGGGTAGGCGGACGCCGTAGCGCTCAGGCATCAGCACGGCAGCCGAGAGTGCCGCAAAGGCGAGGTCGGCGGCGCTGAAGCGATCGCCGAGCAGGTACCTGCGCCCATCGGCGAGCTGCTCCTCGACCTCATCGAAGGTGCCCTCGACGTTGACCAGTGCCGCGGATGCCTGATCCGGCTCGGCGTCCATGAAATGTTTCAAGTAGATCTTCAGGAGCGGCATCGCCAGCGGGACGATGCGCTGTTCCCAGGCCGGCATCGGCTCGATCCCGAAACGGGTCGGGATGTCCGTGTCCATCAGGCAGGAGTACATCCAGCGCCGGCCTTCGACGCCGAAGCCCTCGTCGAAGCCGCGCTCCAGCCGGTCGATCTCAGCCTCGGCCTCCGGCCAGACCAGGCGGCGCTCCTCAGGCAGCCGCTGATCGGCCCAGCGAACGATCTGCGCCGACTCGTTCAGCGCACCCTCCGCAGTGATCAGCACCGGGACCTTGCGACCGGCGCCGGTCCTCATCGCGACGATCCGGTGGATCAGCTGAACGTGAGCCTCCTCGACGTAGTCGATCCCGGCGCGCTCGAGCGCCCAGCGGGCCTTCTCGCAGTAGTGGCTGATCGGGATCGTCAGCAGGCGTGGGCGTCCCTTCTCGCTCATCGGCTCAGCTATCGGCGCCGCAACCGTGCTGCAGGTAGTTCTCGAGCAGCGACTTGCCCGCCGGAGTGAGCACCGACTCGGGGTGGAACTGGACTCCTTCGACAGGCAGCTCGCGGTGCCGTACCGCCATCACGACTCCCTCGTAGGAGGCGCTCGATTCCAGGCAGTCGGGAAGCTCGGGGCCGGCGACCAGGGAGTGGTAGCGGCCGACCAGCAGGGGCTCCGGCAGACCAGCGAAGATCGTTCGCCCGTCGTGGTTGATCTTCGCGTCCTTGCCGTGGATCGGCTCGCCGACCAGCACCTCGCCCCCGAATGCGACGACGATCGACTGATGCCCGAGACAGACTCCGAGGGTCGGGACGCCCGCCTCACCGAACCGTCGCGCGGCCTCGACCGAGATCCCGGCCTCGGCCGGCGTACAGGGTCCGGGCGAGATCACGAGCCGCTCGTAGCCGGCGCTGAGCAACTCGCCAACTTCGGCCTCGTCGTTGCGAACGACGTCGATCTCGGCCCCGAGCTCGCCCAGGTACTGGACGAGGTTGTAGGTGAAGGAATCGTAGTTGTCGATCACGAGCGCGCGGGCCACGGCTAGTCCCAGTCCGGATGGCTGCTGGCGAGCTCGATCGCGCTGAACACGGCCTGCGCCTTCTGCAGCGACTCGCGGTACTCGTAGTCAGGCTTGGCGTCGGCGACGGTTCCGCCGCCCGCCTGCACATGCGCCTGCCCGTCCTTGACGACGACGGTGCGGATGTGGATCGCCGTGTCAAGGTCCCCGTTGAAGCTGAGATAGCCGATCGCGCCGCCGTAGGAGCCGCGTTTGACCGTTTCGAGCTCATCGATGATCTGCATCGCGCGGACCTTGGGAGCGCCCGAGAGCGTTCCCGCGGGCAGGCAGGCGCGGAGGACGTCCATCGCCGTCAACCCCTCCCGCAGCCGGCCGGAGACCTGGCTGACGATGTGCAGCACGTGCGAGTAGGTCTCGACGACCATCAGTTCATCGACCTTGACGCTGCCGTACTCGCTCACCCGGCCGAGGTCGTTGCGGCCGAGGTCGACGAGCATCACGTGCTCGGCCCGCTCCTTCGGGTCGTTGAGCAGCCCCTCGGCGCGCCGGCGGTCCTCCTCCTCGTCCTCCCCACGTGGATAGGTGCCGGCAATCGGCCGTGTCTCGACCCGGCGGCCGTTGACGCGGATCAAAGGCTCCGGTGAGGCTCCGGCCACCTCGAAATCACCAAAGTCGAGGAAGTACATGTACGGCGACGGATTGACGGCTCGGAGCCCGCGGTAGATCGAGAATGGCTCGACCGGGCAGGGAGCCGAGAAACGCTGAGAGGGCACGACCTGGTAGGCGTCGCCGGCGTGGATGTACTCGACGATGCGGGCAACCGTCGCCTCGAACTGCTCCCTGGTGACGCTCGAGCTGAAGCCGAGCGGTAGATCAGTCGCGCTCCCGGCGGCGCTCTCAGGAGGCCGCTGCGGTCTGCCTCCGTTTGAGGTCGGGCGCGGCGTCGGGCGCGCAAGCCGCTCGCGGATATCTGCGATCGCCTCTCCGGCGCGCTCGTAGGCCGCATCGACCCCTCCCTGATCGACAAAGGCGTTGGCGATCACGGCCAGCTCGCGGCTGTTGTGGTCGAACACCAGCATCGCCTCGGCGATGATCAGAGCCAGGTCCGGCAACCCGAGCGGGTCGGGGTTCGGCTCGCCGAGAGGCTCAACGGTGCGGACGAGGTCGTAGGCGAAGAGCCCGACGGCGCCGCCCGGGAACGGCGGCAGCCCCTCGACGTCGGCCAGCCGCAGCGATCCGACCCGTTCGGCGACCGCCGCGTAGGGATCGGGGGCGGGAGTCGTGCTCGTCGGCTCAGCCGTGGGATCGAGCGCCGCTTCCCCGCTCCACTCATGAAGCTCGCCGTCGGCCCAGCGCAGGATGGCGTGTGGGCGTACGCCGATGAACGAGAAGCGGCCCATGCGCCCGCCCTGCTCCGCCGACTCGAGCAGAAAGCAAGGCCCCTCGCCGCGGAGCTTGAGAAAGGCGGAGACCGGGGTCTCGGCATCCTCGATCCAGCGGTGGACGATCGGGATCACGTTGGCGTCGGCGGCCAGCGCCCGCGCGCCCTCGAGGTCGGGGGTCAGCTGCGGCGGTGCGGCGGCGGACAAGCCGGCACTCATCTTCGCCGCGCGTTGAGGACCTCGAGCGCGCTGACGAGAGGCAGATCACGCGAGATCAGCCCTACCTCGAGGTGGTAGAGCAGGTCGGCAGCCTCCTCGGCAACTCGCTCGTCGGATTCGCCGGCGATCGCCCGGGCGACCTCGCCGGCCTCCTCGCGGATCTTGGCACCGATCAGGTCGGGGTCATCGAGCAACTCGACCGTGTAGGAGCCCCCGGGCCGCTCCCGCTTGCGTTCGGCAAGGGTGCGCTCGAGTGCCGGCAACGCGTCGACGGCGAGTGACTCGGGCTCGCCTGCGGCAGGAGGACCGTCCGGCGCCCCATCGGCGGAGCCCTCGAGATCGCGATAGAAGCAGGTGCGCTCACCGGTGTGGCAGGCGGGACCGCCGGGCTCGACCAGCGCCACGAGCGCGTCACCGTCGCAGTCGTAGCGGAGCTGGCGGAGGTGCTGGACATTCCCGGAATCGGCCCCCTTGCGCCAGATCTCCGAGCGCGAGCGGCTCCAGAAGTGCATCTCCCGGGTCTCCAGCGTCAGCCGCAGGGCCTCGACGTTCATGTAGGCGAGCATCAGCACCTCGCCGGTGCCGGCGTCCTGGCTGACGCACGGCACCAGGCCCTGATCGTCGAATCGGATTGCGTCGGGGTCCGGAGCCATCGAGCCGACAAGTCTAGGCGCGTGGCTCAGCGCCGGTGAGCGCCGGTGAGCCTGACCGTCGCGGGCGGCCTAGCGGCCGGCGGCGATCCGTTTGAGGAACGGGGTCACGGTCTTGGTGAAGCGGTTGGTCTTCGCCGGAGCGAGTACCGGGTCGAGATGGCTCATCCTCTCGCTGGCGTCGACGAGCTTCGACTTCTTGATCCGCGAGCCGTCGATCACCGTGTTGGCGCCCGCGAGGACGCCGCCGTTGGTGAGCTCGGTCTGGATCGCATACAAGGGCACGTTGATACGGGCCGCATGCTTGATCTCCAGCCCGAGCAGGCGCGCGGCCGGCGTCGGGCGCAGAGCGTTGGCGGCGGCCGTGTCGAGCACCATCCGCGTCGGGTAATACCACTCGGTTGCGTTCGCCGGTTCCCGTGAGAAGGCCTTGGCGAAGTCGCTGAGCGGCATGTTCTGCCCGTCCACCCAGGGCCTCGGATCGCCGGAGGGGGCAAGCGTCCCGGCGCGGATTCGCAGCGCCGCGAACCCGGGGGGTGAGTTGGTGTCGTCGAAGATGAAGCCGAGGAAACCCTCGTTGGTGACCGGAAACGACGGCTTCAGGCTCGCTGGGATCAGGGGATGGTCCTGCAGGGGCGAAGCCTGTTGCGGCTGCTTGACCGCGTAGAGGGCGCCGAGCTCGCTGAAGATCGGGCCGATCTCGGGGATCCCGGCGCCGAGCGGATCGCTGAACAGATCGCCGCCGCGAATCTCGGCCAGGCGCTCCTCGGCCTGAGCCTTGCTGAAGTCCTGCGGACCGAAGGCGGCGAGACCGCCGTCGATCAGGACGAGACCGTCGAGGTCGCGAAAACCGCCCTTGCCGTTGAAGTCCCAAGCGGCGTAGGCGACCGCCGAGGAGGCCCCACGGGAATGGCCGCCGAGAATTACCTTGCGACCACCCTTGCCGGCCTTGCGGATCACCTTGCGCAGGTCGCGCATCTCGGTCCTGAATCCCCACTCGGAGACGAACGGGACCTCGTCCGGCGTCACCCGGTCGTACTTGAAGCCGAGGTAGTAGTCGGTGGCTGCCGCCGGGTCGCCCGAATCGAAGCCGGACGTGTCCTCGAACGCCTGCTCACGGCGATCGAAGCTCCAGACCTGGAGGCCGTCGACCCGCTTCGGCAGGTCGCGGGCGATCGGGGCGACGCTGCCGGCGCCGCCGCCCGCTCCCGGGATCACGACGAACACCGTGTCGGCTTTGCGGGGACCGTGCTTCTCGACCCAGACCTTGTCGTACTGCTTCGGGCCCGGGGCCTTCGCCCCCTTGATCGCGACGTAGCGAGAGGCCGAGGCGCCGGCGGCGTTGACCGCGAGTGCCAGAAGGGTGATCGCCAGGGCGCTCAGCGCAAGGCGAATTGCAGTGGAAATCGGCCAGCTCGAAACCGGCACAGCTGTGTCCCGCATGAGCCTATGGTTGCAGGCTGCGGGGCCCCGGCGTCGAGGGTGGGATGGCCCATCTGAGGGGTCAATCGATCCCCAGCCGGTCGAGAAGACCCTCGTCGCGTCGCCAGCGGGCCCGAACCTTGACCTGCAGATCGAGGAACACGCGGGCGCCCAGCTCAGTCTCGACCTCCTTGCGTGCGGCGCTGCCGACCGCCCGGATCATCGTTCCCCCTTTACCGATCAGGATCGCCTTCTGGGACTGCGACTCGGCCCAGATGTCGGCCCGGACCTCGAACAGGCCGTCCTCGCGTTCGACGACCTCGACGATCTCGACCTCGACCGCATGCGGGAGCTCCTCCCTGGTGCGCCGCAGGATCTGCTCGCGGATCAGCTCGGCGAGATGGACGCTGGAGGGCTGGTCGCTGCGGTCCTCGGTGCCGTAAAGGAGCGGCCCCGGCGGCATCAGGGCGGCGAGGTGCTCGACGAGCTCAGGGATGCCGGTGCCGTTGCGAGCGCTGATCGGGAAGAAGTCGTCGACAACGTCGAGCTCGGCCGCCGCGGCGAGAACCTCCACCGTCTGCGGTTTGTTGAGGCGGTCGATCTTGTTCACGGCACAAACCACGGGAACGCCTACGTTGGCCCCGAGCAGCGTCTCGGCGATGAAGCGATCGCCGGGCCCCACTCCCTGCTCACCGTTGATCACCAGGAGCACCACGTCCGCGCCGGCGAGCTCGCGCTCGACCCGGGCCTGCATCCGCTCGGTGAGCACGTCGCGCGGCCTCTGCACGCCGGGCAGGTCGATCAGGATCGTCTGCCAGACGCCGCCGGGATCGGTGGCGACGGCCCGGATCGCCCGCCGGGTCGTCTGCGGACGATCGGAGACGATCGCCACCTTGGAGCCGACGACCGCGTTGGCGATCGTCGACTTGCCAACGTTCGGCCTGCCCGCGAGCCCGACGAAGCCGGCGCGTGTCGTCGGCGTCTCGGCCGCACCCGCGCTCATCGGTCGAGCACCCACGAGTACTGATTCGAGCGCCAAGCCGGAGCCTCCCGCTCGTAAAAGCGGTGGGCATCATGGCGAGCCTCGCCGGAGTCCAACTCGAGATGGGTCGCACCGCGCTCGGCCCCCCACTCGCGAGCGGCAGCAAGCAGCGCGGCTCCGACCCCCTGCGAGCGGGCGTCGGGATCAACGGCCAGGTCCTCGACCCAGCAACGCTGCCCGTAGCGGACCGACTCGATGTCGATGTACCCGGTGCAGAGGCCGACAAGCGCGCCATCGGCCGCCTCAGCGACCAGCGTCAGCGAGTCTTGGCCGCGACTCGCTGCCGACCAGCGCCGCGTGGCGGCGGACGGATCCCAGCCGGGCGGCACCGATCCGGGTGGTGCGAACAGCCACTGATAGATCTCGATCACGCGCTCCGCCTCCTCGGGCCGAGCCTCACGGACAACGAAGCCGTCGCTCACCGGCCCAGCCTCTGCGCGAGGCCGGCGATGATCTCAGCCTGCAGCCGGAGCATCTCTCCATCGTCGGTCTCGTGGTCGTAACCGCAGAGATGGAGCACGCCGTGCACCGCGGCCACGGTCAGGTCAGTGCTGTGCGCAGGGCAGATGACGACGTCGCCCAGCTCTCGAGGGCCCGCCTCGGCTCCCACCCCGTCGATCGGAAAGGACAGTACGTCGGTCGGCTCATCCTTATCGCGGTGGAGCCGATTCAACTCCTGGATCCGCCGCTCGTCGACCAACTCCAGCGCCAGATGCCCGCCAGATACCCCGACCGCGGCCAGCGTCGCCGCAACAGCCGGGCGGTACTCCGGTGCGACGTCATCGAGGTCGGGACTCACTCGGACGAGCCGCGCCTCTCGCGCTCCACGCGCTCCGAGTAGGCGCCGTAGGCGACGACGATGCGCTGCACGAGCTCATGGCGGACAACATCGCTGCCGCCGAAGCGAATGAAGGTCACGCCCTCGATCCCGTCGAGGATCTCGCCGACGACGATCAGCCCGGAACGCTGGTTGGCGGGCAGGTCGATTTGGGTGATGTCCCCGGTGACAACCATCCGCGAGCCGAATCCGAGCCGGGTGAGGAACATCTTCATCTGCTCGGGGCTGGTGTTCTGAGCCTCGTCGAGGATGATGAATGAGTCATTCAGCGTCCGGCCGCGCATGAAGGCCAGCGGCGCGACCTCGATCACCCCCCGATCGAAGTATTCGTTGACCCGTTCGGGGTCGAGCATGTCGTAGAGGGCGTCGAACAGGGGGCGCAGGTAAGGGTCGACCTTCGCCTGCAGGTCTCCGGGCAGGAAGCCGAGTCGCTCCCCCGCCTCGACTGCCGGCCGCGTGAGAATGATCCGGCTGACCTCACGGGACTCGAGCGCTGCGACCGCCATCGCCACCGCCAGGAACGTCTTCCCGGTGCCGGCGGGGCCGACGCCGAAGGTCACCGTGTGCTCACGGATCGAGTCGACGTAGCGCTTCTGGTTCGGGGTCCGGGGCGCGATTTTGGTCCCCCGGTGCTGCCAGACCGAGTCGCCGAGCATCGCCGCCGGCTCCACCCCACCCTCGATCGCACCGCTGACCGCGTCGACGGTCTGCGGCTCGAGATCCTCACCGTTTTCGATCAGGCCGATCAGCTCCTCGACCATCGACTGGCCGTCGGCGAGCGAGCTCTCGTCGCCGTCGAGCGTGATCACGTTGCCTCGCAGATAGAGCTCGCAGTCGAGTCGATCCTCGAGCCGCCGTAACACGGCATCACCGGAGCCCGCAAGCTCAGCGGCAACCTCGTTGTCGATCGTCAGTTGCTTACGAGCCAAGCTTCTCCCGGGCGGCAGCGCTGACCCGATTTCCGTCGGCCCGGCCCTTGACTTTGGGCATCACGATCCCCATCACCCGGCCCATGTCCTTGATCGACGATGCGCCCGACTGCTCGATCGCCGCAGCGACGATCGCGGTGAGCTCTTCGTCTGAGACCTGCTCGGGGAGATAGGCCGCGATCAGTTCAGCTTCGAGGCGCTCGGCCTCGGCCTGCTCGGGCCGCTCAGCCTTGCCGTAGGCCTCGGCTGCCTCCAGCCGCTTCTTGCGCTCGCGCCCCAGCACCGCCACCAGGTCCCCATCGCCATCCTTGATGGCGCCCTGCACAGCGCTGGTCAGCAGCCGCAGGGCAGCAACCTTGCTCTTTTCGCCGGCCTTCATCGCCGCCTTGGTGTCGTCCTGAAGCTGGGTGAGGATCTGATCGGTCATGCCACAAATGTAGACCGCCGCGGCCGACGGGGCCAGACCGCCGCCGGGCGCTCAAGCGATCTCGACGTGCTCGACCTCTCCAAGCGGCATCTGCAGGAATCGGGTGCCAAGCTCGCGGAAGCTCTCGACGTCGCCGGTGCAGAGGAACCGGTAGCTCCCCTCCTCACCGGTCCGCGGCGAGCTGAGCCCGCGGGACTCGAGGCTCCGCTGAGCCTCTGCGGCGATCGCGTGACCAGCCGTGACCAGGCGCACGTCGCGGCCGAGCATCCGCTGCAACATCGGTGCGACCAGCGGGTAGTGGGTGCAGCCGAGGATCAGGGTGTCGATCTGCGCTCGCTTCATCGGTGCGCAGTAGCTGCGGACCGTCTCGACCACGGTCTGATCGAAGGGAAAACCGCTCTGGATGATCGGGGCAAGATCGTGCGCGGCGACCTCGGTCACCTCGAGCCCGCGGCCGACTCGCTGCAGCGCGCGGCGGTAGGCCCCGCCCTCGATCGTGGCCGGTGTCGCCATCACTCCGACCTTGCCCCCCTCGGAAATCGAAGCTGCGATCTCGGCCTCGGGCCCGATCACGGTGATCACCTCGACCCCGAATCCCGCGGCGATCTCGCGGGCCCGATCGGCGCCGGCCGAGGTGGCCGAGTTGCAGGCGACGATCAGCAGCTTCGCCCCCCGCCCGAGCAGATACGAGGTGTTGCGCTCGACCAGCTCCCGCAACTGCGCGACCGTCTTCGTCCCATAGGGAAAGTTGGCGCTGTCCCCGAGGTAGAGGAAGTCCTCCTCCGGGAGCGAGACCAGACACTCGTGCAGGACTGTGAGGCCGCCGACTCCAGAGTCGAACACGGCGATCGGCAGCGAGCTGTCGGCTCCCTGTCCCGTGCTTAGAGGAACGGCTTTGCGGTCATCACGTAGATCGTCAGGATCAGAAAGATGCCCAACGCGGTCCCGACCTGCCCGATCTGCTTGTTCAAGGCGTTGAACTCAGCCGAGAGGGTGACCGGGCCGCCGCCGGCCGCGGAGATGTCTCGCTCGGCAAGCTCGACCAGCTTCGTCATCTTCGGCGCAAAATAGGCACCCGAGAGCCCGCCGACCACGATCACCGCGACGAATCCCCAAGAGACGTAGAAGTCGCTGAACTCCCATCGGTCGCCGACGAGATAGATGCCGGCGAGGAGGATCACGACCAGCAGCACCCGGCCGATCCGGTCCCAGGCGATGATCCCGCGGCCGATCGCCGGCAGCGATCGCGGGTCGGTCCGCTCGCCGACGATCAGGAACAGCGGGTAGGCGAATGTCGGGCCGAACGCGAGCACCACCGCCAGGATGTGGAAGAAGAGAACTACGTCATAGAACTGCACAGCGCTGATCATGGGGCGCAATATACCCCGCGCTCAGGCGGCCGGGGGAGGCTTGGGCCAGCTGAACCGCAGAGCCGCCCAATCGCCCCGCTCACGGTGAGCCACCGCTGAGTAGCCCCGTGCAGCGAAGGCCTCGGTGACCTGCCGGCGCTCGGCGGCGAGCATGCCGCTGACGATCAGCTGGTCCGGCCCGCTCGGGGTCGGGATCAGCTCGGCAACCGTGCGCAGCAGCGGCGCCGTCAGATTGGCGAGCCAGAGAGGAGCGGCCGGAGCGGCGTGCTCGCGGAGGTTGAGCCGCTGGAAGCTGACCTCGACTCCGTTCAGGCTCGCGTTCGCCGTCGCTGCCTCGATCGCCGGAAGCTCATGATCGAAACCGGACACGGGGCCAAAGCCGAGCCGCGCCGCAGCGATCGCCAAGACCCCGGACCCGGTGCCGAGGTCGCAGGTCGCGCCGCGCTCGGGGCGCGTCTCGGCAAGTTCGAGCAGCAGCTCCAGACTCATCGAGGTCGTCGCGTGGGCGCCGGTGCCGAAGGCCTGCCCGGGGTCGATCACGATCTCGATCAATCCCTCCCTCGGCTCGGCAGTCCCCTCCCAGGAGGGCCGGACAACCAGCCTCTCACCGACCCAGACGGGCTCATGGAAGTCGCGCCAGCGGTCAGCCCAATCGTCGGGGATGACCGTGGTCTCGATCTCGACCAGGCCCTCGCCGGCCGCGACCTCGATGTCGGGCAGCTCGGGGAGCTCGCCGGGCGGACCGTAGATCGCGTACTCGACGTAGCCGGAGCCGCGCTCCTCTTCGACGCCGCCGGGGACGATTTCTACGAGCTCCGCCAGCACCCGCTCCGCCATCTCGGGCTGGCAGCGGACGGCGAGCCGGATCAACGGAAGGCCTGGCGAACCCGCTCGAAGAGACCCTTGCGGGCGGCGCTGGGCTCGTTCTGGGGACCGAGCGTGCCGTCGAGGCGCTCGACCAGATCGCGCTGCTCGTCGTCGAGCTTGACCGGCGTCACAAGCTTCAGAACCGCGTGCAGATCGCCTCGGGAAGGCCGATTCAGGGAGGGCAACCCTTGGCTGGCGAGCTTGACCGTCTCGCCATGCTGCGCGCCGGGCTCGACCTCGACCTGCCGCTCGCCGTCGAGCGTCGGGACGTCGATCCGGGCCCCGAGCATCGCCGTCGTGGTCGGGATCTCGACCACGGTGACGAGATCGCGGCCCTCGCGATGGAAGTCGTCGCTGGGCGCGATCGCGATCTGCACATAGAGGTCGCCGCTGCGCCCGCCAACCTCGCCCTCGTGGCCGGCGCCGCTGATCCGGATCCGCTGCCCGTGCTCGATCCCAGCCGGAATGTCCACCTCCCAGCCCCGCGTGGAAACCTGCCGACCCTTGCCGCGACAGACCTCACAGGGGGATTCGGCGCTCTTGCCGGCGCCCGAGCAGGTCGGGCAGCTTCCGGTCCGCATCACCTGGCCGAAGGGGGTCCG
>Ga0307379_10008866_pt1 | contig 13509 bp, 11 predicted proteins | sample UN2MG_FD_202237 | JGI IMG/M metagenome (GOLD analysis project Ga0307379, IMG submission 202237) | Soil microbial communities from Risofladan, Vaasa, Finland - UN-2 | ecosystem: Environmental > Terrestrial > Soil > Coastal area > Acid sulfate soil | place: Finland: Risofladan, Vaasa | collected...
GGATGCCGCAGACCGTGCCGGACTGCTGGTACTCGCGCCAACCCGACCCCGCCAGGTACCCGCGGACGACGCACTCAACCGGAAAGACCTTGGCCTTGCGGCACAGCATGGTGCGTCCGGCCAGGACGGCGGCCTGGGCCTTGGCCTCGTGGCCCATCTGGGTCACGTCGGCGGTGATGAGGTGGTTGGGCGTGAGGTCGGTCAGAAAGTCGAACCACCAGAGGCTCAGGCCCGTCAGGATGCGGCCCTTGTCGGGGATGCCGGTAGGCATGATGACGTCGTAGGCGCTGATGCGGTCGGTGGCGACGATGAGCAGGCGGTCGCCCAGGTCGTAGACGTCGCGGACCTTGCCGCGGCGGACGTTGAGGCCCTCCAGGTTGGTTTCGCCTACGACGGCTGGCATGGGCACCCTCCGAGGAGTCTCGCGGTTTCCGGGCCTCTTTTAACCCTGGCGGTCGCGGGGCGTCAAGTCTTATCCGGAGAAGGGGCCCCCGAGCGGAGGGGCTGTTTTTTGTGGCGAGCGTAACCATCGGCGGCGCAGGCGCTTCCCCGCCGTAGGCGGGGTTGATCTGTAGCCACGCTCCGCGAGCCCGTGGTGGGCGTCCTCGATTCCCCGGGCTCGCGCCCGTGGCTACAGAACAATCGCCCCTGACGGGGCTCCCACGAAACACGGCCACAGCGCGCCCGACGCGGGGCGCCGCCGAGCCAGAGGTCCCAGTCGAGGTTGGCCGGGACGGGCGGCGTGTCGGTGGGCCGGTCGAGGGCCTGGGTCCAGAACGTCCCGGGTCCGGTCGCTCCAGCAATGGACCTCGCGGACCGTGCCGATCGCGCCGGCCAGGATGAACTCGCGCGTCAGGCGGATTCCCTCGCCACCGTGGCCCATGTTGCCCATCTGTGTCACGAGGCCGGTCTCCCGGGCGACGCGCGTCATCACGCGGCATTCCTCGATGCTGTGGGCCAGAGGCTTCTCGACGTAAACATGCTTGCCGGCGCGCATCGCGGCCAGGGCAATCGGCGCATGCATGTGGTCGGGCGTCGCGACGACGACGGCGTCGAGGTCCTTGGGCTTGTCGAGCAGGCGGCGATAGTCCTTGAACGGCTTGGCGTCGGGAAACTTCTTGAAGGACCCGGCCGCGCGGCCCCAGTCGACGTCGCAGAGCGCGACGATGTTCTCCTTGGCGAAGGCGGCGTCGCCCAGCAAACCTCCGCCCTGGCCACCCGCGCCCACCCAGGCGAGGTTCAGCCGCTCGCTGGGCGGCGTCTGACCCTGGCCGAGCACGTGGCGGGGAACGATGGTGAGGCCGGCCGCCGTCGTGGCAGCCGCCCGGAGGAAGTCGCGTCGGTTCATGGTCCGTAGCCCTCGATCGGTTCGGCGTCCCTGCCCCTGCAGCCGATGGGCCCAGAGGCGTGCCGGCCGTATTCTATCCACGGCCACGCGGCGCCGCCAGCGTTCAGAAGCGGTAATCTCCATGCACAGCCTGACGCCCCTCTCGGGGCTGCCAGAAAAAACAGTCACACCCCCGAGGATGGACTTGCCTGATACTACAACGCCACTTGTTGCGCCGCAATGAACGCAACCTCATGGATTAACCAAACTTACGCGCCGTAGCGCGGGGGTTTATCCCCCGCGTAGGATCCCGCGGGGGATAAACCCCCGCGCTACAGCTGCCAGAAAAAACAGTCACACCCCCGAGGATGGACTTGCCTTAGGGCGCTGGTTTGTGCGGGGTCCGACCGTATACTGAGAGGGCACTTCCGGGAGAAGCCCGGTCGCCGAATGGCGAAGCCGACCTTTGCCCGGGAGTTCTCGCCGAAAGAAGCGCTCTTGTGGACCGGATGTCTGCAGGCACGCCGCCGCGGCCGGGCGCGGCAGTGGGCCGAGCGGAGGGGAATCCCGGCCGGAGGCTTTCATGACGCACCGCATGGCTACCCCGAGGCGGCTCTGCCGCTCGTCTACGCTTGGCCTCCTGGCCGCCGCGGCGCTCCTGCTGCTCTTGCCGCAGGCCCTCTACGGCGGCGCGGCTCCCCAGCGGGTGACCATCGGCAACGGCTCGGGGTACCTGCGTTACCCCACGGCGCAGGAAACGCTCGGGCTCAAACCCGGCGACACGCTTTATATCGCCGCCGGCACCTACCGCGGCATGTCGCTCGGCAACCTTTCCGGTTCCGCGGCGGCCCCCATCACGGTGACGTGCGACCCCCAGGCGGTCTTCACCACCCGCGACCCCCAGCCCAACGAGTTCCCCAACATCGCCTTCGTGCGCTTCGAGGGCTTCCGGTTCGAGAAGTACAACAGCACCTGTATGCGCATCACCGGCGCGAGCCACGATCTGGTCTTCAAGGACTTTCGCATCACCGAGGCCTCGGGCTACAGCTTCCACATCTACGACCGCACGAAGGTCTTCGACGGGACGAAGGAGAGCACGTTCTACAACTTCAAGTGGGAGGGTCTGGTCGTCGATGGCAAGACCAACGGCGCCGCCATCTCGAGCTCGGACTACCAACCCGTGTCCAACCTGGTGTCGGTGCTGCTGGATTTCGAGATCTACCGGTGCACCTTCAAGAACTTCGACAACAGCGCCGGTGCCTTCCCGGTGATCGGGCTGGACAAGTGCTTCAACCTCGAAGTGCACGGATGTACCTTCAGCGATATCGGCATGGCAAAGTCCCCCATCGGGCACAACGTCTGCATCTGCGGCGCGGGCTACTTCAAAGTGCACGACAACACGTTCACCCGGCAATGGGCCAACGACGTGCGCGTCTGGCCGATGAAACTCAACGCGCTGGGCTATGGCGGCAAGGACGCCGTCAACCGCTTCTACAACAACCTCAGTTGGGAGAAGCGGAAGTACGCGATGGTCGAGCACAACGCCGTGCCCCAGGCCGACCTCGACCAGTCGTCGGGCCGCCTCTCCCGGACCTCGTCGGAGGTCTACTTCAACACGCTGTACCGGTCGAGGACTGCCGCTGACAGCAAGGACCCGTACTGCGCCCCCTTGGTCGATGCATACGGATCGGATATCCTGATCAAACACAATCTCATCATTGAGCCGGAAGCGGACGTGCCGTTCGATTCCGCCCGGAACTACGTTTACCATATCGGAACGGGTTCCCTGACCGGCATCGTGGCGGAGAACAACCTCGTGTTCAAGTCACTGGACCTGGCGGGCCTCGCGGACGCCGTGCGCTTTGTGCCCTCCGAGACGAGTCCGGCGAAGGATGCGGCCACCGGGCGCGTCGATTACATCTCCAAGGACCGCTACGGCAACAACCGTTACGTAGGCGCCGCGGCAGACGTGGGGGCTGTGGAGAGGCAGCAGGGCGACAGGTAAACCCCCCTCCTGGCCAGTGGCCGTCCCCGCCACGCTCGAGGTCCGACGGCGGATCGGAGGCTGGCCCGCGCGGCCCTACTTCAGTTCCGCCACCTGTTCGGGTGTCAGCGCCCGGTCGAAGAACCGCACCTCGTCGATGACGCCCGTGGCGGCCACGTCGGCGGGACGGGCCCCGATCCACAGCGGGAAACTGTTCGTCGCCAGCGGGCCGGCCAAGGTGCCCTGGGCGTCTTGCTTGCCGTCGACGTAGAACGTGACGGTCTTGCCGTCGTTGACGCAAACCACCAGGTGCCACTGGCCGTCGGCCACCTTCGTGGTGCCCTCCAGGATGAACCGCGTCTGGCCCGCCTCGGCGTAGTCCAGGATGCCGCTCAGGGTTCCGCTCATCGTGACCCAGACGTCGAGGTTGCGGCACTCCTTGGCCTCGGGGAACTCAGGCCCCCCGCGCCAGACGATGTACTGGTAATTGCCCGTGTCCTGCAGGTTGACCCAGGCCGCGAAGGTGTACTGGGTCGAGTTCAGGTACGGCGCGCTGGCCACGAGCACGTACCCCTTGCCGTCGAAACTGACGGCCTTGCCGCGCCGGCCCTGGGTCCGCTTCAAGCCGCCCTGAATGGCACCGTGGTTGGGCCCCACGGCGTTCTTCACCGCGTCGCCGCTCGCCTCGTCGAAGGCCCAGTATCCTTCCAGGCCCACGGCCCTGCCGGCAACCGCGCCGCAGCCGCCCGCCAGGAGCAGGCCTGCCGATAACAGACATCCCACACCAATCACCCACATGGTTCTCATGGTTCCACCTCTCTGAAATGAACCGGCTCTTGGTCGTCATCATGTGCCACGGCTTGCTCGCAAGCCGTGAAAAGCCCGAAAAGAATGCCCACACGCGCCGGCAGGTATTGTGCGGCCCCCGAGCCCGTGATGCAAGGCATCTTGCGCCGCCGCCGCGGGGCGACCGTGCCCGCCCCGTCCGTGCGGCGCGGCATTTTGGGTTGCCCCGGCCACGGCCGGGGGCGTAACATACTGCGGGGAGGGGTTATGGACGTCTCCGACCAGAAAACGCCCGACGGCCCGGCGGCGAAGGCCGAGGCCGGTCCGCCCCCGGCCGCGCCCGACAGCGGCGAGACGCGGGTCTGGGCGTTTCTCTGCCCCAGCCCCCTGTGCGACACCGAACTCATCGTCTTCCCCGAACAGGCCGGCCAATGGGTCCAGTGCCCGACGTGCGGCCTGCAACTCCGGGCGCCGACGGTCGTCCCGGGCGAGGGTGATGTCAACCTGGCGCCCCCGCGGCCGGTGCGGCGGCGCGTCGGCGACCTGACGGCGGAGGAACGCGCGTGGGTCGCCCTCCAGCAGGCCGAGACGGGCGCCCTGCCGCGCCACCACACGCCCCCGCCCGGCGGGCCGGAAGCCTTGGCCCGCGACGCCCTGGCTCGCGAGGTGGCCCGGGCGTCCGCCGGCCACACCGAGCCCGAGGGGCCCCCGCCCGAGGTCGCCGAGACGGCCGACGCCCTCGACGCCCTCGCCCGTCACACGCCGTCTGCGCCGGCCGCATCGTTGACGCCGCCGCGTCAGTTCGCGCCAGATGTGCCTCCTGCGCCGCCGTTGCACGCTGAGCCGGTGGCCCGTCCGGTGCGCGCGGCTCGTCCGGCGTCGGCCTGGAAGGCGGGTGCGCCCGATCCGCGACGGTCGATGTCGATCGACCTGCCGGCGTCGCCGGCCGACGTGGGGTTCTACTCAGAGGCCCGCAAGGGGCGGTCGAACCTCGTGACCGTGTGGGTGGCGGCCGTCGTGGGCTCGGCCGGGGTCGGGCTGCTGGCCTGGCTCACGGGGCTGCCGGACCTGTTGGCCGGGCCGATCCTCTTTGTCGGCGTGGCGTTGCTCTGGACCTTCTTCGGTCGCAAGTTGGGCGACGACGTCCCGCCGCCGAGGCCGTACGACTGACACCTTTCCGACCAGCCTGCCCTTCCGCCGGCCTGTACCGACACGTGTGCCACGGCCGGTCTTGTCCGGCCGTGGGAATGGCCACTTTGCGCGGTGGGTGCGCGCTTTGCGCGGTGGGTCCCCGTACCCACCGCGCCGACCCGCAGTCGGACCTCGAGCGCGGCCCGCCTAGGGCGGGCCGCGCAAACACGCGGTCTACCCGCGCCGGACCAAGGCCAGGTGTCCCGTGGTGCCGACCGGGCAACCCTCGGCGTGCCGGACCCAGACGCTCGCCCCGGCGACCTCCACGCCCAGGTGGTATGCCCCGCCGACGCGTTCGCACCGCGCCACGCGTGCTGCGCCCGCCGGGTCGGGCCGGAACTCCAGGTCCTCCGGACGCAGGATGAGGCGCTGCGGCCCGGACCGCTCGGGCGCGAGGCCTTTGAGGATCACCGTGCCGTCGCGCGCAAGGACGCCGCCGCGGGCCTCGCCGCTGATTTCGCTGGCCGGCCCGAGTGCCCGGGCCGCGGCCAGGCTGACCGGCCGGCGGTACACCTGCTCGGTCTGGCCCACCTGGGCGACAGAGCCGTCCAGCAGGACCACCACGTCGTCGGCCAGGCGGACGGCCTCGTCGGTGTTGTGCGTGGCCAGGACGACGCCGGCCCGCGTCTCGGCCAGGGCGCCGCGCAGGAGGTCGAACACGTCGGCCCGTGTCGGCCCGTCGAGGTGGGCGAGCGGCTCGTCGAGGAGCAGCCACTCGGGTCCGCCGACGAGGGCCCGGGCGATGGCCAGTCGCTGCCGTTCGCCGCCCGACATCCGGCCCGGCCGCCGTTCTGCGAGCGACGCCAGGCCCATCTGGTCGAGCAGGCGGTCCACGCGGCGCCGGCGCTCGGTCTGGCCTAGGTTCGACCCCGCCAGGACGAGGTCCAGATGCCGCCGCACCGTCAGGTGGTCCCACAGGGCCGGCGTCTGGAACACCATGCCGATGCGGGCGCGGCCGCTTTCGAAGGGCGGCGCGGCATCGGGCGAGGTGGCGTCGGCGGCCAGGACGACCCGGCCGGTCGTCGGCCGCAAGAGGCCCGCCAGGATCCACAGCAGCGTCGTCTTGCCCGTGCCGCTTGGCCCCACCAGGACCGTCACGCGTCCGGCCGCCGCCGCCATCCGGACGCCGCGCAGCACAGACCGGCCGCCGTAGGCGAATCCGACGTCCAGGCATGTAAGTGCGTTGCTCATCATCCGTCCTCGGCCGTCTTGCGGCGAACGAGCGACAGGAGCCATCCTAACAGGATAATCGCGGGCCCGGCCAGCAGCAGGATGTCGAGGGCCAGCGCGCTGGTCATCGATTCCGGCGCCGTGTGGATGAGCGTGTAGAGCCGCACGCCCAAGGTTCCGGCGCCCGGCGGCACGAGGAGGACCGACATCTCCAGTTCGGTCGCGGCCAGCAAGGCGCCCAGCAGTCCCGCCGCCACCAGCGTCAGCCGGTGCCGCGGCCAGAGCACGTGCCGCATCGTCCGCCACGGCGAAAGGCCGTGGACCCGCGCGGCCGCCAGCGGCTCGACCGCCTCCCGCCGCCACAGCGCGTACAGCGCCAGCGTGGCCACGGGCATGAACCGCAGGGCGTAGCCGACGACCAGCGGCCAGGCCGTGTCGCGGACGGCCGCCAGCGCCGGCGTCTGAGCGAGCCGGATCATCCCGATGGCCAGGAGCGACGGCGGTACGGTCAGGTTCAGGAGGACGAGCGGGACCGCCGTCGGCGCACCGCGCCGCCACGCCCCGGCCCACCGCGCGGCCAGCAGGCCGGCCCCGGCCATGCACAGCGCGCCGGCCGCCGAGGCCAGCACCAGCGTCTGCCAAGCCTGCCGGCGTGCCGACAATAGGGCCTCGCCCATCGCCTGCCACGACCCCGCCTTGTGCGCCAGCACGCCCACGGGCACGGCCAGGGCCAGGGCGAGGACGCCCGCGGCCACGCCGGCGCCCAGCACCCGCCCCCATCGCCCGGGCGGCGGCCGACGCGCCGGCGCGGGGCGATCCAGGTCCGCCCAGGTCCGCTTTCCTTCCCACAGGACGACGGCGACCGCGGCGGCGCCCACGGCGGCCATCGGTGCGGCCAAGGCGGCCGCGCCGCTGGGGTCAAGCAGCGCCGAGTACTGGATGAGCACCTGCGTGCCGTACGTGCTGATGAGAAACATGCCGGGGATGATGTGGTCGTTCATGGCGAAGAGGGCCACGAGCAGCCACGCGGCGGCCGTCGGCCGAATCGCCGGCCGAACGACCAGGTGCACAAGGGCCGCGCCGCGCGGAATGCGAAACACTTGCCGCGCGGGCCAGTCGGCCTCCAGCCGACGCCACGCGTATGTCAACACCAACACCGCGAGGCCGAAGTACCGCAAGGCCATCACCACGGCCGCCGTGCCGAACGAGTCGACCGGCAGGCGGACCTCGCCGCCCACCAGCGCCGCCAGACCTTGCGCCAGCGGCCCCTCGCGGCCCAGGGCGACGGTCCAGGCGGTCGCCATCAGCGACGAGGGGACCAGCAGTGGCAGACACGCGAGGTACGCCGAGGCGTCGGCCCACCGTCGCGGCAGCCGCGCGGCTGCGGCCACGAGCGTCCACGCCAGGACCGTGGCACACGTCGCGGCCATGGCGGCCAGGTACGCCGTCCGTGCCAGGGCCAGCCATCCGCGCGGCGTGCCCCACCAGGCGGCGTAGCCGCTCTCGGCGCCCGACGCCGCCAGGGAGCAGGCGAGGGCCGTGGCGAGCGGCAGCAAGGCCAGCAGGGCGACGCCCTCCGCCGCCCAGCCCGCCAGCGGCACGCGGGTCCGGGGCAAGGCGATCGATTGAGCCGCAGTGGTCCGCATCGTTGCGTGCCTACTTTTACACGAGCCTTTGCGCGGTGGGTCCCCGTACCCACCGCGCAAGAAACGGCGTTCTCGACCGCGCCACGAGGCATCGCGCGGCGGGTACGGGGACCCACCGCGCGAAGTGGCGTTATCGCACCTACTGGTCCATGCCGGCTTCCCGGCACAGGGTCACGACGTCGGGGATGGCGGCGGCGGCGCGGACCCAGTCGACGTCCATCGTCGGGCCGGTCCGCAGGTCGTCCCACGGCGTCTTCTCGTCGGCCAGGTCGGTGCCCAGCGGCACCTGGGCGCCGGCGCCGCGGGCCAGGCGCTGCTCGACCTCGCGCGAGAGCAGGTAGTCGATGAGCCGCTTGCCCTCGTCGGGGTGCGGGCACCCGGCCACCAGGGCCACGGTGTTCGGGATGAGGACGGCGCCGTCGGCGGCGTCGGGCACCACGACGCGGACGGGTTTGCCGGCCCGGACGGCGGCCCAGGCGTCGTCGGTGTCGGTCAGACCGAAGGCGCGGCGGCCGTCGGCCACGAGGTCGCGCACGGTGGCGTTGCCGGGGCAGAGGGCCGTCTCGTTGGCCCGCAGGTCCCGCAGGAACTCGGCCAGCCGCTCGCCGCCCCATCGCTGGTGCAGAACGGCCGCGTGCGTGAGCGTGGTGCCGAAGAAGGGCCGGGCCATCGCCGTCTGGCCGCGCCATTTCGGGTCGGCGAAGTCCGACAGGCTCGACGGCAGGTCGTCGGCCCCGACGAGCCGCGTGTTGACCAGGACGACGCGCATGCGTGCGGCGAACCCGGTCCAGCGGCCGCGCGGGTCGCGGAACCGCTCGGGAATGCGCGCGGCCGCCGGGCTGACGTACTCGGCCAGGAGGCCCATCTCGGCCAGGCGGACGGTCTGGACGATCTCGTTGTTCCAGTGGACGTCGCAGTCGGGCCGCTGGCGGCGGGCGATGAGGCGGTTCGCGAGGCCCGTCGTCTTGGCGTCCTCGGTATCGTAGACGGGTTTGACCCGGATGCCGGTTTGCCGCTCGAACGCCAGCAGGATCGGCTCGGAGTGAATCTGGTCGAGTGCCGTGTAGACGACCACCTCCGGCGGTTCGCCCCCGGGGCCCGTGCATCCGCCCAGCGCCGCGACGAGGACGGCGCCCGCGAAGGCTGCAAGCCGGAAGACCGGCGACGGGAGTCGGGTCATGCGGTCATTCCTCTCGGACGAGTTTCTTGATGATGATGCCGACGTCCTGTTCGAACCGCTGTCCGAAGACCGAGACGATGAGGTATCGCCAGAAGGCGTCGGTGTCGGTCAGCAGAAAGGCCTCGCCGCCGCCGTCCTTGGCAACGCGGGCCAGGTCGGGCTGGAGGGTGGTCCGCTGGATGGCCTTGGCGCCGGTGCCGCCGACGTCGATGACGTTGATGGTTCCGCCGGTCCTGGCGAAGGCGGTGGCCAGGGCGAAGGCCTCCTTACGTCCGGAGGGGTGGCAGGGCGAGTCGCCGACGAGAATGACGACGCGGCGTCGGCGGCGGTTCCATCCCATCCGGTCGTCGCTGGTGGCGGCGCGGATGCCCTCGTGGATGGGTTCGGGGATGTCGGCCCCGCCGCCCGCCGTCGTGGCGTCGATGAACTCGCGGACCGGGGTCACGTTGTCCGAGACGCGGACCCACTTGACGGCCCCGGGACCGTAGTCGTCGCCGTAATCCTTGTAGGTCACCATGCCGAACCGGGCGCTGGGCACCAGACCCGTCACCACGTCCAGAATCTGGTGCAGCCGCAACTTGGCCTGCTCGATGTAGGGTGCCATGCTGTCGGTGGCGTCGAGCACCAGCACGATGTCGAGACCCGTGCCGCGCAGTTGACCGATGTGCTGGCCGAAACCGGCGCTGGTGCCGTCGAGCAGGCCGACGCCCACGCGCCCGCCCGGCGCGGCCACGGCGGTGGGCGACGCCGCCAGGGCCCGGGCCAGGTCGCTGGCGGGGTCGGCGGTGTCGGTCAGAAAGGCGGTGGCCTCGGGCATGGGCGGCCTGGCCAGGACCTTTTCGAGGTCGGTGGCGGCCGGGGCCGTGGGCAGGATGACGGTCGCCGGGCGCGACGCCTGGGCAGCCTCGACCATGGCGGTCGTGCCCCCGCCGCCGGCCTCCGGGGCGGTGCCGACCTCGTCGGCGCCGGCGGCGACGGCGCGCAGCACGAGGGTCTGCTCGTCGGCCTGAATCCGCACGACGACCCACGTCACCATGCCGGCGGCCACGATCAGCAGCACGTGCACGATGAGCGAGACGCCCCACGAGGGGGCCGACTCCTTGAGTTCTCTCAGCCACCCGCGAAGACTCATGGGGGCGTTCCCTCTCTCGACCGGGCGAACCTCTGGCCGCGCGGCGTCACGACGGGGCCTCCGCCGGCGGGCCGACGGCCAGCCGCGCGACCGACACCTTCTTCATGGGGCTGGCCAGCGCGGCATCGAGGGCGCGGGCCACCTGGTCGACGCTCAGCGACGGCTCGGCCAGGATCAGGACGCCGATGGCCGGCATGTTGATCTCGGCCAGTTTCACCCGGATGGCGTCGTACCCGTCGTCGGGCAGACGGGCCTGGCCGATGGTGATGGCGACGCCCGTCGCGGTCGGCCTCAGTTGGATCTGGATGACGGGCGGGAAGTCTTCGCGGACGGCCCCGCCGCCGGCGCTGACCTCGCGGTAGCCTACGGGGAAGTCGCGCTCCGGCAAGAGGAACTGCGTGGCCATGATGAAGAACGCCAGCAGGATGAAGACCACGTCGACCATGGCGGGGGCCTTCAAGAGGTCCTCGGCGTCTTCGAGCGGCTGGTGGGCGAATTGCACGGCTACGATTCTCCTCGCGCGCGGAAAATGACCTCCCGCAAGCCGATCTTGCGGCAGACCTCCAGGACCTCGTCGAGCCGGGCGAACCGCTGTCGGCGGTCGGCCCGGATGACCACGCGCACCGGCTCGCCCCCGCGGCGGCCCCGGTCCAGGTGGCCGGCCAGAACGCCGTCGAGACCGTCGAGCGGTACGCGGCGGCCGTCGACGGTCAGCACGCCGTCGAGGCGCAGGTTCACCGTGACCTCGGCCGGTATCTCGCGACGGGCGTCGGGGCTTATCATGACGGGCAGGTCGACCTCGGGGTCCTTCTGCGTCTGGATCAACTGGCTGGTCAGCATGAAGAAGCAGACGAGCAGGAACACGGTGTCCACCAGCGGCGCCACCTGGAGGCGGGGGGCGGCCTGCGGCACGGACGGCGCGAAACGCATGGCACCTTCGCGGGGGTTCATGATTCGCCCTGAATCGGGTCCGGTGCAACGGGGGCATGGTCACGGGCGACCTGGCCCTCGGCCATCGTCCGCATCAGGCGGTCGCACACGCCGGCGGCATCCTGGCCGATGCGCGTCACGCGGTCGCGGAAGTAGTTGTGGAAGAACATGAGCGGGATCGCCACCACCAGCCCCATGCAGGTTGTGACGAGCGCCTCCGAGACGCCCACCGCCAACTGGTCCGGCCGGGCGGCGCCCTTGATCGTGCCCAGCACGTTGAACGAGCCGATCATGCCGGTCACCGTCCCCAGCAGGCCCAGCATGGGGGCGATGGCGGCGATAAAACCGATGTGCCCCACGCGCTGGTACAGGCGCGTGACCTCCTTGGTGCCTTGCTCCTGCATGACTTCGCGTGCGGCGTCCAGGCTCATGCGTCCCTGGGCGAAGGTGTGGCTGACGATTCGCGCGAGCATGCAGTCGAACGCCCCGGCCATGGTCTGCATCTCGCTGAACTTGCCTTGCCGGGCCAGTTGCACCAGTTCGGTCGCCAGGCGGGGCGGGATGAGTTTCCCCGTCTGGATGCGCAGAAAGGCGTCGATGACCAGCGCCAGCCCGGCGAAACTCAGCCAGATGATGACGTATCCCACGTACGAGCCGGCCTCGATGAAGTCGCGCAGGCTGACTCGCTTGGCGTCCGGTTCCTTGGCGGCGGCGGGGCCGGCAGCGGCCGGGGAGGCCGAGGGGGCATCGGCCGGGGCGGCGGGGCGCTCCGCGGGTGTCGCGGCCAGGCCCATCGTGGCCGCCACGAGCAGCGCCACGAGAACAAGCGGCCACAAGGGGCGGATGGGCGTTCGGTTTGGCATGGGGCGTGTTTCCTTTATCACGGGCGCTGGCGATCTTTCTCGCGCGGCAGGCGGTTCTCGACCTGGAGACGCATCTGCTTCAGGTGGCTTCGGAGTTCGGGGTCGCCGAAGTCGGGGTGCAGGGCCTCGGCCACCCGCAGGACGTCGGCCGCGTCGGCGTCGTGGCTGCCCGCGGCGAGACCCTCGGCCAGGGCGAGCGTGGCCCGGCACCAGGAGAGCGTCCCCGGCCGGCACAGCCCGCGGGCCTTGCGGAACGACTCGACCGCGCGGACCGGGCGGCGAACGTCCAGTTCGCACCGGCCCAGGGCCATGTGAACCTCGACCGACTCGGGGAACCGGGTGGCCAGTTGTTCCAGCAGGCCCAGCGCCTGGTTGAGTTGCCTGCCGCACCGGTAGGCCTCGGCCATCAGCAGCGAGCACGTCTCGAGCAGACGGCCATTCTCGCGGACCTTCGCGGACGCCAGCAACTGGTCGAGGACCCGCCGGGCGGCGGCATAGGCCTGGACGTCGAGCATGGCGCGGGCGGCGCGGCGCGACGCCTCGACGAACAGGACCTCGTCGGTCGCGGCCTGGGCCAGGGCGGCGTCGCACAGACCCAGGACCCGGCGCTGGACTTCGTCGCGCCCGGCCTGCGCGATGCCGCCGTACCGTGCGGCCAGGCCCTCGGCCAGGCGGAGGCGGGCCAGCGGCGAGGTCTTGTCGGAACCCTCAGGCACCCGGTCGAGCGCCTTGGAGGCCTCCTCGATAAGGCCCAGGTCCAGAAGCACTTCCACGCGGAGCCACGCGGCGGCGCCCGCCACGGCGGCGTCGCCCGCCAGCGCGGCCGCGCTTGCGTCGAGCACGCCGAGGGCCCCGCGCTGGTCGCCCAGCGGCGGCCGCGCCAGCGCCCGGGCATGCAAGAGGGCGCTGCGGGCCAGGATGGAAGGGTCACTTGCCGCCGCGGCGGATGCCGCTTCGAGGTCGGCCACGACCTGGCGGGCGCGACGCTCGGCCTCGGTCTTCTCGACGGCGCCCGCGCCCAGTTCTTCGGCGAGTTGCTGCCACCTGCCGGCCGCGCGGCAATAAACGAGGTACGCGTCGCCCGTGACGAGGGCCTCGTGGTCGGCGAGCATCCGGAGGCAGGCGGTCAGACCGTTGCGGTCGGACGTTATGGCCACCCACTGCCGGAGGGCGGCGCGCCGGACGGCGTCGGGCGATGGGCTCTCGATGACGGCCGCCAGGGCGGCTAGCGCGCGGGCCTCGGTGCCGGCGGCGCGCGTCGCCTTCAGCAGTGCCGCGGCCCGCCACTGGAGCACGACCG
>Ga0307379_10008867_pt1 | contig 13508 bp, 15 predicted proteins | sample UN2MG_FD_202237 | JGI IMG/M metagenome (GOLD analysis project Ga0307379, IMG submission 202237) | Soil microbial communities from Risofladan, Vaasa, Finland - UN-2 | ecosystem: Environmental > Terrestrial > Soil > Coastal area > Acid sulfate soil | place: Finland: Risofladan, Vaasa | collected...
TTCCTCTTCTGTTCCCAATACGTGACTTGTTCCCTTAAAGCTGATTTGAGCCACGGCAGGAGAATAGTTAATGGTGAAAACAAAAGGAACATCCAGCATGTCTTCACCTTTCTTGTTGATTCCAACCACATTAAGATTCGTGGCTATCTGAACAGACGGGATGGGCTTTCCGATTTCCCAGAAATTCTCAGCAGAAATATTTTTCACGAAAACTCTTACATTAATCATCTTTCTGACCGCTCAAACCATCTGTTACCATTAATACTTTGGCTAATTTAGGATTCCTTGTATCGCGTTAAACCGCAATGGCCACACGTGAAACGGTCGCCATGATCAGCCATGAAGTATCCGGGTCCGCACCTTTCACAAGTGGGACGCAATCTTTTGATTTCCTGCCCCTCAACTTTGTAGTATGAGAAGCTTCCTTTTCCTTTCTTTTTGGCTTTTTTCTCTCCGTCTTCTTTTTTCGGCACCTAATCTTCCTCCTCTTCCTCTGTTGCTTCTTCTGGGGCTTGTGACTCCTCAGGCTTTTCTGGGGGCGCGTTTCTGGCGATTATGTGTTCAGGCTCCACGAATTTGGCTTGTTTGATGGAGTCGTAAACGTTAGCTTCGCCAATGGCAAACATTTTACCCGTTTTTGTTTTTAGGTTTTTAATGTAAACCAATTCAGGGTTCGTTTTCAGCAAACTTGCAAGCTGTTTACCAACCTCAACACGTGATGGAGTGCCCCCATTCTGGGCATGGTCGACGCTGAATGTTACTTCCTTTCTTTTCAGTAGAGGATTCTGCTCTTTCGAGATGATGTTAACCTTCATTGATACACTTCCGCAGGTTGTTGTTGAATTGACACATACCCTTACTTTAGCTTTTCGAAGATTCTTTCATTGCATCCACGATGCGGCGCATCTTTTCTTTCGTTTCTTCTGTAACCTTGACTACCACAATTCCCACGTGAGGTTGCCCATAAACCACGAAAGCATCTTCGGGCGCAGACAAAACCGTTACGAGGGTAAGCAAATCTTCCTCCCCGTCAACCATCACCTTGGTTCGTCCCTTCTGTTCAACAGCCTGTCTTATCGCAGCCCAAGCCTCATCAGTTATGGTTCCCGGAGGATTCTCTGCATACAACGTTTGGTCAACATCCACCATTATAGGCTGGATTGGTTTCCGCATCGTTTTGTTGTCAACTATTAAAACATTCAGAGAGAGACCATGCTCAATCATACGCTGTGACACGATGTCGCCCACAGAAATAACCATTGAAGGCTTTTCTTTCTTGATGAGCTCTTTCAGTCTCTCCGTTGCTTCTTTGAAGGGACCTTCAATCAAAAGTCCCTGAGGTTTCTTCAATTCTTTTCGCAGTTCATCTGTTAGGAGACGTATTCTGGTTACCTACCTTACTCGAAGCGCGTAGTGCCCTTTCTCCTTCACCTTCATGGTGCGAGCTATAGCCGAGCCCTCAGGATCAATTATTATCACTACACCCGAGAAGTCATCGCTTAGGTTAGAGGCGTTACAGTTAGGACATATAGAACCATAGGATATGACGTGGCAATCTCGACACGCTTTATCTGTCATTTCGCTGATTCTCCTGCTTTCTCTGTATCGCCTGAAACTTCGCCACTTTCAGCCATCTTCGCCACATCCTTCTGTATCCACTCAATCTTCCCAAGGAAAGGCTGCCTAGCCGTTACTCCTATCTTCCCGGAACCTCCGCTACGACCTAAAGAGACAGCTGTTATGCGAACTCGCACGCGGTCTCCGGTGGTGAGTTTCCGTTTAGTTTCTTTGCCCATGAGGACGCCTTGTCGTTCGTCGTAGGAAATGTAGTCGTCCATTAGTTGAGATACGTGAAGGAGTGCGTCGACTGGTCCTATACGGATGAAGGCTCCGAATTCCGCTATTTCTACAACTTCTCCCTCGATGACTTCCTGAATCTTTGGGAAGAACGTGAGGAGCGAGAACTGGACTTTGTGGAAGGTGGCGCCGTCTCCGGGGATGATTTTTCCGAAGGGATTGACTTTGATGTCTGTAACAGCTATGACATAGCCGAGCTCTTCGTCTACCATGCCGTCATACTTTATTTTTAGTTGTTCATAACCTACGGTGTCGGTTTCTTCTCCAAATCTTTCCGGAGGTATCCGAATTGCATCTTCTAGAGTTACAAGTTTGAACACTTATCTCACCTATCCTAAATTTATGACTATTATTCGAAAGTACTTTCCATTCAGTACATGGGACTTTCGTTTCCAAATAAGAGACAGACCTATTTATAAGGCTATACGGCGCCTTCCATCTCTAAACGGCGTTTCTGCCTCAAGAAAATAACTGGTACCCCACTTTTTCTCAGTCTTCTCCTGAGTTCGCTGTCGTTTGTGGCAACAGGAGACTTCCACTCTGCCGCCACTCTAACAATTACGTCGTCATAGGTCTCACGTAACCCCTTTTCGACGGGAACAAAGCGACATTTTTCAGCCAATCTAAGAGCTAACAAAGCTTGTTTCCGAGTCTTTAGAGAATTTGACTCGGCGAGTCCTTGAAGTTCCTTCTGTGTCGAGGAAAGGAGAATTGGTTCAAACCGTTGAGTTAACAGGTTTGCCAGTTCTTCGAAGATGTCAAGATTAAACTGCGAGGGAACAAAAAGAAAATTTGCGTCTAAAATAACCTTAACCGTGTCTTCTTCTGAAACAGGCAAATTTGATTTCTCCAAAAAAGGTGCTTGTTTTATCCTGGGCTCATTGTTTTGTATGCACTGAATTCTCCCGTGTCCGCCCATATCCCAAATCCGATTCGGGGATGCTTCAAAGACGTGAACATAGTCGAATAAGTTTCTTCCTCTGAATCAGACATTTCTCGACCTCTGTATCCTTATAATATGCGAGATAGTAAGTAAGCTTTTTGTCCTCTTGAAACCAGTCTTCTTTTTCTTGTCAAAAAAACTTCAGCATGGATAATCCTGACACTCTTCATGGTGGCAACACTGCTCACAGTAATAGTCTACAAAAGATTGAATATGCACGTTAAAAAACACGAGCCATATTAGGAGACTAATAACAGCGTATTGTTGAAAACAGTACTTTTTTCCAAAAAACCAAGAGAACCAAGCTTGCGACGTCGTATCTCGCGCTTTTCTTTTGTGATGAACTATATTCCTAAGATAAACAGCCATATGTTCAGGTAGACTATTGCACCGAGAGACGAGATCAGGGTTAACGATGCTATGGTTTCTTTGTAGAAGTCATATCGCTCACTGAGAACTGACAAAGATACAGCAACAGGCATCGCATGCATAAGCACCAGCAATGACTGATCCATGGTCGGCAACTTAAACAGAGCTAACGTAGCCAAGGCTACTGCGGGCAAGAAAACTATCCGCAGGAAACTCAACCCAAAAGCCACAGTCAGATTCGCATATTTCTTTCCGTACAGAAAAGCGCCTAACATAAAAATGGCTACCGCTGATGTGGTGCCGCCTAGCATATGCAAAAAAGTGGCTACTGGAGAGGGAACATCCACTCCAACAACTGATACCAAGATGCCTGCCACGATTGATATGATTAAGGGGTTTCTCGAAAGCCTTGTAGCAACCTGTTTCAGTCCCTCCCTCTTCGGAGATTCCCCAAGCCTATAAAACTCGAGTATCGTGATGGAGACTGCGATTGCTGCGATGCCGATGGTAGCCGCCGCCAAGGTGGCTAATTGTTCGGTCTGTTCTGAGGGAAAAGCAAATGTTACGAATGGTATGCCAAAGAAGGCGAGGCTACCGAAGATCGTGCTTAAAGTGAGCAGATAAAACGTATTCCTCGAGAACCTGAAGAGTCCATAGAGCAGACCATAAATCGCAATCACCACAAACACTGGAATAATTCCAGCGAAAATGAAACTCATGGTCTCCGCGACAAAGCTTGTTTCCGCCAAATCAATGATGAAGAGGGCTGGCAACGCAAAATAATACACGTACGCGCTGAGTACCCGCTCATCCCCCTGCTTTAGAATTCCAAGCTTTCTTGAAAGGAATCCTGTGCCCATCAAGAAGAGAATGGGAGCCGCTGTTCCTATCAGCGCGTCAGCCATACAGGTTCCTCCATTCATGTTTGATTGCCTTAGAAGATAAATGTTGCAATATTTTTGGAGAAAAACAGATAATCAACTGGTCACTAAAATGTCACAGGGGATGTAATGGTCAGTTTCAAGCAAGCCCTTCAAATACTTGAAGCAAAAGGAAAACTTGAACGAGTAAAAGACAAGATTTCCTTACACAAAATTCCCGGCATCATAAAAAAGGCTGAGAAAGCTCTGCTTTTCGAGAACACAGGAACCGAATACGCATTAGCCTCAAACATCTGTACACGAGACAACTTCTGCACAATATTCGACATGGACTGGAAACAAATACAGGATAAAGTCATAACCGCCCTCGATAATCCCATTAAACCAGTCACAGTTGATGAGAACCCCTTTGAGGAAGTTGAGCTTGACCTCGGAAAACTGCCCATTCTACAATATTACGCCTCTGACCCCGGACCCTACATTACGTCAGGCATCTTCGTGACAGAATGCGAAGAACGCAACCTCTCCTACCACAGAATACTCGTGAAAGACAAGAACATGGGCACAGCACGGATTTGTCACCGACACACATGGCAATGCTACACCAAAAACAACAAAAACATTGACGTGGCAATCTGCATTGGAATGGACCCCGCCCTCCTATTCGCTGGAGCAATCTCCACAAAAGAGCCCATGGACGAAACCGAAATCGCTGGCGGATTTTACGGCAAACCAATAAAAATGGTAAAAATGGAGAATGGCATCAATGTGCCTGTGGATACTGAGATTGTGTTGCTTGGGAAACTCACTTCAGAAGAGGGAGAAGAAGGACCGTTTGTCGACATCACCGGCACGTACGACTTGGTTAGACAGCAGCCAGTCGTTAAGATCACCAAGATATTGCGGCAGAGGGAGAATCCGACCTATTATGCGCTTATTCCCGGAAGGGGCGAGCACTCGTTTCTCATGGGCTTCGGAAAGCTGCCACTCATCTACAAGGAACTCGGGAAAGTCTGCAACATCAAAGACCTAGCCTTCACGGACGGCGGAATCAATTGGCTTGGCTGCTCCGTATGCATAAAGAAACAGAGTGATGAGGAACCCAAGAAGGTAATCGAGACTGTTCTTGAGGCGCACAAGAGCCTAAAACATGTTTTCGTGTTTGACGACGACATAAACCTGTCTGACCCACAGGATATGTTGTGGGCATTAACCACCAGATTCCAAGCCGACAAAGACACTTACACGTATCCAGATTCTCTTGGGTCAAGCTTGGACCCAAGCTCTGAACCCGGAGAAGACCGAAGAAGAACATGCAAAGCAGGATTCGACTGCACAATCCCAATGTCCAAGAACAGAAAAGATTTCGAGAAAGTAACCTGAGAAATGCCTTTACCCTGACCTAAGCTAGTTGCTCCTTCAGGATGCTGAACCGTCTAGCCGCCTTTTCAGAATCTCGTTCACTACTTTGGCTTTCACTCGCCCTCTAGCCCTCTTCATGATGATGCCCATTAATGGTCCAAAGGCACTCTTTCCCCGCACCTCTATAAACTCCGAGTTTTTCTCTAGCACATCATTCACCAGTTCCTCAAGCTCCTTCTGCGAAATCATCGAAAGCCCCAGACTCTTAAGAGCATCCCTGACAGTGTCTTCCTCGTTACTTGCGAGCCACGTTAATATCTCGGGGATACTCTCCTTCACAGTCTTTCCGGAGCCGATGAGCCTAAACATTTCCCTAACCTGCTCATCAGTAACCGCTTCAACATTTACTCCATCCCGCTTAAGCGCCTTCAACGTTTCCGTCAACGCAACAGCAATAACAGTCGAAGAAACCTTCGTCTCCCCCGACAAAGACTCGAACAGGTCAAGATGCTCAGAATCCAAAATCTGCTTGGCAAGCTTCTGATTGAGCCTATATTTTGACATCAGGCTCTTCATTCTCTGCTCAGGCAATTCAGGAAGCCGACTACGCAACTCATCAAGATACTTCGCAGTCAACTGAATCGGCGGCACATCAGTTTCCGGATACATGCGAGCAGCGCCTGGTCTAGGGCGCATATACTTTGTAGTTCCGTCAAGATTCGCTGCACGAGTCTCCGCGGGAACACCCTTCAAGGCTACTTTAGCCCGTTCAGTCACCGCCTTCAGGGCGTCAGTTGCGTTTTCGGTTGTGTCCGCCACGAAGACCACGGCGTCGCTCTGTCCCTTCTTCAGGAGTTTCCCGAGTTGGTTCAGTTCTTCTTCGGTTACGTCGTAGTCTGGCATCTCGTCTGTGTGGAATATGCCTCCAACTCTTCCCCAGAAACGAGCCATACCCGCCAACTCAGCCCCAAGCCTCATACCCGTGGCAAGTTCTTTTTTGAGGAGCCCAGCGAATCCAGAAAGTCTAACTGCAAGAACCGGATTGTTCTGTTTAATCGCCTTTGCGATGACTTTGCAGTTTGTTTGCTTGAAGACGGAGGTGACGTCAACAAAATCTTCGGTGATATCCTCTTCTTTTACTCCGCGTTCCTTCAGTTCATCTCTGATTTCTAGGAGACCTAGTTGACGTTGAACCTCATTTTCGATTACACGAGAAATCAGTTCCAGTTCCTGAACGCCCTTAATCTCTATCAATGCGCCGTCTCGTATGGAAACATTCAGGTCCTGACGGATAGTTCCCAATCCCCGTCTAACCCTGCGGGTCGCCCTCAAAATTCTTCCAATAGCAAAAGCAGTCTCTTCCGCCTCTTGGGGAGAATAGATGACTGGTGCAGTGGTAACTTCGATGAGGGGTATTCCGAGACGGTCAATACGGTAACGGATCAGCTGCCCATCCTTTCCCATTTTCCTAGCAGCATCCTCTTCAAGGCTCACCTGCTGAATAGCCACTTTCTTTCCTTTGATGTCAATCTCGCCATTCAATGCCACAACACATGTTCGCTGAAACCCTGTCGTGTTTGAGCCATCAATAACCGTCTTGCGCATAACATGAACCTCATCCACCGGCTTCATCTTCATCATAAGCGACACTAATACCGAAATCTCCACAGCCTCCCTGTTCAAGTCATGGGGCGGCTCCTCATCCATCTCCACCAGACACGCCGTATCATTGTTTGCCTCATACAGAATCGCTGTTTCCTTCTGAAACTCAAAAAGAGCCGCTGAATCAACCTGACCCAACTCGCTCTGGGCTGGTCTCAATCTCCTGAGAAACGTGAACTCGGGCTCTTCCTTGAACAGTTTGGGCTCACATGAACAGAAAAGCTTCTCCTTAGTGTCTAACTGCTGATGAATCTCAAGTCCCGCCTTTAAACCGACCTTCGAATATTTGCTGCTCATGCCCTTCTTCCTCAGCATCCTATTCCGTCATATAGTGCCCTAGCTGAATACTCGTTGGCTATGTTCTCCTCGAGAAGCCTCTTAACCTCCTCAATTTTGGTTGTTTGACCAAGAACCCACCTGAGCTTCACGAAAGCTGTTTCAGGAAGCATGTCATCAAGAGAAATAACGCCCATGGCTAGTAGGTCTCTGCCCTGATCGTAAACGTTCATGTTTAATCTTCCCCAGATGCACTGAGAAGTCATGCATACAACCACGCCCTTTTCGATGGCTCTTCGGATTGCCGAAAAAAGGTAATCTCCAACATGTCCCAGCCCAGTTCCCTCAAGTATGATTCCCCTGATGCCCCTCTCAACATACCACTCAATCACCTCTGGATTCAGGTCTGGATAAGCCTTAACGAGAGCCACCTTCTCGTCAAAGTTTGGATTCAGCTTCAGCTTTCGCGAAGGGTCCCGTTTCCTGTAACTTTTCGTCAACATTATAATCTTATCATCTTCCAGTCTAGCAAGAGGCAAAGCATTTATGGACTTGAAGGTGTCTCTGCGGCTCGTGTGACACTTTCTCGCTTTTGTTCCACGGTGAAAAACGATTGACGTGTCCGAAACCGTCTCATGCATTGCTATTACAACCTCTGCAAAAGGAGCATCAACAGCCGCTTTAACAGCGCCAACCAAGTTAGTTGCAGCATCTGAACTGGGACGATCCGCCGACCTCTGAGAAGCAACCATCACCACAGGCACAGGCAAATCTTGAAGCGCAAAACTCAAAGCCGCAGCACTATACCCCAAGGTATCAGTTCCATGAGCAACAATAACCCCTGCTACCCCATTTTCGATGTGCCTAGCAACGGCTTCCGCAGTTGCAATCCAATGTTTGGCAGTGATGTTTTCGCTGAAAATGCTGAACAGAATCTCAGGTTCCACAACGGCTATCTCTGAGAGTTCAGGAACCACACTGTAGAGTTCGCTGGCAGAAAGTGCTGCACGTACACCTCCTGTTCTGTAATCAACGCGGCTGGCGATTGTGCCCCCCGTGCTCACGATAGCTACCCTAGGCAAACTTTTATTCTGCTCTGGAAGGGGCGGAGGCGTAAATGTTGGTTTAACTCCCTCACCAACCTTCTCTACCTGTGCTGTGGAGTCGATGCGGACTCCAACATTGTAGCCGCTCTTCATCTTAAGTATAATATGATGCTCGTCTCCACTCTCTGAGCGGGGAATAAGGATGCCCTCCCAGCTTTCCCCGTCTTTGGTTACGCGGATAACATCGCCGATTTCGGCTCCTACACTCTTCAAAAACTTTAATGCCTGTCCTCTGTACCCACGAAAATCCTCACTCAAACCCGTCTTCTCCTGTTCCTTATCCCCTCAGCTACACTCGCTGACGACATCTTTCAATTACTTCGACCAGTTTATTAAAGGATTCAGTTTAGACGTTTAGAGACGTATGGTCCATCATAATCGTAGCCGAACTGCTTGTAGTACTGTTTTGTTCCTAGGGCACTTGTTACAACAATCTTTATTCGATCATAGTCTTCCATGGCGGCTCGTTCAGCCTCAGACAAAAGAACGCCTCCATAGCCTCTGTGCTGCCACGCCCCCGCTAAATGTTTCCCGACTGGAACCAAGGGACCGTAAACTCTGAGTTCGCGAACTATCGCTGTCTTTTCAGGAACTATTTCATGTCTAATTGTCTTCTCTGAGGGAATGCGCAATCTTACGTAGCCGAGTAAAACATCGTTAACTGGGTCCTCAGCGGAAATGAACAGTTCCAGTCCGCCCGAAGCCTCTTCCCTTATTGTCTGTATTTCAATCTTGTCTGGGTCAGGTTTTATCTTATCCCTTAGCCATCTGTGCCCAACTTCCCTGCATCGTATACAGCGGCATCTGCCACCTTCTTCTCCAAGTTTCTGCAATGCGATTTGTCTAAGGTTGCTCAGTTTCACCCCCGCCTCAATCAAGTTGGCTGGTATGTCCCTCTGAACCCTCATAATCCTAATCCAAGGAGGAACAAACTTCTTCAGTTCCGCGATTAGCTGAGCTGCCTCCTCTGTAGTGTATGGACGGTAGTCTCCCTTTTTCCACCAATCGTAAACTTTTGTTCCCTTAATTACCAAACAGGGATAAAGCTTGATCATGTCCGGCTTGAAATGAGAGTTAGTAAATATTTCCCTGAAGCCCTCTAGGTCACGTTCGAAGCTTGAGCCCGGCAAACCGGGCATAAGATGATAAAGCACCTTCAAGCCCGCATCCTTCATTATGCGAGTGGCTTCTATGACATCCTGAACGCGGTGCCCTCTGTTAACCCGCTTGTAGATGTCGTCGTAAATGTTCTGGACTCCCACCTCCACTCTTGTCACGCCCATAGAAAGCATCTGGTCAACTTGCTCTGCTTTTGCCCAGTCAGGTCTAGTTTCAACGGTGATTCCGACGTTATGAATTCGGCTTGTCTCCGCCAGCTTTTTCGCTTCATCCAAAGAACTGGACTTTGTTTCTGTGATGGCATCCAAGCATTGTCTAACAAAATCTTCTTGATAGTCTGTGGGCGTGCTGGGGAATGTTCCGCCCATAATGATGAGTTCCACCTTGTCAACCTTGTGTCCTATAGCCTCCAGCTGCTCGATGCGTGTTCTAACCTGAGCGTATGGGTTGTAACTGTTTTGGGCTCCTCTCATGGCAGCGGGCTCGTGACCCGTGTAGCTTTGGGGCACACCGTTGGCTGGTCCTCCGGGACAGTAGGCGCAGGTCTCTTCTTGGGGGCAAGGCGAAGGCTTCGTCATCACCGCAACTACGGTTACGCCGGAGATGGTGCGGACATTCTTTCTTCGGAGAATAGGAAGCAGTTTGTCGCTTTCTTCAGGTTTGAGGTGACGTATTATTTCTGAGTTGGAGGGAACCTTGTTTAGGCCGTGTTTTCCTGCAGCCTTCACCTTAACATAGTCAACATCCTTCTTTGTGGGGCTGGGAATCTCCAGTAAGCGCTGAATAATCTCGCGGTAGGCTTCTGTGCTCATCAGGTTTCATCTACAAAATATGCGGGAAGCTTTTAGATAAAGCATACAGTTCCCGCTCAAAGGTTTGTGCATACTGCAACATGCCCCTTCAGTCGCTGATTCGTATTTAACGTGACAACTTTCAGCTGTGTCCTCTCGAGGAGGTCAACGAAACTTTCTTGCGTGAACTTCTTTTTCAGTCCAGTTACGGCGAATGCGGCTTTGGGTTTGCCTATTCGCTTCATCTCTGTGATTGTTTTAATGGGTTCTGGCATGTTTTGCAGGACTGTTATGGCGAAGACTTTATCGAAGATGTGGTCTGGGAAGGGCGTGTTGTCCGCGTCTGCGCGGACGAGAACTATGTTGGACAGGTTTTTGGTTCGTTTTTTTGCTTCTCGAAGAGCCTTCTGGGACAGGTCTATGCCCACAAGAAGCCCCACTCTTTTGTTGATGTGCTGGAAAAGAAATCCGGTTCCGCATCCTAGGTCTAGGACAGTCTCGTTTGAGCCGAGTCTCATGCTGTTTAGGATGTCTTCGATTTTGGCGTTTTGTTCCCCCAAATATTGCGTATCATAGATTGCTGCTTGCTTGTCGTAGTGCCGCAATGTTCCACGTTTTTCTTTCCATTCCCGCATGTTTCTCAGAACTTTTATCTATCTTCGCTCTTCTAAAGATTGTCGGCGTTCAGCATGTCCAATCGAAAACCCGTGGTTACCCTAGAAAACCCAACAGTTGAAAAGGCAGCGGAATTCATCAAAGCTGCTGTTGCGGAGCGAAAAGCTGTCATTCTGGTAGGCAACTGCTGGGTAGACTACAAGGGACGGGCAAGCTCAAAACTGGAACCCGGAGAACGCATTATCATGATCAAGGAGGATGGCTCAGTTCTGGTTCACCGCCCCTTTGGATACGAGCCTGTCAACTGGCAGCCCGCCGGATGCCTATTTCAAACCCGTGCAGCCGGAGAAGTTCTGCGGGTTCGGGCTATACGCAGGAAACCCTCCGAGTCTGTCAAAATATCTTTTGATCGGGTTTACCTCGTTTCGGTCATGAGCTTGATTGATAGAGGAGATTTTTCTCTCCACGCCAGCGAGTCGGACATGCAGAGGGCGATTCTGTTGGATCCATCCCTTTTGGAAGAGGGTTTCGAGCCTGTATCGTACGAGAAGAAGGTTGAACCTGGGTTTGTGGATGTTTATGGTGTTGACAGAGACGGAAGGCTTGTGGTAGTGGAGCTTAAGAGGAGGACGGCTGGAAGGGATGCGGCTTTACAGTTGGCGAAGTATGTTGAATTCATCAAGACGATGGCGCATAGAGAAATCAGGGGCGTGCTTGTTGCTCCTCGTTTAGCTAAAGGCGTTCAGGTGCTCTTGACCCGTTTAAGGCTGGAATTTAAAGCCTTGGACCCTAAGAAATGTGCTGATGTTTTGCGAAGGTCAGAGACCCGAAAGCTTGCGGACTTTTTTGAGAAGAAATAGCTTTTTTCTGTTACCTGACGTAGTATGGCTTTGTTTCTTTTTTCAGATTATTCATGATGTTCACTAAAACATAGTCAAGGTCTTTGCCCCATAGGAGCCATCGCAAACCGTGATAGAAACGTAGAAACTCCAGCCCTTTGCTTGTGGTTTGATAAAAATTCTCGCTTTCTTTCTTCACGCTTATGAGCTTCAGAATGATTATGACTGGCATGTATTTTTCGAGGCTGTCTCTGTCTAGGTCGCATCCGATTATAAGTTCAGATTCTTTGGAGCCTATAGCAGCTACCCGCAGGATGTCGGCTACAACATCAAACTCTCTTTTCTCCTCTGTCATGAAAGTATCACCTAGACAACTTCAAAATGGTCTTCAAGCAACTTTAACGCTTGTTTCAAAAATGGTAATATGTCACAGCTGATAGAAGACATCTCTGGTCCTCGAAATCGTCGGCTTTACAGCGTTTGGTTGAATGCAAAAAGAATATGAGGCTAGTTTTTAGCGCACATAAAAGGGTGAGGAGTCTTCCTTCCGTTTCATCTGTTCCAGAAGACGCATCAACAGGAAATCGTTGTCCTTGCCAAACAGAAGCCATCTGAGCCGATGATAAGTGTTGAGGAATTCTAATCCCTTTTCGGTTGTTCGACAACACATTTCGTTGTCATCTTCTACAGTGAGCAAACTTAATTCTTCTAAGGCTGACAGATAGTTTTCTATTGACATCGAATCCAGTTTACATCGATCCATAATCTCTGCTTCTTTAGAGCCTTTGGCTGCCACTCGCAGGATTTTGGCAACAACTTTGACTTCATTCATATTTCTCGTATTATACACCGCCAGAACCAATTGACTATTAACGATGGAATTTGAAGTGCAAGCATTTAAATGGGTATTTCAATAACGCCAATACTTACCCAATAGATAGTAAAAACTTCTAGAATATCGCACTCCCAAAAGAACACGAAACTTCGCACCTAATTTTTGAAATAATCTATGTTTTGTTCGATTTATGGAGATGTCTCTCGTAGGATTCATCGAATAAATATACTGACGGAACAGGAGATCGGAGAGGTCGTCATAACTAAGAAAGGACATTGTTGGAGGTTAATTCCAGACAGTTAGTTTCGATCCTTGTTTTAATAAAATTCATCCTCAGATACGGGGTTAGAAGTAGTCGTCCAGCAAATTCAACAGACGACTACTTCTGATGATTTGTCTAGCATCAAGGAAATCCTTGAAAAATTGAATGCTGCTTTGATTGCGTTAGAGACACCACGTATTGATCAGTCTGAGACTTTGCGGTTGCACAGTATTATTAATGTGTAAAAACAATTCGTTACAATATACGTCAAAAAAGTGTTAGGTCACAGATCAATAATGACTACTCCAAGATACGTGGAACTTTACGAGGAAATCTTATGGCAACCTAAAACCTGAGAACTTCATCTGCGAGACAGCATCAACAGTTAAAAAAGCAAAGAAACTAATCGATCAAGGATTCCAGTACGTATGCGAAATTGACAATGAGAAGCTATTCAAAAAACCGATGTAATCCCCTTATTTCCCGAAGTAATCTGTGATTCTCTTCTGAAATAGAGCATTCCGTAACAGGCTACTTTTCTCTACCCAATGTCTCAGCGGAATCTGAAACTGGGTAGCAATGCGGATTAAA
>Ga0307379_10008868_pt1 | contig 13507 bp, 12 predicted proteins | sample UN2MG_FD_202237 | JGI IMG/M metagenome (GOLD analysis project Ga0307379, IMG submission 202237) | Soil microbial communities from Risofladan, Vaasa, Finland - UN-2 | ecosystem: Environmental > Terrestrial > Soil > Coastal area > Acid sulfate soil | place: Finland: Risofladan, Vaasa | collected...
GCGCCCAACGCGGGCCCCGCGGGGTTAACAGAACCCCGCGCCCAATGCGGGCCCCGCGGGGTTAGGAGAACCCCGCGCCCAACGCGGGCCCCGCGGGGTCGAGAGGACCCCGCGCCCAAGAACCCCGCGCCCAAGGGACCCCGCGCCCCCAGCGCGCGTCATACGCCGGGGAATCCGCTGTCGCCGTAGACTTCGTGCCACGACGAGAATGGCCAGTCCCGCGCGCTTGGCGCCAGGCCACGCCGCACGGGGTTGTCATGGATGTAGTCCGCGAGTTGCTCCAGGTGCTCGTTTGTGCGCAGCATGTGATCGAAGAACTCCTCGCGCCAGACCTGTCCCTTTCGGCCAAGATGCTTATTGATGTTACGCGCGCTGTGTCGCTTGAAGGACGCCATGACCTTGCTGATGCTGGCCCCGTGCGGCTGTATCAGCAGGTGCACGTGGTCGGGCATGATCACATATGCTAGCACGTCGAAATCGAGGACGGCTGCTACCCGCTGCAAGGTATCGCGGACGATCTCCTTGCAGGCGTCGTCGGCAAGCAGCGACGTGCGCCGAATAGTGCTCGTGCGTAAGTGGTAGATCCCGTCCACCGCATGAACGCGGCGGCCACGTACATGCCTCAGGTGCTCGAAACCTGTCATCTTCGCGCGCCCCGCGGGGTTAGGAGAACCCCGCGCCCAAGAGACCCCGCGCCCCTTATGCCACCGGGCGCAACCTTATGCCGCCGGGCGCAACCTTATGCCGCCGGGCGCGACCTTCTCTCAAGGTCGCGGGCCCCCGCGGGGTTAGCAGAACCCCGCGCCCAAGGAATCCCATGCCTGCGGGGTTGGCAGAACCCCGCGCCCCTCATGCCCCCGGGCGCGACCTTCTCTTAAGGTCGCGGGCCTCGCGGGTTCGAGAGGACCCCGCGCCCCTCATGCGCCCGGGCGCGACCTTCTCTTAAGGTCGCGGGCCCCGCGGGGTTAGCAGGACCCCGCGCCCAACGCGGGCCCCGCGGGGTTAGGAGAACCCCGCGCCCAACGCGGGCCCCGCGGGGTTAGGAGAACCCCGCGCCCAAGGAATCCCATCCCCGCGGGGTTAGCAGAACCCCGCGCCCAAGAACCCCGCGCCCCCAACGTGCGAGCTTGCTGCGCTGCTAGCGGCCTGGCGGCCGGGGGGCAGCATCCCCCCGGCCGCCAAGCTTGTGCGCCTCCGGCGCGCTCGTGCGCCTTCAGCGCGACTGTCCAGTCACCTATGCAGGCAACTTACAGGGCCGGCATAGTCGCCCAGGTTGGGTCGAGATAGTAGCGACCGTCTGTCTGCAGCGGGAGCGGGGTGATGGTGAGCCTGAAGGTGTAGGGGCGGTTAACACACGCATCACCGTTGTTGACCAGCCACCAGTAGCCCCAGTCCTGGCTGTTGTTGCCGCCGCTCCAGGCGCCAGGGACAAACGTACCGGTGTTGTTGTCGTCCAACGAGTAGGCGATGGGGATGTCCTGCCAAATGTCGTTGGGTCGGTTAGTCACGTGCCAAGCGCGGTTGCGGCCCCAACCGTCCTCCAGGAAGACCAACCCGTCGGCCTTCGCCTTGTCGGTCGAGGTCCACGTGTTCTTGACCAGGCCGCAGAACTGGCCGTTGTTGGAGCTCAAGGTGCCGGGGATGTCAGCGGACTGCGGGACTGGCGTATCCGGATTGGTCGGGATCGTCAGCCCGTCGCCCGGCTGCCCCTGGTGGAAGTAGACCGTGCTGGCGCCGAGGGTGAGGAACTCCCACATTTCGACGTCGGCGATGACCTGGATATTCATATCACCCTCAGGGGTGCCGAAGCACTGCATCCAGATGTAGTCATCGTAGTCATACACGCCGCCGAACACGTACCCCGAGCCCGAGACCGCGGTGTAGTAGTTCTTGGGGCCGGCCGGGGCCGGGGCTGCGGGCGTCCTCACCCAGGTCCCCGGACCGCCCGGCGCGGGGTCAGTCGCGTTTGGGGAAGCCAGGTTGTACGGGTAAGCCCCGCCGCCGGTGATGCCGTCGAAATAGCCGGCGCCGCCGGAGTTCGGGTTGTAGCTCAGGCCGTCGTTGAAGCCGACGGTGGCCCACGCCGCGCTGGCGCTCACCACCATCGCCGCCACGATGGCCAAAATCATAATACGTCGCATGTTTGCGACCTCCGTTCGTCGTTCATCATTTTCCGGCTTCAGGCCGCCGGAGGGCCTCCGCCGCCGTCGGGGCGGATCCGGCCTGCCCAAAGTTGCACCCGGCAGGCTGGGCGTGCTAAAATGGGTGTGGTCCGGGGGTCTCGGTCCCGCTCCTGCGTGGATCAGGCCGGGCTCCCGGGCCACACCTGCTGCTCTGTCACTGTCCTAGTGGCACCTCCTTTCACCGCGTTTTTATTTGTGAGGCGGACACCACAACCGATGTCCGTCCGCGAAGCGTCCCCCGTCCGGGGATCGCGATTCGCGCTTCCACGACGTAGTCGCCGGCTGCCAGCCGGCGCGGCGTCCATGTTCCCGTCAACCGGCGCACCCCGTCGGGCAGCACCGTGCCGGTGCCGCCATTGAGGCCGATGCGCCCCGCCACGCGCCCGCCCGCGTCGTACACCACGGCTGAGCCGGTGGCCTTGAAGTCAATATTGCCCGTATTGCGCACCTCGACCACCACCTCGACGCCGCCGTCATGCGGGGTCGCCTGCATCAACGCCACTTCCGCCGCCGGGCGGCCGGTCAGCGGCACCGTCTGCATCACCAGGGCGCCCAGCCGCGCCTCCACGCGCAGCCCCACGCCCGTGGGGGGCCGCAGGTGCTGGGCCTGGAAAAGCACCGACGCATAACGGCCGCCGGTCACGCCCCGCGGCACCTTGAGCGTGCAAACCACCTCCTGCGATGCTTGCGGCCGCAGCTCCATCCGCTCTGGCCGCACCTCTATCCACCCCGCGCACGACCAGCGGTCTTCCCCGCGCGCCCCCACCAGCGGCATGCCGTCCGGGGTGAGCGTGATATCGCGCGTAACCGCCTCGATGTGCACCTGCTGCCGCCCGACATTGCTGACGGTTATCTTGAACCGCGCGCTTCCCCCCGCCCCCGTCCGCAACCGCACGATGGGCGGGCTCACCGCGATTGCCACCGGCGCTGCCCCCGGCCCGGGGGCGCCTTCCGCCAGCGCGCCCTCCGCGCTGAGGGCAAGCATGATGGCCGCGGCCGCCCAGCGCACTGTCATGGCGTCATCAGGTAGGTGAATGTGATGGTGCCCTGGTAGGTTCCCGGGCGATCCTCCCATTTTGTCAAGATGCGGAAATCGAGCGTCTCCACCGCCTGGGGCGCCTGGGGCCCGCCCTGCGTAACCATACGCTTGAGGTCCATGGTGTCAAATCCAAGTCCACCGCCCTGGTCGGGGGTGTCGGGCGCGCTCTGGCGGCCCATAAACAGGCGTTCGGGGCCGATGCTGCCATTGCTGCTGGTGAGCGCGGAGGCCGCGCACGAGACCGACCAGGTGCCGGCATTGCACCCGACCGTCACCGACACCGGCACATCGGCGCCATAAACCCCCGGCGGGCCGGCGACGGCGAAGTGCAGCGCGTCGGTGCTGAGGCTGACGGTCATGTAGGAACCCACCTCGGCGATGACCGCCAGGCTGGGGCCGGCAACTTCGGTTTGCGCCGACACCGGTCCCGCCCCCGCGATGGCCAGCGCGCAAAGGAAAGGTATCAGCATCAGTCCGCGCATCAGCACACCCTCCTCATGGCTCCACCAGGGAGGTGAACTGGATCGTCCCCACGTACGTTCCGGGGCGATCAGTCCAATCCACGATCAGGGAAAAGGACAGCGTATTGCTCACCACCGCGCCGGCAGGGCCGCCGTAGGCGACCACGCGGGGCTCGTCCAGCGACTGGAAGCCGGCGCCGGCGAGGGGATGCGAGGACTCGGTGCTCAGGTGGTGGCTGACCAGCAGGCGACCGGCGGGAAGCGTGGCCGCGTCGCCGGCAAGCTCAGAAGCCTGTACGACGACGCGCCAGGAGGGGTAGGTTGAAATGACTTCGACGGAAATGGGGGCGGGAGCGGTCGCGATGCCGGGCACGGCGATGGCGGGGAAGTTGAGAGCGTTGTCGGTGAGCTGGATGAGGATAGCGGATCTGGAGCCCGCTGGCCGGGTCGCCGGCTCAGAAGGCACACCAAATCCGCCGGCATGTGCGCATGTCGTCAGAAAGAGGCACGTACCAAGCGCCATCAGCACCATTCGCCCGGGAATGGCCTGAGCCCCAAACATTCGGTCCCCCAGTAAGGACGCGTGCTAACGCACGACCGAAGCCGGGGCGGCGCCGGTGGCCCTCCGCGCTGCCGGATGTTGATCCATCGAGCGCCAGAGGCCCGGCACGGCTTCTGCTGCGGGCGGAACAGACGCACCACGGCATACCAGGGCAGCCACGCGATAGCCGAGCCGACGCAGAATACGTTGACCCGGCGACCTTTTACTGCTCCCGGCACCTGGGAGTAGCGCCCGAACGCCTCCAGTTCCGTTAAGTCGAAGGGCCTTCCTTCGAAGAGAGCGGGAAGATAAACGAAGTAGCCCAGGCTGTCAGCATGTGGGCGCGGACGAGTGTCCAGGCGAGGGAAGATAACGACGGCCGCGATAACGGCAACTGCGCAATAGCAACTCAGCGGTGCCAAGCGACTGAGCACGGCGATGCGACGCATTCTGCTGACCATGGCCGATGTCCCCTCGTTTCGGCAGCAGGTACGTTCTTGGTGACGCGCATTGTACCACAAGCAGGAGGGCGAGGTGAAGATGGGACCGTGCTTTCGGGGGGTGCGCGCTGCGCTAGCGATGGCCGACGCCCGTACCCTGCGGCACACTGCCCAGGTTGAGAATGGCCAGGCCGCGCCCGCCTTGCGCTCGTTTGCTCGAGGTTGCACCCGGGCGCGCCAGCTATGTGGGCGTTATCGGGGGCCGCCAACTCAACCCGACAGACGGCCCGCGCGCGCGGCAGAGGTCGGCGGCCAACCTCGCTTGTGGATGCGACCACTCGAGGTGTCTGATCACCTTCTGCGCCGCCTCCACCAACCGCGCGGACTTCCGGTCGAATCCGTCGCGGCGTGGTGGCGAATCACTACCGCCTGTCCAGTGGGCAGATACACAGGGTACTCAGGCCGGTCCGCAAAGAACTCATCCACGGCCTGTTTCGCTCCCGGACTACAACTCCAACCGTGGTCATCGAAGACCATGACCCCGCCCGGACGCAACCTTGGATAAGACCAGATGCAGGCGTCCAGCACAGACCGATAGAGGTCAGCATCGACGTGGACGAAGCAGAATTGCGCGTCTTTCGTCGGGCGCGCGGTCTCGGGGAACAGGCCGGGATAGATGCGGACATCTCGGCAATCGCGCAGGTAGTCTTCCACCTGCTCCAACGACGTGTCAATAAACTCGCCCTCGCCCATCACGTCGATCAAGGATGGGGCGGGTAGACCCGTGAACGGGTCGAACAGGTGCAATGTCCTGCCCGGACACGCCTTTGCCAGCAACTTCGCCGTGCCCCCTCGGTACACGCCCAGCTCGGCGGCATCCCCTGTGATGGCACTTACCGTCTTGCCGAGTTGCCACAGGATGTAGCATCTGGGGACGTCAAGGATGGTATGCTCCTGCACTTCGCTCAACACGGCCTGGAAGCGCAGGTCTTCATCCCAGATCAGCAGGTCAGCACACATGGTCGTCCTCCCTGATGCTGTCATAAACAGGAGGCAGGTAGTCCCGGCGGCAGTCCGATGCCCACCACTGCGGTGTGTATCCCGGTCCAGGTATCAACGAAGCCCGACTACGGCTGCAGATTGAAGCCCACGCAGGTCGTTGAGCCCGTCGTGACCATGATGTCCTCTTGTGCTCCAAGCGGCTAGCCCCTTATTGGCTCGCCTGCACTGCGTGTGTGCCAGGCGGCGCGCTGGCATCTCGTACATGCCATGCGGAGCTGTCGTCATGGCCCCCGCCGACACAAACGAGTAGAACCGTCGGCTACCTGTCGCCTTGAGCCCCTTCCCTGCGTGCTCTCTGCACATTGCGAAACCAGTGGGCCCAGCGCACCGACTTGGCCCAGGCCTCCACCGTCCGCCAGCGAGCCTTGGTAGCCTGCGCACCGTGCTGGCGGTGCTCGAACAGCACCTCATCCAGCACCGCCATTCTTTGCTGATGGCACACGCGCGTGTATAGATCGTAATCCTCCGCCTCGTCATAATCGAGGTCATAGATGCCACCCTCTCGCAGCAACTCACGGCGAAACATAATCGAGCCGTGAGCCAAGGGGCATTCCCTCTCCATGGCCTTGACAATCTCCTCGTGGGTGTGGACCGTTCCGAAGAAGCGCCCCAAGTCCTTGCCTTCGGCGTCAATCAGAACCGCACGGGCGCCCAGCAAGCACACTTCCGGGTGATCCATGAGGTACCGGATTTGCCGTTCAAGCCGCTGCGGGCGCGAGAGGTCGTCCGCGTCCATGCGCGCTATGAATCGGCCCCGCGAATGCACCAATGCGACGATGAGGCCGCGGCTCACGCCAATGTTGTCTTCCAGGCTCACGAGCTTGAGCTTGCCGTCGGCGTGCAGCTCCTGTAGGCGTTCTCGGGTTCCGTCCCGCGAGCCGTTGTCCACTACCACGAACTCGAAATCCTGGAACGTTTGCCCAAATACACTGTCCAGCGCCTCTTGCAGGAACTGCATAGCGTTCCAAGTGCACATGATCACCGAGACCTGCGGACGGTAACGGCTCCATCGGCCGGGGCGAAGCGTGAGCGCGCCCCCGCTTGCGTTCTCACATAGCGCGATCATGAAATTACCAAGCGGCAGTCGCCAGTTGATCTGATCGTCCAACTGAGGCACGAGATCACGAATGAGAAAGCGCTCGCCCAGCACCGACTCATACTCTGGCCGAGTGTATTCCCGCACGTGATAAGGCCAAATCTCACCCGACCAGGGCTGCCACGGCGTAGAGACGATCAGCAGGCCGTGCGGCTTCAATACACGCGACATTTCGGCCAGAAAGGCCTGGTCGTCGGGGATGTGCTCAATGGTCTCGAAAGACACTACCACGTCGAAAAAGTCGTCCGGGTACGGCAACTTGGTCGCGTCCGCCACCGTAAAAGTCACTCCCGTGTCGCCGTGTCGGTAGGTTGCATAGCGCACAGCGGTGTGAGAGCGGTCAACCCCGGTCACGCAGGCACCCGCCTGTGCCAGAAGGGCCGAGCCATACCCGGTACCGCACGCACAGTCCAGCACGCGATCCCCGGAATCAATGAACCGAGCCGCGAAGCGGTAACGGGCGACGTGTAGGAGCCGCCCCATCTCGGGCGCGACTTCTGGAAACATCCGTTCCGTAGGCCGGTCGAGTAGGGAGGCCTCACCGCGGGTGGGCTGCGATAGGTGTCCTTGGGACGGGGACGAACGCTGGGGCAAGTGCAGCCGGGTTGCGATGTCCCTACAGAGTTCGGGAGCGAACCGCAAGTGCTTGCGTGTGACGCCGTCATACACCGCCAGCCGTCGGCTCCCCGATAGCATAGCCAGCAACTTCGCCTTCGAATAGCGGCCGGAGGTTTCATCGGTAGCGACTATCACCAGGTGCGGACGCGTGGCTTGCACGGCGCGTAATAACCCCACGGTCCCTGACTGCCGATAGTCAACCAGGCGAACACCTTCATTCTCTATCCATGCCAACTGTGCTGCCGTCGACGGTGATGCAGCCACCAGGAATTGGCCCGTCGGATACTCGGTCTCGGCCGCAGCAATCGCTTCCACGACCGCGGCGGTCCTGGCCGCCGCGATAACCGCCACTCGTGGTCGGTTCGGCAAGCGGGGCAACTGCCTTTCGAGCCGGGGGGACTCTGCAAGGCGCCGCTCCACTTCTGTCCGCTGCAGGGGATCCAGCGGCGGCGGGCCGAGTGTGCCCTCCAAGAGAGACGCCAGGTATGCCTCCGGATCGGAGTCCTCGTCCAACACACGCCAGCTGGTCAACCGTTGGTGGAGGTCGGTCCCGGGATAGAAGCGGACCACGGTAGGATCACATGCCGGGCTGTGCAACAACTGAGCGAACTCCGCTGAAACCGCCGGCACCTCCCCCGCATACGCACAGACGAGCCGCGGCAACGCAAAGGGCACCCCCTGCGCGCGATGGGCACTGAGCACCTGCCGCACCCGGTCGAGGTCTACAAAGCGGCGGATCTCAGCGGCATCGCCCTGGTCGAGCACCTCCGGCTCATACTCCACGAAGATGCAGCCAGCGGACTTGAACTCCTGCAGTCGTTCGGCGGTCATGAGATCAATGCGTGTGCTTATCTCCCACGTCAGGTGCGGGCGCTCCGCCATGCCTGCTGCCAGGCCCGTGCTCGCTTCGTCGTCTGCCGGCACGGTGAGTCCGCGAAACATGATGTGGCGAAGACCCAGGCGCTGATGCAAGTCGTCAACCTCCGCGATGCAGTCCTCGAGGTCGCGGTAACGCACTTGCCTGCTTTCGGGGTTCAGGCAGTAGATGCACTGGTACGGACATCCCCGCCCGACCAGGACCGGCAGCGCCCCGGTGACGTACCTGAGCCCGCGCACGTGGCGACGGCCCAGGTACTCCCGCACCGGGAAAAGCTCCCAGGCGGCGCGAGGCAAGCCGCTCAGGTCGGCCGACAACGGCGACGCGCCCGTCGCAACGATCTGGTCGCGGTCTCGCACGACGAGCCCCGGCACGTCAACCAGAGACCGCTCCTCACGGAGTGCTTTGACCACTGCCGTCAAGACCCATTCCGGCTCTCCCAGGACGAGCCCGTGCGCCAGACTCCGCTCGACCAGTTTCTCGCGCAGGGAAAGTGCCGCCGACCCGCCGATCAACATCGGCGCCGATGGGTTGACTTCGGCGTTGATGCGCGTAAACCAGCGCAAGTAGTCCAGCTGCTCGTTGACCCCCGCAGTGTACATCATGTCGTAGGCGCGCTCTTGAACCCACCGCTCGACCTCCTCGAAAGCAACCGGCGTGGCTCCCATGTCCAGTACATCGACCGTACAGCCTGCAGCGCGGAAGGCGCCAGCTGCCAGCGCAAGTTCGAGCGGTGCCACTGCCTCTTGCCGAGGATCGAGGCACGAAGGAGGACACAGGATCACCACATGCATGATGCGCTCCAGTCGAAGAGTCTACAGGCGGCTGCGATGCGCCCGGCGGAATAGGAGAGCCCCGTGGGACGGCAAACTTGACAGGTCCACCGCACGCAAGGTATAACGTATATTGAATCACAATAGGGGGGGGTTGTCCAGCGCCAGACCAGAGGTAGTCGAGCCGCCTCCCACCGCGCTCGCTCGAAGGCGGGACATGCTGATGAAAGCCTACTTGCTGGCCGCAGGCCGTGGTGAGAGACTGCGACCGCTTACTGACAGAGTGCCGAAATGCCTGGTGCCGATCGCGGGGCGGCCCTTGCTCGCGCACTGGCTAGAGCTGTTTCACGCCCACAACGTGGACGAGGTCTTGATCAACACCCACCATCTGGCAGAGCAGGTCCGCGAGTTCGTGCGCGCACACCGACCCCCGCCGCGTGTCATCCTGGTACACGAACCAGAGCTCCTGGGCACCGCTGGCACCGTCCAGGCCAACCGCGGGTTCGTCGAGTGCGAACCGGATTTCCTTGTCGCGTACGCTGACAATCTCACGCGCGCGGACTTGACTAGCCTCGTGGTGTTTCACCGGCGGCGCGGGGCGCTGGTAACGATCGCCCTTTTCCACGCGCCCGATCCCACCCGGTGCGGCATCGCGCAACTGGCCGCGGACGGCAGGGTCACCGCATTTGTGGAGAAGCCGGAGCATCCCCAGACGGATCTGGCGAACGCAGGCATCTATGCCATGAGCAGCGACATCTTCGACTACCTCGGCGATCAGACGCCCCTTCGACTTCGCTCAGGGCAGGCGCTTGATTTCGGGCGCGATGTTTTCCCCCGGCTTATCGCCGACGGCGCGGCCGTCTATGGGTGGGAAACCACCGCCTATCATCTCGACATCGGCACACCAGCGGCGCTGGCTCAGGCGGAGCGCGATGTCGCCGCGTGGTCACAGGAGGCACGGGCATGATCGTCACCCAGACTCCTCTGCGGATCAGCCTGGCCGGAGGCGGGACCGACCTTGCGCATTTCTGGCGCGAGGAGCCGGGAATGGTCGTCTCGACCGCCATTGACAAGTACGTGTTCGCTGTGATCAAGCGGCGTTTCGATAACCTGGTCCGCGTCGGGTACACCAAGACTGAACTGGTCGCCACTATTGACGAGATTGAGCATGACCTTGTGCGAGAGGCCGCGCGGCAGATAGACGTAGGCCCCGGATGGGAATTGAGTACAATGGCTGACGTCCCGGCTGCCGGCAGCGGCCTGGGGTCGTCTGCAAGCGTGACGATAGGTGTCATGCACGCGCTGTGTGCCTATGTTGGCAGACTGGTGACGGCCGAGGAGTTGGCGTCGCAAGCATGCCGAATTGAGATTGACGTCCTGGGCCGACCCGTCGGAAAACAAGACCAGTACATCGTCGCTTACGGAGGGCTACGGGTGATAGAGTTTGGTTGCGATGGCACCGTTACTACCGAGACCATCAAGATGCCGATGGATGCCCGGCTCAGGCTGGAAGACAACCTGCTGCTCTTCTACACGGGTCTTACGCGCGATGCCAGCGGGATCCTGGCGGAGCACGTCCGCCGCGGTCATCAGAACATGGGCAACCTGCGCCGCATACGGGACCAAGCGCGAGAGTTGCGGTGCGCTTTGGAACGGGGCGAGATCTCGGCAGCGGGTGAGGTCCTGCGGGAAGGCTGGGAGCGCAAGAAAGCCCTCGGCGGCGCCGTAAGCTCACCAGCAATTGACGCCATGTATGAGCGGGCAGTCAAGGCTGGAGCGCTTGGCGGCAAGGTGCCAGGCGCGGGCGGCGGGGGGTTTCTGCTCCTCTATTGCCCTGAAGGGACGCGCGAATCAGTACGGGCAGCCCTCGCCGACTACCGCGAGTTGCCTTTCCGCTTTGAGCCAGATGGTAGCAAGGCTGTCTTCAATGCGCGCCGCTGAGCAGGCGCGCTCAACTGGCACCTCCCCGTCGCGGGGCCGCGCGGCTGCATTCCTTGACCGCGATGGCACAATCATCCGCGAGGTGGACCACCTGACAGATCAGCGGCAGATCAGGCTCCTGCCGAGAGCGGCGCGGGCTATCTGCCGGTTGAATCGAGCCGGCGTAGCGGTCGTGATCGTCAGCAACCAGTCGGTGGTCGCCCGCGGCATGACCGATGAACGGGGAGTCACCGCCGTCAACGACGAAGTCTTGCGGCGGCTCGCGCGCCGGGGAGCACGCGTTGATCTGATCGAGTACTGCCCTCATCATCCAGAGGGGAGCGTCGCGCGCTACCGCAAGCGGTGCGGATGCCGCAAGCCCGCGCCGGGGATGCTGCTGCGGGCGTCGCGGGCACTGGCCCTTGACCTGTCGCGCAGCGTGGCCATCGGCGACAATGTCGGCGACATACTTGCCGGGCGCGTGGTGGGCGCCACCACCATCCTGCTGCTGGGAGGGCACGGCCGTGCTGCCCTCAAGGCACTTCGGCCCTCAGGTCGGCAGGCCGACTACACTACGACGACGCTCGCGCGGGCGGTTGACTGGTGGCTGACCCACGGCGCCATATTAGCACACGGACCAAGCAATGCATGGATTATGCCTCATAGCGCTCGATGAATGCTGCTCCTGCCGCGAGGAGGCAGCCGCACTGGCGTGCGGCTGGGAAGCGCTCCGACCTGGGCTCATGGCCCACGGCATTTCGCTCGAATACCTGGCGGGACCTGATGCGCGGCCGCACCTACCCTACTATTATGAACCCTCGGATTTCCCCGCAGCCGGGCCGGGCGTCAAGGAGGTAGTCCGCGAGGCGCTGGAACGCGTTGGCGTCAGTCTAGTGTTCGTGGATGGGGGGGCACAATGCGCATGTCAATTGCCACTGAAGGAGGCAGCAGCAGAGCTCGGGGTGCCAATCATCACCATTGACGGGACGTGGCTGCGACGGGAGGGCGCCCCGGCCATCGAACGCCTGACCGCAGCACTGGAAGCGCAACTCGCCGAGCGCGGTGGAGAGCAACTGATTATCCCGCCAGGCGTCGAGAACCGCGTGCCCAACGCGGTTACTCCTAGCACCTTGGACGTCGAATTGCTTGCGCGCTACCAGTTCGCCGCGGGGTTCGCGGCGGGGATGCGCGTGCTCGACCTGGGCTCGGGGGGCGGATACGGCAGTTACCTGCTCGCCCAAGCGGGAGCCCGGGAGGTGCTTGGCCTTGACCGCGACGATCGGGCGATAGCATTCTCGCAGCGAGGTTATTCCGCCCCCGGCTTGTCGTACGCGGTGGGTGATGCTCTGATCACCGGGCTGGAAAGTGAATCCTTCGACCTCGTCGTCTGCTTCGAGGTGCTGGAGCACATCATGCAGCACGACGAGCTGCTGAGCGAGATCGTGCGCCTGCTGCGCCCGGACGGCATATGCTTAGTCTCGACTCCGAATCGGAAGGTCCTGCGCGCGCAATTGGCGCGTCAGGGCCTGACCAACGTGTACCATGTCCGAGAGCTCTTCGTCTGGCAGTTTCGGGAACTCCTGGACCGCTACTTCCACCGCGCTGACCTTCTGGGCCAGCGCCTGGCCCCTACGTGGTCACACAGGCTTGCAGAGTGGGAATTGGCTCGCGGGCTGGCCAATGACCTGGAGGGGGTTGCCGCGCAGTTCCAGGCGGTAGTGGACGGCCTTCAGCAGGCCCACACGCGGGACCTGAAAGCGATCGAGGACATTTTGAACGAACAGGTCCGCGCCGTTAACAAATGCCTTAACAAATGCCTTCACATCGCCAACCAACAGGCGGCGGTGCATAGAGAGGTGAGTGCGCTGGGGGCGGCCGTCGCCTCCATCAGAAGCAAGCTGCGCCCCTCCTACTGGCTGCGACGCGCCTGGGGCAAAATGACGGGCAGCGCGGCGCGCCTCCCGGCCGAGTCTGCCACACCCGGTGCGGAGCCTGCGGCGACTGCGCTGACGCGCCAAGTGGCGGGCTTGGGCACGGAGCTGCTGCCTACTGGGGCTGACCAAGGGCTGCCCTTGCGCGGAATCTACCCTACCCCCTTTCAGTTCGCTGCTTATGTGGGATCCTACCTCCAGCGTTTTCCCTACCTTGCAGCGCCGCCGCTGGCCAGTGTGAGCGACGTCGAGCTCTCGCCGCTGCTTGTTGACATCAGCCCGCACCTTGTGGCGATATGCAGAGAGAAGCGCACCGCCGCCTGAGGCGAGGGCGTCGCCTGCCAGCGGGTGCTTACATGAGGCGATGTATCATGCGCGTAGCATATGTTTCGCAGGCGTATGCACCCGTCCGCGGGGGGAGCGAATGGGTGGCTCAGCAACTCAGCGAGCGATCGCTCGCCAGGGGGCATGTGGTGCGGGTGTTCACATCAACCGCGCAGCACGATGTTGGGTTCACCGATCCCACCGCGCCCAGCATGCGCGCCGGCGAAGACCAGGTCAACGGC
>Ga0307379_10008876_pt1 | contig 13500 bp, 10 predicted proteins | sample UN2MG_FD_202237 | JGI IMG/M metagenome (GOLD analysis project Ga0307379, IMG submission 202237) | Soil microbial communities from Risofladan, Vaasa, Finland - UN-2 | ecosystem: Environmental > Terrestrial > Soil > Coastal area > Acid sulfate soil | place: Finland: Risofladan, Vaasa | collected...
CCATCCGGATCGTGCAATCTATTACCGACGTGCCGATTTCCATCGATTCGTCCATCGTCGCTGCCCTGGAAAGTGGTCTACAAGCCTACGAAGGCAAAGCCCTGGTCAATTCCGTAACTGGCGAGGATGAACGGCTAGAATCAGTCTTACCGCTGATAAAAAAGTATGGTGCGGCCGTGATCGGTATCTCCAACGACGAAACAGGCATCTCCGAAGATCCCGAAGTGCGCCTGGCTGTCGCCCGCAAGATAATCGAGCGAGCCCAGGATCACGGCATACCTAAAGAGGATGTACTCATCGACCCCCTGGTCATGCCCATTGGCGCCATGCGCTATGCCGGCCGGCAAGTATTTTCCATCGTCGGCCGTTGCCGGGATGAATTGGGTGTCAATACCTGTTGCGGGGCCAGCAATGTCTCCTTCGGTTTACCCAACCGCGCCCCCTTGAATGGCACTTTTTTATCCATGGCCATTGCCGCCGGGCTGACCTCAGCCATCACGAACCCTATTGAAACTGAAATAAAGACGAGTATCCTGGCTGCCAATGTCATGATGGGTCATGATGAGAATTGCATCACCTGGATTCAAGGCTACCGGCCGGATGCGGCCGCCGGTGGCAGCCAACGCAGCCGCCGTACCGGCCGCCGTGAAAGGAGGTAATCACCCATGCCAACAGGAACAGCCCCAGAACAGATCAACCCGTCCTCTTTGGACGATTATCTGGAAGTCATGAGCAAAGCCGTCTTCCAGAGTGGCATGTCCTGGAAAGTCGTCGAAGCCAAATGGCCGACAACTCGCGAAGCCTTCTTTGACTTCGACATCTACAAAGTCGCTGATATGAACGCCTTCGACCTGGAAGAGCTGGGCAAGGACACCCGGGTCATCCGCAACCAGCGCAAACTGGCCGCCATTGTCAGCAATGCCCAGCAGATGATCGCTCTCGATGGCGAGTTCGGTACCTTCCAGGCCTACCTACGCGCCCCCGCTGATTTCGCGGCCAGCGTCGACACTCTGCGTAAAGATTTTAAATTTCTGGGCCCGACTGGTATTTACTACTTCCTTTATGTCGTTGGTGAAGAAGTGCCACCCCACGATGAATTTGAAGTCACCTACCGCAAAAAATAAGCGTTCGCAGCCATCGGTTCTGGTTTGAAGATGCGGCCCAATTTGATCTGATCCTGACTTCCGCGTGGCTATTCGGCCGGTTTCGTACTGTTTGCCCGGGAGGGTGATCAAAAAAAACGATAGCCAGATAACGTACCTGCCTGGCCGAAACATTCAGCGGCTTCGTCAATCGTGAGCAACGAATAAGCGCAAGGATTACCGTTTTCGGGCTCTACCGGGTAGTGACACTTTCATTGAACAATAACCTGGATTAGGGTGTGCATAATTGCGCAGAAATGTTCGTTGGTGACCGACCAGGCTGACTCTAAAGGAAGGAGATGCTAACTCTTGAGCAATTAGCATCTCCTCCATTAGGTTCTATTTTGCGGTAAAGGCATTTGAGCAAAGCCAGTTAAGGTAAACTAGAAGTTCACCGTGGCCTTGTTGGAGCAGGTTGACGTCCCGGCCTCGCAAACTTTGTTAGTGTAGGAGCCGCCGCGTTGGTCGATGTTGTCAGTGTAGAAGCCATCGTTGGCCCTGGTTACGATAGGCACTCCGTCCCGGTAGACATCGACATGGGTGGGGATGGCGCTACTCCAATCCAAGTCAGCTTTCTGCAGGCCCTTGACCGTATAACCAGTTATACGTCAATCTACGGTTGCCCTGGCGGGGTATCAACCGGCGGGACATCATCTGGTGGCCCAGCATCATCAGGGCGACCAGCATCATCAGAGCGACCTGCATTATCAGGCCGACCTGCATTATCAGGCCGACCTGCATTATCAGGACGACCTGCATCATCAGGACGACCTGCACCATCAGGACGACCTGCATCATCGGGGCGACCTGCACCATCAGGCCGGCCAACACCATCAGGACGACCTGCATCATCGGGGCGACCTACACCATCAGGACGGCCAGCGTCATCAGGACGACCAGCATCATCAGGACGACCTGCACCATCAGGACGACCTGCACCATCAGGACGACCAACTTCCGTTGGTTTACCGATCTGGCCCAGCTCCTGCCAAATCTGGCCCCAACCATTGCTGTCCTTTCTCAAGGCGAGTAACGCTCCAGCCGAGTCACCGTCACCGCTTGTAGTATGCAAAGCTAGCATAATCTGGCCGAAGCCAAAGCCCAGTTCTTCATCATCTCCGCAGAACCAGGTCATAATCAACCCGATTTCAACGTCATACTGATCGGCCAGACGCTGGGCTACCGGATGCGGATCATCGCCGCTGCAGAAGCTGTTTCCGGCGTCATCGTCTTCGTCACCGTCGTCCGGTTCGTCGAGTGCGGCCAACCTGGCCAAGCTAGTATCATGGTGTGGTAACGCTTGTTCCAAGAGTTGCCCTAACGCTTCCCGGTCCAGACCCTCGGCCGAACCTACTATCCCAGCGATAGCAGCGACGGATTCTGCATAACCGTCTAAAGCTTCGTGGAAATTGGCGATTTCATCCCCAGAGACTACTATTTGCGCCTCGGACAGGCGCTCTTCGGCAAAGGCAAGTTGCAACTCTACAAGGGTTGCTGGGTCTCTATTTATGCTGATTTGAAGCTCTTCTAACGAGCGATCCAACGGATACAGAAGCTGGCCGGGCACTGCGTCGTCCGAGGCATAAGCGGCGCCCCCTCCCAGCAATAATGAAGCAACAAATACAATACTTACTAACCAAGCCACACTAAACCTCCTCGATAATGGAAATATGTTGGTGTTTCGCCATTTATGACGAAGCACTTCTTTAAACGTTACATTTTCGACAGGCAGGGATTGAAGCTGAGCTAAAAGGCGGCGGCGCGCGTCTTGCCGAAAGAGGGATGGCGGCCGTACCATTAGCGTACTCTTGAGCTCCACCATCGTCCTTAATAACTCCCCCAGTTCGGTGGCGTGCTCTGGATAGCGTTCCAGACACGCGTCAATGGTGAGCTGGCCGGTTTCGACTTTCTCTATGCAATCAGCCAACACATCGACGAACTCTAAATCTGTTTCAGCCATTAACGATGTCCTCTGCCACTAGATACACCCTCATACTTTTAAGCGCTCGATGCTGCAGCACGCGCACTACGCCTATGTTCCGTTCCAGAATCTCCGCCATTTCTTTAGTGCTGTGCCCGTTGATAAAGCGCAAGACAATAACGTCTTGGTGCAACGGAGAGAGCCCGGATATGGCCTCAATCAGTCTGGTTGCCCTATCTTGAGCGAGCATGAGCTCCTCGGGCTGTGCTTTCTTGTCCGCAAGAGATAATTTATCATCCAGTGGTGTATCGTCCTTCCGCACGCGATAGTGATCGACAACGGCGTTACGGGCAATGCGATAAAGCCACGCTTTGAAGGAGGCATCTCCTCGGTAAGCGGACAGGCCTTCCCAGGCCTTCAAAAACACTTGCTCGGTCAAATCCTCTGCGTCTTCCTTGGGGCTAACACGATAATAGATGTAACGATACAGTTCTTCCAGATGCATTTCATAAAGATCGCCGAATGCTTCCTTGTCGTCTTGGCGCGCCCGGTTTATCAGTTGTAATTCGCGTTGTTCAATGGGCATGCCTATCCTTCATAAGATAAAGACGAATAAAGACCAGAAGCGTTACATTTTTGATGATCTGGGGTTTCTCCTGTTGCTCCCCAAGCCCCAAAACGAGCAAAATATGGCTACGGATCCGTCACGTGGCTAGCTCCCAAAAAGCAGTGATCGAATTCGGCATTCCATAAATAACCATAGACCCAAATAGAACCATGGGTATAGTTTGCGTTTCTCCTGTTTTCGTGTGTAAATATCCGGTAAGGGATACCAACCATTTGACTATTGTGCCCTCATTGCCTGCCACAACTCAAGCATTTTCACTGAACAGTTAGAAAGTGACCCTTTCATTGAACAATAACCCGGCTTCCCCAGTTGATTGACACGCCTTTCGGTTTCATTATACTGAATATTAAACTTATTGTCTGTCAACTTCAAGGAGTGAAGCATGGTCGTCGTTGAAAGAATGATACAGGAGATAAATGCGAATAAACTTGCTGATCTAGAGGAGCTTGATAAGCGCTATACTACTATTGAAGAAGGCCTGGGTTTTCCACCCAAAAAGCGCTTCTGGAGCATGGCTGGCGCTCTAGACTTCAATACGCTGGTCATTGAGCGCGAGTGGCCAAGCCTGGCGGCCCTGGAAGCTGCGTATGAGAAATCTTTGGCAAGTCCGGACATTCAGGCGTTATACGCAGAAGGGATGGCCATAATTAAGAGTTCTCGTATGGAACTGTATATGCCCGCTGGTTAACGAGGATAACGAGAGCGATTGGAATCGGGAACGAGTAACCAAATAAGTCATGATAATTTAGTATTGGTTGCCAATCCGAGCAATCGCCCCTCCCTTCTAATCAGGGAACACAATTGAGCAATCCGCAACGGGTCAAGCCGGCGTACCGCGGCGCCAACTACATTGATCCGTCAGTTCTTCACCGCCGGACGACGTAGAGCGGATTCAGCGAATATCCCGCTGATTGTGATAAGAGTCAATGTGGCTGGGCGGGCATTCGTTGGGTCATGGGAGATACCCGGGGCAGCCGGAAGTTGAATGATGATATCTGAAATCAACAGCTGAGGAGGCCGGGTACCACAATCAAAGATTGTCACCGTTGGTCCACCAAACACCTAATCTACCACTGAGTTAGCCAGGTGGTTTGCCGCCACTCTAGTGAAGCGTTCGAAAAGCTCCCACACTGATTTAATTTGCCCCACTGATTTCGACTTTTCGGGCGATGGAATAATGCAAGGTCAGGAATCGTGAGCCTGAGATGGGCACCTTGCACATTTGCGCAGAAATGTGCAATAGGCACCTACATTTTCAAGTGACGTGGACTCGGAGGCTTTGTTCCAACGGGACAGTGTCCGCTTTCGTAGTTTTGAAGATGATTTGTTGAGTGACCAGCAATGGCGGGAAAAAGAGACGCTCATTGCTCAGGTCGGCTTGCCAATTTTGACTCAGAAAGCTGATGAACACCTGGCTGAACTCAAAGAGTTGTTGGAGACGCGGCTCAAGCAAGTGAACCGGCGGATTGCCTCCGGCAAGAATGGTCATATTGAAATCAAGCGAGGAGGGAGCTGGCGCCTGCCCTATTCTCGTGTCGATGAAGACGTCAATGATCCCTTTTTCGAGTCCCTGGCCCAAGTGGATATCCAGGCTATATTCCAGTTTGTCAACCGGCAATGCCGGTTCATGAATGAGTTTACCCATATCCTGCATCGTTATGCTGGTCGGTAAACAGACACGCGCTCGCTGACTGCCTGCATCCTGGCGTGGGGTACTAATATGGGCTTAGGGCGTATGAGCCAAACATCAGACATCGGCTACCAGACCCTGGCCAGTATGAGCTTAATTGGTTACTCCGGCCTATTCGCAAAATCAACGAGAAGCTGATTATCGACGAATGGGAGAACATACAACGGATCATTGTCTCTCTAGCTTTAAAGTCAACCACCCAATCGATCATTATGGGTAAACTCAGCGTCTATCCCAGTAGGAACAGAACCAAGCGGGCTTTATGGGAGTATGACAATATCATTCGCAGCCTTTACTTGCTTGAGTACATCGATTCAATTTCCTTGCTGCGCCATGTCCAGAAAGCTTTGAATCGGGGTGAAAGTTATCACAAGCTGCACAAGGCTGTTTCTTACGCCAATTTCGGGGAGTTGCGGTTCAAGACAGAGGGGGAACAGCAGATTTGGAATGAGTGCGGTCGCCTAATTGCCAACTGCATTATCTTTTACAATGCGATGATCTTATCCAATGTTTTGCGCTATCAGGTAGAAAGGGGCGATGCTGTGGCCGCCGCATCACTTGAACAGATTTCACCAGTAGCTTGGCAGCATATCAAGTTCCACGGCCGGTATGAATTTACCAAGTCAATTCAGCCGATTGACATGGAGGCAATAGTGCAGGAATTGACGAATCGTTCAAGCTCAATACACTCGAATAGATGACATTGGAATATACCTTTTTGGGGGGATATGAAAAAATACCCTACCTGGAAATCTGGGTAACGGCACCTGAGAGGTACTAACTAACTTCAGAGAACCCGCAGTACTTCTTCACCGGCAACGATACCAACCGGGTGGACTTCGGCATCGCGCCGATTGAAGCTGAAGTTGAATAGGAGAAAAATATTCTAACTGATCACGGGCCCTGGTTCACCAAACCGTGAGCCAGGGCTTTTTCGCATAGAAGGGAGCACTATTTTGATTGCCACGCATGACCTGACCTGGCTCAGTGGATGCTTTTGCAGACAATTGAATACTCATTGTAACCGTTATTTCCCGACCGGGGGCCTGGTATTTGGTGGAGGCGGGTTTTTCATCCCGATCCTGAAATACTCACCTGTCTGCTTTCGCATCCATCCGACCCGCTGGTTTAATGGGTACTCTATTCGGATAGCCTTAGCCGGTTGTACCGGACAATCACTCACACAATTACCGCAAATCATCTTTCTGAACCGAAATCAGTTCTAATCCCAGATCACGTATCCGATTGATAACACCGAACAAGGCAGGCTGATCGACAGCTGTCAGCACGATCAATGTTTTTCCATTGTCGAGATAAACAACTGTGTGACCTTCAAACCAGCGTAACCAGCGTTCATCCAGACGGCCGCATACGTAAATTTGATAACAGGCATTCGTGTTCATGATGCATCCATTTTAGCGGTCAGGCCAGGCTCGGTGAGACATCACCCGGCATGGTCGTGTTTCGTGATTCGATTTGCATTACTGCAGGGATAAACAACCCGCATATGGCCATTAGAATGCAGAGGAGCCCGCCAAATAAGAACCATACCCGAATAGAAAACCGGCCGGCTACCGGAGCTGCGACCAGAAGTCCAATGGGCACCATCGCAGCGCCGACACTGTTCAACAGCGAGAATATCCGGGCCTGCATATCAGGTTCAACAATCGTCTGTATCATGGCGTAGAATGGCCCCATCGTCATCGGCGTCATGATCCCAACTAGCAGCGAGCCAATGACTGCCAACCATAGAGCGGTCGAGGGTGCTACCGCAAAAACCAGCGTACCAAGCCCCATGCCCACCAATCCAAGCATGGATGTCACGATATTATGCTTGAAACCGCCCCATGCACCCAGGAGTGCGCCGCCAACAAACATGCCGATTCCCATAGCTGACTCAACCCAACCTAGCTGGATGGCGCTGCCACCGAAGTACTCCTTCACCAGCAGTGGCATCAGTGAAAAGGCGGGGATGATCGCGAAGTTAATGCCGACGGTCATCAAGCTAACAATCAACAGGCCCGGCCAACTAATCACGTAACGCAGTCCGGCTTTGACACCCTGCCAGATTGTTTCTTGTCCGTCATCCTCTGTAATGCCGGTGTGTCGATCCGGTTGTGGAATGCGAGTAAATAACAGAGGCACGATGGCGAATAGGGCTGAGAAGACATCAACAGCCAGAATTCCCTGCATGGGCAGTACGCCGAGAAGCAGTGCACCCAGCGGAGCCGAGATGACATTTAAGCCACCATTGAGCATCTGGTTGATCCCTTGAATACGGGTCAGATGTTCAACCGGTACCATCAGCGACGTTGAGGCCGCCATGGCATTGGTGTGGAACGATCCAAATAATGAACGAATGAACAGCACGACATAGATCTGCCAGAGTTCAACAGCATCCAGGGCAAACAAAACCGCCAACCCAATGGTCACCAACGTGATAACAGTGTCAGAAACCAGCATGATTCGGCGGCGATCCCAGCGGTCAACAAGTGTGCCGATGAAGGGGCCCAGTATCACATTGGGCAGTAACCCAACCAGTGAAGCTGTTGCAAGAACAGTCGCTGAGCCTGTTTGAAACGTCAGGTACCAGATCAGTGCGAACTGAACAAGCTGGCTCCCAATAATTGAGATAGCCTGTCCACCCCAGATGGTAAAGAAGCGAGTTTTCCAGGGTATATTGTCGTTTAAAGAAAATTGTGTAGCCATGAGAAAAGCCTTCCCTGTTTCTCTATGGAGAGCTAATGAGCCTTGCATATGTTACTAAACTATTCGGGCTTACCTATCGGCCGGTTTGGTTTAGTTACTGCCGCAAATATCAGTAGAAGCGTTGATCAAGCACGATGTGCTTCTCGCTCAAGAATGGAATTCGTGAAGCTAGAATCCCAACTCAGTGAGCCAACTTGATAAGCTCTCTTCTCTTTCTTTTCTCTCTGTCTCATTCTCGGAAGGTTTACCCAGGTACTTCTCAGAGACGATTTGTCCATCCAGCATAAAGAGCACCCGCTCTGTCCTTGCCGCCACTCTGACATTATGCGTCACCAGCATGATGGTTGTGCCGGATTTATTGATTTCTGTCAGCAAATCCATGATCTCACCAGCGGCCTTTGAATTGAGGGCACCTGTGGGTTCATCACCAAACAGGATGTCAGGGTTGTTGATCAGTGCACGGCATATGCCAACACGTTGTAACTGACCACCTGAAGCCTGCGTGATATCGTTACTAGCAAGATGCGCTACACCGACCTGTTCCATTAACGCCTCTGCCCGCTGGTCGATCTGATCGTGGCTTTCCTCCCGTGCCAGATAAGCAGGAATTACGACATTATCATAGATAGATAGGTTCTTCAGCAGGTGAATATGCTGGAAAACAAATCCCATGCCGGTCAGGCGGACTTTTGATAATTCTTCCTCAGAAAGGGCGGTGATATCCTGGCCATTGAACAGAACGCGCCCTGACTTTGCTCTATCCATACCACTGATGTTGTACAGCAGCGTCGATTTGCCAGAGCCTGACGGCCCCATCACGGATACAAACTCGCCTGGCTCTATAGAGAGGTCAACATCAGACAGAACGGTGTACTCATTGTCCTTTCCAAGTACAAAGCTCTTGCATAGTTGTCGTGATTCCAGTAATGCAGTCATTTTTAATTCTCCTTATTCCTTAATCATTTCAGCGATATCGGTTTCTTTATTCCACAATCATTTCAGCAATATTGGTTTCTTTGATCCCCGTTCTCGTGCTCAGGATGGTTGTTACAGCAACCGTAAACATCAGGATAAAGGGATACACCACGTAAGCCTGAAGCGGGTCAATCACGAAACTGATGCGAGACGTGCCCCCCAGCAACGACAGGCCAACACTCACCAACTGCTGCCCTAACGTATTTGAGAAAAGGGTTCCCAGCACGATACCGAATGCCAGCAAGAACAGGGCTCTGCTGAGATATTGAGTTCGGATATTGCGTAGTGAGAAACCAAGGCTCCTCATGATCGCAATCTGACCGGTATCTTTGGCAATGAGCATCATCATGAACAGCGATGTAATCAGGACAGATACGGCCAGCCCCACAACCGCCGTGACCACGGTCACTGCCTTTAGCTGTTGAACGGTATTCCCCATCGTCTGAGAGACATAGCCAGCTATGTCGTTGACGCGTGCTGGGTCAAATACCTGCGAGTATTCCAGCACTTTCTCCTCGATGTTGGCGTCTGATCTCAGGTTCAGGTTGAAGGTATACCAGAGCACAATCTGCGGATTGTAGGGCAGTGTTGCCTTAGCTGTTTTGCCGCCATTGGTCACATCCTGATAGATACCGCTGACCGCCATCTCGCGTTCCTGCCCCTCGATGACGAGTGTGACGGTATCGCCAATCTGTTTTTCCATTTCCTTGGCGTTGAGAAAAGAGAGTGCGATCTCATTCTCTTGTTGTGGCGCAGTTCCGTTCACATAGTTCAGCGGGAACAATGAGAAATCACCGGTTTCAATATTGAGGGTTTCCAAGGTGCCGTCACTCTGTATGACTGTGAATTGCGATGTCACCAAGGGCGATAGTTTCACTACATCGGGATCATCCGTGAGATAGGCGAATGTACTATCGAATCTGTCTGCAACGTCCTCTGATTGACGTAAATCGATCCGAATGTCACTCTGCCCGCTGCCCATATACGAAATGAATGTCGGTGATTGAATCGTCGTCAGGAAATGGATCGGGATGATGATAATCACCGCGCAGAAGAAGAAAACGAAGGCGAGCAATCCATATAACCTGGAGCGCTGTAAGACATCGCGAACGCCAAGATACACATTAATATTCAATACCCTGCCCCGTTTAAGATTTAGCATCGGGATGCTCCTCATGGATTCGCCAACACTACCAGAGCGCAGCGCTTCAACGGCAGATATACGATTGAATCGTCGGAGTATGACCATGCATGAGATGGTCACAATCAGGAAGATGCTGGAAGCTGCTACCAGTGGCAGTGCCGTTTGAAGCACGCTCTTTGACCCACTCCCGAGATATAACAGAACATTGGCGGACAGCACCTGGCTCAGCAGCAGTGAGGTCAGGTAACCAAGTAACGCGGCAGCCGCACCCATGGCGACATACTTGGCAAGATAGATACGCTTGATGTCAGAGCGTGCGAGGCCGATTGCCTTCATGACACCGATCTCTTTAGTGTCTTCTTCAATGGTTGCCAGGAGCGTAAAACGCAAACAGAGGATGGCAATGACGATAAGCACCAGGCTCATCAGGATCACCACACCGACGACAAGGCCGTCGGATAATGCATTAAGGGTTCTGAACAAGCCCCTATCGAGGGCCGGCCCGGTCTTGGGTAAATCCGATGCCTGGTATGCGGAGGCGAATGTGCTGATCTGACTGTCATCAACAAGCAGGAATTCAATCAGATACTCGGTTTCATCAATAGTTTCTCTCAGGTTGGCATAGTCTTGCTCGTGAATCAGGAAGCGTTTGGAGTGAACAATGGCGGGGTTCATCTGAGAGTCACGGTTGAAGGCGGTAATGGCGAAGACCATATCCTCGGCACCCGTGGTTATACGAACCTCATCTCCAATTGCCAGATCCCGCTGCTGGCTATAGTAAACAGGAACAGCGATTTCTCCCGGTGAGAGTTGGATGATGTCATTGTCCAGATCCAGCAAGAAATCAAAGTCTTCATTCTGGATCACAAAGCTGATATCCATGATGCTGTTTTCTTCAGGGTTCTGGCTCTCTCCCAGATAAAGATTGGAGCCATCCACGGTGATCATCTCGACCGTCTGCTGGTCTGTGACCATATCATTGGCGGCTGCCCAGCTATCGATCTCAGCCTGGTCGAGCGGCCCGGCATGCATCTGCATGAAATGCGGGGTACTCGCTCTGGTAAACAGAGCATTCAGGGAAGTACTCAATTCAATAATCAAGTTTGTACCACTGGCTACCAGTAAGGCCGACAGGAAAATGAATGTAAACACCACGATCGTTATCAGTTTCTTCCGAAGAAGATCTTTCCTTAACATGCGTCCAATAATCATGAGTCTGTCCTTTAATGTTGGTGGGAAGTACCATCATCAGCAGTTTAAGAGTTGTCGGGGCATTAGTCGCCTATCGAAAGATAGGTTTAGGGATGGGGATAGGGATAGGGAAATCAAAAAAGAACTGATTGCTCAGTTCTATTGAGGTACTGGAAGGCCAGGAGAGTTAGAGTAACCCTAATTCCTGTGTGCGAATGGTTGCTTGCGTGCGATTGTTGACGCCTAGTTTCTGTAAGATATTGTGGACATGCCACTTGGCAGTACCCACTGTGATGACCAGTTCGTCAGCAATTTGTTGATTGGTTTTCCCGCCCGCAATGAGGGCAAGTATGTTCAACTCCTGCTCAGTCAGTGGTTCAGGCAGTTGCGGTTGAGCGGGCCTTTCAACGTTATCCGGTGATTTCTGTTGGCCTAGAATGGCATCGACAAGATCGGGTGCGGTCTCTCGAACCTGTGGAAGCAGTTCAAGCGCAGGTGCCTCATCGAGAAATATGCGAATGAATCCCTCAGGCGCAGCGATTTCCAGTGCCTGCCTCAGCCGCTCCAACGCAGTTGGGATGTCTCCCTGATCCTGGTAATACCGGGCAAACAGCAGCATGATTTCCATACTAGAGCGGAATCGACCAGCGGTTTGTGCCGCCTCAAGTAATGGCTGTAATAACGAAGGCACCGTTTCAACATCCCCACTCATGATGAGATAGCGTGCCAGCGTAAGCTCAGCATATTCACCTGGGGGTTCCGGTTTGCGGGCTATATACTCTTTTGCCCATTGATCCGTCGCTTGCCTTTCCCCGAAAAACAGCTGCATACGGGCATAGTATGCGGCCACCACGGAAAAGACACGGTCAATACCATACCCCTCAATAATGGCGTTCACGTTTTCAACAATGTTCAGGAATTCGGCCCTGTTGCCCTGGCAAACTGTCAAATGGATATAGAACGCCAACCCGGCAATCACGTGATCTGATATCGCTCCTTGACGTGACAGGTCAATGCCTTCTTTCAGCCGTTGTTCAGCAGTATTCAGATCATTTCGCTCCAGAGCAATACCACCGAGAATCGATAAGGCTAACCCTAACGGAGGGAAGTGCTGTCCCTCCGCCAGATCAATCGCAGTGCGGCAGGCTTGCTCGGCAAGAGCCAGTCGCCCTTGGACGATGAATACCTGGGCGGCCGAACAGCGGGCGTGGATTGCGAGATGCAGTACATTAGCACGCTGTGCTCTATCACTGGCCTGAAGAAAGTTCTCTGCCGCGTCATCGACCTTTCCGGAAAGTTCATAGGCTAAACCAAGGCTGAAATGCGCCCGGGCATGCGCCAAGTGATTCTCCTTGGGTAAACGTGATTGAGCATACGTAACTTGCTCTATGGTCTGCTCCACATGACCATGAACAGCGGCGATTGACCCACGACACAACGCCACTAAAGCAAGTAGATTCTCGGTTTCAGGTGAAGCAGGTTGTGTCGCCAGATCGTTCTCAGCCTGGTCGATCAGTTGGGTCGCATCATCAAACCGCCCCGAGAGGTACCACACAAATGCAGTATTCAAACTCAATTGAGGTCGATTGGTGAAGACCTGATTGGGCAGTTTTTCAAGCCAGGATGAATACAGTACCAGATTACCGCTGGACCAGACAGTCTCTTGCCGAAGTGCCCGATCTACCATATCTGCCATGAAGTCAGAATCGGTACTTTCAAGAGCGTAGGCTACTGCCTCGGTAACCATGCCGTTGGCTTCGTGCCATGCAGCGGCTCTTTTATATAGCTCAGATGCTTCTGCCTTACTTAACTCTGTCAAGAGAAAATCGGCAAATAAATGATGATAACGATACCAAACTCGTTCATGATCCAGAGGGACAATAAACATATTTGTTTGTTCTAATTGCTCAAGGATGAGTTGGCTGGTTGGATTTCCAGTTATCGCTTGACAGACATCTGTATTGAACTGCTTTAGAATGGATGTCTGAGTAAGAAATTGGCGAACTTCCTGATCCTGGCTTTGGAGGACTTCGTCTGCAAGGTAATCCAACACATAACGATGACTCCCACTGAACGTGTCTACAAAAGCCTGATGATCTG
>Ga0307379_10008877_pt1 | contig 13500 bp, 13 predicted proteins | sample UN2MG_FD_202237 | JGI IMG/M metagenome (GOLD analysis project Ga0307379, IMG submission 202237) | Soil microbial communities from Risofladan, Vaasa, Finland - UN-2 | ecosystem: Environmental > Terrestrial > Soil > Coastal area > Acid sulfate soil | place: Finland: Risofladan, Vaasa | collected...
TCGATATTGGCCGGCATCGGTGCGTAGTGAAACTTCTGACAATGTTCGCACCAATAACAAAGACTGGTGTGCTGTTCGATATTGACAGGCTTTTCAACAATTTCAACCTGCTGAACAACACGGCTGGTGTCTTTGACCAGTGTAAGAATACCACCACAGTCAGGACAGGCATCAAGGGTATGAGTTTGAAAATCATCGATTTCTTCCACAGTAAAAAGATGCCTTTCATGCTTGGTATGTCCTGGCTGAGCACCGATTTTGCGAGGCGTGTTGCTTTTTGTATTTCGCGGCGGCTTAACAATATCAGAGGATGGTGGTTTGGAAGAGTTCGAGGAATTCTTGGACAGTTTAGCCACCTTTTCAGCAAACTCAGCGTTTTTCTTCACAAGGGCTTCGTTGGCTTTAAGAAGTTCAGCAACTTGCTTTTCCAATGTAGCGATTCGTTGATCACGTTCTTTCAGTTGAGCTTCAAGTTCCGAGATGCGTTGGATATAGAATTGTTCTTTTTTGGAAGTCAATTTTCGTCCTCAAGCCATTTACTATGGCTATTATCGGGCGAACGCAGCCCTCCACTTGAAAAAAGACAGATATTTTCACCTTGTATTACGAGCTTGAACGTGTTATTATAAAGTGAATTGAAAAGTTAAGAATGGGTATTTGGCATTGAGCGTGTTACTCAATACCCTCGAAATACCCGTGAACGGTTACAAAAGAAGCAATAGGCCTTCTTAAATCAGGGGCTTATATAATTTGGTTAATGCCATATTGCCAATCTGTGTTGGTGGGGCAAGCCCTGCCCTACTGGATAAGGAAGTAGAAGATTTGGAACGGCCGGGTGGAATCTGGCGTCTTATGTCTGTTTCTATGGCTCTCTTTAAACCTGCTATTGGTGTTTAGTCGGGAAAGCCGTTCTTCCATAAACGCCTGCCAACCTCTCTCAAGGTTTTTTCATCGTTCGGATGAACAGAGCCGTCACCTCGCGGCCCGATATTCAAGAGCATGTTTGCTCCAACGGAACGCGCCTTCTCGAGAAGATATATTACCTCATCAGCAGTTAAATGTCTGGTGGACTCATCGTTTATCCAGCCGCCCGGTTCTCCGACTCCGTCTCTGTTATAGCACTCCTGCATTACAGTATTGATTTCAGCAGGCTTATTTTTGAAGAACTTATCCCAACTCTGGCGGCCTTTTTTCTCCCATCGCTGGTGTCTAATCTCCCAACGCTCCTGCCGGTCTTTTGTATCCCATTTTATCGGTGTGGGAAATAGGAAATGCTCCGGCGTTACGAAATCCTCCTGGCCGATAGCACCCTCCTTGAATGAGATGAGACACTGAGGCTGCAGCGACCGGACCAATGCGTAGGTCTCAGAAAGTCTTTCATAGTTCTGGGGGCTGTTGTAATACTGCCCGATCCCGTCAAACCATATTCCCGCAATAGGACCATATTGCGTGAGCAGTTCCCGGAGTATTGTGTGATTGTGCTCTATCTGTTCATCATCCGTCCGAGCGATCTCAGGGGGCACGTATAGAAAAAGCCCCAGTCCTTTTTTTTCGCAGGCCTGGGCCATTTCCGCCACCATGTCGCGTTTTGCCGGCGAGTTCAGACTCGTAAAATCAGTCACTTTGGTATTAAACATATACATGCGGCCAAGGTGTATGGTAGTGAAAGTCACATAACGCATATTTGCAGCTACGGCCAGATCGCATATTTCTTCAGCATCAAACTTCTCGGCCCGAAATTTGCGAAAAAGCATTTTTTCTACTTCACCGGACTCATCTTCACCTCGCAGCTTGATATATTCCGGTTTGCCCCCTTCGAGCAGACTCGCAAGCGCATAATGTACAAAAAGCCCGAACTTAGCGTTCTCGAACCACTTGATCGCTGCATCGTGAGGGTCCTTTTCGTAAAGTTGCTCATAACCTCTCAAATAGGATGGTACATGTCCTTTACTGCTGACGCTCTTCTGTTTTTTCCCCTGCAGGGTCCCTGAGCATCCTAAGAATAAAACCAGAAGACATAAGAGGACCGTTCTTAAGGTTACCTCAAAATATCGGATTGTCATTTGCGGTCTCCGCAAGAGCACTATTGATACGAGAGATGGCTTCATCAATTTCCCCGGTGCTTTTGAAACCTATCACAACCGCGTCCAACAGGCCGAGCTGCATGGCGAAGCGTATGGACTTCTCGCGGTCCCCTGGATCTGTGAAATCTCCGTTGCCTATGATTTTCATGCCAATGATGCCGTGGCGGTTCTTTCGCATGACTTTGACTTGCTCCAGCACCGCTGGCAAATGAGAATTATCGCTTTTAGCACGCTGGCTCTCGTCAGGAGTATCAATGTGCGCACCCTGCGGATTGACCCGCACGAGATTGACGTCAACCCAATCCAATTGGGCAGCTTTCGTCAGGGCGGGCAGTGAATGACAGGAGACGCCATGGGCGCGTATGATTTTCTTGTCCTTGGCCTCCTCGAAGGCATCCAGCAACCGTTTACGTTCCTCGTTCCAGTCACCGCTGCGTGCAGCGTGGACCAGCAGGCTGTCGATATAATCGACATCCAGCTCTTTACGATATTGATCGAGCACCTCCATAGGCTTCTCGGGAATCCTTGGCATCTTTGACTGGATGAACAGCTTTTCCCGTGGAAGGCCCCTGATAGCCTCGCGAACCATTGTGTGAGTTCTGTAGTTTTCGGCCGTGTCGATATACGTAATTCCCTGATCGTACGCGTACCGTATCAACCGGCTAAACTCCTCAGGTTCCAAAGCTCGTTGAATGCTGCCGCCCCTGGTGCCTGTGCCGAAACCAAGTCTGCTGAGCTTCAATCCTGTCTTGCCCAGGGTGACCTGATCGACAGCCGTAGGCTTATGTCCTTTGGCTAAAGGTTCCGAACTACAGGACGACAGCAAGGCGGTTCCGGCCAAAGCAGCCGTGCTCTTTATGAATTGACGACGAGTGATTATTTCTCTGCTCATAATGCTACCCTTTCTTAACTTTATGTGACTGTTGTTCTGTCACGATTTAACACGTATTTAATTCAGAATAATACATTATGTTACCAGTATTACCTCTGAAGAGCAACTAACAGTATAACTGCCTGGACTTTGTTACCCTACTGTGCTGAGATTAGCTTCCTTGCGGAAAAGGGCCTGCCGTGAGATGGATAAATCACTCTTGCTCCGCGTTCTCGCAGCTTCCGCCAGCTTTCGTACACAGTGGTGATATCCTCAATGACAATAGGCCTGTGGCCTACCCCGGTCCACCGCAGGAAATTCATCGCGGCATCGCCAACAAAGGCGCTTCCATCGGAAAGCAAAACTGAAATACTATCCCTTGTATGACCGGGCGTATGCAGAATGACGCCGTCAATACCAATTCCTTTTAGAAGGCTGTCATTATCACCCTCAATCAGAATATCCCTCTCTGCTAATTTCAACGGTGGAAACTTGAACTCTCTATGAAATAGCATATAAAAGAAAAGAACTATTTCGATGCGCCGATTGACTGATTCGCCAATCTCTTCTGACTTGCCCTGCTGCAAGGGCGAAACCGCGTTACGGTGAGCTATTACTTGACATCCTGTACGCCGAACCAGCTTTGCCGCAAAACCGGCGTGGTCATCATGATGATGGGTCAGCAGGAGGTACTTGATATCTGAAGTCGCTATACTCAGGCTGGCAAGCTTCTTCTCAAGCAGCGAATAGTACTTCGGGTAATCAGTGTCAATCAGCAAGTAGCCACCAGTACATTTCAGTAGATAGCACCGAGTCCAGCCCAGTTTCACACTTTTTACTCTGTGGCTATTTGTGTTGTTCATGGCGTTGTAAGGCCTTTATATGAAAACCCGTATCATAAAATTAGTATGAGGCTCTGCACCACCATTGTATCCAAATAGCGCGCAAAGAAAAAGACCAATTGTTTTTGCAACCGGCCTTTATCAATCCTGCCTGTCTTGAGCTTGTCGATAGAGCGATGGCCTGCTTTTACTTAGCCGGTTTCAATAGAGGTGAACAAGCATGGGAATGATATTGTACTCGTGTAAAGCCTCGACAAGCTCCAGAATCCCGACAATCCCGACAAACCACAGGGCGTCAAAAGCCCGCATCCTGAACCGTCTTGGCCTGACCGTGTACTCTTCGGGTTCGTGAAGTCCGGCAAATGACGGCCAAAATCTCGGTGTCTTCTCGGCGTATCTCTCGAAATCTTCGCCGTGGACTCTTCGCAGTTTATTCTCTTCCGCCCTTATCACAAAAGGATAGTACAACGAGAAAGCCGCCAGTATAATCAAAGTCACAGCCAGGGTCTCTGTCGCCAGTCCCACGCCGATGCCACCCAGGAAACTGAAGAAATACAACGGATTGCGGCAGACCGAATAAGGCCCAACCGCAATCAATGTGTGCGTTTTGTAGCCGCAGATGTATAACGAACACCAGAGACGCCCTACTGTCGCTACACCAACCAGGAGTAATCCTGTAAGAAATAGAAAATCGGCTACGAGGGTGTACTCCTCCCAACGGCTTCGTGAAAACAGTACAAGTGCGCCCACCACAACGATAAAGAGCGAGCTGAGAACCTTTCTTCTCTTTTCGACAAAACTTCTTCCAGACATACTTTTACATGCTTCGCAAAAATAACAACAGACTTTTTTTGACCGATATAATACGATCGGACCCTGCGGATTGTTCAGTTATCCATTTATTATATTTGAGCAAAGATTCCTGCCGAAGAGCAAACCGTGGTAATTTTACTATTCCACCAGGCAAAGGCTCTGGGATTTCTCTATAGGACTTTATAAATATCGAATATCCGGCTTTAGACGGGCTGCCTGCCCGTCGCTCCGTATGAGGAGTCTACCCTAATATCGAGCGGAGTCTTATCTACTATTACCCGCAAGTCTGTGTGATTGACCACAAGCACGTCCCACTTCTTGTTTGGATATTCAACAATGCTACAATTTTGGATACCTCTCCGAAATATCTGTCTCCTGAAAATCTATTGGCACACCAATGCCGTTTGACAGGCCTACGACTCCTTTCTGAGCTGCCATCGCCAGCCATGAAAGCCGTATTCTCCCATCAAAATACATCTCAACCTGGAATGTATTAGAGTCGCTTTTGCCATATTCGGGAACGTTTTCCCATGTTACAGCTACACGGTCGGCAAGTTGCCTGGAGCTGACCAATCCGGCTTCCGAGGGATTGAGGTCGACGAATAAACAGGATATTCGCTTTGTGTCAAAATGATCAGATAAAGTTCCGGAATAGCTGTTATCTCCATCAGTAAATGTTATGTAGCCGTTGCTGCCGACATAGAAACTCGAGAAATTACTGCCGAAGATAGAGACCGTGACCTCGTCACTTAGTGCTACAAACTCGTAATCGTCGTCGTCCAGTTCCAGGTCTATCCCGTCATTGGGGTCGGTCGGTAACTGTGTAATCTCTTTCAGATAGGCGCCGTAGGAGGTACCATCTTTAGCAGGCTTGAACATTATCGATATGTTCGACAGGTCAAAGGCGTCCTCGGCTGAAGAAAACTGCTCGGTAAAGTAGTCGAGCGGCTCATCATCTCCGGGGAATCTCTCAATCGAGCCGGCAGCATACTGTTCAATCAAATCGACATCATCGGCATTGACTTTTCCGTTATCATCTACGTCAGCAGCCCATATCTGTTCCGGTTTCAAAATCAAGAGACCGGCAGCATATTGTATAGCTATTAAAGCGTCGTAATTTGAGACCTCTCCATTCCCTGAGACATCGCCCAGACGAATGATGTAATAAGGTTTTTGAAAGGCATTCACACGCCCAAAATCCTGGTCAAAGACACCTTTCCTGTAGTAACCATAAATATAGACCTTACCATAAGAATTCGGGCGAATATCCAGGGGCTGGTTGTAATACGTGTTTACATCCGTAATGCCGTCCAGTAAATTATTTGGATCATCAATGACCTCATTAACAGCGACCGGTATGCTGTAATTGCCAAGAATAATCTGTCCATCGTATATCTCATCGGCCTTGAGAGCAGTTCCAATAAATTTGACCCTTCCCTTCGTTGGTGGAAGCAGCTTAGAAGCGATATAGTTCTGGCCTGATATATCTGATGTCACGTTATTATATACCCTTTGCGGCGGACTGAAGGCATAGCCGCTCATGCTCGGCGTGGCCGTCCCGGACCAGCCTTCGGGCACCCTCATTGCATAATAGCCGCTGCTGTCGGTATTAGTAGTGCCGCCACCATTGCTGAAAGTCATGGTCACATCACCAATACCCAGTCCACCATCAGTCCGTACATAGCCGAAAATAGTTGGGGACGGGATAATAACATCAATTGAATCCAGAACAATAGTGCCCGGGAACTGTGAAAAGAAAAGCCACCTGCCCTGTTCGAGCGGTCCAAAATAACCTTCGAGGCCACATACAGGCTCGTCAATCGGCACAGGAGAATCTTGTGGCGGGGATTGAAACAGCAGTTCGATAGTTCTATCCGCCGGGTAGATGGACAGGGTTGGAGTTCCGCCAAGGGCTTGCTCGGCAATCTGTTGACTGGAAAAAACATCGGTGGGTATGGTAAAATGAATCAGGTCCGAAGTGGTAGGATATTCAGGAGACCTATTGAAATCAGGGGGATTCTCACCGTAAATCCAGGACACCTCAAGTTCGTAGCCGGATACGATACCACACAACGCAAAAACTAATACTGATGTGAATATTACCCTTCTCATTTTTTGTCCTCCTATGATAGTAAGTACGAAAAATGACGTTCATTTGTTAGAAACGACACCTATTCAATCATACAGGAAATAAAGAAAAATATCAACAGGAATGAATAAATTTTGAGTTTTACTTGAACGCATCACTTAATAAATCCTTACTGCTTCACAGTGCTGAATTAAAGCGCAAAATAAAAGGCCGGCTATTTTTACAACCGGCCATTATAAATCTCGAAGATCCGTCTTTAGACGGGCTGTCTGCTGATTTCTTGTATGTCGGACTATTGTTTATATGATTTCAGGTTTACTGTCTTTAGTTTCTTATGTTCAAGTCTCGAAGTGTCCGGCGCAGCCAGGCCAGGGATTTTTCAATCATTGGTCCCCCTGTACCTTCGCATTCCATACTCAGCACGCCGTCATACCCGATGTTCCTCAGTATGGTCAGGACCTTCTTGATGTTCTCGGAGTTGACTCCGTCTCCGATGGCACAGTAGCTCACTGCGATGCCGGTCTGCTCGCCACGTACAGCGGCGGCCAGGGATTCGCTGACGTCCTTGACGTGTACGTGGGTGACCTTCTTTTTAAACCGTTCGCAAAAGGCAACCGGGTCTTGTCCGGCGATGTACGTGTTTCCGGTATCCATGTTCATTCGCAGGTAAGGCGAATCGCAGAACGCCAGCATTTTCTCCATCATATCGGGCTTTGTCGTGAAGTAGCCGTGCACCTCGATATTGATAATTATCTCGTATGCCTCAGCGACCTCGATTATTTGGCCGTAGCTGCGTTTCATCGATTCCATGGCTTGCTCGTCGGACAATCCTTCGGGTTTGTGCAGGCCGTCGGTGGTGGCGATTCTTTCGCAGCCGGCATGCTTTGCCCAGGGGATTGTCTTGAGGACATAAGGTACCCCGTAGAGCGGCCCTTCCTTGCCCGATAACGGGAAAGCGGCATCCACCTGCGAGAATTGCACGCCGTACTTCTCCATCTTCCGGCGAAGCAACAGCGGGTCTTCGTATAACGCGACGTGAGGCTGGTATCCGAGGCCGTGAATCCAGCTAACGCCGTCGATCACACCGCACTCGATATAGTGGACATCGTTTTTCTGCGCCCACTGGATGCATTTTTCGAAGTTCCAGTAAGATGAATTGAATGCATCGGTATGAAAACTGATTTTCATTGTAATATCATCCTTCCTTTCGGCCGCGGAACCTGCCGCCGCCGCGCTGAGAAGCGTTGCGGACGTGGCCGCCATGAACTGACGCCGTGTAAAACCTGTACCGCCCTGGTACATGTCGAAATACTCCATATACTTATCTTAACAGACCAATTGCATTGTTTATAACCCGTTACTGTTAAGAAAAGTTTAGGTTTGGTCAAGTGTTGTGTCAAACGAAAAATGACCTTAGAGCCGGCCGTGATAATCCCTGTTTGTCCTTAACTAAACCGTAAAAGCCGCCGTCGGCTGCGTATTTCTTGTCCTGGTGTTCGGGATGGAACGTGCATTTTGCGGCTAAAAAACTGATTTTAAGGAAAATATATACATTTTATAAAAAAGTGTAAAAATTTTCTTGCAGGAGAATGTTTCAGCCTTTATATTATAAAGTACTTTATATTTAGGAGATAATCATGAAGAAAGATGACACAAATCAGGTGGAAATGAACGGTCAGGATATTGTTGCTGACGACATCAGATTTATGCGGTCGGTGGTGGAGAGAATGAGCCGGCAGATTAAGCCGGACGTTAACATTATGATAGCGTGCGGTCTTGTATGTATGACTTCTTATGCCATCCTGTATTTTTTAAAGGCAGGTCGGCTGGACAGGTGGATTTGGCCCGTGGGATTGTCTGTGACTGTGGTTTTATTTATTTATGGTTTTATCAGTCTTGTCCGAATTGCCGGTGCCGAGAAAAAGGCCGGTTTTATCTCACATCTAAAAAGGCAAGTAACATGGGTTTGGATTTTCATAATGCTGCACGGCCTTGCCTGGACCATATCGCCTGTGCTGTTCAATAATTTCTGTGGGGGAGACCCGGCATTTCTCTGGGCGATGTTATTCAGTATCGGACTGGTTGTACTTGGTATTTTTCATTCGAAGGAATGGCTTTACGGGGGCATCGGAATTTTCGCCGTGATGGCATTGACGTATTTTTTGGGAAATATCGGCTATCTGATTCTTGGTTTGGCAATAGGAGCAGGATTGATAATACCTGCAATAATCGTCCAGAGAAATTTTCGCAAACAGGAAAAAGAAAATGGGCAAGCCTGAAAAACCGAAATTCGATGAGCTGATCCTGTCGAAAACCCGCCTGGGTATAATAGCCGCTTTGATGGGCGGCGATAAGCTGGATTTTACGTATCTGCGAAATGCTCTGAAGCTGTCCGACGGCAATCTCAGCATTCAAATCCGCAAACTTGAGGAGGCCGATTATATAAAAGTAGAGAAAGTTTTCGTCGATCGCAAGCCTAAAACGTTTTGCAAAATTACCCGCAAAGGGCAGAAAGCCGTAAGAAATCTGATCGGCAAACTCGAGGATCTGATAAACCTTGATTAAAACTATTAGTACGGTACAATCGTATGGATTGTTACATGCCTGAGACTTTTTAGGTTACCATCAGGACTTATAGACTTATCCCCAGATTTGTCAGAGGATTACCGTCGGCGTTTCGGTCGGCTGCGGCTGATTTTGGATAACAAATCGGCATGGCCCTGCTGCTTCAGAAACTGGCTTATGAGCTTTTTGTTTTGCGGCCGGTAGTATTGCAGAAGAGCGGCCTGAAGGCGTTTTTCCTTTCTCGATCGCGGGATGTGAATTTGTTTTCCCCCGGGATCTGTGCCGGAAACATACATGGCCGTCGAGAGCGTCAGCGGGACAGGGACAAAGTCCTGCACCTGTCGCGGTCGCCAGGATCGTGACACGAGGTACTCGGTGAGTTTGAGGGTGTCTTCCGGACGGCAGCCGGGATGAGCGCTGATCAGGTACGGTACGAGATATGCCTCTTTGCCGGCCCGGCGACGTGATTCGTTAAACCGCTGTTCGAACTGCTCGAACACCTCAAATTGGGGCTTTCCCATGAGACTCAGCACATGCGGACAGTTATGTTCCGGGGCCACCTTTAAATGTCCCCCGACGAAATATCGAACGAGCAAATCGAGATATTCAGGGCTTTCCAGGGCTATATCGTGCCGGATGCCGGAGGCCACAAAGACATTGGTTCTCTTTCGTGAGCTTTTGCTCCATCGGATAAAAGCCTCCAACATCTCAAGCATTGGTCCATGATCCATGCCGGCGTGCTTACACGGAGACGGTGAAAGGCAGCTTATACGCGTACAGGTTCTCGCCCGGCCGCATTCCATGCGATACATATTTGCCGTAGGCCCGCCAAGGTCCACGATTGTGCCGCGAAACTGCGGATGTCCCCGAATCACATCGGCCTCATTCAATAACGACTCCAGTGACCTCGAACTGATCTGCTTTCCCTGATGACAACCGATCGAACAAAAGGAGCAGCCCCCGAAACAGCCGCGATGTGTCGTAATAGAGAACTGTACCGGCGTCAGTGCCGGCACGCCCTTATCGCGGTCATAACGCGGATGCCAGCATCGCGAAAACGGAAGATCATACACGGCATCCAGCTCATCGCCGCTCAAAGGCTCGCCCGGCGGCAGGACGACAATCGTGCCCGGGTCTTGCTCCTGCACTACGGCCAATCCGCCCGGATGGGCGTGGAGATGATACTTCTGGTGTGCATCCATGACACGCCGGGGGTCAGACCGCTGCTCACCGAGTGAAGGCAACGTCACGGCACTTTCGGGCATAACAATCCCCTTGCGAATCACAAACGCAGTGCCGGCGATGTCAGTCAGCTCGTGGACTGTCTGGCCCGCCTCAAGTCGTCGAGCGACCTGGGAAACGGCCTTTTCTGCCATGCCGTGGATCAATAAATCTGCTTTCGCGTCGACCAGCACCGACCGCTTCAGCCGGTCCTCGATGTAATCATAGTGTACCAGCCGTCGCAAACTCGCCTCCAAACCGCCGAGGATAATCGGAACATCCGGGTAAGCTTCCCGGGCCCTGGCTGAGTACACTAAAAGCGGGCGGCCCGGGCGCAACTCCAGCGCACCGCCGGGGCTATAGACGTCCTGCCTTCGACGGTTCCCCAGCGACGCATAGTCGTTCAGACGTGAATCGATACAGCCGCTTGTTATTCCCCAGAACAGCCGCGGCCGCCCGAGAGATCGGAACGGCTCGACGCTTCGCCAATCGGGCTGGGCCAAAATCGCGACGCGATAGCCCAGTTTTTCGAGCCATCGACCTATCAGCGCCACGCCGAACGAGGGATGGTCAACATAGGCATCACCTGTAATCAGTATGACATCAGCCTGGTCCCAACCGCACAGACGAAGTTCCTCGTGTGTGGTCGACAGGAATGTCCTTTTATTAGCGTTCTTCACAGTCATTGACGCATTATACCACAGTTGCCGGCTTTTTGTTCAGGATTGACAGCGCATTCCGGCTGCGTTTTCGGCTATGCCGCTATAAAAAGGACAGCCCCGGCGGTTTTCACAATCGGGGCTTATAATTCCTGGCGATGACCTACTCTCGTTTTTTGCTTGTATTTTTTCTTTCGCCTTTTAATTTTTGATTTGGCTGTGGGGCTACCATCGGACGCACAGGCTTAATCATTAAACGCTTGTTCGATAAAGGTTTTAAGGGCCGGAATATCATTTTTACAGGTATCCCATACTACCTTTAGATTAACACCAAAGTACTCGTGAATTAATACATTCCTCATTGCCTTGATTTTATACCAGGGAATTTCAAAATGCTTATCTTGAAAGCTATCAGACAAATTACGGGCTGCTTCTCCTATTATTTCCAGCTCTCTGACCACCGCATCAATCATCATGTCATTATCTGAAAAATCATCAAAGTCAGCCGATGCAATATATCCTTCAATCTTCTCGATTGCCTCAAGTATATGGAGCAAATAAGTTCTATCAACCTTCATAGACAACCTCAGCCTCTTGAAGTACCTGATTCCTGAAATATTTGCTAATAGCCTGTGGCGTCAGTAAGTCGACTTTTTTCCCGAGAGCTTTGGACAAGTTCTCTTGTATATCGATATACTTGAACAATCCGACTATCGACTGTGGATAAAAATCTATTAAAACATCAATATCACTGTCTTCCCGCGGCGTTCCGTTAACGTAGGAACCAAAAAGAGCCACATACTTGATGTCTGCAGAATTAGGGTCATTCTTAACTGCTGATAATAACCGCTTTTTTATTTCCTGCTTTGTCATATTCGAAAGTCTAAATCATGTAAAATAAAGTGTCAAATAAAATGAGGTGCAAAAGGAAAGCCCCGACAGCTTTCACTATCAGGGCTTATAATTCCTGGCGATGACTTACTATCGCCCTTACGGACTACCATCGGCCTAAAGAGCTTAGCTTCTGAGTTCGGCATTATTTTATGCCGAAATAGATTCTTTTGTTTGAGGTCCCTTGTGTTTGACGCCTATCAAGCTATCAATCGATAGGTCCTCGTCTATTAATGGCCAATGTATACCATATCCAGCAGGTGAAATTTCGTATTTTTCTCTCTCCGCGAGTGATGCATCGGCGAGCCTTTTAGAAATATCAGCCAATGGAAACGTATATTCATTGCCATCAACCATTACAATCAACGTCTCTTTAACAAATGCAACTTTTTCAACTTTATGGTATTTCTTCATCATTTCATCTCTTTTTGAAACTTGTTCCATTCCTGTTCGATGAATTCAAAGTATTCGAAGATGATTTTCTTGACCTCACGTTTGTCCTTGGTGTTCATATTATAACTGTATGCTTCTTCAAGGGCAAAATTGTCTATGTCCAACCAATACTTACATTCCTTTTCGGCTTTTCGACAATGAATGTGAATTGGTTCATCTCCTTCATTTGAGTAGAAGAAAAATCTCCAGCCCATCACGAACAGAATAGTCGGCATAAAACCGCTCTCCCTAACTTTACATTTTTCTGCGTACTGAATAGTCTATGTTACTACATTATACATATTTCGACTCATATTATCAAAAAATTTCATCTTTATCTTCCCGAAAAGGAAAAGGCCGGCTTCTTTCGAAACCGGCCTTTATAATTCCTGGCGATGACCTACTCTCGCCCGTAAGGACTACCATCGGCCTGAACGGGCTTAGCTTCTGAGTTCGGAATGGGATCAGGCGTTTCCCCGTCAGTATAGTCACCAGGAAGCTCGTTATATCCCGACTAAAGTCGGAATAAAATCAAAAATTAAAATAGAAAATCAAAACTTTTGAATCCGCCTATGGCGGATGACTTCCTTTTGAATTTTAACTTTTCAAAAAAAAATGCAGATGCGGATATGAGCGTTACAAGGAACTTATTTCTGCGCAACCAATGATTGATATGGTCAAGCATTCGAGCGTTAGTACCGGTTAGCTAAACATATTTCTACGCTTACACACCCGGCCTATCAACCTGGTAGTCTACCAGGGCTCTTCAGGTCCGAAGACCATGGAATCCTCATCTTGGAGGGGGCTTCCCACTTAGATGCTTTCAGCGGTTATCCTTTCCCGACTTAGCTACCCGGCGGTGCCCCTAGCGGGACAACCGGTACACCAGCGGTCAGTGCTTCCCAGTCCTCTCGTACTAGGGAAGCATCTCCTCAAGATTCCTGCGCCCACGGCAGATAGGGACCGACCTGGCTCGCGCCGGTCTGAACCCAGCTCGCGTACCACTTTAATGGGCGAACAGCCCAACCCTTGG
>Ga0307379_10008878_pt1 | contig 13500 bp, 11 predicted proteins | sample UN2MG_FD_202237 | JGI IMG/M metagenome (GOLD analysis project Ga0307379, IMG submission 202237) | Soil microbial communities from Risofladan, Vaasa, Finland - UN-2 | ecosystem: Environmental > Terrestrial > Soil > Coastal area > Acid sulfate soil | place: Finland: Risofladan, Vaasa | collected...
AGCGGCGGCGCTGCTCGCCTGGATTTTCTCGCTCATGGGCAAAAACGCCCTTCGTCGAAAAACAGACGTGCTCGCACGCTTGCGCCATCCGTTGCTTCAAGAAATGGCCGGAGTATAGTCTAGAGGGCCAGATATGATGTGCCGTGCCGCCGTGCGGCCTGCGTAGTTGACCGTGTCAATCAGCCTTGTGATATCCTCTCTGCGAGCACCGAGGATTCCTCGTAGTTCATCGTCATGGTTGATTACGTCCACCGTTATGCACTCGTGGAGCTTCTCGGCATCGATTCTCTTCCCATCGGCGTACCCGGCGCTCAAACCGGTGAGCGAAGTGTCGGAGACATGCGAGAATGGTCCATGGCCAACGTCGTGTAATAGCGCCGCGAGTCTGATATTCCCAATCTCTCTCTTGCTGAACCCGAGGACTTTCGCCATTCTCCCCGCAACGTGCATGACTCCGAGGGAATGGTCAAATCGCGTGTGAACCGCGCCGGGATAGACGAGATACGCCATGGCCAGTTGGTGGATGCCCCGCAGTCGCTGCATCGCCCGGCTGTTGATGACCCTCTCCTCCAGGCCACCGTACTCTATCAGCCCGTGAATCGGACATCTGACTACCATCATGGTCGTTAGCCCCCTTGACAGCAGATATCGTGCCTTGCGCGCAGGAATCGGTGGTCGCCTTCCCCAACGACGCACCGCTTCACATGTCCCCCAGCGCTGGCGGGTCGGCGGTGATCACCTGTAGGGGCGCATGGCCATGCGCCCCTACCTGATATCTGTGCTCGCGCACCGCGTAGGGTACGAAGAAGGTGTCGCCGGGTCGCAGCGCCATCTCGCCTCCAGGCCAGACGAGCGCCCCCGCGCCGGCGACCACCGCGCCCGCGTAGAAACGCTCGTTGGTCAGCGCCAGCTCCCCGCTCACCCGCAGCCGCCGCGAGGCGAAGAAGGGCGTGTCCGCGTAGGCGATGATCTGCTCCACGTCGCCGCCCGCGCTCTGCGCGATCACGCGCGGCTGCAGGCGCGCCCGCGCCGTGACCTCCGCGACCGTGTGGCCGGTGTAATCGAATACCTCCAGCGCGCGCTCCCACCCCAGGCCCATGTGAGCCCCCTCCGCCGGCAGCTCCACCTCCACCACCTTGAGCTCGGTGTGGATGACCAGGTCCGACGGCTGCTGCACCTCGATCATGAACACCCCGCTGCCGATGGCGTGGGGGGTGCGCCCGGTCACCAGGTAGGCGTCCCCCGGCCGCACGGGGATGCGATTGAGGCATTCCACCTGTCCGTCGAGATCCTGCGCGTCCACCAGGCGGCGGAAATGCGCGGGCTCCACCCCCGGGCGGAAACCGAGCAGGAGGTAGGGCTCGACCCCGCCAATCACCCGCGTGGCGACAATGATCCAGGCTTCGGTCTTGCCCACCGGCGAGTCGAAGTAGCGGCGCGCGTATTCGTCATCGGGGTGGGCCTGGATGGGCAGGCGCACCGCCGAGTCCAGGAACTTCGCCAGCACCTGCGTCGTCGGCCCGAAAGCGGCAAGGTGATCCGCGCCGAGCATCTCCCGCGGGAACAGCTCCACCAGCAGGGCGAACGGCACCGCGGTGCCGCGGACGATGCTCAGGCCCTCCAGCGGCGGTTGGCCGTCGCGGGGCGGGTTCCGGGCGCGGGTCATCGAGGCGATCCAATCCTCGGGGTAGCAGCTGTCGTGGGGATCGGGCTGCCCGCGCAGCTCGCGGAAGAGCTTGCCGCCGGTATAGACGCGCCAGGCCTCGTTGCGCTCGAAGGCGATGGGCGCGCCCGCCAGTGCTGCCAGGTCGTCCAGCTTGCGGGAAGTCATCGCTCGCTACCTCATCGGATAGGACTGCAAGGCGTTGGCATGACGCGCAGAGCCACTCGTCTCCCTGGCGGAGAGGACCAAAGGTAGGGGCAAGGCATGCCTTGCCCCTACAGGGTGGACGGCCGTGTGGCGCACCCCGCCTACGGCGGACAAGCCTCACGCGGCCCGATAAACCGGGCCGACCTCTCCTTCGCACGGGAGGTCTTGAGAGTCGCTCGCGCAGGCCAACGGCAAACGGTGACACCCGCGTCGTGGGGGGCGCCCTCGCGCGTCACATTTCCACGGCGACGAGCCGTGCACCTGTCGAGCGGCGCCGGGAGTCACCCCCACGCGCGGGGATGAAACTTTAGCTGGCGGCGGGTCGTCTATGCATGAGACTGGCGGATTCCAGACCCATCAGGAGGTCAGTGGCATGAGCAGACTACGCTTGGCAGTGGCGGCGGCGGCGGCGGCGCTCGCCGCGGTGTCGGTGCTCTACATGGTGCAGGCGCGGATGGCGGTAGCGGCGACCCCGCCGGCGGGGGCGGTGATGGTGGCGCAGGCGCCAGGCGGCGGCGCGGGCGGTGGTCCCGGCGGCTGGGGGCAGATGAGCGAGGCCGAGCGGGCGAAAATGCGCGAGCAGATGACCGCGCGCATGTTGGACCAGGCCGGGCTCACCGATGCAGAGAAGACAGCGGCGAAAAAGGCGCTTACGGCCAAAGCACGTGCGCGGGAGGCGCTGACGCAGGAGCTGACCAAGCTGCGCCGCACCGCCAACCAGGCAAAGCCGACTGACAAGGACCTGCGGGCCGCGCTAGCGGCCTACGGCGCCGCGCTCACCCAGTATCGCAAGCAGGTCGCGGCCACGGATGCGGCATTGGTCAAGCAGTTGTCCACCCGGTCGCGAGCGCGCTGCATGTCGCTGGGCATCCTCGATAACGGCCTGGGCATGATGGGGCGCATGGGCGGTGGCGGCCAGTCCGGCCCCGGAGGCGCGAGACGGCCTCGGGGATAGTCCCACCGGCGCGGAAAGCAACGTTGGCCCGTGATCGCGAAGGACGCGACTTCGCTGAAGTCGCGGTTATCTCGCGCGCCCACGGGCGGTGATTTGGCCCAGGAGCGGTGCGCATGAAACGTACGATAGTGATAGTCGGCGTAGTGCTGGTCGCGGGGATCGGCGCTGGACTGTGGGTGCGCGCGCGCGCCGCAGGCACGGCTGACGCCGAGGAATTGCAGACGGTGCGAGTGCAGCGCGGCACCGTGGAGCTGACCGTCTCCGCCGACGGCGTGCTGCAGCCGCTGACGACGGTCGCGGTCAAGTCGTATGCGGGCGGGCGGGTGGACGTGCTGGCGGTGGAGGTTGGAGATAAGGTCCAGCCCGGCGACCTCATCGCTAAGATTGACCCCACCGACAGCCGCACCGCCTACGATCAGGCCGCCGCCGACCTGGCGGCGGCCGAGGCCCGGCTGGCGCAAGCCCGCGAGCAGGCGCAGGTGCAGCCGGCGCTGACCCGGGCTGCCATCGCCCAGGCCGAGGCCGCCCATAACTCGGCGGTCAAGGACCTGGAGCGTCTGCAGCGGGCGGCGCAGCCGCAGACGCGCGCCCAGGCGCGCGCGGCGCTCGACAAGGCGGCGGCGAACCTCGACCTCGCGGGCAAGGATCTGCTCCGCGTCCAGGGGCTGAAGGCGCAGGGTTTCGTTCCCCAGAGCGACGTGGACACCGCCCTCAACCGCCGCGACCTGGCGCGGGCCGAGCTTGCCTCCGCGCAGGAGCGCTGGGACACCCTGGAGCAGGAGCAGAACCCGGAGCTGGCATCGGGGCAGGCGCGGGTGGCGCAGGCGAAGGCCGGGCTGGATCGGGCGCGCGCGGACGCGGTGCAAGACCGGCTGCGCCGGGCCGACGTAACGAGCGCCCAGGCGCAGGTCGCGCGCGCGCAGGCCCAGCTCGACAATACGCGCACCATGCTTGATTACACCACGATTACGGCCCCGCGCGCGGGAGTCATCCTGGCCAAGCTGGTCGAGCAAGGCACGATCGTGACCTCCGGCCGCTCCTCGGTGACCCAGGGCACGGATGTGGTGCTGCTGGGGGACCTCACCCGCATGTTCGCCGAGGTCAGCCTGGACGAGGCTGACGTGGGGCAGGTGAAGGCCGGGCAGTCGGTGGTAATCCGCGTTGAGGCCTTTCCCGACGAGGTATTCGCGGGCACGGTGACGCGCATAGACCCCCAGGCCCTGACCCAACAGAACATCACCACGGTGCTGGTGACGGTGGGGATTGACAACCCTGACGCACGCCTCAAGCCGGGGATGACGGCGAGCTGTGACTTCCTGGTGGAGCGGGTGAAGGATACATTGTACCTGCCGATCCGGGCGATCCGTAACGCGAATGGAAGTCAGGTCGTGGTCCTCCTGCGCGGCAAGGAGCAGGTGGAGGTGCCGGTGGAAGCCGGCATCTCGGGCAACGACCGCACGGAGGTGCTGGAGGGGCTGCGCGAGGGCGACGTAGTGGTGCTGCCGAGTCTGACCGCGGCGTCCGACGTGCGCAGCCAGCGCATGCGCGAGATGGGCCTCCGCGCCGGGGGGGCGGGCGGCTTCGTCCGCAGCAGCGATGGGGGCGGCGGTGGCGGTCGCGGCGGGTAGGAAGCCAAGCGGAGCACATGCGATGAGCGTCTGGGAATCCTTGCGGGTGGCGTTGGAGGGGCTGGCCGCCAATCGTCTGCGGTCGGCGCTCACCATGCTGGGGGTGATCTTCGGCGTGGGGGCGGTCATCGCCGCCATCTCCATGACCCAGGGCGCCAAGGCGGCCACCATGCAGCAGTTCGAGCGCTTCGGCACCAACGTGCTGACGGTGCGCGCGGGCCAGATGCGCCACGGCCCGGTCGCCGGCGGCATGGGCTCCGAGCAGACGCTGACCTACGCCGACGCGGAGGCCATCGCCGAGCAGGTGCCGACGGTGGTCGCGGTCGCCCCCGAGGTCAACACCCAGGCCCAGGTCAAGGCGGGTAACGCCAACACCAACACGCGCATCGTCGGCACCACCGCCGCCTTCCCCCAGGTGCGCAACTTCGAGCTCGCTGAAGGCGCGTTCTTCACCGATCGCGATGTGCAGAGTCGGCGCAAGGTGGCGGTGCTCGGCCCCACCGCGGTCGAAAACCTTTTCGGCGCCGGGCAAGCGGTGGTCGGCAAGCGCATCAAGATCGCCGGCATGACCTTCCAGGTGCTCGGTCAGTTCGTGGCCAAGGGGGACACCGGCTTCTTCAGCCAGGACGATCAGATCGTGGTGCCCATCACCACCGCCATGTACCGGCTGATCGGCCCCGGCGGGGGGCGGGGCGGAGCGCGCGACGCGGTCCGCTCGATCGCGGTGCAGGTGGCGGATATGAAGCTGGCGGACCGCGCCCAGGCCGAGGTCGAGGCGCTGCTGCGGCGGCGTCACCGCATCGGCCCCGCCAGCGAGAGCGATTTCCAAATCATGTCCGCCGCCGATCTCATCGAGGGCGCCCAGGAGGCCAACCGCATCATGACCCTGCTCTTCGGCTCCATCGCCGCCGTCTCCCTGCTGGTGGGAGGCATCGGCATCATGAACATCATGCTCGTCTCCGTCACCGAGCGCACTCGCGAGATCGGCCTGCGCAAGGCGGTGGGCGCGACCCCGCGCGACATCCTGCGCCAATTCCTGATCGAGGCGCTCACCCTGAGCCTGGTCGGCGGCGCCGTCGGCGTCGCCCTCGGCGGCGGCCTCGCCCTATTGCTGCGCATCTTGGGCATGAACACCGCCGTGTCGCTGCCGTGGGTGCTGGTCGCGTTTTCCTTCGCCGCCGGCGTCGGCGTCTTCTTCGGCTTGCTCCCCGCGCGCAAGGCCGCCGCCCTGCGCCCGATCGAGGCCTTGCGCTATGAATGACCGCCAACCAGATAGAGGAAGGGTACCGCTCATGCTGGCAGCGTATCTCGGCGTCGTGCTGATGGTGGCGGCCGCCGCGCCGCCTGCTCCGGCGGCGGTGCCCTCCCCGGCGGCGCTCCCGGACCGCCCCCTGTCCCTCGACGATTGCGTGGTCATCGCCCTCGCGCACAACCCGCAGATCACGGCCTCGCAGCAGGGCGTGATCGCGGCCGAGGCGGGCCTCACTCGCGCCCGCAGCAGCTACTACCCCCAGCTTTCGCTCGACTCCGTGGAGGGCTTCACCGGCAGCACCCTCGGCAACGCCGATAGCCGCCAGGACCTCGACCTCACGGCGCGCCTGACGCTGTGGCGGCGGGGCCGCGCGGAAAACGTGGCGGTGAGCGCCACCTCGCTGCACGCCTCCGAGCTCGGCCACGTGTCAACCGTCCGCGACCTGGTGCAGCAGGTAGCGGGCAACTACTACGCGGTGCTCGCGGCGCACGAGCTGCTGGCGGTGGCGCAGGGAGGCGTGGAGTCCGCGCAATCCCACCTGGAGCAGGTCAAGGCGCGCGCGGCCCTGGGCGCCGCCGCCGAGGTGGACGTCTTTCCCGCCGACGACGACCTCGCGCGCGCCGAGCTCGATCTCATTGACGCCCGCAGCGATGTGCGCCTGGCGCTGGCGCGGCTCAAGAACACCCTGGGCGTGCCGCCGGACACGGCGTTGGACCTGGCACCGGCGGCGCCCGCAGTCGCCGGCGAGTTCCCACCGCTGGCGGAGGCGCTGCAGACCGCGCGCACCCGACGGTCGGAGCTCATGCAGGCCGAGGCGGTCACGCGCGCCAGCCGCTACGCGGTGACCCTGGCGCGGATCGGCCGCGGCCCCCTACTCGACGTCTCCGCTCAATACGACCGGGGATACGCCGACTGGAATGCGCTCGACCCGGCGTGGGGCTTTCTGCTCACGGCGTCCTGGCCGCTGTTCGACGGCTACGCGACCCGCTCCGATGAGACCTCCGCGCGGGCGCAGTTGAGCCGCAGCGAGGCCAACCTCCAGCAGGCCATCAATCAGGTGGGGTTGGAGGTCGAGAACGCCCTGGTGGAGGCGGAACGCACGCGCGAGCGCGTGGATGCGAGCGCCAAGTCGGTGGCCGCGGCCCAGGCGCGCTTGGCCGCCGCCGAGGGCAAGTACCACCAGGGCGTGGGCATCCTGCTCGAGGTCATAGACGCCCGCGTCGCCGTCACCAGTGCGCTCGCCAACCAGGTGCGGGCGCGCTACGATCACCAGACCGCGCTGGTGAACCTGCAGCGGGCCATCGGCACGCTGGCGCCGCCGGCCGCCGCCCCGGCGGGGGGATGAGCGTCGCGACCATGATTGAGGCGGTCAACCTGAAGAAGGAATATCGCATGGGGCGGCTGGTGGTGCCGGCCCTGCGCGGGGTTTCGCTGGCGATCGCGGCCGGTGAGTTCGTGGCCATCATGGGGCCCTCCGGCTCCGGCAAGTCCACCTTCATGCACCTGGTGGGCTGCCTCGACCACCCCACCGCCGGCGAGTACCGCCTCAACGGCGTCGAGGTGTCGCGCTTCGACGAGTACCAGCTCGCCAAGATCCGCAATCAACAGATCGGCTTCGTCTTCCAGAGCTATAACCTGCTGTCGCGGGCGACGGCCGTGCGCAACGTGGAGCTGCCGCTGCTCTACGCGCGCGGCGACCAGCGTCGGGAGCGCGCCGAGCGGGCGCTGGCGGCGGTGGGCCTCGCCGACCGCATGGGGCATCGCCCCAACGAGCTGTCCGGCGGCGAGCAGCAGCGCGTCGCCATCGCCCGCGCCCTGGTCAACGACCCCGCCATCATCCTCGGCGACGAGCCCACCGGCAACCTCGCCACCGCCCAGGGCACGGAGATCATGGCCATCCTCCAGCGCCTCAACCGCGAGGGCAAGACCATCCTCATCGTCACCCACGAGCCCGACATCGCCCGCCACGCTCGCCGCGTCGTTCACTTCCGCGACGGCCTCATCGAGGGCGAGGAAACGATGAGCGGGACGGCCTGAGGCGAACCAGTAGGGGCGCATGGCCATGCGCCCCTACTGCGCCCGCGCCTTCGTCCCCGCCGCGCGGGGCAGGTTTCGTTCCCGCGGCGGCGAAGTTGCCATGCGAGCCCATCCCGGAGGGTAAGAATTGCGGCGCGCGATCGGCGTCACCCTATTACTATGCGGCCTGTGCAGCCACGCCGCCGAGGCGGGCTGGGAGCGCAAGGGCACGCTGGCCTTCAGCCTGGTGTCGTCCCGCGAGAACGACAGCTCCCAGTTGTCGTGGTCGAGCGACCTCGATCTGTGGTTCATCCGTCCCACCGGCGCGCGCCAGAGCGTGTGGGTCTACCTTCAGGACGACTACGGCAAGGTGCGCAACTCCGACCAGGGCGTGGACGCCACCGCGCCCGACCGCGTGGACTACCAGGCCAAGTACCTCTACAATGAGTCGGCGCGCCGCAGCTATTTCATCGGCTACAGCCTGACCGGGAGTCACGACTTCTCGCAGGCCGATCACGCCCTCGGCCTGGGGCTGCGGATGCCGCTGGGCAAACACGTCGTCCTCGACCTGTCCGAGGAGCGAGTCCTGGGCGAAGCGTGGCAGCACAAGGTGCAGGTCTACTACGCCCAAAACCTGGGCCCGCGGCTCAAGGCGACGGGTAACGGCTCGGCGGCGGGGGGCCGCGAGTTCGGCTCCAGCGCCGACACCGGCCTCACCTATCAGCTCACCAGCGAGCTCGCCCTGCGCCTCAACGCGGTCTTCACCAAACCGCAGGGCGACCGCAACTGGGCGCGCACCGTGCGCTTCCAGGCGGTGTGGGCCCTGGGGCCGAAGGCGTGACCGACGCCCCCTCAAGCGTGGCTAGGCGGCTCCGCCACCGCCACGGCGGTCTGCAGAGCAGACCTAGCCGCCTGGCCGCAGCGGCGCTCGCCGCGTTAGCAATGGGGTTGGGGCCGCGCCCGGTGGGGGCGGACGTCGCTCCGGCGCAGGTGCGGGTCGGCCTGGCGTGGCACCGCACCACGGTCGTCATCGGCGCGCCGGGGCCGTTCGTGCTGTCCGCCGGGGGGGAGGAGACGAAAGGCGAGGGCGACACGTGGACCGTTTGCCTGCGCTCGGCGGCGCCGCCGAGCGCAGGCGCCGCCGAGCGCCCGGCCGCCGGGGAGGTCTATGTCGTCGGCGCCCGCGGCCCCGGGCGGTGGTTGGGGCTGCCGCTGCGTCTGCGCCCCGGCGAGGGGTGCGCGGACGGCCTGCTGGCGGGCCTTGACGACAAGTCGCTGCGGCGCTACGCGGGCGAGCTGGAGGTGGCGGGCGACGCCGCCGGCATGTTATCCTTGGTCAATACGGTGGACCTCGAGGCGTACGCGCGGGGGGTGGTGTGCGCGGAGATGGGGCCGAGCTATCCCCTGGAGGCGCTGAAGGCGCAGGCGGTGGCGGTGCGCAGCGAGGCGATGTTCAAGCTCGGCCGCCATCGCGCCGATGGGTTCGACCTGTGCGCCGAGGGCCACTGCCAGGCCTACCGCGGCATCAGCGGACAGGCGCCCGCGGGCGACGCCGCGGTGGCGGCGACGCGGGGGGAGATCCTGACCTACGACGGGCGCCCGGCCGATGCCGTATATCACGCGGTCTGCGGGGGGTACACCGAGGGCGCGCGCGACGTGTGGGGCAGCGACGTTCCTTACCTGCAGGGGGTGGCGGACGGCAACCGCGACGACCGCGGCTACCGCGAGCAGGACGACCGCTTGCGCGCGTACCTGAAGACCTTCCCGGCGGTCAACTGCCGCCAGCCGCAGTACGTTGACCTGTCGCGCTTTCGCTGGGTGCGGACGCTGCCGCGCGAGGAGATTGACAAGTCCCTCGCCGACATGGTGAGCGTCGGCGAGGTGGTGGACTTGCGACCGCTGGAGCGCGGCGCCTCGGGGCGCATCGCGCGCCTGGAGGTGGTGGGCACGCGCGCGACGACCACCCTCAGCCGCGAGCTGGTGATCCGCCGCGCGCTGGGCGACCTGCCGAGCTCGGCCTTCGTGGTCGAGCGCTTGGCCGACGCGGCCGGGCGAGCGGTGGCCTTCGTGCTGTGGGGGGCCGGGTGGGGCCACGGCGTCGGAATGTGCCAGGTCGGGGCGGCGGGCATGGCCGCCGCCGGTCGCGACTACCGGGAGATACTGGCGAAGTACTACCAGGGTGCGGACATCCAGACTCTGTACTGATGGGATGGGGCCCTGGGGGCGCGGGAAGGAGCCACGGGGGAACGACATGACTGCAAGCGAGGGCAAACAGCCGAAGCTGGGCATGGAGGATGGCCGCGCGGCGCGGCGCTGCGTGCGCGACTTGACCCCGGGGGCGAACCTCGCCGGCGAGCAGTACGTCGTGCGCGGCAAGCGCTTGACTCCGTTCAAGAACAAGCCCGGCCAGTACCTGTCGCTGACCCTGGGCGACCGCACCGGCGACATCGAGGCGCGGGTATGGGACAATGCCGAGGCGCTGGCGGCGACGTTCGAGGAGGGCGACGTGGTGGCGGTCAGCGGCCGCGTCGAGGCGTACAAGGACAAACTACAGGTCATCGTCGGCGACCTCAGCCGCTGCGCGCCGGAGCAGGTGCGGCGCGAGGACTTCCTGGCGACGGCCGCGCGCAGCCCGGACGAGATGCTGGAGGAGCTGATCGGGGTCTGCAAGTCGGTGCGCGACCCCGGCCTGCGCAAGCTGCTGGCGGTGTTTTTCGCCGACGGGGAGTTCGCCGACCGCTTCAAGACCGCCCCCGGGGCCAAGCGGGTGCATCACGCCTACGTCGGCGGGCTGATCGAGCACACCCTCAACGTCGTCAAGATCTGCGATCATCTGTGCGCCATCTACCCGCAGCTCGACCGCGACCTGCTGGTGGTGGGCGCGCTGCTGCATGACATCGGCAAGGTCAGCGAATACGCGTGCAATCTCAGCATCGAGACCACGGACGAGGGGGAGCTGATCGGGCACATCGCCCAGGGCTATCATCTGGTGGCGCAGGCGCTGCAGGAGGTCGCGGAGCTGAGTGAGGAGCATCGGCTGCGGGTGGGGCACATGGTGGTGGCGCATCACGGCGAGCCGACCATGGGCGCGCCCAAGGAGCCGCTGACGGTCGAAGCCTGCGCCCTGCACCATGCGGAGAACCTGGACGCGCAGGTCAATCGCTTTCTCACCATCATGGAGCGCGAGGGCGGCCAGGGGCGGAGCTGGACTGAGCGCGACTTCTTGCTCCAGCGCCGCCTGTTCCTGGGCGCGGACACCGCCAGCGACGAGGGATAGGCGGAGGCTCATCCTCTGTGCCATCCGCGCATAGGATAGCGGGAGACACGCTGCCATGGCTGACGACGGATTGACCCGCCCCGCGATCGCGGGGCTGCGCCCCTATAGCCCGGGCAAGCCGATCGCGCAGGTGCAGCGCGAGTACGGGCTGAGCGACATCATCAAGCTCGCCTCCAACGAGAATCCGCTGGGGCCCTCCCCGCTGGCGCTGGAGGCGATGAAGCAGGCGCTCACGCAGTCTCGTCTCTACCCGGACAACGACTGGTACGACCTGCGCCGCGAGCTGGCGGCGCACCTGGGCCTGCCCGCGGAGCAGATCGTCATCGGCCGCGGCAGCGACGAGGTCATCCTCGGCATCGGGCTGGCGTTCCTCAACCCGGGCGAGCGCGCGCTCATGCCCGAGGGGCCCTTCAGTCAGTACGAGTTCACCACCCGCCTCATGGGCGGCGAGTGCGTGCTGGTGCCCCTGCGCGACTACCGCTACGACCTGCGGGAGATGGCGCGCCGCCTCGACCGGAGCACCAAGCTGGTGTGGATCGGCAACCCCAACAACCCCACCGGCGCCATCGTCACCAACGACGAGGTCACCGCCTTCCTCGAGGCGACGCCGCCGAGCTGCGTGGTGGTGTTGGATGAAGCCTACGGCGAGTACGTCGAGGACCCGCATTACCCCGACTCGCTGACCCTGCTCAAGGAGGGGGCGGATAACCTCATCGTCCTGCGCACGTTCTCCAAGATCTACGCGCTGGCGGGGCTGCGCATCGGCTACGGCTTCGGCCCGCCGCGGCTGATTGACAGCCTCATGCGCGTGCGCGCGCCCTTCAACGTCAGCACCGTCGCCATGGAGGGGGCGCGCGCCAGCCTGCGCGATCCCGGTCAGGTCGAGCGCAGCCTCAAGGTCGTCCGCGAGGGCAAGGACTACCTCTACGGCGAGTTCGCACGCCTCGGCGTCTCCTATGTCCCGACGCACGCCAACTTCATCCTGGTGGACGCAGCCGCGGACTGTCGCCAGGTGTTCGAGGGGCTGCTGCGCCAGGGGGTGATCGTGCGCACCGGCGATATTTTCGGCCTGCCCACCCATATCCGCGTCACCATCGGCCTGCCCGACCAGAACCGGCGGTTCATCGCCGCCCTGGAGCAGGTCTTGACCGAGTCCGCTTGAGTCAGGAGCAAGGGGAAAGGCCAGCCAGATCAGATGGCTAGGCCCTTCGGGCCGCCACGGCGGCAGCAAAGCTGCCTAGCCGTCGCGCAGATGACACAGATTGGGCACGGATTGTGCGCAGGCGTTATGCGTGAAGTGGCAGGGCGGCAGATCCCTTGGGCCCGCGGTCGCCATCCTGCGCCCAAGGTCAGTGGCAGCGCAGGAGTCCTCAGGGCCTCGGCGAAGTAGCGGGCGACGCGGGTCCCCGCGCCCAATTCTCTCGGAGGCCATCAGATGCCCCAGCTTGCGATTAGCGGCGGCGCTGCGGTGGCGCCGCAAGGCCTGCGCGCGACTTGGCCTATCTTCGATGACCGCGACCGCCAGGCGCTCTTGCGCGCCCTCGATTCCGGCAACTGGTGTCGCGTCGGCCAGGTTGATCCCCAGGATTCCGAGGTCGCGCACTTTGAGGCCGAGTTTGCGCGCTACCACGACGCCGCCCACTGCGTGGCGGTGGTCAACGGCACCGCCGCCATCGAGGTCGCGCTGCGCGCCGGCGGCGTCGAAGCCGGCGACGAGGTGCTGGTGACGCCGCTGACCTTCATCTCCTCCGCCACCGCCATCGTCCTCGCCAGGGCGGTGCCCGTGTTTGTGGAGGTGGATGCCGCGACCTACCAGATTGACCCCGCCGCCATGGCGGCGGCCATCACTCCGCGCACCCGCGCGGCGGTCATCGTCCACTACGGCGGCTACCCCTGCGACATGGACGCCATCGCCGAGCTGGCGGCGCGGCGAGGGTTATTCATCGTCGAGGACTGCGCTCACGCCCACGGCTCCGAGTGGCGCGGGCGCAAGGTCGGGGCGCTGGTCAACGCCGGCGCCTTCAGCTTCCAGGCCTCCAAGAGCCTCACCAGCGGCGAGGGCGGGGCCGTTATCACCGACGACGAAGAGGTGGCCGCCAAGGCGTTCTCCTATCACCACATCGGTCGCATCCCCGGCCGCCCCTTCTACGAGCACCACATCGTCGCCCCCAACTATCGCCTGACTGAGCTCCAGGGGGCGCTGCTGCGCAGCCAGCTCGAACGGCTGCCGCAGCAAACCGAAGCCCGCCACCGCAACGCCTCGCGCCTGTCCGCCGCCCTGGCCGACATGCCCGGGGTCGCCCCGCTCAAGCCGGACCCGCGCATTACCGCCCAGGGCTACTACTTCTACCTGTTCCGCTTTCTGGCCGACCAGTGGGACGGCGTCCACCGCGATCGCTTCCTGCAGGCGCTGCAGGCCGAGGGCATCCCCGCCGGCAACGCCTACGGCATCCCGCTGCACCATAACCCGGTCTTCCGCGAGCATGGCTTCGGGCGCACCGG
>Ga0307379_10008879_pt1 | contig 13500 bp, 9 predicted proteins | sample UN2MG_FD_202237 | JGI IMG/M metagenome (GOLD analysis project Ga0307379, IMG submission 202237) | Soil microbial communities from Risofladan, Vaasa, Finland - UN-2 | ecosystem: Environmental > Terrestrial > Soil > Coastal area > Acid sulfate soil | place: Finland: Risofladan, Vaasa | collected...
CTATATCGAGAAGAAATACCGCGGCCTTGGCCAGGGCTGGGCGAGATTCCTCTACGGCGGCTCGACCGGCGGCTGGGAGGCCCTGGCCGCCCAGGTCTTCTACCCCGACGCGTTCAACGGCTGTTACGCCTGCTGCCCGGACCCGATCGACTTCCGCGCCTACACGATCGTCAACATCTACGAGCACCGGAACGCCTATTTCGTCGACAGCCCGTGGAAGAAAACGCCGCGGCCGGCCCTCCGGAATTACCTGGGCGAAGTCAGTTCGACCCTGGAGGAAACCAATCATCGCGAGCTCGCGCTGGGGACGCACTCCCGGTCGGGCGACCAGTGGGACATCTGGCAGGCCGTGTTCGGGCCCGTCGGCGGCGATGGCTATCCCAAGCCGATCTGGGACAAGCTCACCGGCGAGATCGACCGCGAAGTGGCGGACTACTGGAAGGAGAACTACGACCTCGTCCATATCCTCCAGCGCGACTGGAAGACGCTCGGCCCGAAGCTCGAAGGCAAGATCCACATCTACGTCGGCGACATGGACAACTATTATCTGAATAACGCCGTGTACCTGGCCGACGCGTTCCTCGAAAGCACCAAGGATCCGTACTACGCCGGCGACGTCGACTACGGCGACCGGGCCGAGCACTGCTGGAACGGCGACCACGACCGGCCGAACGCGATCTCGCGCCTCCGCTACCATCAGATGTACATTCCCCGGATCGTCAAGCGCATCGAGGCCACGGCGCCGAAGGGCGCGGACCTCAAGAGCTGGCGGTACTGAGAGATGGGAGGGACATGCCCAAGAAAAAGCGGGAACGAGGCTGGTTTATAGCTCTGACCGTCGCCCTTTGGGTCCTAGCGGCCTGGCTCCTCTATCCCCTGATCAACCTTGACCAGGTCGATATGTCCAACGTCAAGCCTTACCTCTACCGGTCCGCTCTCGGGCTCACTCTCCTGATCATCTTCTTCGGCAAGACCCTCTTCGACCTGGTCTATCCCTGGATTTATTCGCAGAAACTCCCCCGGCTCAACGCCGTCCTCTTGACACTTTATACCGCCGCTCTGGGAGGCGGCATTATTTTCATGATCATCCGGATGGCCGCGCTGGCCATGAACAATCGTCGCAGCGGGTTTCTCTTTTAGCTGCCGGGAAGAAATCCACCGCCGCCCCGTCAAAACATATGGATGTTTTTGTCTCCAGGAGCCTGAATGATGCCGTGTTATCGACACCGTCCTCTCGCTTGGATGGGCGTTCTCGCGCTCATCGCCGGTCTTGCCCCCTCTCTCTTCAGCCAAGAACGGTCCAAAATCCTGACCATCGCCCGCATCGAGACGCCGCCCCGGATCGACGGCCTCGTCGACGACGAGTGCTGGCGCGGGCGGGAGCCCGTCTCCGGCTTTTTCCAGTACGACCCGGTCAACGGTTCGAAGGCTTCCGAAGAAACCTACGTCTGGGCCGCTTACGACCAGAACTACGTCTATTTCGCCTTCCTGATGAAGGACGCCCAGCCGGGCAAGATCTGGGCCGAGCTCACGCCCCGCAACGAGTTCGAGAACAACGATTCGATCACCCTCATCCTGGACGCCTACAATGACAAGCGGACGAGCATCACCTTCTCCCTTAATCCCAAGGGCATCCAGAAGAACTCCGTGGAAACGATCTGGAAATCGGAGGCGGCGATGCGCCCGGACGGCTGGAGCGCCGAGATGGCCATCCCCTTCAAGTCCCTGCGCTTTTCCGCCCAGGAGAACCAAGTTTGGGGCGTAAATTTCGAAAGGTACATCCACCGGCTGAACGAAACCGACTACTGGACCGACGTCAACCGCGACCTTCCCAATCTCCAGCAGACCGGCGAACTCGTCGGCCTTAGCGGTGTCCGGCCCGGCTATAATCTCGAGTTCTTCCCCTACGCGGGCGTCAGGACGTCCACGTGGGAGGACGAGACCGACACGAAGGCCGCGGTCGGCATGGACGTCAAGTGGGGTATCAAGCCCAACCTTTACCTGGATGTCACGGCCAGCCCCGACTTCAGCGAGGTCGAGTCCGACCCCTTCCTCTACCAGCTTTCCCCCTACGAGAATTACCTCCAGGAAAACCGGCCCTTCTTCACCGAGGGCAGCCGCTATTTCAACCTGTCCTCAGGGGACGAATACCACGATGGCGGCCTCAGCCTCTTCTACTCGCGGCGCATCGGGAATCCGAAATTCGCAGCCAAGGTTTCGGGCAAGACCGGGGGATTCGGGTTCGGAATCATGGGGGCCTTGAACAAGGATGAGGGCGGCGATTCCTTCTTCGGCGTCGTCCGCGTCCAGAAGGACATCTTCAAGAACTCCCAGGTCGGAGTTTACTACGCCGGGGTCCACGACGGCTCGAGCCGTAACCAGAACGTCGCCGTCGACTACAACTTCAATTTCAAGGATTTCTATTACATCCGCGGGATGAGCGCCTTTACCTTCAACGAAGGGGTCCCCAGCTCACGCAACGGCATCCATCAGATCCAGTTCCAGAGGGAGCCGGACGCCGGCTTGCAGATCTCATCAAGCTTCCAGCGGATCGAGGATAACGTCGCCATCCGGACGGGCTACATCGACCAGATCGACGTCCAGTCCTTCGACCTCATGACCGGCTACGCCTGGCGCTATAACAGGGGGGCGATCAAGCGATTCAGTCTGGACCTCAGCGGCAGCCTCAAGCAGGATTCCTATGGGAACCTGACCGGCAACGCCGCGGAATTTTTCGTCTGGACGGAGTTCCTCAACCGGATAAACCTGCACGGCGGCTTCAATCTCGGAAAGAGCAGGTACCAGGTCCTCGGCGAGAGCGGCGAGCTCGCTTGGGCGGCCAACTTCATCAAAACCTATGGAGGCAACCTCGACTTCAGCTGGGAACGCGGCGGCTTTCTGAAAGAGGTCGGCGTCGAAGGAGGCTGGGAGAAGCGTGGCGTCTACAACGAGGAATTCACCGCCGTCGTCCCCGGCTCGCAGATGAGCGTCGAGGGCCAGCTCGTCCTGCGACCCCGGAGCAATCTCGAATGGTCGGTCGAGGGAGGCTGGATCCGTCAGACGATCGACGGCACCGGGGAGGAGGTCTTTGACGGGCTCGCTTACGAAACGGCCCTGCATTACCAGCTCACCAAGAGCCTCTTCCTCAACACCCGTTTCCTGGGGGAGACCCGGGAGAACCAATACAGCCTCGATTTCCTCGTCGGGTATTACTTCGGGGCCGGCAATATCGTCCAGCTCTCGTTAAAGAAGAGCGAGCGCAATGAGCTCCTCGGCCGGGTGGGCGGCTACTCCATCACCCTGAAGGTCTCCTATCTCCTCCGCATCTGATCCCTCACCTCCCCCGGTGAGAGGGGTGGGCGAAATATCACCCCCCAAATGATTCCGGAAGGGGATGGATGACCGCATTTCCTTGCGTCACAATCGCTGTGAGAACACCATGCGGATCTTCAACCGGATGCCTCAGAGTTTGACGAAAACGCCGGGGGAGGAATCCGGCCTCGTTCCACGCTCTCCCGCCGGCCCTGCCGCGATGTCCATCGAGATCCAGCCCGCCGCCGGCATGTCCGCGAGAGCGACCATCCGGACGGAGCCTCGGCACGTCAAAGTGCCCTATATCAACGAGCGCAAAAAGTACGATCTCCTCATCGCGGCCTCCGGCCAGATCGTCTATGACTACGACCTCACGACGGGCGATATCTTATGGAGCGGCAGTCTGGAACAGGTCCTGGGCTACGGGCGGGAGGAAATGGGCGGTATCGCAGAATGGGCGGCGATGATCCATCCCGAAGACCGGGCCGAGGCGTTGCGGGTCCTCGACGCCGCCGAGAAAGAGCGGGCGACTTACGACGTCGACTATCGGTTACGGTGCAAGAACGGGAGCTACCGCTGGCTGCACGACCGCGGTTTATTCCTGATCGAGGACGACCGGAACGTCCGCCGGATGATCGGCATGATGCAGGACATCCACGACCGGAAGCAGGCCGAGATCCTTCAGAACGCCGTCTACCGGGTCGCTCAAGCCGCCGACACATCGGCCGGACTGAGCGACCTCTTCAAGTCGGTCCACGGCATCATCGGCACCGTCATGCCGGCCGGGAATTTCTACATCGCCCTTTACGACCGGGAGAAAGATCTCATCAGCTTCCCCTATTTCGTCGACGAGGCGGACGCGCCCCCGGCCCCGGTGAAGCCCGGGAAAGGCCTGACGGAGTACGTGATCCGGACGGGCAAGTCCCTGCTTTGCGACGAAGCGATGGACAGGATTCTGCGCGGCCGCGGCGAAGTCGAGGTCATCGGTGCGCCCTCCGCGATCTGGCTCGGCGTCCCCCTCATCGTCGACGGAAAGACGATCGGGACCATGGTCGTCCAGCACTATAGCGACCCGAACGCCTACGGCGCCGCGGAACAACGCATGTTCGAATTCGTCTCGTCCCAGGTGGCCCGGTCGATCGAACGCAAGCGGGCCGAGAGGGTTCTGGCCCAGGGGCGGGACAGGATCCAGAAATACCTGGATATCACCGAGGTCATGCTGCTCGCGCTCGACCGGCGGGGGACGATCGTCATGATCAACCGGAAAGGCGCCAGCATTTTGGGATATGGGGAAGCCGATCTCGTTGGAAAAAGCTGGTTCGACACATGTCTCCGAACGGAAGACAGAGGAGAGGTCCGGAAGGTTTTCGAGGAAATCATGGCCGGCTGCGCCGAGCAGCAGGAGTGCCATGAAAACATCGTCCTCATGAAGTCCGGGGAGGAACGGAACATCGCCTGGCACAATGCGATCGTGACCGACGACGCCGGCCGGGCCCAGGGCACGCTGAGTTCGGGAGAAGACATCACCGATCACATCCGGGCCAAGAACGCCCTCGCGGACAGCGAGGAGCTCCACCGGCGGCTCGTGGCCGCCATCCCCGACATGATCATCCGGACGGACCTCGCGGGGAACATCACCTTCGCCAACGAGGTCGCCGTGGGCCTGACCGGGAACGCCGGCGTCGAAGGCCTTGTCGGCCGCAACATCTTTTCTTTCGTCGCCCCGGAGGACCTCGAGAAGGCCATGCGGGCCACCAAGATCATGTTCGAAAAGCGCCTCGGGCCGCAGGAGATCGGCTTGGTGCTCAATAACGGGCCCAGCATCAAATTCGAAGTGGACAGCGCCATTCTCCGGGGCCCGGACAGGGCTCCCTACGGCATCGTCTATCTCTGCCGGGACATCACGGAGCGCAAGCAGGCCGAGGAGGGCCTCCGTCAGGGCCTGGCCAAGTTGCGGACGACCCTGAAAGCGGCCATCGACGCGCTGGCGTCGGCCATCGAAATGAGGGACCCCTACACGGCGGGCCACCAGGAGCGCGTCACCCGGCTGGCCCGGGCCATCGCCGAGGAGCTGGGCCTAGGCAAGGAGCAGGTCGAGGCCATCGAGATCGCCGGCATCATCCACGACATCGGCAAGCTCTATGTCCCGGCCGAGATCCTGAGCAAGCCGACCAAGCTGACCGACCTCGAGTACGCCATGATCAAGATGCACGCCCAGGCCGGCTACACCATCCTCAGCAAGATCGACTTCCCCTGGCCGATCGCCCAGATCGTCCATCAGCACCACGAGGCCATCAACGGTTCGGGCTACCCCCAGGGCCTCGCCGGAAAGGACATCCTCCTCGAAGCGAAGATCATCTCTGTCGCGGACGTCGTCGAGGCCATGTCCTCCCACCGTCCCTACCGGCCCGCCCTGGGGATCCAGGCGGCCCTCGACGAGATCTCCCAGAAGCGGGGCATGCTCTACGACCGCGAGGTCGTGGACGCTTGCCTGAAGCTCTTCCAGGATAAGAACTTCAAGTTCGAGTGAGGGAGCTCGCGTCTTAGGCGATGGACGAGGGAATGCCCGTATCCTGGCCGTAGAGGTGCCTGAGAAGAGCCAGGATCTGATGGGACTTCAGGTTTTGAAATCCGACTCCGAGCTCATACCGGTCCTCCCCTTCTTTGGCCCGGAGCCATTTGATCTCTCCATCGAGAGTGACGGACTGTCCCGTTTTGGCCAGGTCGATCCGGATCCTGACGGCGGTTCCGACGGCAAAACATTTCGACGTGATGATCCGCGCCCCGCCCGTGGAGATATCGAACGTGGTGGCCGGGGTCCCCGCCCCCTGATACCTGTTCAGGGAAGTCCGGATGAGGACTTCGTTCCGTTCGACGAACCGGTTTCTTCTGCGTCTGTTCATCGTCGCACACTCCCGGGGTGAGGCGTTTTTCCCCTACCCGGGATTTTCCGGCGAAGGTCCGCCGGTGGCAATCCCCTTCTGGGGTGATTCGGACGGTGATTCCTTCCCCCCACCCCGGACGGGAGACATGCACTTGATATTTCCCGGCCGCATGCATTACGATGGCGTCAAAGTGGAAACTCTCCCGGGACGGACGATCATAGCAAGCGCGATCTTCGGGCTGTCTATCCTCCTGACATCCCTTGTCCGGGTGGACGGCGCCGACCAGCGGGCGAAGCAAGTCGACGCGCTGCTCAAGGGCCTCATCGGCGAACGCGAGCCCGGAGTGGCGGTTCTCGTAGCGAAGGACGGGCGCGCCATCTACAATAGCGCCCGCGGCGTCGCGGACCTGCAGGCCATGCGCCCGGTCGATTTCCGGACCAACTTTCGACTGGCTTCGGTCACGAAACAGTTCACAGCCGCGGCGGTCATGCTTCTCGTGCGCGACGGCAAGCTTCACTATCAGGACCGCTTGACGGACATCTTTCCGGATTTTCCCGAATACGGCCGGGCGATAACCATCCGGAACCTCCTCGATCAAACGTCGGGACTGCCCGATTACAAGGAGCTCGTGCCAGCCACCGACCGTACCGTCCCCGGGGAGGACGCGCAGATCCGGGACGCGGCGGTCTTGGATCTTCTGAAACGGCAGAAGGCCGGATGGTTCGTTCCGGGGTCGCTTTGGCGCACCAGCAACTCGGGCTACGTCCTGCTGGGCCTCATCGTCGAGAAAGCCTCGGGCGAGTCCTTCCCCGATTTCCTCCGGGAGCGCATCTTCACCCCCCTGAACATGATCAACACGCTGGCCTACGTCCGCGGCAAGAACAAGGTGCCCAACCGGGCCTTCGGCTACACCAAGGAGGACAACCGCTGGAGCATGACGGACCAGAGCCCGACGTCGGCGACTCTGGGCGACGGGGGCATTTACTCGTCCCTCGCGGATCTCCTTCAATGGGACGAGGCCTTGCGCCGGCATACCCTGCTGAGCGAAGAGGAGATGCGCCCCGCCCTCACCCCTGTCCGGGTTCCCTCCAAGGGGCCGACCGGGCCGGACGGGACCCCTGCGGACTACGGCTTCGGCTGGTTCTTGAACGGGTGGAAAGGGCACGCCCGGATGTGGCATTACGGCGAGACGATCGGCTTCCGGACGTCCATCCAACGCTTTACGGACGACGGGCTGACCGTCATTATCCTCTCCAACCGCGCCGACCTCGACGCCGCGGCCCTGTCCCTCAAAGTGGCGGACATCTATCTCGAAGGCCGGAGATGACCGCGGACCCCGCGAAAAACAGGACCCGCTGGGCCCTGGTGCTCATGGGCGGCGGCGCGCGCGGGCTCGCCCATGTCGGGGTTCTCCGCGTTCTCGAGAAGAACGGCTTGACTCCGGACATCATCGCCGGGACGTCCATGGGGGCGATCGTCGGGGGCCTTTTCGCAGCCGGCATCTCCGGGGCGGAACTGATGCGGATGCTGGGCGGCTTGAGAATGGACAAGTACGTCGATAATCCGGCGCGCCGGAACCTTTTCAAACGCCCGAGGCCCCTTTTCGAGTACATCATGCTCTCGGACTACAAGAACAGGTTCTTCAGCAAGATGGGCCGGGGCAAGGAAGACGCCATCGAAACCTACTTGAAGAGCTGCGTCGGCGACGTTCGCATCGAAGACCTGCCCATCAAGTTCGTCTGCAACGCCGTCGACCTGGTGTCCGGCAAGGAAGTCCTGTTCACCCAGGGCCCTCTCGCCAAGGCCCTCCGGGCGACGATGTCCCTGCCGCTCGTCTTCGCCCCGGTCCGGATGCGGGGGATGCTCCTTCTCGACGGCGGGGTCCTCGACAGCGCGCCGGTCGAAGCCGCGAAAAACGCAGGGGCCGAGGTCACGGTCCTCGTGGACATCCATCGTCCCCTCAAGAAGTTGTCCCCGGGAAAGCTCAAGAACACGTTCCAGGTCGTACAAAGGATGATCGACGTGGCCTGGGCCGCGTCCTTCGAAGAAAGGGCCCGCCATGCCGATTTCGTCCTCCGGGTCCCCGTCGACCTCGGGACCCTCGATTTTTCCGAGCCCCGGAGGATCGCCCGGCGGGGGGAGCGGGTCGCGACCGCGAACCTTCAACGCATCAAAGAGGCCATAGGAGGTCTGCCATGAAGCGAAAATATTCAGCCGTTGTCGTATCGCTCTTCTGTCTCGGCTTCTTTCTCCGGGCCCGGCAGGATCCGCCCAAGGTCACCCTCGTCCCGGTGGCCGGGCCGGTTTATATGCTGCAAGGAGGCGGCGGGAACATCGGGATAGTCGCCGACGCCGCGGGGATATTCATGATCGACGCCATGTTCGAGCGCGGCGCCGGAGAGATCCGCGAGGCCATCAAATCGCTGCCCGGTGGGGACCGGGTGAGGATCCTTGTGAACACGCACTGGCATTCCGACCATACGGACGGGAACAAGGTTTTCGGTCCGGGGACGGTCATCATAGCCCAGGAGAACGTCCGGGCCCTCCTGGCCAAGGACCAAACCCTGATGGGTGGACAGACGAAAGCCCTGCCGGCGAACGCCCTGCCCGGCGTCACGTTCTCCGATAAGTTGACGGCCTATGCCGGCGGAGAGGCCATCCGGCTGGTCCACTTCCCCCACGCCCATACCGACGGGGACAACGTGGTCTTTCTGGACGGGTGGAAGGTCGTCCACATGGGCGACATGTTCTTCAACGGCATATTCCCGTTCCTGGACGTGGCCAACGGCGGCGACATCGTGAGCTGGGTGAAACAGCTGGATATCATCCTGAGCGCGCTGCCCGCGGATACCAAGATCATCCCGGGCCACGGCCCGCTGGCCGGCGTCGCCGAGCTCAAGGCCTTCCGCGGCATGCTTGCCGATTCCGCCGACTTGGTCCGAAAACAGATGAAGGCCGGGAAAACGCTGGACGAGATCAAGGCCGCGGGCGTGCCGGAAAGTCTCGCGGCCTGGGCCAACGGATTCATGAAGACGCCCCAGTGGCTGGAATTGGTCTACCGGAGCCTGAATTCCAATCCGACAAGATGAAGCCGATGCCGCAAGAAAGGGGTCAACGAATGATAGCCAATAAAGGAAGACTGTGGGCCGTTCTCATGGCGTCCCTGTCGGTCATCCTGCTCGCGGCCCTGTCCTCCGGTCAGACGCAGACCGCGGCCCCGAAGTACGAGGCGCTGCTGGGGACGTGGGAAGCCCAGGCGGAGGGCATGCCCTACACCTTCGTCTTCGAGTTTGCCCTCGAGGACGGCGTTCTCAAGGGAAAATACACCGGCTCCAGCGGAACGGCGAAGATGGAGAACCTGACGTTCGAGAACAACACCGTCAAATTCACGGTGACCGTGAACACGATGACGCTCGATTACACCGCGGTCATCGATGGGGACAATCTCTCCGGCCAGGTATCGCTGGAGTACGGGCAGGCCGATATCACGGGGAAAAAGCGGAAGACATAAGCCCCGCGTCCCTTATTTTCCGTACAACGCCGCGTTGAAGACGACCCGGAACGTCCCGAACGATTGGTCCCGCCACTCGGGACGGAAGCCGAGCAGGATGACATGCCCTTGATCGAGCTCGACATCGAGCGCGGCCGCTTTCCCGTAGAGGGTCTTTTCGCCGATCAGGTAACCCGATAGGAGCGGGGAACCGGTTTCCGCGTATTTGGCCAGAATCCTGCCCTTGAAGCTTTCGAGCGTGTCGAAGACCGGGCTGCCGTCAACGAAGACGGCCGCCTTCTCGGGCATGCCGGCCATCACCGGATGCGTCACATCCACGTTCACTTCGACGATCGATCCGCGCAGGAAGAAGTCCTCCGCCTTCAAACCCTCCACGGCGTTCTTGACCGGCAGTTTGAACTGCTGCATGGCGAATCGGCAGGCCGAGTTGAAGCAGACGACGGTGCCGCCGCCCCGGATGAAGGCTTCGAACCCCTGGATGTCGTCGGCCGTGAGGGCATACGCGTATTCCGGCCGGACGGCACGGCCCGCCCCTCCCCCGCGGCTTCCGGCCGGTTGAGCGCCGGCGCCCCCGGCGGGAGGTCCTCCCGCGGGCGGCGCTCCGGTCGTGGGAGCGGGAGCTCCCTCTCCCCTGGCGCCTCGGCCTCGGGCCGCGCCTTCCACGGGGATCCGGGCGTCGTCGGCGAGGATGATCACATCGACCTTGTCGTGGAGCGGGGCGTGAAAATCCTCGGGATGCAGGCTGACGAACTCGAAACCGTATTGTTCGAGGAGCCACCGGGTCCAGCCTTCGTCCATGCTGCCGCTCCACGGCTGATAAAGACCGAGGCGCGGCTTCTTCAGCGGCGTGCCGCCGGCGGCCGTGCGCTCGGCGACGAGGGCCAGCGATCCGGCGAGCGCCGACTGGGCCGATTTCGAAAGCCCCCGGATCAGATAGCGCCCGCCCTTGCCGGGCCCGCCCGCCGCGTATTGAACGGTGGCGCCCTCTTTCCAAGCGCGGTTGATGGCCCGGAAGGCGTTATTCTGGGCGGGGTCGACCGCGAGCGCCCGTCCGCTGCCCGTGATCCTTCCGGCCGGCGGGACGATGGCCGCCGCCGAGGGATTGGAATCGAAACCGATGCCGGGCACGCTGTCGAACGGGGCCAAGTCGGCGGACGCCGCGGCATTGTACGGCGCGAGATCGATTTTCGGCTCCACGGGAGGGCCCAAGAGCCTCATCTCGGCCCGGACCTCATCGCCAAGCGGCGTCGAGACGGCCGCCCATTTAAGGCCCATCTGCAGGGGCAGGGTCCAGCCGGCCGCGTCATAAGGCCGGCTCGGCGGTCCTCCCGGATATTGGCGCAGGTCGGGATATTTCTGGACATCGAGGACTTCACGCGCCATCGCGGCGAACTCCTGGTCGGTCGGGATAACCCAGGTTCCGGCCGGATAGGTCACATTGTCCAGGGCGACGGGTGCCGTCAGCTGAAAGACACGCACGCCTCCGAAAGCGAGGCGGCGAAGGAGCTCGACGGCGGCGACGGGGTCGCGCTGGTCCTGCGGAAAGACATAAGCATACGGAGCGTCCTTTTTCCCGCGGGCGATCTGATCGCGGCCGGCCTGATAGCGGTTGTAGAGCAGCGACGTCTTGTATTTCGCCGCGTACTCCAGCACCGCCAGCGAGGCCGTCTCGTCGTAGGCGACGGCGTCGCCCAGCCGCCACCAGCCGGGCTTCCAGGGGCTCGCGTACAAGCTCTGGGGCCGGACGTCGCGAAAGGCCTGGGGCAGGTCCTTGGCCGTGTATTCGCGCGGGGAGGCCATGTTCCCCGCCGTCTCCGTCCAGAAGGCCGGGATGTTCTTGAAGATGGGGGCGTAGTCGACATAGCCCGGATACCAGGCGTCGAAGGCCGTGCCCATGTGGACGGCGCCGGTCAGCCCGCGCTCTTCGAGTCCCTTGGCGATGGCCATGCCGATCATATTCACCTCGCGCGCGGCGAGATAGGGCGCCTCGAGCCCGACCGGCTCGGAGAACGGCGGCAGCCAGATACGCGTCGGGAACGGCGCCGTCTGGTGATGGACATAGATGATGTGCGGTTCCCATTGGCGCCAGACGTGCTCCATGAGGCGCGACTCGATCATGTTGATCATGTAGCCATCGCGGTTGTTGTCGTGGCCGACGTATTCCTGATACAGGCGCGGCAGTCCCGACGACTCGTACGGCGTGCCGAGGTTCTTCTGGAACCACTCGCCGACCATCTGCTGGCCGTCAGGGTTCATGGTCGGCCAGAGCATGACGACGACGTTCTCGAGGATCTCCCGGACCTGGGGGTCTTCCGGCCGCGTCAACAGGTCATAGGCGAGCTGGGGGGTCATTTGCGGACCGGCCACTTCGGTCGCATGACATCCTCCGTCGATATGGATGAAGGCCCTGCCTTCGCTCGCGAGGGCCCGGGCCTCGTCGTCGGTCAGGCCCTGGGGATGGGCCAGGCGCCGGGCGATCTCCCGCAGGCGGTCGATCCCGGCCAGGTTCTTCGGGCTTGAGATCAGGGCGTAGTAGGCGATGCGGCCCTGGGTCGTCTTTCCGGCCTCCATGAGCTTCAGGCACGGGCTCGAAGCGGCCAGCTTCCTGAGATAGTCGATCGCCTGGTCGTAGGTCGCCAATTTCATATCGGCGCCCGGCATGAAGCCGAGGACGGATTCGGGCGTCGGGATCTGCTGACCCGCGCCCAGGGCCCAAAAACCGTGAACCATGAGCAACAAAGCAAGGCTCAGTTTGACTGTTCTTCGCATCGAGATCGCTCCTGACAGGCGTTTCGTAAAGATTGCCCTATTTTTTCGGTGTCTGCCGCTTGATCTCCGCTTCGCGGTCGAGAAAACTCTGGCCGCCCACGATCCAGGGCTCGGCGGGCTCCCCCTTGAGGTAATGCCCGAACCAGGCTAGGATCCGGCGCTGGTAGTCTTTCTGGTTCTTCGCCTGGCGCAGGCCGTGGTCCTCGCCCATGTATGCCAGCATGATAACGTTCTTGTTGGCCCGCCGGGCGACGTTGTACAGCTCGATGCTCTGGTGCCAGGCCACGGTCCCGTCCTGGTCGCCGACCTCGAGGAGGAGGGGTACGGTCATGTTGTGGGTGTTGAAATACGGGGAATTGTCGATGTAGTCCTTCAAGTCCTCGTAGAGCGGAACTTCCATGCGCTCCTGACCCGTTTCGATGTGATCGGTCTCGGCGATGCCCGAGCTCCAGTGATGGTCGCCGTAATAGCTGACCATGTCGATGATCGGCGCGCCGGCGACCGCGGCGGCGAAGACCCCGTTGGTGTTCGTGGCCATGAAGGCCGTGTTGAATCCGCCCATCGAGTGCCCGACGGCGCCGATGCGCTTGGGATCGACGATCCCCATCTGGACGACTTTCCTCACTCCGGCCGTGATGCACTCGACCACCGACCATCCGGGCTGGCGCGGCCGGAAGACGATGTCCGGTTCCAGGACGAGGTAGCCCAGGCTGGTGAAGACGCTGAGGTTGTAATAGCTGCGGTCGGACGGGGCGACATAATTATGGACGCTCTGCGACAGCAGTTCGTAACTGTAAACGATCATCGGGTATTTTTTGCCCGGGATATATCCGGCCGGGTAGAGCAAAGCCCCCTGCAACCGGCGCCCCCGGTCCGTCTTGTACTCGATAAGCTCGCTCCGTCCCCAGGCGTAGTCGCTTTGGAAGGGATTGGTCTTGGTCGCCGGCTTGGCCTCCTTCAGGTCAGGGCCGCCGACGAAAATGTTGGGCGAGACGTCGTAGTCCTGCAGGACGTACCCGTAGA
>Ga0307379_10008881_pt1 | contig 13497 bp, 12 predicted proteins | sample UN2MG_FD_202237 | JGI IMG/M metagenome (GOLD analysis project Ga0307379, IMG submission 202237) | Soil microbial communities from Risofladan, Vaasa, Finland - UN-2 | ecosystem: Environmental > Terrestrial > Soil > Coastal area > Acid sulfate soil | place: Finland: Risofladan, Vaasa | collected...
ACCTAACATTGCTGCACCTGTCAATGCCGAACATAATATTTCAATCATGAATGCCATTCCGTAACCTTTATATTCACCCAATGGTAATAACGCACCTGTTGATCCCAAATCATTAGGATTCTCTGTCATTTCTCCATTCTTATTTACTATCCAGCCTAAAGGAATTTTAATATTATCTTTTGCAGCTAATCTAACTTTTCCCCCTGCTACCTTACTCATTGAAATATCTAAAACTAATGTTTTGTTTTTTAAATATGGTACAGCAATAGAAAACGGATTATTCCCAATCATTCTCTTAGACCCACCCCATGGAACCATTACTCCTCCTGTACTTGTAATTGAGAATCCAATTAAATTTTCTTTTGCTATCTGGTTTGTATAATACTGTGCCGCCCCAAAGTGCGAACTACCTTTAACTCCTATAAAACAAAAACCATTTTCTTTGGATTTTCGGATAGCTAAATTAACAGCATAAACTCCTACAACTTGACCCATTCCATTGTCTCCATCTAACAAAATACTAGCTGCCGATTCATAAATTATTTTTATTTTTGGTTGAATATTCGTCCCACCGTCAATTAATCTTTTTAAGTAAAATGGAAATCTAATAACTCCATGCGAATCGATACCTCTTAAGTTTGCAAATACCAGTGAATCGCTAACAATATTAGCATCATGGTTCTTCATTCCTACTTTTACTAAAATATTCTGCATAAATTTTTGTAATTTATTAGGGTCTAATTTTATACTCATTCCTTAAGATCCTCCGTGTAATATTAATCAATATTAACGTTACTCTAAATTATCTAAAATCATTTAAAATATGTGGATTAACAAAGGCAATTTTTTCAATTTCATTTACTTTGCCCTCAAGTATCATAATGGCTAGTTTTGCTGCAGCTATTCCCATTTTCACAAATGCTTCTTTTGTAGGGCCTGCTGTGTGAGGAGTGGTTACAATATTGCTCAATTTAAAAATTTTATTTGTAAATAAAGGCGGTTCTTTTTCAAAAACATCAATTCCTGCTCCAGATATTATACCTTCTTCCAATGCTAGAATTAGGGCTTCTTCGTCAACTATTCCTCCCCGTGATGTATTTATAAGATAAGAAGAAGGCTTCATTATTGAAAATTCTTCTTTTCCTAAAAGATGATAAGTATTCTTATTTAATGGACAGTGGACACTCACTATATCTGATATTTTTAATAATTCTTTAAGAGATTTTACTTTTTTAACACAGTGCGGCAAATCTTTTTCAGAAGTAAAAGGATCATAGATAACTATGTTCATATTTAAAGGAGAAATTAGTTCAATTACTCTTAAACCAATTCGACCTGCCCCTATGATTCCTATCGTTTTTTGAAATAATTCTTCGGATTGATGTTTATTTCTATCCCAGACATGGTTTATTTTAATTTCATAATTATGCAAGATAATTTTTTTTGATAAAACATAAATAAGGGCTACCGCATGTTCTGCTACGGATTCCAGGTTAGCTTTTGGAGTTATTAGCACAGGAATTTTTAATTTATTAGCAGATTCAATATCAATGTTATTAAACCCAGTTCCATGTTTAACAATAACTTTCAAATTACTTGATGAAGAAATTACTTCTCGAGTAATGGTGCCCGTTCGGACAATTAATGCATCCGTTTGTTGTTTTTTAACAAGATTAGCAATTTTTTCTGAGGAATTATAATTATCAGTAAATATGATTTCTGCATTATTGCCAAGTAATATTTTTTGCGCTTCACTACAAATGGTCGGTCCGGTTATTAAAATCTTCCATTTATTTTTTTCATTCACAAGCAAACCTCCTAGAAATAAACAAATTAATTTATTACTGAATATTTTTCCCTGCAGATAATGCTTCACCCCATGATTTTTTTAAATGATAATACTCATGCCCTAATTCAATCATCCGATATCCCATTTCTACATATTTTTTTATCTCCTTTTCCCAAGGACCACTAACTCCAATCATTGCAAACTTATTGTATTTAATTGCCGCTTCGCCTGTTTTTCTTATAGCTTCCTGAACTTTAGGATGGTTTTTTGAAGGACCTGGTAAACCAATAGACAAAGAGTAATCAGATGGTCCAAATAATACAAAATCCAGTCCATCAATAGCCATAATATTTTCTACATCTTCAAGAGCTTTCTCTTCTTCGATCATTACGCCGACCATCAATTCCTCATTGCTCCACTTAATCCATGGTTCACCTGCTTTAGTACCATGTCCACCAGAAAAACAATTACCGCTATATCCTCGATTTCCTTTTGGAGGAAATTTTGCTGCTTTAACAATATCCTTTACTTCCTGGCTATTTTTAATATCTGGTATAATAATTCCTCCTGCTCCAATTTCGAATGCTTTACGGACCAGATACGGGTTTCCTTTATCAATACGTACCAAAGGGATGATATCTCCAATAACAGCCCCTCTCAGCATATTGTCAAGACTTCCATCCTGTCGCCATGTATGTTCAGTGTCTATTCGGCAAAAATCAAATTCACAAAAACCCGCTAATTCAACAAGATCTGGACAAAAAGAATTAATACATGTGCCAAGCGCGATTTTTCCATCATTTAATATTGTCTTTAGTTTATTTTGTTTTCTCTCCATTTTTATTATTACTCCTCATTTTTTTAAATTTTTTATCTTTTTTATATATACAATAGGATTTTATATTATTTAATTTATTTACTTTTTATATCTTTGTAAATTGCTGATCCTAATGATAATACTGATAAAATTAAAAGAATTAGTGAAATAGGCCGAGTCATAAAAATTGATAAACTACCTCTAGAAATTAAAAGACTCTGATTTAAACCTGTTTCCGCAATTGGTCCTAAAATACATCCTAACACAATTGGTGCCATCGGAAATTTAAATTTGCGCATGACATATCCTATTAAACCGAAAAATAACATAAGCTGTACATCGAACATACTATTACCAATCGCATATGCACCAATTATACTTAAGACTATAATAATAGGCGCAAGAACTTCATCTTTTACTTTTGTAATATATACACCTGCTCTTGCAAATAAATATCCTATTAATAACATAAAAATATTGGCAACAAACAGTGATATTATAAGTGTGAAGCTTAAATCTCCATATTCGGTCATAAACTTCGGTCCGGGCCTCAATCCATGAACAAGTAAGCCGCCCAGCACAACTGCAGTACACGAACTTCCTGGAATACCAAGAGTTAAAAGGGGAATCAGGGCACCCCCTGTAACTGCATTATTTGCTGCTTCTGATGCTGCTACTCCTTCTGGAATACCAGTTCCAAAAAGATGAGAATCCTTTGAATTTCTTTGAGCTTCATTGTATCCTACCCATGTGGCTAATCCCCCCCCGGTTCCGGGAATTGCACCTACTATTGTTCCCAATATTGACGAACGTAATATGGTCTTTTTGATTTTTAAAAGCTCTGAAATACTCGGAAGAATTTTTCCTGATATTTTTAGTGCTTGTACATTTTCGGTTATTTTCTTCTCAATCATAATTAAAGCTTGCGAAACAGAAAATAATCCAATTAATAAAATTACCAGCGGAACACCACTTAGCAAATTAAGATTACGAAAAGTAAACCTGGGAATGCCTCTTAACAAATCCATTCCGATAGTGGCAATAAAAAGACCTATACTTCCGGACATAAGTCCCTTTACCCAATTCTTTTGACTAATTGTACCAATCAAGCTCAATCCAAGTACTCCCATACAAAAATACTCAGGAGGACCAAAAAGTAAGCTTATTTTTGATAGGGGAGGAGCAATAAATAAAAGTGCTAAAGCACTAAAAATTCCGCCACAAAATGAAGCAATTAGAGAAAAGCCAATAGCTATACCACCTTCACCCCTTCTTGCCATGGGATATCCGTCTAAACATGTTGCAGCAGCCGCAGGTGTTCCTGGAGTGTGAATTAAAATTGCAGAAATTGACCCACCGTACATTGCCCCGCAATAAAGTGCCATCAACATGGGGATGCCCACACTTGGATCCATCCCAAAAGTTATTGGAAGCAAAAGAGAAACGCCCATTGTTGCTGATAATCCCGGTAATGCGCCAATAATTATTCCAATAGTAACACCTGTTGCTATTGCTATTAAAGTAACTGGATCAAACACATTTAACAATGCAATGCGCAGAAATTCATACATATTTTTAATCTCCGCTTGTTTTATATTTTATAATTTTAGTGCACTGATAGATAATCAGATAAAAACCCCAATAGGAGTTGGGATTTTAAGCCATATTTTAAAAATAACATAAAATAATGTTACCACTCCTATAGGAATCATTATATTCATTTTTATCTTTTTCTTATTTATATAAAAAAGTAACCATACAAGATACATAAAAGTAGAACTATAAAATCCAATTATCTCTATCATTCTTACATATATAATTGTTGAGACGATTGTAATTATTAATTTAGAATAATTAACATTTACAAAAATATCTTCTTTGAAACTATCCTTATCGGTTGTTATTTTTCCAATGTCAAAAAATAATAATAGACTTAAGAAAGCAATAAACATTAAGATTATTCTTGGAAAGATTATCGATGGTAAATATTTTATTGATAAGGATGTTATATACAAATAACTGGCTGACAAAAATAATATTAGTGCAATAATCCTATGACTTTTCATTGATAATTTAAACCCCATTATTTATAATTTATTTTAGGAGAAGAGAGAATAAAAACTCTCTTCTCCTAATTCCTAATTATTTCCTAAATTCATATTATTCAGTTTGAAATTCTTCCCATATCGGTTTAAACTCCACTGCAATCTTATTCAGTATTTCGGTATATCCCTCTGTTCCGAGTGGGCTAACAGGTATACCAGCTTTTTTAGTCATTGCAATGAATTCTGGATCAACCATCACTTTTTCAAAAGCTTCTTCAAGTGTTTTAATTGCTTCAGGGGGTGTGCCTGTTTTTACAATATATCCCCTACTCGAACCATTCACTATATCATATCCAAGTTCTGTAGCGGTAGGTACATCAGGATATATTGCAGAGCGTTTTTCGGAGTAAAGCACTAAAGGCTTTAAAGAACCATCAACAATTTGTGGGTAAACAATACCTAAATTATTCGAGCTAGCGTCTATATGACCACCTAAAGCTGCTTGCCATGAAGGTCCATCGCCAGTAAATGGAACCATAATTACTTCTATTCCCGCTTTCTTCTCTAATATTTTTGTACTTATCCAATCATCTCCACCAACTCCTGAAATTCCCACCGTAAGCATATTCGGATTTTCTTTTGCATAGTTTATAAAATCTTCCAAAGTATTGAATGGGCTATCTGCATTTACTACCAAAATATCAGGGTCATCCACCACTCGGAATATAGGAATTATGTCATCCATCGAGTACATTGTTGTTTCAGGATTTTTAATAGGATTACACGGCAAGCTGGGCGTTGTTCCAATCGAAACTGTATATCCATCTGCTTTTGTTTGATTAACAAAATATGTCCATCCAACCGACCCACTTGCTCCTGGTTTATACATGTTAATGAAACTAACGCCTAAATATTTTTCTAGAAAAGGTTGGACAGCTTGAGCTAAAACATCGCTTCCTCCTCCTGGTGCATAGGTTATTACTACGTTAATATTCCTTTCAGGATAAGTTCCCTCCGCTGCAAAAGTTTGTGAACAAAATATTACAAAAAATACAATTAATACACTAACCAAAATTAAACTTTGAAACTTTCTATTTAACATTTATTCCTCCTTAAAAAAAATTTTTACTTCTAAAATTCTTTATCATTCCTTACTTTTATAAACATCCCCCCTCTCCCCGAGTATTTAATATTTAATAAGGATCCTTCACAAAGAAAACAGTATTTTAGGGAATAAGGCCAATTCTTATACATTCCGGTGGTGCTTGGAAAAAGAATTCCATGGCTTTATCAACATCTCTTAATGGAAATTTATGTGTAATTATTTTATCTATTGCATACCTTTTTGAGTTAATTATTCTAACAGCATCTTCTACGTCCCAGTTTTGACCATGGCCCCCCAAAACCTTTAATTCACGATTGATTAGCAAATCGGTATTTATTTTTGTTCCTTTTCCACCAGTCAAGCCAACTAATACTATTCTTTTTCTCGGTCTAGCTAAATTTATGGCCATCTCGATAGCATCTCTATTCCCAGAGCATTCAATTACGACATCAGCCAATTTACCTCCATTAAGTTTTTTTACTTCTTCTATTGCATCTTTTTTTTCAATATTAATAACATGGTCAGCACCAAACTCTTTAGCAAGTTCGAATTTTTTATAATCATTGCTAATTCCTAAGACAATAATAGGTTTTGCCCCAGCTTCTTTTGCTGCTATTGTAGTAGCTAAGCCTTGAGCACCTGCTCCAACAATAGCAATGCTTTCAGAACATTTTAATTTTGCTTTAGTTCTAACCCACCTTATCCCATTACCGATAACTGAAGATAGAGAAGCAGACTCTGCTGGAATATCTTTATCTATTTTATGAATTTTACTACCAGAAAGAATGTAGATATATTGACTGTAAGCTCCAAATAAATACGGGTATTTATCACATGTTAAACCAACACCGTAACTCCTTCGGGGTGAATGCATTTGATAGGTTCCTGTAAGACAATATTCGCAGCTAAAACACAATCTCGATGGTTCAACAGTTACCCGGTCACTTTTTTTAAGGTTATAAGTCTGGGCAGCTTTTTCCCCGATTTTTTCTATATAACCTACAAACTCATGTCCTAATATTTTAGGAAAAGAAGCTGCAGAATGATGCCCCAAATAAAGGTGTTTATCGCTACCACATATCGATACCATTTCAACTTTTATTAGTAAATCGCTACTTCTAACTTTAGGAATTGAGAATTCTCTAATTGAGAATCTTTTGGGTGACTCTAATACAGCCGCTATACATTTTTTCATTTATATTTTTACCTTTACAATTAAAAATTTAGTAACTCCCAAACAAAACAAAATATACTCAATTCGTTCTTATTAATTTGAATTTGATTATTCAATCATTACGAGCAGCACATCTAAATCTACATAACCATATGTCAAGCGTTCTCAATCTGCGTAAAATAAAGATGCAGAAATAGCTTTAAAAGATTATCATATTGATCATACCAAGATTAATATTTTAATGTGCTAACTGAAACTCCCTTTTATAATTTCCCGAAATTATGGTCTAATTGAAACATTCAGTAACTTTATTTCTTTTATATTTTTATTAATTATTAAAAAATCATCCAAATTGTATTCTTTATAAGGTATCTTTTTTAAGAGTGATTCATTATTACTAATAAATTTGATTGCTTGTTCTACATCCCAAGAAGGTCTAGATACGCCAATGAATGAAAGTTCTTTTTCAATAATAATGTTTCTGGAAAAAGTAATATCATTAGTTGCAAAATTAAAAGGTACTAAAATTTTTGCCTCAGGTTTTGCTAAATTTATTGCTTGTTTGAGTAATTCATGGTTACCTTTATTATCAATAATTAGATCAAATTTCTCTTCAGGAAGTTTTTCGGTAAAATTAATATTTAACTCCCCCAATATTTTCTTACCCGAAGAATTAAAATAATCATCTAAGATAGTTATTCGATTCATACCAATATAATTTGCTATTATAGCGCAACACAAACTAAAAAGATCAAGTCCTAAAATAATCAGATTATCGCCAATTATTCCATTACCTTTTTTTGAAATACTACGAATTGCTTTTGATATTAAACCAATCAAATTTAAATTATAAATTGGGATCTCTGATGAAATTCTATGAACTTTTGATCCTGGTAAAATTACCATATATTCACTCAAAGTGCCTAACAAATAAGGATATATATTAATATCATTTCTTCCATAGGTCATACCATCTTCACAAGTAGAATAAGCTCCTTGTAAGCATGTCTTACATTGAACGTTTCCACAAATAATTGAAGGTTCAATATATATCAAATCACCCTTTTTCAAACCTTCCATACCATAAGAAAGAAATCTTGATTTTTCTCCGATTTTCTCAATAAGGCCAATTGCCTCAGTACCAGGAATATAAGGATAATCGAGATCATTATTTTCTATAAACAACTTTTCCTGGAAAGAAAATGGTGCGGATATAATTTTAAGCAATGAATATTCATCCAATAGATCCGGAACATTTAAAAAATCTAATCTGATATTTTTTTTGTGCGAAATTAATACTTTTGATTGCAAGATTTTTTCCTTCTTTATAATAAATTAATTAAAAGATCCAAAAGTCCTAGTTAGGCCACCATCAACAATTAAAGTGGTTCCTGTTATATATTTTGCTTCATCGGAAGCCAGAAATAATGATGCATTGGCAATATCCCAGGCATCACCCTGTTTCCCCATAGGGCACAATCTGGACCGGTTTTCTTTTTTTTCTTCTATATTATCCCCATAAGCTTTTTTATCTTTTTCATAAATCCTAGGAGTGTCTATAAGGCCAGGCAATATAGTATTAGCACGAATTCCCTTTATTGCATATTGAATAGCTATTTCTTGAGTAAGAGCAATTACTCCTGCTTTGGATACCGCGTAAGCTACATCAAACTCTTTACTAGTTCTAATGGCTCCTATGGAAGAAATATTAATTATTGAACCACTATTATTTTTCTCCATAAATGGTATTACATATTTACAGGTTAAAAATACACTGGTAAGATTGATATTTAATATTTTATCCCAATCTTCCTCTTTGCACTCAGTAAGACCCCCTCTAATATTGATTCCTACATTATTATGTAAAATATCTATTTTCCCAAATATTTCTACACATCTTTCCATGATTAATTTACAGTCTTTTGGCAATGAAACATCTGCTTGTAAAGTAGTACATTCGCCTTTTTCTCTTATGATCATTTGTTTAGTTTCTTCAGCGGCAGCTAGATTATTATCAACTAGCAAAACTTTTGCTCCTTCTCTAGCATAGATAATAGCAGAAGCTTTCCCATTTCCCATTCCAGGTCCAGCAGATCCCGCCCCAACAACAATGGCGACTTTTCCTTTTAAGCGCATAAAATATTCTCCTTTCAATCAACCAATAGTATTCCAGGTTGCTCTAAATTATCCTTTATTTCTTTTAAAAATTGTGATGCTTCGGATCCATCAATTATTTGGTGATCATAAGAAATACAGAGATTCATCACATTTCCCACAACAATTTGATTCAATTGATTTACAACAGGAGCCTTCCTAACCCTTCCCATCCATAATAAGGCGGTTTGTTTTGATGGAATTATCGCAGTTGAAAATACTGTGCCAAAAATACCACCATTTGAAATTGTAATTGTGCTATTCCCTAGGTATTCAGGAGTTAAATTGTTTTCATTAGCTTTCCTTGTTAAAATATTTAATTCTTCTGCAATTTTTAAAAAAGTATATTGCTCAATTTCGTGAATTACGGGTACAATTAATCCCTTCGGGCTTTCCATCGCAATACCGAAATTTATATATTTTCTTAAAATTATATCCTGACCATCAAAAGTTGAATTTATATAGGGAAAATGCTTCAAGCTTAAAATAGCAGCCTTTATAACAAAAGGTAAAAAAGTCAATTTAAAACCTTTTTTTAAATATTTCTCCTTTAAAAATGTTTTTATCATAACTACATTTGTCATATCAACTTCTATCATGTTTGTAACTTGTGCACTTTTCATTTTACTGTTTAACAAGTTTTCTGCAATTTTTTTTCTAATTCCAGAAATGGGTATTCTTTCTTCTCTTAGGTTATCATAAGAATTATCCTCTAAATGGCTACTATGCTTTAAGATATCTTCCTTTATTATTAAACCTTCCTTGCCTGTTCCTTTAACATTATCCAAATTAATCTTTCTAATTTTCGCTAAATCCTTGGCTACAGGAGTTATTAAGAATCTTTTTTTATTATTTGTAAGATTATTTTCTATTTTTTTTGAACCATCAGAAATCAATTTTTTTTCACTTTTTTTATTGTTGATTTCATCCTTTTCAATTGCTTCATCTTCACTTCCTATTATGGCTAAGGGTTCATTTACTTTTACAATCATACCTTCAAAAAATAATCTTTTAAGTAATATTCCGTCAATAGGAGAAACGACTTCAAAATTTACTTTATCAGTTTCTACTTCGACAATAGGCTGATCTTTCTTTACTTTATCCCCTTCCTTTATTAACCATTTATTAAGCTGAGCATCTAATATTGCTACCCCTAAGCTAGGTAGCGTAACATCAATTTTCATTTTTCTATCCCTCGCTTTTTAAAATTCTACAAGCATTAATAATATCCTCAACAGAAGGGACCATGAGCTTTTCGCCATACACACTTCCTGGAATAGGAGCATCTTTTCCTCCGATACGTCTAATCGGTGCATCAAGCGAATATAAACATTCTTCTGAAACTATCGCTGCTATTTCGCTACCTACACCACCTCTTTTTATCCCGTCTTCAACAATAATAAGCTTATTAGTTTTTTTTAATGAATTTAATAAGGTATCTTTATCAAAGGGAATTAATGTTCGAGGATCAACAATCTCAATTTCTATACCTTCTTTACTTAATTCTTCTGCAGCAATTGAAGCTTTATAACAGCAATGACCCAGGGCAACAAGTGTAATATCATTCCCTTCTCTTCTGACTTTTGCCTTGCCAAAAGGTATAGTATATTCAACATCAGGAACATTTCCCCTAACACCGTATAGAAGTTTATATTCAAAAAATAATACCGGATTATTTTCACGTATTGCAGTTTTTAATAAACCTTTTGCATCATAAGGCGTTGAAGGTATAGCAATTTTTAAACCTGGGTAATTAAGAAACGATCCCTCTAGACTCTGAGAATGATGAGGTCCAGCTCCTGTCCCAATACCACAACCTGCAACTCTAATTGTGATAGGGGCTTTAAATCCACCACCTCCACACATATATCTATACTTTGCAATTTCATTTGCAATTGAATCAGCTGCTAAAAGTAAAAAATCTCCAAAAATTAATTCAACAACGGGTCTTAACCCTAGAAGTGCTGAACCAAAAGCGGCTCCAACAAATCCACTTTCAGAAATTGGGGTATTAACAACTCTAGTATCACCAAATTCTTTATTTAAACCTCTCGTAACTCCCCAAACACTATGTCTTACACTCTCACCCATCAAGTAGACATCTTTATCTTTTTTCATTTCTTCATGTAATGCTTCCTTTATTGCACTTGCAAAAGTTATTTCCCTCTCCATTTTTTTACCTCACCTTCAATTTGATTATTTACAAAATACATCCGCCAGATAGTCATCCAAATTTGGAAAGTCACTCTGAACTGCATATTCTTCTGAAATATTCATTTCATCAATAGCTTTATTTTTAATTTCCTGTATATCATTTTCTGTAATTAATTTGTGTTCCAGCAAATCATTTTTTAGTCTTTCTATTGGGCATTTTTGTTTCCATTTATTTACTTCTTCTTTAGTCCTATATCCACCATAGTGCGTTTTATCCATTCCTGTATGCCCCCCTGTGCGGTAAGTTTTTGTTTCAATCAGGCTCGGACCTTTTCCGCTTTTTGCATCTTTTACAGCTTTTAAAACTATATGATAAATAGATATAACATCATTGCCATCTACTATATAACCTGGAATATCATATCCAATTGATCTAACTGCAATATCTTTTACTGAATTGGTCTCATTAGACCTATCAAACTGCATGTAAAGGTTATTTTCACAAATGTAAACTACTGGTGCTTTCCAAATACTAGCAAGATTTAATCCTTCGTGAAAATTACCGTTATCACTTGCTCCTTCGCCAAAAAAAGCAATACAGGCTTTTTTCTCATTTCTATAATTAATGGCAAAACCTACTCCAGCACAAATAGGAATATGAGCTGCTTGAACTCCAGATCTTCCTAAAACCCCCAATTCAAAATTAGCTAATTGAGGCCCACCTTTGCCCTTGCAACAACCAGATTTCTTTCCTAATAATTCTGCAATAATATATTTGGGTTCCATTCCCTTACCAATCGCCCATGCCCATCCCCGATGGTAAGGTAAAATATAATCTTCTTGGTCTAAAGTAGCAATTGCACCAATAGGTCCGGCTTCTTGGCCATATGTAGAATGCTGTTTTAAGGAAATACCTTTATTTAACATACTATCGAGCTTTTCATCTAATGCTCTTGTTCTGACCATATCTTTATACATTTTTATTAATTTGTCTTTAGGTATTTTTTCTATTATTTCATTCCGGTTTAAGCGAATTTTTTTCTGCTTTTTATCAATTGCAATTACTTCTGTAAATTCACTTCCAATATTCTTTTCTATCATTTTTTTGCACTCCTTAATGGATCTGTTTTAATAAAAAAATTTCTGATTTTTATTTCAATTAAATATATTTTTTCAAATGAACGACATTAAAAGTCGATAATATTTGTTCTTCTTTTTCTAGATTAGAAATAGTTTCTTTTCTATTTTTATAAAAAATTTCACTTAATATGGCATTAATTAAGGCCATAGAAGCAACGTGTGAAGTTAAGAAAGAATATCCTTTAGAGGGACAAAATAAACAAACATCTGCACTTTTAAAAAAGGGGGATATTTTGCTATCTGAAATGGCTAAAAGTTTTACATTTTTCGTTTTGGCATAATTAAATAAATCAAGTGTAAAATTAGAATATCGTGGAAAACTAAAGCAAATAACTACATCATTAATTTGTAATTCTTTAAGTGTATCAAAAACTCCACAATCATAATTACTCAGAAAATAAACATTTTTAACCAATTTTTTTAATGCATTATAGAAGAAATGACCAATTGAAAAACTAGCACGATTTGCAACAATAAATTTATTATTAGATTTCAATATTATTCCGGTAAATTTTTTTATTTTTATATTGTCTTTCATTTCTAACAATTTTTGAAAATTTTCTAAATCATGCTGCAAAGAAGAATCAATTATTGTTTTTTCCTTTGAAGTTGAAAAATATTTTGCCTTTTCAAGTGGGCCAAATGATTTTATCTTCGACAAAATTATATTTTTGAGTATAACTTTAAATGCTGGATATCCACCAAATCCCATCTCTTTAATGAATCTTACAACAGTTGAAGGTGTCATATTTAATTTTAATGCTACTTCATCTGCTGAAAGAAAAGCTGCTTCTTCGTAATTTGAAAGCAAATATCTAGCTATAAGCTTTTTTTTGGGAGATAATGAATGAAAATTATTTTCTAAAGTTTTAAATACACTGATATTTTTGTTTGTTTTTTCCATATTATTAATCTTTTTTTATAGGATACATTTTTTGTTGTTTTAATTTATTATAACAATTTTTATTGTTAGTGTCAAGATAATCTTTGAGTCTGTGTCAATCTTTGAGTCCAATACATTTGCACCATTGAACCACTGGACTGCACCCCTCCAACTAGGTTAGTGTAAACTTTAGTGGGGTAGTTAGAAGAAAAAATATTTATATTTAATAACCTTCT
>Ga0307379_10008882_pt1 | contig 13494 bp, 3 predicted proteins | sample UN2MG_FD_202237 | JGI IMG/M metagenome (GOLD analysis project Ga0307379, IMG submission 202237) | Soil microbial communities from Risofladan, Vaasa, Finland - UN-2 | ecosystem: Environmental > Terrestrial > Soil > Coastal area > Acid sulfate soil | place: Finland: Risofladan, Vaasa | collected...
ACTATCCCATTCATTAAAGATCCAATCCCAATTTTTATTTTTCGCTAATTCCTTAATGCAATTAATAAATAATTTTCTGTTATTTTTGTGTTTTGGATAATCTTTTACGATTGACCGAATAATATTGTTAAACGTATCATTTTGAACATCTTTATTTTCAATCTCTTTTGCCTTATTGAAAATTTCATTAATTAGTGACTTATCTAACATTCCAACATAATCAAAGACAAGGGCGCAGGTAGAGAGGTGCTTTCCCTCTTTAACCCAATTAGAAATCAATCCTTTTGCTAATTGTTTTAACCTACTCTGCCAAATTCCAGCAATGAGACGAGCGAGAAAAGGTTCGAGTTTCACTTCGTTTTCTATCAACAATCTATAAGCGATTTCCGGTTTTTGTCTGCCTAATTCATTAAGGAAAAAATTGAAATACCAAAATTGACCTTGGCTTTCCGGGAAAGAATAATTTTTTAAAACTAATAATATTTTTCTTTCCCAATCTTTATAGTTTTCTTGTGAAATATTATTAATAAATTCTTGTATTTTAGTTTTTCTTCGCGCATCTACTTTTTTCCAATCTATTTTTTCTGGATCTACTTTCTCTGGCTCTGTAACATAATAATCATAACCAACGAATACTCTAAAGATATCATATTCTTTTTTAGAACTAATCAAAGATTGTAGTTCTTTAATTCGAGTTAATTTCTTTGCATCAACCCTTCGAGATAACCAGTATGCAGTCTTTTCTATATTTTTAATAATTTCATTATCAGCATTGGGAATAATTGAAATATAATAATCAATTAAAGCATTAGTATTATCTAATATCATCTTCTCCATATCTTTGTCATAACCGCCTCGATCCGGCAGTCTGGTTGCTCCTTGAAGTGTTATAATAATTTTTTGTCTCTGTTTCAGATCATTTACAAGCAAATAAATCTTTTTAAGTAATAAAATTGTCCTTTCTCTAATCTCTTTTAAGTCATTACTTACTTTTAGTGCTCCAAATTGAAGGGTAAATGTTTTATAATCTTTCATTGAATGTCCTTCAAAAGACGGGCTTAATAATTCCTCTGTGATTTCGAGCAAAGCGCTACAATAATGCACTATTTTTCTGTCACTCCATTTTTTAATCTCGTTAAGTAAAAAGATTTGAGGTTTATAACCGATTTTCTCAAGAACATAAAGATTATAAGCCGCAATATTTTTTAACACTTCTTTTGCTTTCGATTGTATTGATTGGTCTTGGTGTGAGGAAAGTTTGATAAGAAGAGCAAAAACATTCTTTAGTTCTAAGTAGCGGATTTTATCAAGTAGTTCTATACATTTTATTATAAGATCATTATGCGATTTCCCTTTAACTTCGCCCCACCCCTTAACTCTTCTGGTTTTAGGTTTTAATGGATTTTTATTATTAATTAATGCTTTAATAATTATTAAAGCGTCATTGGGAACGCGATAAATATATTCTTCCAGTAGTTCAAGATTAACATAAATGTCATCATTGTTTTTAAACTTAGGCAAACAATTTTTAAAATCACTTATTAGTGACTCAAAATAATTTTTCACTTTCGGATGTTTAATTTTATTTAATTGTTTCGGTATAATTTTTCTATTTTTTTCAATTTCTAAATATTGATTTAATTTTGAAAAATCCAATAATCCGCTATTAAGTAAATGAAATAAAGATTCTATTCCCAACTGCTCATTTTCAAGCAGAAAATAATTTACAGTTTTATTTATTACCTGGTAATCTTCCAAATACTCAATAATTGTTTGAGATTCGCTTTCTTTTATTTTTAGTAATTGAGAGAAATATTTTGGTAGTTTCTGTTTTTCAACTCTCTCAAGAAGAAAAAGTAATCCTAAACAGGAGGTTATATTTAATTCAAACTTATTAGTTATTTTATTAAGTCCATTACTTACTTTCTCGTAATCATCTTCCTTGGCAAATTTTAGCCATTTAGCATTTAACTCTGGTGAGTTATTATTTATCTCATTAGATGTTAAATCAAAACTTCTGCCTTTATTGTCTTTCTTTAAATTAAGATTATTCTCAATTTGTGCATCAATAAAAATCCAATATGTTCTTTGCCTATCAACATCTACTACAAAAAGTATAGTGGGTACATTAGTATCGATTAAATAATTAATTATTTTTCGTGGACAATAATATTTTTCCGGTTTTTTAATTTGTTGATGACTTTTTAACTGGTAGTGTAGATATCTGTTTAGGTAGGTACGGTTGCCATCTCTTAGTCTTATTTGTCCATCGATATCTGGATATTTATCTTTGCCAACTGTTTTTGCAAAATCATTCAAAAGAAAATAATTTGTATCCAGCTTATTTTCAAAAATTTTTCTCCCATTTTCTTCTATTGTATCTTGCATTGTATATTTAGACATAATTAATAACTCTCATATTTTATTATTTTTTTTAAAATCTACTACTATTTAGATTTCCTCTGGGGTAAGGTTGTAAAGCTTGTATTCCATTTTATTAATACGGTAATCATATTTACTAACTCTATTTCGATATACTTTCATTAAAATTCCTAAATTTATATTGACGTTTTAATAATGCAGCTTTCTTTTGAATATCAGGATTTATATCACATTTCGAATCTTTTTTTATCTTAAAAGCTTCTGTAAGAATAATGAAAATACGATTGGTTAAGTTATATATCTTTTTATATAAACCATCACAGTATTCAAATATATCCTGCTCCATTAATAATTCAGAAAATAATTCTTCTAGATTATTATTGGCATTAGATTTTACATTTTTTGAATATGATATATCCTGCTGAAAATAATAAGGCCACTCTCTGGGAAGGAAATGATAAAAATTGCATTCTTTATCGTGTAATAAAAACCCACTGAAACGCCTAAAATGAGCTTGTTTATCTCTATATAACTTAAATAGCTCATACCACTCATTATTATGTTCTGCAAAAATATCTTCTTTTATAACATTTTTTATATCTTTAATATATTTATCTTCAAGGGATATAATTTTTACAATCGAACTACTGTTATTTCTACCCAAATCATCTCTAACATCTTTAATAAGGGCTGAAAATTGACCTCTACCCAATTTTCCCCAGGATAAAATTATAGCAATAGCTTCTGCAGTAGAATCAAAAATAGAATACATATTGATCATTAGTATCTGAAAGCATCTATTAAACAGTTTTGTTGCATTTTTATTAAAGGCTTCTCTTTTTATTTCTTTAATAGGAGTATAAGAATCCTTATCATATTTCTTCATAAGATCTATTAGTTCGTAATAATCTTCGAAAGATGATTTTACTATCTCAATAGCTGCTTCTAGGTGAGGAAATAAAATATTTTGAGTATCGTTAAGGAATTTTGGACATTTATCAAGTGAAAAGTAATCTACGGCAACATAAAACTTATACAAAGATTCCGGAATAAATCCTTTTTTGTAAGCTAATTTCCAAGATTCGCCAGGCTCTTTTCTTAATAAAGGCGCAGATACAGTTACATCTGCCTCCAGACAATCTTTAAGTTTCATTTACTAAGCTCCTCTACAATTTCTATTTCATTATCTGGCAAGCCATATAATTTGTATACCATTTTGTCAATCTGGCTGTCGCCAGTTAGAGTCAAATATTGATAGTTTTAACCTCTTTTTTCTACTGTTTGACTCCTCATTTTTTGATGAAAATTACAGAACTAATGGGGCATGTATCCCTGTTTAAATTCAATCATGATCTCTCATAAAATATCTTCTCTTAACAAGTATCCTGTTACAGAACCTCTTTCTATTAAAAAGTCCAGTATAGTGACAATATTATTTTTTATTTTTAGATATTTTTTTATTTTATAACGATTCACTAAAATATACTTTCTGACGATATTTTCAATATAAAATATAGTATTTATCTCTAATTCCTCTGAAAACAAATTCTTGTTTCTTTGCAAGATACCATTTACCCAAAAAATACCATCTTCTAAAAAATTACTACCAATATCATTAAGAACTTTTGAAATTGAGTATAGCACAGCAGGACAATGGCCTATATCTTGAGTAACTTTTTTATAGAATGATTTCTCTTTTTCCTTTAATGTATGCCATTCTTTTGCATCTTCTTTCCAATATTGCCATGCCAAAAGATAGTTATGTATAATCTCATTTGCATAATAACGCAATCTGCTATCTTTACAAAGATCAACTATTTTATCATAAAAAATATTCCAAACTATCCAAAATTCTTCGTATTGATTTAATCTATCTTCTACAGAAATAAACTCTTGGAAAAAATCAGCCATATCTCTTGAATTGTTAAAATTCTCAACAAAAGGTTTCAAATAGATTTCGATTTCTTTCTTTTTGGAAGTTAAAATGAAGCATGCAAATTTTTCTAAAAATCTATTCTTGAGAGAATAATTAATTCTATCATCATCTATGAATGGTTTTTTAGAAAAGACAGGAAAGATGATGTTTAAGAATTTTTTATGATCCCTATTTTCTGTTTTTAGCGGTAAAAGCTCGAATGCTGTATTTAAAGTTTTTAAATCTAATCTGTGTAAATTGCTCAATTCATCATAAATAATTCTATTTAAAGCAATTCTTTTTAGTTCGTTTTTATATTTTTTTACAAAACATTCTACAACCTGTAATTCTGAAATTTTATAAATATTCTTATTGATATTTTCTTTTCGTATTTTCTCTCTTAATTTACTATATTTCGGCGCTAATTTTAGATATCCTAAAAATATAGAATGGGCATATTCAAAATTTATTTTCCATAAATCCTGGAGAATAACACGAACAGCATACGTTGATATTTCTCTCCATGGATTAAATAATAATAAAAGTAATAGTGATTTTACTTCTTCTTTAACACTTGGGAAATGCATTATAAGAAGCGGTAAAATATTAATAGATGGTTCTGTACCATCAGAGGCTTGATAATGATAATTTTCGGTTTTAAGCGGGATGGATACGAAATCGATAATTACTTCTTTGCAAAATTCTCTTTCCTCAGAATTTAACTTATCAAAAAAATCACGTATTAAAACAGAACAGGTATATGAAGGAATTGAGTGATTAAACAAGAAAAAATTATTATTGTCTTTCTTTTTTAACCCCTCAATAATTTCTTTTGTTTCTATAATTACTAATTGTGGATTGTTTTCATACTGTTGATAATGCTTGAATTCACCCTCATTATTCTTGAACCTATAAGTTGCCCATAATTTTAATGATATATATTTTGTTTCATTAGAAATTTCTTGCAGGGAATCTTCGCTGTATTTTTTTAGGTCGGGATCAATTTTTGGATTAAATTTTATTAGTGTCTTTCCATCCTTTTCCTCAATTTCCGGACTCATTTTTCTTCTATCCATTCTCGCTAAATACAATCTCCAAGTCTTAATGTATTTAGTTTCTTGGGATTTATTGGGAAGCTCTTCATAATATTTATCAAAAATCTTCCAAATTATTTTTTGTCTTTTTCCCGCATTACTCTCTGTTTCTTCTTCTGTTCTAAAAAGCTGATATTGAAGTGCAATATGCTCCAGCGAAAACTTTCTATGTACATCTTCACAGGTTTTGATTCTTTCGTTTTGATAAATTTTATGCTGAAAATTTAGCCCATAACCCATAGAATAAAAACTCTTTGCATCTTGCTCTAATAAATATCTGCTGGTATCGTAAAGAAAAAACTCTTTTGTTTGAAAAAGTATTTTTGCGATATTAAAAAGCTTGTAAGGTTGAGCAAGAACTACACTTGTAACAACGGCAGTTATTGAAGCAGATTTTGAATTTTTAATAAGATATAGACACCAACTCTCTAAAATTTCTTTAGATGTTGATTTAGCATTTTCAAGCAACCATTTTTCCAATGCCATATGAATTGACTCAAGAAGACTAGTAGAAGTCTGGGTTCCTCTATACATATTCCAAAGTCTATTACTTATATACTGCTTGATGGTTTCCTTTTCATTAATAAATATTTCTACTTCTTCTACTTCATTTTTAAGTTCGGATTTTGCATAACATTCAACGGTCTTGTTGGTAAATGATAGAATGAAATCAATTGTCTCCTTGGAAGCAAATCTTAAAAGTTGAAAAATTGGAGTCTGTAATGCACTTGAAGGGAAATATTCAAAATTCACCCTTTCGGAAAGGCAAAAATATTTTTCAACTCCAACTCTTGCATCAAAATATCTTCCTTCTTTTTTGGGAGTTTGAAACCAAAATAAATCTGCTAATTTAATTACATATTTAGGAAGACTTCTTATTACTTCAAAGCTATCAGCAAGTGATGTTAAGATTGTTCTGACTAATTCATAATATTTGTCTCTATGACTTGTCTGATTTGTATTGATAACTTCATCAAATATATTTTTTAACTCCTCTTTAATTTCTGAAGCCCCTTGTAGAATTACCCTAATTAATTGTCCTTTTTTATCATCGTTATACCGGAAACCTCCGTTTTTCTGTATTTCCTCATAATAATACAAGACTATTTGACTTGTTTTTTTTGTTGTCTCTCCTTCTTTGTTTTTACTATTCCAATCATCAAGTAATGGAAGAACGACATTTATATTTTGTACACCAAATTTTTCTTTGTGTTGATGAATGAAATCTATTATACAATCCCACCCATTGCCTTTTGGTTTTGTAAAAAGAGTTTTTAATGTAATACCTTCTGTTTTTTGTAGGCCAAGAAGCTTTAAAAAATCTTCGTCAATTTCTTTACAAGCTATCCTGAGAAGGAAAATGATTCTCATTAAGAATTGCTGTTTTTCCTCTAAAAGCTTATTCTCAAACAAGTGAAAAAATATTTCAGAATATTCTGATAATAATACTGAAACCAATATTTCATCTTTCCAGAAATTCTTAATTTCATTATCAGAAATAGAGTCTTCTATTAAAAATTTTACCTCATTTTGATTGTTAAAAAGTTTTTCTGATAACCAACTTCTAAAAGCCCTGCGAATAGGCAAAGAACTTCCAATAGTATCAAAAAAATCTTTATAACCTTCTGATTTAATAAACTCTCTTTCGATAATTTTTTCTAAAGCCCATTCTTCATAAACGTCATGTGTAATAAAGTAACCACCGGCATTAGAATCATATTGTATAATTTCATCTAATCCAAGAGCCTGAAGTACTACACCATCACAATCATCTATTTTCACGAAGAGCTGTCCTTCTTCAGCTCTTTTTTTTGCAATTTTTAAAAAACATTCCTCTCTTCTAATATGAATATTATTTTTATGATAAGAAGATTTTAATATTTGTTTATTCCATATAAGATCTCTAAAGGCAGAATAATCTATTGTTTTATTGAGACTTTGATAATTTTTCAGGTATTCATTTAAAAAGAAAGGAACTTTTAATAGTCCCAATAACCTTTCACTGGTTGGAAGATTAAAATCATGTTTTTTCGAAAGTTCGGTAACTTCTGTAGTATTTAGTTTTTCGATATTTATTAATTGAAAGTTAAGGTGATAGACCTCAATAAACTGGAATTTAAGATCATCCAAATAGCGGTATCTTGTCGTAAAAATTACTTTCCAATTATTATTAATCAATGCAGACAAAAATTCTTGAAAAACTTCTTGATATTTAATATCAGATAATTTTTCGGCAGAATCAATGACTATATATTTCTCATTAATATCTTGATGCTTTTTAATAAAATCAAATAATGTGAAATGTCCATAATCAGCAAACAGTTGATTGATGTTAGGGATATTAAATTCGATAGCCTTGAAAACAAAAAATGGTATTACTTCTTTAATCTGTTCATAAAAATCTTTTACGACAGCAGTTTTTCCAACGCCAGCCTCTCCGCTTAAAATTACCATTGAAGATTCATTTAAAATAGTTTTAAGGTTTTCAATAACTTGCGACCTATCAATTTTGATTTCGTCATTTTCAAATTTTATTTTTGAATTAATGGGGGTAAGAATAGATTTGGTATGTTGAATTAATTCATCAGTAAAATCAATTACACTTTTATCAATACTAAAAAAGTGTTGTGTAATATCAGCATTTTCTTTACAGACAAATGGAGATTCAAAAAAACTTCTGCTTCTCCATTCAATTTCTATTTCCTTGGATTTTGCATAGTCTTCGATGTCCGTTTTATATTTAGGTTCTTTTTGCCCCTTTTTTCTACTTTCAGAAAACTCCCGATTGATGTAAAACAAAATCTTATTAAGCCTCGGACTTTTTTCTTTTGCTTTTTTTATTGAGTCTTTTATATCATCTTTATTCTCATTAATTTTTGTTTCATAAAACTTTGCTTGAAAACCTATCAATTTGTCATCATATTCAATAGGTTCTGTTTCTATTCCCGCTTGGTTTTTATACCTAAATATCCCCGTATTTATATTAAATTCATTGCAAAACAAAAGATAGCAAAGCCATTCAAAAGATTTTTGTTCTTTTCCGTAAAATTTTGCTTTAAATATGTCCCAGTTTATTTCTGTTATTTTTTTCATAATTTATTTTCTTTATTATAAAAATTATTTTTGTTTCCATTTTTTTATTTAGTAGATTCTTCAATAATTTTTATCTCCTCTTCGGTTAAACCATAAAGTTTGTAAACCATCTCGTTAATCTGGCGCTCGTATTCTTTGACCTCTGCCTGTTTGGTGGAATTAATTAAATAATCATCGCCTGTCTGTGCGTCATACCCAGACAGGTATTTTGTTATTCCAATAATCTTATCCACAACTTCAATGAATGGCTTTTGGTCCAAAACAGGAATTTCTATAATTGGAATCTGTTTTAAGTAAGGAATATCAAATCTTAAATATCTACTTGCCATATGAGTAGTTTCGTATTTTTTACTATACCAATAGTTAATCAAATTTGAGTTTAGAATCCCAAGCAAATAATTTTCATCAATATCATAATTAAAAAGAACGGTTGCCTTGCCAATAAATCTACTTTCATTATCAATCGCACATTGTAATTTACGAGTTACTCTTGCAATCAATATCTTCTTTTTATTGCCAAAAATGTGCTTTGCATTATCGGAATATACGTCTTCTGGAATATACTCCTCCTGCCATTCAATATAATATCTTTTAATATCTCTGGTTTGCAAAATGGGTTTATATTTTGCCTTTTGTCTATCACTTAATTTTAAGTATTCGGATTTTTTAATTTTTAACTCACCATACCCACTTTTTGAAGTTCCCCAAACCATTTTGCAGAGAGTGCCTAGACGGGGTCGTTTACCTTCTATTTTCCGTAAGAGTTTATATTCTTGATCAATTGGTATTATGAAAGATGGGTCGCTCAAAATTTCTTTTTTGGATAAATAAAATGTTGTAGCTTCAAGTTTATTTAAATCATTACAGCAGTTAAATCTAATTTTATAATCAGGCAACAATTTCTTTACGAACAACCAAATTGTTGTATATGTCGCTGCTTCTTGAAAAACTCTGATATATGAAACGTCAATAATAAACTTAATTATTGCGTTTTCCATAGTAAACTTTCGGATTCCTAATCCTGCGTTTGTGGATAAAAATTGATTAGGATTGATGAATACAAAAATACCATTGCGTTTTAATATATAAAATCCTTTCTCGATAAAATACATATATAGATTAGGTCTCAAAGAGTTGATGTTTGTTTTGTAATGAGATACTGACTTGATGATTTTCTTTGGAATTCCTCTATAATCAACATATGGCGGGTTGGCAATCACTACATCAAATCCATCTTTTTCTTGGAAGACCTCGGAAAAGTATAATTTCCAGGGGAAGAATGGACGAACTTTCTGGTTACTGGTATATTGTCTTAACTGCTTTTCGACTTCTTCTAAGTTAAATCCAGCTTTTCTATATAGTAGGTCTCTTTCTTTTTTTATTTCTTTTTCTCTTGCTTCTTTAACCGGATGCCGTTTCCATTTCTCTTCAATCTCTCTTATTTTTCTAAAATAATCGGATTTTTGTTCTTGTAACTTAATTTCAAATATTTTAATAATAAGATCTTCAATCTCATTTTTTAAGATCTTTTTCTTATTTGTGTCCGGCTGATTTAAAAGTTCATCCTTTTTGGCTTTCAACATTTCATAATATTCTTTACTCTCATCTGTGGAAAATAATTTTGCATTATCATTAGCCTCTTTATCATTATCTAAATCAATGCCCATAAATTCAGAAATTAGGCTATTCCCCTGCATTATTTTGTAATCCAGATTTGGTAGAGGCTTAATCTTATTTATATCTTCCTCATCAACTATCAGCGAAAGCCATAATCGGAGCTTAGCAATCTCCACTGCACCGGGATCAATGTCTACACCGTAGAGACAGTTCTGAATAGCATGACGTTTGAAGTTGTAGGCTGTACGAGATTGCTTCGTCGCATCCGCTTCTCGAGATAACAAACAAGAAGTTAGTGCGTTTCTTCCCCGAATAATTTCATTCATCATTCCTACAGGAAAAGCACCGGAACCAATGGCTGGGTCACAGACACGAATATTTTTTAACGCCTCATCAATAATCTCAGCATTTTTACGAATATTTTCCGGAAGTTTAAAAGAATAAGTCTTGGTTTCTTCTCCCTTGGTTGCTACATGATTGTCATTCTCTATTGTAGTATCACCATATTTAATTAATTTTTCTATATCCTCTTTAGAAATTATATTTGATTCTTTTTCTATAATTAAATTTTGCTGTGTTGGATCTGGTTTACCCAGAAGTTTCATTTGAATTTTTTCTTCTTTAGTTCTATTTTCCTGCTTCCTATTTAATTCTGTATATAAATAATTAATTAAGCTTTGCTGACACATATAATGCACAATTTCTCGTGGAGTATAATAAGTCCCTTTAGATTTACGGTCTTTAACTTCTAGAAGATTCTCAAAAACTTTTCCTAGCATTTCCGGATCAACCGCTACTTCTTTTTCTAATGGTTCGTCTTCTTTAACCGTAAAATTATAACGGTCAAAAATGTCTAAAATACCTATACCGATATCTTCTTTTGTTTTAATTTGATTTGAAAAGAGAGTATCGGGTAAAAGTATATCTGTTTTCGCCCAATTATAATCATTAAGAGGGTCAAATAATCCTCCATTTAAAAAGGGAATTTTGCAGTTGAAATAACTAAAGTAGTGATCCTCGTGTGAACGATCATTCCGCAATGCCTCATAAAAGAGTGGTTCTAAAACATCATTAAAAAAATTTTTATAATCACAATGTTTCTTCTCAAAAAGCTCACGTAAAAAACGTTTGGAGCCCGAACCCCATTTCTGACCTTTCTTAACTCCGAACCATCCCTTCTTTTGTAAGAAGTATAGAAAGACAATTTGTCCTAAAAGTTTTTTCGAAAAATCAACAGTATTTATTCCTTTTTCCTGGAACTCTTTCCTGATTTCTTCATCTTTCTTTACTACCTCATCAAGAGAATCTTTAATTTGCAGGAAAAGGTCACGATATTTTTCAAAAAATTCCTTAGTGACTTTTTCAATGTTGAATGCTTCTTCCAATTCATATATTGTAGAATTGTAATCATCGTTTTTTAAAATATCTATAAAGCAGCTTTGAGCAGTATGGCTGCTTTCGTTTTTCCCAACCAAAAAAGAATATCTGCGGGCGGCGGTAAATTCTTCTTTTACTTTAACATTACCCTTTGGTGTTTTTTCAAACTTATATTCCATTTTCACAAAAGAAAAACGCCAATCATCTTCCTCCGGGGATACGAAGGCTACAAGCCCGGCATCTTTTTCACCGCGCCCTTTTAGATAATTGGCTATAAAATTACGCTGTGCGGTACGAGCACGGTCAATTGTAGTTTCTTTTTTTAAATAGACAATTAGTATGTCTATCTTTTTCCCTTCCGGGTCATTATAAGTACCAATACGCTCATAAGATTTAATAATATTTTCAAAGGCTTTTGGCATGTAACAGCCACGCAGGTGAAATGCTTTTGACTCATCATATTGGTTAAGCAAATCTTTAATAAAATCAATAAATTTTACCTTATTAAAAGAACTTTCAAAAGTATTTCTTATTATTCTTCGAGCTTGTTGTATATCCATATTTTATTCTCCTATCAAATATTCGGATAAAATTACTTCTCTTGGACCTGAAGTCTGAGCCGCACTTTCTGATAGATGTTCTTTTAAAAATTCGGGAGCAACATTTTTCTGCAATACTGCCAATATTTTTAATGGACTTATGGTCTCTTTTAATTCGTGATTCAATTCTACGAGTAATATTTTAGTCGTCTGTTTGGGTAGTGCTCCTTCTCTAATTTTTTGTGTTACTATTTTTAAGTAACTTTCCTGTTCTTCAGTAAGTTTTCTGGTATCTTTAGCAATGACTTTTAGTATTTTTAAAACCTGGGAGGCGGAATCTCTACCACCGGTTAATTTTATTTCTGGCGCTTCCTCTTGGGTGGCAAATTCGAAGGCTTCTTTATTCTTCTCTAATAAGTCATAGAAATTGGGAATTATCTTCTCTCGTTTAGTATTTTCTTTGACTTCTAAAGTTTTTGCGGTAGTTATAAAATCTAATTCTTGAGATTCCTGCTGTTGGGCAGCCATAAAAAATTTCTGAAGTTTGCCTTTACGGAAATAAGTTAAAAGGCTATTGGTTTTTTGTTTAAATATTCTGGCAGTCCTTGCCTTTTTGGGCAAGGACTTAATTTTTGCAAATAAATCCGGATTATCTTCCCGGATATCTTTAATGATTTTTAAATATTTTAATTCACTTTCCTGTCCTTCATCTTCACCGATGATAGCTTCTTTGGAAGTTAGGCGGTTAAACAATTCATGGGATTCTATTTCTTCATTTTCGGTAAGCAGACGGGCATCATTTCCTAATAAAGAGATGAAGGCATGTATTTTTGCTGCCGCTGCTTCTTTTAATTTAATCAGATCATTTGATTGTTTGCTGGGAAAAAAATTAAAGGTGTAAATTTTATCAAAATTAGTATCTACCCGGTTGATTCTTCCTACTCTTTGCATCATGCGGGTAGGATTCCAGGGGATATCATAATTGATGACTACATTTGATTTATGAAGATTCACTCCTTCTGATAATACTTCGGTTGAGATTAATATTCTGAAATCATCCCGGGGAGAATGGGCCTTGGGGTCAAAGTTTTCAATTACTTTTCTCCGGGTGTATTCGCTTGAACCCCCGGTAAATTTCATGACTTTATATTTTTGTAAATTTTCATTTAAATAATCTGCGGTCTCTTTGGATTCAGTAAACACTATTAATTTATTTTTCTTTAGGATAGGATGAGAAGAAAGGATATCTAAAAATTGGAGCAATTTAGGATCTCGGTCTATAGTGCTCCACATCTTCTGAATCTTAATTAAAGTCTTTAGATCTTTTTCTAAAAGTTCTTTATATTGGGGGTCAAAATCTTTGGATGAATATTTTACAGCTTTATCTTCGTCCATTAATTTTTGGATTGCTTCATCATTATCATTTTCCAGGAATTCAAATATTTTATTAATATATTTTTTACTAACATAGACATTT
>Ga0307379_10008884_pt1 | contig 13494 bp, 14 predicted proteins | sample UN2MG_FD_202237 | JGI IMG/M metagenome (GOLD analysis project Ga0307379, IMG submission 202237) | Soil microbial communities from Risofladan, Vaasa, Finland - UN-2 | ecosystem: Environmental > Terrestrial > Soil > Coastal area > Acid sulfate soil | place: Finland: Risofladan, Vaasa | collected...
ACAGTCAAAGGATGCCACCTCTGGCACACCCTACGTTCGGTGGCCTACGCAATTTTTGGATAACAAGATACTAATCGCTAATATACATGAGGTCAGTGGCAAACTTTCAACCACACAACAAGAATATAATCAAGTTAAAAACGTTGACGAGGTAGAATTCAGAAAGAAGTACCCTGCTAATTATAGGGCTACAGATGGTCATTACGTAAGGTCTAAGGCAGAAATGATTATCGATAATTGGCTTTATAGTACTGGAGTAATTCACGCCTACGAAAGAAAACTCCCTATTGAAGAAGATGTATACTCTGATTTTTATATTCCGAGTGGCAATGTGTTTATCGAATATTGGGGAATGAGCAATGACCCTATATACTCTACGAGGAAAAGAAAGAAAATTGAAATTTATCGCAAAAATAATCGTAAACTTATTGAGTTGAACGATAAGGAAATAGAAAATCTTGATGATATCTTACCCAGACTACTTTTGGAACATGGAATAAAAACGGAATAACCATCAAGCTGAATTTTTCTTTTGCTAACATTTTTGCTAACGAACTTTTCACCACCACAAAAAACAAGGTGGTACCAAATGGCACCACCTTAAGCTAAATCCCATACAAAAAAGTATAGTCACTTACTTAACAAATGTTAACTTTTTGGCCTTTTCCAAGATAAGGGCCATATCACTTGGTTCAGGCGCGCCTGGGATAGGTGATGTAAGTTTTATTGAGCTCGAAGAGTAAAAGATGCGCCCTTTCAGAGAGGAGCAAGATATTGAACAAGTTGGCCACGCCAGGAGCGGTTACCTTGGTCTTGGCATCAGAGTAGAAAGCGATGGAGTCCTGCTCTACCTTGATACCCATATTTAGGGCGTCGAGCGCGCTCGCAGAAATTATTTCATCTGTTGACTTGGGTAGGTATTGTCTGCCAATTGCTTCGATTTCTTTGCCTATCTCGCCGACGAAATCGCCTTTCCAGGCATGGGAAGAATAGGTATGTCTGACGTCTTCTTTTGTGATCTCTATGATGCTCAGGTGTCTACGTTCGGCCTCGGCAAGCATCTGGAATATTTCTCTAGCCTTGACATCCTGAGCTTTGGCTGCGGCCTCTTCATAAACCTCAATACCTTCACGCTCCGTTTCCATGGCTTTGTCAAAAAGTTCGAGTGCTGCCTCTTCGCTTGGTTTCATTGAGCACCTCCTTTCCTTAAATTTATTCTCACAAACCAAAACACTACAAAACGCCATAAAGCTCAATAAATGAAGCTTTGTTTAAGGTATCAACAAAAATAATAGTGACTTGGTTATTATTCTCCAACTCTCCTCTTAAGGACTGCTGCAGCATCAGAAACAGCCCTTGTCTCAGCATACCCTATATCAAAAACTGGAGCTAAAAGCTCTTCAATATTCTGGACAGAATCTGTTTCCACAACAAGATAAACGGTGTGTGCTGGGGCATCAACCCATGCACCAACTAGCTTCACCCCTAGCTGTTCTGCGCTGGACATCATCTTGCCAAATGTTTCTCGGGCTTTTTCCGGATTATGGTATGGGCATGTCTCCGGTGTGTGCACGTGAGTAATATGAAACAACATTTTTATTATCCTCCTTTTAACGAGATTGTCATCCGTTGCTTCTAGATAAATGGCTATTATCTTCTAGGCACTATCTCCTTTCTAATTATTCCTAGTTAAACCTAATGAAAAAGGGCACCAGCCACCGCCATAATTAGCGATTTCCAGTGCCCTTTGTTTCATCATTTTCACCTCTTATTAACTCTGGGAAGTGGAGATGGTTAAGGTTATTTATTATGTTGGGACTTGAGTTTAGCCCCCCTTTAAGACTATGTCAATTCTCCATAAGGACGAAAAAAGGATAAAAAGGAACCCTTTTATGTTTAGCATAACAATCCATCTTATTGTATAACGAGGTCCCCATTTATGTTCTTTGTGAGCATTCTCTGCAATTAGGGATTGCTGAAGTTTATACAATGACGCAAGATGAGGCGTTAAAAGACAAGCTCTGTCGCCATCTTGTCCAAGATCATCTCCTTACTCCTGTAACAAAGCCGGAGTCTGAACCATTATCACGGAGAGTGATTCAATTAGAGAATGCAATGCATTTTCTGACACTCGTAGAGACCCGTGCTACCCACGAGGAGCAAAGAGGGATCGTCATAGATCTAATGAGGAAGGCAAGCGAAGTGGATAAGCAAAGGGCTTCATCTTAATAAACCCTGTCCCAACCATACCTTGTCTTGAGATAGTCTGCCCAACCTCGATCCTTAGGTCCTGCAACCTCTACTATGTTATCTAGCAGACTCTCTACGGTAATACTCTTGAATTTATCTGAGGGCACCAGTTCTTCCCAGACTTCAAGCGTGTTTTTCCCTGGATACATCTCTCTCAGCTTTGGAGAGGTGACCTTTTTTCTGAACGCATGGTTAACCTCAGGGCAAATATGAAGCACCGTCACTAAGTCAGCATCCATTTCCTTAGCGAGCTGCATTTCCTGGGCAAGTAGTTGGAGTCGCATGAGCTGGTAATATGGCTCAAAGAATAGCGCATTATAAACATCTTCGCCTTTATCAGTGAAAATACCTCTGGTCCTGTTAAAGGCCGAACTGTAGTTATCTTTCCGCACCTTAATACCTTTGTCACTTTGGGCATAGTATTCAGTATATTTCCACTCTCCAAGTACTATCTGTATTTGGTTATCAGCTCTCCTAAACCGGAAGATAAAATCGGCACTGGTGAAATTCGCTCCACGCGTTCGATTAGCACCTTTTCGCTTGGTTTCACCAAGATAATCACAAACACCGATCCACTCAAATGCTGTATAAGGATAGGAGCCATCCGGTAGAGGAGCCTCTTTATTAATAGGTAATGGAGTTTTTACTGGGTAGAATTTTTCGAAAATGCTCTTAACTAGGGCTGGATGGCTTACCATCGGGTAAAGGAAGTTTACACAGCACGATTGGGAACAACACAGATGATTACTTGGCCTTCTACCTTTATCAAGTCCGTCATGCCAGGTTATGTTTCGAGCTCTGAAATACTCTATCGCTGAGTCTCTTATATCTTCGTAAAGATTCTCACTAGAATAATCATCGGCGAGGCAAAAAGAACGTGGTTTCCCACGGTAAAAGCCATCAGACTTCGCTCGTGGATTAAATAATGGCGACTTCCGTTTCTTATGCTTTAGTTCTCGATATCTTTTCTTTTCGGTTTCTCGAAAGCTCATGGTATCTTTCTATGTACTATATCAGTTATATAATTAAAGTTTTAGTGGTCTCAGCGTAAAAATTTTATATCTTCGGGCAAGTTCGTTAACTTGATTTATTACCTCTTACTCTATAATACCAGGGACCTAAGAATGTTGATTACAACACCTATTTGTACGTTAGGATACATGATGCCTTTCTTGGCGGTCAAGGTAAAAAAGGTTATACGGTTGCTTGCCCTAGTTGTCGGGATTATAATGTCATTGCAAAATGAGGTGGATAAATGACTAATAACTCAAGCGAGAAAGAGCAATTATTATCACAAGCAAAAGCCGTTATTATTGAAAGCATCACGAAAGCATTCCCAAATAATAAAGAAGTGGCGGACAATATGCCGGCGATTGCTGAGTTGCTAATGCGTGTGACTTTAGCACACGACGAAAAAACAAGAAGCCTAGGAAATGATTTCTTAGATGAAGCATATAGAGATGTACAAAGTTGTAAATTGTTATATTCCAAGAAAATATATCCACATGCAGTCTATCATTTGCAGCAAGCTATTGAAAAAGCTATCAAAGGTTATGTGTTGGTGGAAGGCTATTATGAGGCAGGAGAATTAGAGAAGATCATGACTCACTACAGTCCGGAAGTCCTATTGAAAGCTACCATAGAAAGGACGGGCATTAAGGACTTTGCGGAGCAAATTACTGATAAAACTCTGGAGACGAAAATAAGTAGTGCAAAAACCACGATTGGTAGTGAAGAGAAGCGTATCGAGATAGCAAAAACAGACTACAATGAGATTCTGAGATCTATCTCCCAGATTGATGAGTACCGAAAGAATACAGAACTTATAGAACGAGCCGCGATTAATGGGTTTAAAAACATAGGAATAAGTCCCGTACCCGGTTCAATATTTAAAAGCCTCTTATCTATGGTTACTATAATGGTTTTAGCAATACTTACATTCCCTCATGAATCATATACTAGATATCCAGATGGTAAGATGGTTCCCAAAGATTACAGGCGTGGGCTGGGTATAGTCCGTGCAGTACCAAGGCTGCTAAAATTATTAGAAACGGAGATTTACAATCTGAAAAGGATACATGAATTCAAGAATGAAACTCTTTAATTATCAGAATATTGCCGACATTTTGCCGACAAACTGTCTAGCAGTAGGTGATACGGAACGGTACTAGTAGGCACGAAACCTAAAATATTGATAAACAGGACGATACTAGATACTATTTGGGAGGATTGGGTGGGACATCGTGCTTCTTACTTTTAATCAGGGTGTCACAGGTTCGAGACCTGTACGGCCTACCAAAGCTAAATAGACCTTCCCTGCCGGGGAGTTTTGAAGAGAATCAGGGTGTCAAGACACTAGGTCAACCGACACCCTGATTTTACAATTATTAAAACAGAATATCAATAAATTTGGGTTTTTATTCTTTGGTAGCCTGGGTTGTATTTGAACCAACAAACCACTAATAGTATATCTACCAAAGCATATCTAGATAAATCAGCCCTTGTGGGTCACTCTTCCGAATCTAGCACCAGCGAGCAAGACAATATTGAGAGTCAAGCTCTATTATTCGAGTTACGAGTATTGGAAGCAGTTGAGGGAGGCCCCTGAGCGCTATAAGGCTGAGAAGGAGCAGATCGCTGACAAGGTGGTTGCTCTGCTCGACCAACGTTTCCTGGGGCTGGCAGCCCAGGTGGAGATGTGTGATGTAGCGACGCCGATGACCTTTGAGCGCTATACTGGCAACTGGCGAGGTAGCTTCATGGGATGGGCAGACACAGCGGAAACTGTGGGCATGCGTATGAGTAAGACCCTACCCGGACTCGGAAACTTCTACATGGCGGGGCACTGGGTTGATCCACCCGGTGGCACACCCAGTGCGGCTATGTCGGGCCGCAATGTAACTCAGATTATCTGCAAGCAGGACAAGAAGCAATTTGTAACCACGACTCCGTGAGGGTAGTTTAGAGTCTGTTAGGTAATAAACATCAATTATAATATAACAAGTAACAACAGCTTGTTATGTTAGCTCGTGGACAGAATCCTTCCTTTTTTATCCCACATTTCTACGTCTAGCCTTCAGGCGTGAGATTCAGCGCACCTTTTTAGTAAGTCTGTTGTGCATGTAATTATACAAGCTATTTGAATCCAACAAAATATCACTTGTTGCGATATCGTAATCTCAAATAGGTTAGCAGTGCTATCATAAACTAGAACTTGCCTAAGCCAGTGACGTGAGTGTAGACTTGGGGCATGATTCACATAACCCGCACCATCACGATTGACGAAAGCGAGATCCAAGAGTGCTTTGTTCGCGCCTCAGGACCGGGCGGGCAGAACATCAATAAAGTCGCCACTGCTGTACAGCTTCGCTTTGACGCGGCTAACTCACGGTCCCTACCTGAGGAAGTTCGGAAACGTCTCATTTCGCTGGCTGGTAACCGGATTACCGAAGATGGCATACTTATTATCGACGCTCGACGGTTCCGTACTCAGGGACGGAACCGCGAAGATGCAATTGACCGGCTTGCAGAGTTGATTCGTAACGCAGCACAAAGACCAAAAATCCGTCGCAAGACAAGACCGACACTGGCATCAAAGATACGTCGGTTAGAGAGCAAGCGTCGCGTCGCCGAGAGTAAACGCGCACGGGGGTTTGTCCATCCCTGTAATGAATAATCTCAAGGTGCCGAAATCGTTTTGCCAAACTAGGGAAGTTCCTTCTGACCATTTATCCCCCCTTTGTTGTCCCAATTCACTAACATTATAACTGGACTCCTTTTTGGGAGGCAGGTCATTAGAGCTATTTTGATGAACGCCTTATTCTCCATTCATCATACCAAACAATCAATCCCGGCATGACGGTAATCGTTATTACCAGACAAAGTAATACTCCAAGTACCGTGGCGATACCGAAGTCACGAATCATCACAAAGTTAGATGCTATCAGCACGCCGAAGCCACCAAGGGTAGTCAGGGCTGTGACTACTATGGCTCGTCCTATCTTGGACAGTGCTGTAACCATAGCATCTTTAGGTGACAACCTTAGCCTTTTCTCTTCATCATACCGTCCTATAAGTAGCACCATGAATTCGGTGCAAATACCGATGATAATGACACCCAGAATAGCGGTTAGCGGATTAAGTGGAATACCAATGAGATACATATCTAGTGAAGACCAAGCGATAACCGCACCAACCGGTAAAATAGTGAATATGGTGCTACTGAGGCGTCGGTAAACTAGCAAAAGGACTACAAGTATTGCTCCGAGACAAATAAGGTTCAGTTTAAGCCTTGCGCCCACTAAAGCATCTATCGTGCTTGCCCCAATTGCAAGACTGCCAACTGGTGAGAGTTGCACACCTACCGGTAGATTAGCCTCGTCTTGCATAAGTTGAAGTAAATCGTGGGTTTCCTCCAGGGATATATATTTAGTGCTGAACGATATACTTGCCATCTTGTGGTCGCTGGATATAACTTGTGCCAAATAGAGGGGGGCGGTATTGTCCAATATTTGCTGAATTTGCTCTTCAGCCGGAATTACCCCTCCAGTTGCTTCACTAACCAGTGTCGCTGGACTATTTACCGAAATAAGTTCAGGATGAAGAGCTAGAGCTTCATCTTGGTATTCCTTTAGCCGACCAAGAACTACCGGGCTGCTTACATCATCTGCCTCTATCATAAAACGTATCTCACCCCCACTACCGATTATCTCCCGTAACTCTCTCAATTCTTTCAGTTCAGTCGTGTCTTGAGGTATAAGTTCTTCGTAATCAGTATTCGTCGGCAGCCAGTGGTCCACCACACCGCCAGCGATTCCAAAGACAAGCGCAACTAGGAAAATCGGTAGGGTGTTATTAACTGCTAGTTTCGCAATTCTTGCTAATATACGATCAATACGGCCACTTGCCTTTAATGATGCCTTGCTCAAGAGATCGATAGATTTATTCTTGTCACCCAGATAGACAATACTATGGAGCATAAACAATCCCACTATATAGCTGAAGACTATGCCTATGGCCAGCATCATACCGAAGTCACGTATCATGGGCACCTCAGATATAAACAGTGTGATAAAGCCAATTATTGTTGCTAGTAGTGCGATACCAACTATCGAGAACATACGTGATATTGAGATAATAATTGCCTTACCGACTGATTTTGCTCTAGTGACTTCTTCCTGATATCGATTGTGAAATTGGATTGAATAGTCTATCCCAAGGCCAATCAATATCGGCAGTATTGCCATGGTAGCCATAGTAATGGGCACCGAGAAATAGCCCATTAGTCCGAATGTCCAGAGGGCACTAACTCCTACCATAAGTAGAGAAAGTAACCGCCAGCGCACCCGGAACATGCCCAATAAAATTAGGGTCATAACTACAACAGATATGCCCAACAGGATTGCCATATTCTTCCCCATACCCTTACTGATGGCATCCACCAATTTGCTACTAGCGATTACTGTTGTATTTACTTTCGTAAGCGGATGGGTTAAGAAGTAATCTTCAATATCCCTAACTGCTTGTAGGGCTTCTTCGTCAGATAAGTTCCCAATAGGAGTTACAATAATTAAAGCATGCTCATTATCGGGGATGAACGATCGTATTTCTTGATTAATAGAGCCTTCTGAATCATAGATAATGGCTTCTACAAAGAGTGGGTTATCTAGGGAAGGCTCTCCAATTGCCTGCATTTGCTCTATCTGTGGTTGGAATCTCTGCAGAACTTCTATCCGCGCTTGTTGTGCTGCTTCCTCTTGCTGTAACTCACTCAGTCCTATTGCAGCAGCTGCCTGCCTTGCCTCTCTAGCCGCTTCCTCTTGGGCAAGAGCGATCTGCTCCTGAAATGCCTGGCTTACCTTGATTGATTCCTCTACGGCTGCTTGTATCAGAGTTGTTGGTCCGATAACAGCACAGCAACGCTCATCATAGGAAAATTCCTGCTCTAACTCGGACATGATTGCTAGATTATCGGCTGAGAGAATATCATCAAGCTGTCCATTAAGTAAAATAGTAATCGGCTCTCCACCGAATTGTTCTTCGTATCGTGAGTTGTCCTGTGATATTTTAGCGCCAGACGAAACGAGAGCATCGAAGCCCGTTTCAGTTTCCAGCATAGTAATGCCTGGTACAGCTGTCGCCGCTAGTACTACAGCAGCTATAACGAGCCACCAGGGCCGGCGCTCAATGAACCGCGCTATAGATTCGGATAGTCTTTTCACTTTATCTCAGTCCCTTGTTAATTATAATATCTTAATGAAAAGCTTGCTAGCGAACTTTTTGACACTAAATTATACTATTCTGGAATCTTATAGATAGACCCGTCAGACCCATAACTCGGCAGTTAACGGCCACCATAAAAAGGTGCGCTCAATCTCACGCCTGAAGGCTAGGCGTAGAAATATGGGATAAAAAAGGAACGATTCTATTGGGCCTTCTTTCTAGTCCAATATGCGAAAGCCAAAGAAGCAAGTCCTACAACATTTATTATGGCAAATGTCAGGGTAGCACATCTCCCCCAATCGAGGATAAGCTCATTAATTAGGAGACCAATAGTCCCTACTATCAGTAGTACAAAGGCAATTAAAAGAGTGTATTCTCGCATAAATGTACCTCCCCATATAGTAGTGCCACTAGTATATCATAGAGGACCTAATAGTAGATGAAAGGGAAGATTTGTTGTGGGATTGAACATTCCGCCCAAATGTGCAACACTGCCGGGAGCAGGACATTGCAGGTCAATCTCTAAGAGTAAGGGGTACCGCTTCTACCAACGACACCCATACTCCATGAGTTCTCAAGAGACAGGAATGTCAGGACATGTTTGGTGATACGATAAGACAAGCGGCAAAGTCTACTGCAATAGCTGCAATTGTGATTGTAGCTATTGTATTGGCTATTACGGTAGCCCTCGACCTATGGTCATCTGCGGTGCATGACAAACCAGAGGAGCTCTATAACTTTGTCACGGCAGCAAAGATATTTCATGAGAAAATAGAGGACAAAAATCTACTGGAGGATATCAGAACTCTGATTGAAATCGCCGCCCATGAGTCTCCAGAGAATTCATCGGAAATCGAGTCTTCGATTCGACAGGGGATGTTATCTGCAAGGGGATACAGGGAACAGTTTAACTGGTTATATCCTACTACCGATTCACTAGAACTCTTTGAGTCTCTAATACGGGAAGGGCGTCTTATCGAAAGTTGTTATTCCAAACTATACTTGGCATGGTCTGAAAAGCAGTCAGGGGACGAGTCCCATTGTGCGCAATACCTAGAGAAAGTGAAGGTATTCTACGACGAGGCAGTATCCCTGAGGAAACAGAACAAGTCAAAACTGGATAGCTTACTGCTACAATTTGAACAAAACCATAATCGCTAATAGCCACAAAACTATCAATGCCTGGTTAATGGTCTTGGCCTACCTGAACTGGATGCATCAAATAACAACCGGTATGTACAGCGTGGACATACTTTCTTTGCTCATGATGGTTTGCCCCACTTGGTCGAACATATGAGCCCCAACTGACAATCAGGCTGAAGCTACACAGAAGGTAACAATTCACTGTTTTGTAATCTTCTAGGAAACTGAATAAGCTCCTATGCAGTAAACAATTCGACCTTTTGTTGGAGACCCGGTTTTGCCTGTACGTTAAATTCTGGGTACTATTATGATTTCTACCTTTCTCGACTCCTCAGCCAAGGTAATTTAATAAGGAAAGGCATAATGGACTTCCCAATACCAATACCAAGAATTCAGCCCCCGCTACTAATTTTAGAAAGTAGAAGCACAGCCTTTTCGCTGTGCTTTCTCATGTTTGTCTGCTATTATAGTCAGCAAGGAGACCAGTAAGGAGACTAGCAACATAAAAATGGACATACGAAAATACAATAGAGCTGCTTGGGACCAAGAAGTTGAGCGCGGTAATAAATGGACTATTCCGGTCAGCCCAGAAATCATTACGAGTGCACGAAAAGGTGATTGGCATATTGTGCTAACGCCTTCAAAACCAGTACCAAAAGATTGGTTCCCACGCTTAGAGGGATCGAATGTTCTTTGTCTAGCTTCGGGTGGTGGTCAACAGGGCCCGGTGCTGGCAGCTGCAGGAGCAAGAGTCACTGTTCTAGACAACTCGCCTAGGCAACTGAAGCAGGACCGTTCTGTTGCCGCCAGAGAATCGCTAATTATTAGAACGGTAGAGGGCGATATGGCAGACCTTAGAATGTTTGCAGATGAAAGTTTCGGTCTGATAGTCCATCCTGTTTCGAATACGTTTGTGCCGGATGTACATCCTGTGTGGACAGAGGCCTTTCGGGTGTTACGTAAAGGTGGAGCGCTATTATCTGGTTTCATGAATCCGGTAGTATACCTATTTGACTACGACCTTGCAGAACGTACAGGAATCCTCCAAGTCAAGCATAGCCTCCCCTATACTGACGAAACAAATCTAGAAGAGAACGAGAAAGCACAAAGGATCGAACACGGTTCACCGCTTGAATTTAGCCACACACTGGAGGAACAGATTGGAGGACAGATTGACGCGGGATTTGTCATCACAGGCTTCTATGAGGACTCGCAGAACGCTGAAGAGAATGAACCGCTGGCGGCTTATATGCCAATATGCATTGCAACACGAGCGGTTAAACCATTAACATCTACCGTGTAGCTATCCGCTTCTTCCACAGTGTGTGTCATCAGCAACATTGGCACAACCGAGCAATGAATACTATGAATAGGTGACCTGTTTTTGTCAAATCCGGAGAATGGAGAGGAACCTGTGGGTAGCTCAAAGTGTTAAACGAAACGTTACTTTGTTTAACAGAGTGCTAAAAAGGAATCTTTTTACTCTCGTACGGCAAAACTAAATCTGATCTCAAGTCATGTAATCAATTCTTGCGTGATTTGGGTACCCCTATCCATCTGGGAGTCATGTTTAAGTACGCCTGATAGGACTGCCCAAATCGTTCAAGGCAGAAGCGTTCTTCAGCAGTTACAAGAATATTTATCAAAATCATGGATACAATTACATAGAGTAAGAAGGCCCATGAAGCTGAAGCTACGCCCACGCCTACAAACAACAAGCCCTGGGTTAGATACTGGGGGTGTCTTGAATAACGGTATAATCCTCTGGTAGCAGGCTCACCGGGAGTGGGAGTAACCCAGTTCATCATAACAATCGTGTATGCAATTAATCCCAATAGATAGATAGGTAGACCAGCATAGAACCACACTGTCCCTTGCCGCAAAGGGAGAAAAACGGAGTATATGAAGATGAGTACAAGTAGTATGAGCCTTGCGGTGTTGATTCTCTTTTCAGGCTTGGTATATTGGACGTTATCGGAAGATTGCCTTTGCTTCATAGCATCTTTAAATATTAGCGATAGCAGCGAAGCATGTATAAGTATATAGAACACTAGAATCCAAGCATTCCAGACGCCTATTTCAAAAGCTGGTACAAGCGACATGGTATAGACCTCTCACTTCACTTGTTGATGCTTGAGTTTAGTTTTAGCGGAAGATTTTGTCAATCGCAGAAAAAGGAAGCTTTTACAGGGGAGTGACAGAATATTGCGTTAGTATTGGTATCCTTTATGGGGGCAGGTCATTAGGCTCGACGCAGACTCCTGATAATCTCCCCTAGTCTGGGTGTTTTACCGTACATCAGCAGGAATACTCTGAACACCTTGGCCGCTAGCACCAGGCTGCCAATTATCCCCGCTATCAGTAAACTTATGCTCAGAACCAGTTCCCAGGTCGGAATCTCAGATACGCCAAGCCTCATGAATACCATTATCGGGGCAGAGAAGGGAATCATGGTAAAAATCGTACCGATGATATGGTCCGGGTTGCTCCTCATTATGAAAAGAAACACATAGATAGGTATAATTGCAGGTATGATAACAAGCGCTGATAATTGCTGACTTTCCCTGGCTGTGGCGCCAATAGCACCGATGCCGGCCATAAGCACGGCAAACAACAGGTATCCGAGAATGAAATAGATCATGCCCAGGAACAGGAGGTTGCCCGATATTTGGAGTGTGCTGAGTACACCGCCTATGGTGGTTGAAGCTAATCGCACCAGAAACACAGCGGATAGAAGCCAGATAACCATCTGCACCAGTCCCGCAGCACCAAGCCCGAGCACCTTACCGGTGAGTAGCTGCCGGGTAGAGACAGAGGAGAGCAGGATTTCCATTATCCGGTTCTCTTTCTCTTCCCCCAGCCCTTGAAGCAGGTAACCGGATGAGCTAAAGATAGCTATAATTAGCAGAAAACCGAACAGGAAGGGGACGATCAAAGCCCCAAACCCACCCTGCTCAGTAGCTACATCGCCAGTTTCATCAAGCCTGATACTGTACAACTCCAAGGGTGCTTTAACCCGCTCTGTTATCTCAAGACTAGTCTGTCCCTCAAGAAGATTGCTTAACAGGAAACTTTTCATCGCCCACCGGATTTCATCTGGCGGCTCCACTTCCTTCTCCAGGGTGTATCTGGTAATTATACCCTCAGAGACATAATCTAGTGGAATGATGAAGTATTCGCTAATGTCTTCCGCCAGCAAGGCACCGGTAGCCTTTTCCTCGGTTTGATAAGCGACAAAGGTAATCCCCCCGGACTGGTTGATATAGTCATCAAATCCACCCACCTCATCTATATAACCGATGGCTACCTCTTCATCAAGGGCTGGTGGGGTATCTATACCTTGGACTATTTGATAGATACCGATAATAAGGAGAACAATCAGTGGAAAAGCGAGAGTCATTATGACAAACCCTTTCCTCTTTATCGTCTGCCGGAACTCATGTTTCAGTATCAGAACCGTCTTATTCATCACTCCTCCTTCACCACTTGGATGAATATCTCGTTGAGTGATGGCGTTGACACCTCGAATTGGTCAACGATGACCCCCTTGCTTACTAAGGCGTTTAATACCTCCTGAGGCGGCGTGTGTCCATCCAAGAGGAGTTCCATATACTTACCCTTGTCCTTACTTTCGATCACGCCTGGTAGCTTATCTGGTAAGTGGTCGCATTTCAGGAATATGGAATTATTCCTGTATCTGGATTTAATCTCGGCTAGTTCCCCATAGAGAACCTCACGTCCCTCATTTATCATAAATATGTGGTCGCAAAGTTCTTCTACTTCGTTCATGCGGTGAGTACTGAGAATAATTGCCTTACCCTCATTTCTTAATTCAAGAATAATGCCTTTTATTAACTCAGTATTAATCGGGTCCAGATT
>Ga0307379_10008885_pt1 | contig 13493 bp, 13 predicted proteins | sample UN2MG_FD_202237 | JGI IMG/M metagenome (GOLD analysis project Ga0307379, IMG submission 202237) | Soil microbial communities from Risofladan, Vaasa, Finland - UN-2 | ecosystem: Environmental > Terrestrial > Soil > Coastal area > Acid sulfate soil | place: Finland: Risofladan, Vaasa | collected...
CAATATACAGCAACCCGCGGTTCGCCGCTGCCAGGATTCCGGACTCAAAGCGCCGCTCTCCCCTCTGGATGGCGGATTCAATATCCAGCGTGCCTACCACGCGATCCTCAGTGGCAGAAACGGGCAAATCTACAAAAGGAGTGCGGTGGATCGCGATCGGAAGCTCTTCGCCGCGGGCAGTTCGTTCCCGGCATTCCGTACAAAAAGATTCCGGGCGGTCAGGATCACATGCAAATCGGCAGTCCTCCACCACCTTGACATTCGGCAGCAGCGCCGCCAGCGCGCGCGCAGCGGTGGATTTTGCTGTACCGCGTTCGCCGCGGATGAGCACTCCGCCGATGCGCGGTTCAACCGCGTTCAGAATGAGGGCGCGTTTCATGCGGTCCTGTCCGACGATCGCTGTAAATGGATAAATTACTCTCATTAAGACTGAATCCTTTAAATATGAATTGCGCAGTAAGTTTACCATTTAATGACTTCAGGATGATTCCTGTATAAAATTCTTATTCAATGGGTATCTTTCAATTAGGAGTAAGCCGTATCATTCCATTCAATGTTAAAATCCTCCTGCGAGAGAATGGGAGCAGACATGAAAACCTTGGAAATTATTCAGGAACGGGTTCACGGCGATTATCTTGTCAGCAGCGATCCGGCGAAACTGGACTTGAGATTTATCCATCAATGGCTGGCCGGCAAATCCTACTGGTGCAAAGGCATTCCGTTCAAAGTCGTCCAAAGGCTGACAGAAAACTCTCTTTGTTTTGGTGTATACCTCAAATCCGGCGGGCAGGTCGGCTTTGGGCGGGTGGTCACTGATTACACCACTTTCGCTTGGCTCACTGACGTTTTTATCGTTGAAACGCACCGCGGCCTGGGTCTCTCAGTGGCGCTTGTGGAGCTAATCCTCGATCACCCTGAACTGCAAATTCTGCGGCGCTTGTTGTTAGGTACAGACCACGCGCACGGGTTATACCGGAAATTCGGATTTACGGACCTGGACCACGCGGAGAATTTCCTCACACTGCACCGCAGCAATATGTACACTAGCGGCGAATATGATGAACTGATCACAAAATTCTTCAACGGTAAAGCTGATTGATCAGGTTATAGAGGGTATTGGGAGAGAAATATCTGATGCGTATCTTAATTGCGAAAAACGGAAAGGCCATGGCTGAATCTGCCAGCCTGGAAGAGGTGAACTCAGCTCTGGAGAAAACAGATTCCCTTATTTGGGTCGACCTTGATAATGAATCCAATGAAGAGAGCCGCCGGATACTGACAGATATCTTTAAATTTCACCCTTTATCTATTGATGACGCCCTTGTTGAAATGCACGTACCCAAGGTTGATGATTGGGGGAATTACCTGTATATGGCGCTTGTCGCGGTGGATTCAGCCCAGCCTCTGGAGGATATTGATAAATCCATTGAATTGGATATCTTTATCGGGAAAAACTATATCGTTACCTACCATCCTGAAGAGATCCGTTCAGTCAATTTGGTTTGGGCCAATATCAATCGCGATGAACGGCGTTTGCAGCGCGGCAGCAATTTTCTTGTGTACCAGATCATAGATGAACTGGCCAATGAATATATGAGCATGATCGACCACCTGGACATGAAAGTGGAAGAAATCGAAGACATCGTCATGGATAAACCGGATAAAAAGCTGCTCGAGGATATTTTCAGTATCAAACGTTCACTGCTGAACCTTCGACGAATTGTGGCTCCAGAACGCGAGGTATTGAACAAGTTATCCCGCGGGGATTTTGAGGTGGTGGACCTGAAGGATCGCATGTATTACCGCGACGTATATGACCATCTCGTACGAATCCATGATATCACCGAGAGCCTGCGCGACCTGGTCAGCGGCGCGCTGGATACCTACCTGTCAGTGGTCAATAACCGCCTGAATGATATTATGAAAACGCTTACGATCATCACCACACTTTTCATGCCGCTTTCCTTTTTAACTGGTTTTTTTGGCATGAATTTTTTTGCCGCCAGCAACCTGCTTAACCAGTGGACCGGGGTAACCAGCTTTGTGGTCATTATGGCTGTCATGATTGGTTTACCATTGGGAATGTTCCTGTGGATGCGGCGTCGCGATTGGATGTAATTTATTTCTCGAAAGGACCGTCGATAAAATGTTAAAAATCACAATTCTCGGCGCGGGCGTGATGGGCAGCGCCACCGCATGGCCGCTTAGCGACAACGGGCACGAGATCCGCCTGGTCGGCACTCACCTTGACAACAAAATTATTGAAAGCTGCAAAAAAACAGGCTTTCATCCGCGCCTGAAAAGGCAACTTCCCAAAAACATCACGCCATTTTTTATTGAGGAGCTTGAAGAAGCCCTGGATGGCGCCGACTTCATCGTCAGCGGCGTCAATTCAATGGGTGTTCGCTGGACCGGCAAACAGCTCGCGCCATTTATCAAACCCGGTGATAAGGTTATCGCGGTGACCAAGGGTATGGAAGCGGACGAGGAAGGCAATCTGATCATCCTGCCTGAAGTATTGCGTTCGGAATTGCCCGAATCTGTCCGCGAACAGGTCTCTCTGGGCTCTATCGGCGGGCCGTGCATCGCCGGAGAACTCGCCGGTCGACGGCAGAGCTGCGTATACTTCGGCTGCCGTGAAATTGAAGCCACGCACTTCATGGCAGATGCGTTCCGCACGGATTACTACCACGTTTGGACGACAAACGATGTGGCCGGGCTGGAAACCGCTGTCGCCATGAAAAACGCTTATGCCACCGGCGTGGGCATCTCGCTGGGTGTATTGGAAAGCTCGGGCGGGGTTGATAAAGCCGGCGCGCACATGCACAACCTCGGTGCGGCGCTCTTCGCCCAGGCCTGCATTGAAATGCATCGCGTGCTGGAGCTGACCGGCGGGAATACTGCTTTCGCCTACGGACTGCCGGGCGCAGGCGACCTGTATGTCACCTGCCAGGGCGGGCGCTCTACATTGCTTGGAAAGCTGCTTGGCGAAGGGAAATCCCATCCGGAAGCGGTCAAACTGATGGAGGGCGAAACGCTGGAAGCCGCGCTGTTTGTTCAGCAGATGGCCAAGGCGCTGCCGCTGATGGAAGCCAAAGGTATCCTGACCAGCCAGCAGATGCCTTTCATGCAGATGCTGATTGACGTGATCGTCAAGCACCAGCCGGTCGCGTTCTTGCTCGACAGATTCTTCGCGGACTGCTGTATTTAATCTCCCTCTCCATTATAGGGAGCGTGTTGGGATGGGAGTTTACAGGGAACCCAGAGGCTATCTTTTTATAACATGTTCCCTTGCCAAGAAGAATGACCATCTAATGCGTCGCTGTGGAAATAATCCGGAAAGACAACTCTAAGACTATATGACTGACTAATACCGATAAAAGAAATTTTTTATTATTATATTTATTGGTTTTTAGATTAATCGATTGTAAAAATAATCAGGAGGGAAAATGCCTGAAGATAGAAAATTTGATCCCGAAAATTCAATGGTTTTTCTGCCAATCGGTGTGGGTGTTGGGGTAGCGATTGGGGCAGCGTTGCGAAATATCGGTGTGGGTATCGCGATTGGTTCAGCGCTAGGGACTATTGCCAGTTTGATTGTGTATCAAATTGCAAAGCAGAAAGAATAGAAAATATATTTATTCAAACATTTTTGAAGATTAATTTATTGATTCAGAAAAATATAATAACGTCATCACCAAAAAAGTAGCGGCAGAGCATGCTTTGCCGCTACTCAATTTTATGTTATGAGGTTTAATACTGTGTCGTGTGCACGACCACACCCAAGGTCCCCGGACCCGTGTGTGTGCCGATGACAGGGCTGATGGGATGAAGGGCAATCTCGACACAATCGATCTGTGATGCCAGTTCCGCTTTGAGCGCTTCCGCTTCCTGCGGCGCGTTGGCGTGCAGAACGCCGACAAAGGCTTTCTTGCCGCCCGCTTTTTCTACTGCGATTTCCACCAACCGTTTTACTGCTTTCTTCTTGGTGCGCACTTTCTCCAGCGCGTCAATCGTTCCCTCTTTGTTTAGAAAAAGAATGGGTTTGAGGTCAAGCGCGGAGCCGAGAAAAGCGGATGCACCGCCGATGCGCCCGCCCTTATGCAGATACTTGAGAGTATCAACGACGAAATAGATTCCCAACGTATCAATCACATCCCCGGCAGTTTTTACTAACTCATCCACCTTGGCACCTTTTTCCGCTTTGGCGATCAGCGCCTTGAGAATGAACACCAAACCCGCGGAGGTCACCTTGGAATCAATCACCTCAACGGGTACGTCTTTAAATTCATTCTTGGCTAACAAGGCCGAATTCACCGTGCCGCTGATGCCGGACGAGATCAATACCGCGACCACCGCGTCTGCGCCTTTGGCGGCTTCTTTATATGCTTCCATGAATTCACCCGCTGAAGGCTGCGAAGTGGACGGTGTGGATTCCGACTTTTCCAGGCGCTCATAAAACGCCTGTGCTGTGATATCCACGTTATCCTTATAAACATTCTCATCCCAATGCAGGTTCAAGGGAACTACCGTGATCTTATTTTTCTTAACAAAATCATCGGGAAGATACGCTGTGCTGTCAGTAATAAATGAGATTTTTGTCATTGTTTTCTCTCTCCTTCATATTAGTTGGATTATTTCTCTATGCTTAACAATCGCCAAAGGTAAAAGTTTCAGCGTAAAATTGTACGCCATTCCCAAAAATTACTGTCAAACTGGTCTTTCTTGTGCCTAAAAACATGAAAATCGCCTTAAAGTATATTGACAACCTCTAAAAAATCCTTATAATATGGTATAGTGGTCTGACCAATATACCATAAGAGAGGTGCTGTGGACGAGATCTCACGCAAATCATTATCTGAAATTGTTGCCGGCAAGCTGGCCTCCCAGATCCTGGACGGCATCTATAAATCCGGATATCAATTGCCCGCTGAGCGGGATCTTATTAAACAATTTGGCGTCAGCCGTTCAACACTGCGCGAAGCGTTAAAAACACTCGAAGAAATCAACCTGATTGAATCGCGCCATGGTGTTGGCTGGTTCGCCTCTGATCTAAACGAGGACAACCTGTCTGCCGCGAACAGCATGGCGGAAGACGCCGAATTTCCGAACGGTGACCGCATCCGCATCAAGCCCGGTGAATCGCCTGAGGGACCCAAACGTCTGCCTGTCAATCCTGAAAAGCCTATTGTGATCCCCAACCTGAAGAAGGACCGCCAGGGAACGTTTGAATTCATCTCCTGGTGGGAGCGCGAAAAGGTTGAAAACGCGAAGATCATGGTGGTCGGGGCTGGCGCGCTGGGTAATGAGGTCATCAAGAATCTGGTGCTGATGGGCATCGGGAATATTTTCATTGTTGACTTTGACGAAATCGAACTGGCCAACTTGTCCCGTTCGGTGCTTTTCCGTGAGACTGATTCGGGACGCAAGAAAGCCGAGGTGGCAGCGGCGCGCGCCAGGGAGATCAATCCCAATGTGCGTGTGCAGTATTTCCACGGAGATGTGACCACCGCCATCGGTCTGGGAATATTCCGCCGCATGGACGTGATCATCAGCTGTCTAGATAACCGCGAGGCACGGCTGGCGGTAAACCGCTTCGCATACTGGATCAACAAACCCTGGGTGGATGGAGCGATCCAAGAATTCCTTGGTTTGGCGCGCGTATTTATTCCCGGTGAAGGAGCCTGTTTTGAATGCAGCTTAACCGAACAAGCCCGCCGCGACCTGTCCATCCGTTATTCCTGTCCGCTACTCGCCCGCGAGAACATCCTGCTGGGCAAAGTCCCAACCACACCGACCATCGCGTCCATTATCGGCGCTATCCAGTCGCAGGAAGCGCTCAAACTTATCCACAACAAACCTGTAAAATCCGGGAGTGTATTGCATTTCAATGGTATGACCAACGAAATGCACGATACGGCGTACACGCCTGTTGAGGACTGCGAAAGCCACTGGACCTACGGGGAAATCACCGAGCTTCCCCTTCGCTCAGACAGCACCACACTGAAGGAACTGCTTCAAATTGCGCGCCGCGAACTTGGCTCGGATGCTGTGTTAGAACTTGACCAGGAGCTGGTGTTGGCGTTAACCTGCCCGCAGTGCGGTTCGCGCGAAGAAGTCCTCCAGCCGATCTCTACGGTTGGTTTCAACCGGGCTCACTGCCCCACCTGCGGCATTCTGCGCGAAACCGAACTTTCGCACACCATCCATGGCGATGAAGATTTTCTCGGCCGCACGCTTTCCAGTGTGGGCGTGCCCATGCTGCACATCCTGCGCGCCTATAATGCCCAGGAATACCGTTTCTATGAGCTAACTGGAGACCTCGCGGACGCCCTTCATTTCAGCCACTTTGAAAAGCCCGAGTATGAAAAACCAATCAAACTCAGCGGCCGCATCAGACTAAAGGATAAAGTAGTTCTGAAAACACGCCCCAAAATTGTCATCCACACCCCGCCAACCGTAAGGATTTTTGACGAGATAGAAGGGGACGAGGATATCCAGGAAGCAGAAAAAATCGAGATCAAGATCAAGAGTGATTAGCATCGATGAAACTGATCAACGGTTTAATTAAGTGGATAATTGTGCTTGCAGCCGGCTTATCCGCCGCGCTGCTTTCCATCATCTTTTTATCCAATAATCCGGATATTAACAGTTTCGTTTTACGCCTGATCATCCTGGCTGCTGCGGGTTTTTTGGGCGGGCTTGTCGGGCGGATCCTTTTCCGCAAGGTGCCATCATTCATGCTGGTATTGATAGTAATGGTGGCCAACGTGCTGGCTGTCATGGCGATCGATCTTTTTTACGATACTCCATACCAGTTCGGCTTTTTTACCAGCGAATTCAGATTTCAGGCGCCTTCCATCAGCGATGGTGGCCAGACCTTCTTTTTAACGCTGGTTTCCTTATTTCCCCTGCTGATTATGCGCCGCAGCCGGAAAGCGACTCAGGCGCAGGCCGCGCCCAAACCCAGAAAAAAACGTAAAACGTTTTCCGAATCCTTAAAGCCGGTTCTTTACCAAATCAATCCGCAGAATTGGCAGGTATTCAAGCCAAAATCCAAAGTCAAGCGCAAAAAATCATCTTCTTCCGCTTCCAGATCACGATCAGCCGCGGCGCCGACATTGACCATTTCGCGCCCGGCGAAGACAACCGCCAAGATCAAATCCGGGAATGGGCGCAAGCCCGCGCCTGCCAAAAAAGCTGTTAAAAAACTGAAAATGCCGGCTAAGCTGTTTGGCGGATATAGCAACGACGTGAAGCTGGTCGGCGATGAGGAACATGTATGCCCATACTGCCTGGAAGAAGTAACCCGGGGTGACAAGGTTGGTGTTGCGGTCTGTCCGGAATGCGGGACCTGGCATCATCAGGATTGCTGGAGTCTTACCGGTTCGTGCGGCGTTGCCCACCGCAACGAACTATGACATTAAATTTCATTGTTGGAGGAGTAGAGTAGATGGCTGATATCGGAGTAACACTTGTATTACCGAACGGGGGCGCCCGCAGGGCGGATGTGCCGGATGACGTACCGGTGCGCGACCTGCTGGCAGAACTGGCTTCGCTGCTGGAGCTGCCCACGGTCGGCCCTGACGGCCGCCCGATGGGCTACCGCCTGGACAGCAAGGGGCTTGGCCGTGAACTGCGCGAGGATGAGACGCTGGCGGATGCCGGCATCCCGAATGACGACCGCTTGATGATCACAACCGATATTACCGCCGGGGCGGTTTCGGTCAATACCAATCCGCGCTTACGCCGCCTGCGCAAGGATTATGAACTGATCCAGCAAGTTGACGCGCGCAGCGATTTGATCAAGGTGGACGCGAAATCCGCCGGACCGGGCATGCCGCCGGACCGTTACATCATTACCTATAAATGCAAAGGAATTATCGGGGTGGACAGACGGGGCAACCCAAAGATCGGCGAGCGCCACCAGGTGGAGATCTACCTGCACAGCCAATACCCACAGCGCTGGCCTGGAATGAAGTGGCTGACGCCCATCTGGCACCCCAATATCAACCACGCCAATGGCAGTGTGTGCATTGACGCTGCCTGGTGGTCCGCCAGCCGGTCGCTTGACCGTCTGGTGATTATGTTAGGTGAAATGGTGCAGTTCAAGAATTTCCACGACGATCCAACCAAAGCGCCATTCCCATGGGATATGGATGCCGCACGCTGGTGCCGGCAGTTCCGAAAAACCCACCCGAGATATTTCCCGGTGGATAACCGTGAACTGCTGCGACCGGAGAGGGTAAAAATCAGCAAAGCCCCAGTGCGCACCACCCGGCCCAAAATCAAACTTAAATAATAAGAAAGGAGAAATAACAATGGCTGATAAGAATATTACCTTGGTACTGCCCTCAGGAGGCACACGCAACGCGGAGGTTCCCGATGATGTGCCCGTGAGGGAACTGGTGCCCGAACTGGCAACCACGCTAGAACTGCCCACCGTTGGCCCTGACGGCCGCCCTGTGAGTTACCGGCTGGACAGCAAGGCCCTCGGCCGTGAGCTGCAGGAAGACGAGACGCTCGCCTCGGCTGAAGTGCCTGATGATGACCGCCTGATGATCACCGCTGACATCACTGCGGGATAGTCATTATTTTATTGATCCGGAGCAGCCGCCTTGAATATTTCTCCGCGCGTGAAACTCGCTAACCAGATCCGGTACGAGCCGCACAGGACCCGTGAACCCTTTCACCGGTCGGTGCGCTGGATACCCAAGGATGAGGAGTTAGATGGCAACAATCCGCCGCTGGATGTATTTGTCACCCAGAATGCCTATGTGCGCATATGCGCGCATGCCGGCAGCGACCTCGATAACGAGGTCGGCGGATGGATGGCAGGCAAATTCTGCCGTGATTCCCTTCACGGCAGGCCGTTTATCGTCATTGATACCATCCTACCCGCGGTGTATACCGAACAGGGCGCTGCACACCTCACCTTTACCGGCGACACACAGGTCGCCCTGCATAACCACCTTGAGGAGCATTTCCCGGACAAGGTATTTCTGGGCTGGTACCACACGCATCCGCGCATGGGCGTTTTCTTTTCCCATTGGGACGCCTGGCTGCATCAAAATTTTTTTCCGGAACCGTGGCAGGTTGCACTGGTGATTGAGCCGCATAAATCCGTAGGCGGATTTTTCATCCGACAGGAAGACGGCAGCCTCGACCAGCGCGCTTACTTTGGCTTCTATGAGCTGACCAATAGACACAAGAGAAGCGTGGTCTTCTGGCATAACTTGCAGCCTGCCCCGGAAACAACCGACGAAACTGAGGAGGTTTTATCCACATGAGTCGTTTAATGCGTTTTTATACATATGGACTGCTGGGCGCCATTGGCGGTCTGATCGGATGGCAGATCAGCAATATCCTCGGCTTGTCCTTTACCGATAACCTCTTTTTAAGCGAGGTGATTGTCGGCGCTCTTTTGGGCGGCGTCATCGGCCTGCTGATCGGTTTCGGCGAGGGCTTTGCCGCGCAGAACATACTTTTTGGGCTGCGCAAATCCATCCTGAGCGCCCTGCTGGGCGCTATTGGCGGCGCCATTGCCCTGCCCATCGCTGAAGGAGTTTTTCTTTTCATTGGCGGGCAGACCTGGAGCCGCCCGATCGGCTGGGCGATCTTCGGCCTGCTGACGGGGCTGGCCACCGGCATCACCGGCGGCGCGCAGCTCTGGAAAGGCGGTCTGGGCGGACTGATTGGCGGCGCGTTGGGCGGCGTATTACTCGAAGCCGCGCGCGCGGTATTCGCTGACCCGTTGATGGGTAAAGCCGCGGGCTTAATCCTGCTGGGCTTATCCGTCGGCGTATTTATCGCACTGATCGTCTTCCTGCTGTCACGCGCCTGGCTAGAGGTGACTACCGGCAAGATGAAGGGCATGGAGTTCATCCTGGACAAGTTCCTAGGCAAGGACGCACCCTCTGCCTCCATCGGCAGCAGCCCGCTGAAATCCGACATTGTCATCGCCGATCCCGATATCGCGCCCCAGCATGCCATTTTGAAAGGTGAGGGGACATACTTTACCCTCAAGGACATCAGCATGAGCGGAACCTATCTGGACGGCAAAAAAATAGAAATTTCCCGCCTGCGCGCCAACCAGCGCATCAAAATGGGCAAGTCGGAAATGGTCTATCGCGAGAAGAGGTGAAAGATGAATAAAAGGACAAGATCATTTCTCATCACGGTACTGCTGGCGCTTTTCCTGCTGCCAGCCTGCCAGCCGGCAGCCCCACGGGTGGAATCCCAAGGCGCGTATACCCTGCAAATCACGCAGATCGACACCACCAATTTCCCCTTGGTGAATGTGTATGTTTCGGTGCGAGACGCCAGCGGCGAGCCAGTAGTGATCAATACGGATAAACTCCAGCTGTTGGAGAACGGCCAACCGGTGAGCAACCAGGATATTCAGGGCACCGGAGAGGTCGGCCCGCTGACCACCATGTTGCTGATCGATAACTCCGGCAGCATGAATTACGTCAACAAGCTGGAAACCGCCAAGACTGTGGCGAAAGAATATCTGGACCAAATGCGCTCCGGCGACCAGGTCGGCGTCATCACTTTCAATACCAAGGTGCGCTTGATCCAGGATGTCACCGATGACCGAGACGCGCTGGAAAAAGCCATCGATGGCATCTTCGCGGAACATGACACCGCCATGTACGACGCGCTGTCAACCGCCATTCAGACACTCAATCCGTTACCCGGACGTAAAGCGATCATCGTCATGACCGATGGCATGGATAATTCCAGCATCGCCACGCCGGAAGAATCGCTTGGCAGTATCGGCTTCGGCGGTCTGTCCATTTCCACTGTCGGCTTCGGCCAGGTGCCGGAAGGCGAAGAGGAAACTGACGAATACCGCGGCATTGATGAAACCACGCTGCGCTACATCGCAGACAACGCCGGCGGCCGCTACGGGTACGCGGAAGACAAAGCCCAGCTCTCGGCGCTTTACGACCAGCTGCGCCGCGCCCTGCAGAGCGAGGTGGTCATCAGCTATGTGACCCCGCTCAACCTGCGCGACGGCGTGCTACGCGCGCTGACCGTGACGCTCTCCGACCGCATCAGCGGCCTGGGCGGCGAATCGCAGACCAGCTTCAACCCGGGCGGACTTGTGCCCGAGGTCGCGCAGCCGGCTTCCTGGCTGATCTTCGGCGGCATCATGGCGGTTCTGGTCGTGCTGCTGTTTATCCCCGTGGTGGTGAACGCGGTGTCGAACCGCGAACCGAAAGAAAAAGAAGCGAAAAAGAAAAAGAGCAAGATCAAGATCACGCTTAAAGATTAGATTATTACCGCCCTCCTACTCCCCAAGAGAATGGCCCGCCCAAACGGGTCATTCTCCCTTTTAACCGATTAGGAAATCTTCTATTAATTGCTTTGGATCGGCACGATCAGCACCGGTTTTTCGGACTGCTGAACAACTTGCAAGGCTACTTGGCCGGTAAGAAGATTATTGAATCCCCCTCGCCCCTTGGAGGTTAACATCACGACATCGATCCCTTCTCTTTTCACCACGTCCACGATTGCGCGAACCGGCTGAGAGCCGGTGACAACCACGCGGACAACCAGGTTCTTCTGTTTTAGATGATTGGCAATGGAGTCAAGATAATTATGCATCCCGGTCACCACCTGTTTGCGGATCAAGCGGATAATGTGACTGGGAGAGCGGTACTTGCGGCTCTCCGGGACCTGCGGGACACCCATCAGGATGACTTCGTGTCCGAATTTATTTCCAAAATACTGTGCATATGGCAATATCTGTTCTGAGTTGGATGAACCGTCCAGAGTGATAAGGATCCTGCCAAAGTGCGGTGATTTTGAAGAGCCGCTCTTGAACACATGCACAATAAAGACCGGAATATCCAGAATTTGTACTAATTTACTGGATAGCCCACCACTCAACCATGTCCATTCGCCGGACCAGCCTGAAGAAGTCAGCGCAACCAGATCAATTCCTCTCTCCTGAACAAACTCGCCGGTTTTAACAGAGGTTGAACCGAAACGGATTTCGTAATTGGCTTGAATTCCTGCAGATTGAAGATTCTCAACCCTTTTCCGGAGGTAAGCTTCCATCTGAATCTGTACTTCTGTGTCCTCTTCATTCGACTTTATTACAGATAACATCGTCAAGCGGGCTTTGGTTTCTCTGCAAAAGATTTGTGTGTATGGAAGCACCTGCTGCGCATCCGGTGACCCATCCAGGAGCGTCAGGACATTTTTAATCGGTTTAGATGGGATGGATACACCAGCCAGATGACCAGATTCCGGTTTCCAAACCAATTTCTCCAATTAGTCAAAACCATTCTCGGCAGAAGATTCGGCCTGTCCAGGGGTGTATTGGCCGAATCCAAAACCAGCCCGGAGGTTGGCGTCGATATGCCCCAGGTAATCAATGATTTCGGAAGGTGCACCGATACGGCTGCGGAAAAATGAAAATGCGGTGAAAAGCAGCGGTGTGAGAATAAAGTAGAGCCAGACACCTTCCGAAAAGCGTTCCAGGAAAATGATAATTGTCGCAAGGGAAGTCAACAGTGCAGCGATCATCGTCCCTGCAATTGTCAGCCATTTCCCTTTTGATTTTTGCTGGCGTGCCTCACGAATTAACCGCTTGGTCACTGCCCAGCCAGTCATGCTTAAAATAACAAATACACCCGCGGCGTACAAACTCAAATAGGTTGCCTCATTGGTACCAAGGAATAAAAAGCACAGACTGACGATCACCACCTGCAGCCAGACGGGCTTATCGGCAACCTCGAACTTGTTCCGAAGGCTAAAAGCGCGGGGCACATAATGGCGTTCCCCGAGACCCAATGACAGGTTTTGCAACCCCTGGGAACTGGCGGCGCATGCGGATATGAGCACAAAGATACTGACCAAAGATCCCAGATATGCACAGGCATCGGCAGGAGTTTGTCCATAGTTTGTGTGAAAACAGATACAACCGGATTGATTGGGTCTGATAAAGCATAAACCGCCGGTCCGACGATCAACATCGTCGCGATGGTTGTGAACATGATGATCATCAAACTGCCAAAGGCCTTATTGCTCTTTTCGGCAGGTGTCCCGTCATAAGCGGCCACCAGGTTGGCAAAGACCTCAATACCGGTCATCACTGCCAGTATGCGCACATAACCGCTGAGCGTGTATTTCAGATAGGGCGGTATAAACCCCTGCAGGGTAAAAGTAGGCAGGTGAAAGCCTGTTTTGATGATCGCCGAAATGATCATCAACCATAGCAACAGGAGCACGCCGAAAGTTGCCGGCCCAAACGTGCGGGCGGCCATCTTGGGGCCGCGGTTCACCAGCCAGCCAGTGAAAATACTCAGAATGATGGCGATAAAAACGCGCAGTTGTACCCCAAAAAAGTACTCACAGGATGGGAAAACGATCAGCAATGAAAGTTGCCAAAGCAGACATGCTGACTAAAAAAGTGAGCGTGTATTCAATAAATGTAAAAGCCGCGTTAGTTTTGACTGCCCAGCTGCCGAACTCCTCTT